>Ga0209415_10013780_pt1 | contig 13282 bp, 10 predicted proteins | sample PeaSoiSIISIP2007_FD_187696 | JGI IMG/M metagenome (GOLD analysis project Ga0209415, IMG submission 187696) | Peat soil microbial communities from Weissenstadt, Germany - SII-SIP-2007 (SPAdes) (version 2) | ecosystem: Environmental > Terrestrial > Soil > Wetlands > Peat | place: Germany... | reverse complement strand
CAGGATGACACCAAAATAATTGCAGTGACTTGATATTTTATATCATTTTAGACTTTCTGCAGGGGAATCATTAATTAATAAAGGAGATTTTTTATGAAAACATTGAATGATTACATCGAAAAATTAAACAATTTAAATTTTAAAGATATGTACAACAATGACTTTTTCCTGACTTGGGAAAAATCAGATGATGAGTTGGAAGCTGTATTTACAATTGCTGACGCTCTGCGCTTTATGAGAGAAAACAATATCTCTACTAAGGTTTTTGAAAGCGGACTTGGGGTTTCTTTATTCCGTGATAACTCTACCCGTACCCGTTTCAGCTTCACATCGGCCTGTAATCTTCTTGGACTAGAGGTTCAGGACTTGGATGAAGGGAAATCCCAAGTAGCTCATGGCGAAACAGTTCGTGAAACTGCAAATATGATCTCCTTTATGGCAGATGTAATTGGTATTCGTGATGATATGTATATCGGCAAGGGAAATGCTTACATGCGTGAAGTTTCCGAGGCTGTACAGCAAGGAAATAAGGATGGAATTTTGGAGCAAAGACCTACCCTAGTAAATCTACAGTGCGATATAGATCACCCTACTCAGTCAATGGCCGACATGCTGCATATCATTCATGAATTTGGTGGTATAGAGAACTTGAAAGGAAAGAAAATTGCCATGTCATGGGCTTACTCACCTTCCTACGGAAAGCCGCTTTCTGTGCCTCAAGGTATTGTCGGTTTAATGACTCGTATGGGTATGGACGTAGTTCTTGCCCATCCTGATGGATATGAGATTATGTCAGACGTAGAAGAAGTTGCTAAGACAAATGCTGCAAAATCAGGAGGATCTTTCACAAAAACAAACAGCATGGCAGAAGCCTTCAGAGATGCTGACATCGTTTATCCAAAGAGCTGGGCTTCATTTGTAGCGATGGAAAAACGCACTGAATTATATGGTAACGGCGATTCGGATGGGATCAAGGCCCTTGAAAAGGAATTACTGGCCCAGAACGCTGAGCATAAAGATTGGGCTTGCACAGAAGAAATGATGAAGTTGACAAAGGCTGGCAAAGCCACCTATATGCATTGTCTGCCTGCGGATATCACGGGTGTAAGCTGTGATGAAGGCGAAGTCGATGCCAGCGTGTTTGACCGCTATCGTATTCCGCTCTACAAGCAAGCAAGCTACAAGCCTTATGTTATTGCTGCTATGATATTCTTAAGCAAATTTAAAAATCCACAGGCTACTTTAAGCACCTTGGAGAAATCTGCCAAGCAAAGAAAGTTTGACTAAGACGTTTGCCTAAGACTAATTAAAAGGACTGAATTAGCATCATGAAACAAAGAGTTGTTATAGCCTTAGGCGGAAATGCCCTGGGTAACAATCTGCCTGAGCAGATGATCGCAGTCAAAAGTACTTCCAAAGCTATTGCTGATTTGATCGAAGAAGGACACGACGTAGTGATTTCCCACGGGAATGGGCCACAGGTTGGAATGATTCATGAGGCTATGGATGTCTATGGGCGTTCAAATTCAATGCATCCAACTTTCACTCCCCTCTCAGTCTGCGTCGCAATGAGCCAGGCATATATCGGCTATGATTTGCAGAATGCTTTGAAGGAAGAATTGCTGGACCGCGGCATAGAAAAATCTATTACCACAGTAATCACTCAGGTTCGGGTGGATGAGGATGATCCTAAGTTTCTAAATCCCACAAAACCGATTGGCCATTTCATGAACGAAGAAGAACTTAAGTTTGCGAAGGAAAAAGGCTTTCAAGTAATCGAGGACGCGGGAAGAGGTTATCGCAGGGTTGTAGCCTCCCCGCTTCCTAAAGAAATCATTGAAATTAAAACAATCAAAAATTTACTGAATTCTGGTGAGATTGTCATTACCTGCGGAGGTGGAGGTATCCCTGTTATCAGACAAGGACATCATCTCAAAGGCGTAAGTGCTGTCATAGACAAGGATTTTGCCTGCAGTGTCTTGGCGCAGGAAGTTGATGCTGACTTCCTGATCATCTTGACTGCTGTAGAAAAAGTGGCAATTAATTTCGGAAAACCTGGTGAAAAATGGCTTGACAGCATTACAACAGAAGAAGTAAAAGAATACATTAAGCAAGGTCATTTTGCACCTGGATCTATGTTACCAAAGGTTCAGGCAGCAGTTGATTTTGCATCTTCTGGAGACAATCGCACAGCTCTTATTACGCTTCTTGAAAAAGCAAAAGACGGGATTAACGGCAAGACTGGTACATTTATTAAGAAATAAGGAAACTACAACCATCCTAGATTTTACAACTCAGTTTAAAGGGGAAACCCTGAAAACGGGCTTAGAAATTGGCACGCCAAAGCCGATGGCAAATGCTTCTGGCAGCAAAACCCACCGGGATATATTTATCCCGTAAGCCATTTCTGAAGAGAAAGGTGGAGGGAAATGTTTAACATTGACATTAACGACACAGTGTTCACTGTACAAGAGGACATAAACCTTCTGGAGTTCTTGCGTGATGAGGCCCAAATTACGTCTCTCAAAAATGGGTGTGGAGAAGGGGCCTGTGGCGCGTGCATGATCCTTGTGGACGGCAAGGCGATGCGAGCCTGTTTATTGACCGTCGCTAAGGTGACAGGGAAAAAACTTTTGACGGTGGAAGGGATATCTGAGCGCGAGAGAGAAACTTATGTTTGGGCGTTTGGCCAAGCAGGAGCTGTTCAATGTGGCTTTTGTATACCGGGGATGGTTATCAGTGCCAAAGCATTACTGGATAAGGTGCCAAGCCCTTCGTCCCAAGAAATTAAACAGAGCATTCGCGGGAACATTTGTCGATGCACAGGGTATGTGAAGATTGAAGAAGGGATACTGCTCGCGGCTAAAGTGTTGCGAGGAGAACTCCAAGCGAACGCCCAATCCGGAGCTGGGATTGGGACAAGTATCCATCGCGTGGATGTTCGTGAGAAAGTATTGGGAACTGGGCAGTATGTCGATGATCTGCAGGTTGATCAGATGCTCTATGCTGCGGTATTGAGGACCAAATATCCTCGGGCACTGGTGAAGGCCATTGACATAGCTGCGGCTCGTGTCTATCCTGGTGTAGAAGTTGTCTTGACAGCGGAGGATATCCCAGGTGACCATGATCACGGTCATATTTTTCATGATTGGCCGACTCTGGTTGCAGTCGGTCAAGAAACACGTTATATCGGAGATGCCCTTGTTTTAGTGGCGGCTCAAACTAAAAAACAAGCACGTGAGGCTCTGGCTTTGATTATGGTTGATTATGAAGAACTTGAACCACTACTCAGTCCGACCCAAGCGCTTGCGGAGGAGGCTTATAGCATCCATCCGCAAGGAAATTTGTTGAGCACGACGAAAATCTACCGAGGGAATCCTCAAGAAGCGCTGGCGAAATCGGCGTTTGTCGTCACACACCATTATTCAACTCCACCGACAGAACATGCTTTTATGGAACCAGAAAGTGCTTTGGCTATTCCTCAAGCAGACGGCGGAATTACGATCTATGTCGCTGATCAGGGGATTTATGATGACCAACATGGAATTATGGCGATGCTTGGGTTGCCAGCGGAAAAAGTGCGCGTGATCAGTAAGCTGGTCGGCGGTGGATTTGGTGGGAAAGAGGATTTAACCGTCCAGCATCATGCGGCCTTGCTGGCCATGAAAACGCAAAAGCCTGTGAAACTCACGTTTAGCCGCCAGGAAAGTATCTTAGTTCATCCTAAACGACATGCTATGGAGTTAGATATCACGACTGGGTGTGATGCGAGTGGGAAATTAACCGTCATGGTCGCCCGCATCGTCGCCGATACGGGGGCTTATGCCTCACTAGGCACAGCCGTTTTGCAGCGGGCCTGCACTCATGCGAGTGGTCCTTATCAGATACCTAATGTCGATATAATCGGTTATTGTGTTTATACTAATAATCCTCCGGCTGGAGCATTCCGGGGCTTTGGCGTCACTCAGTCTGCTTTTGCGGGAGAAATTAACTTGGATCTCTTGGCGGAAAAGGTGGGAATTTCACCGTGGGAGATTCGTTACCTCAATGCGCTGGAACCGGGCATGATTAATGCGACGGGACAGATTACCGATGAGGGGACGGCTATTAAGGAAACTCTCCTTGCGGTTCGTGAAATCTATGAATCCCACCCTCATGCTGCAGGGATTGCCTGTTGCTTGAAAAACACGGGAATTGGGGTTGGTCTTCCCGATACTGGGCGGGTTAAACTGATCGTTTGCAAGGGAAAAGTAGTGGTACTTACTAGTGCTGCTTGCATTGGGCAGGGCTTTGCCACAGTGGCTACTCAGATGGTTCAGGAGGCCACGGGGTTGCCAGCGCACCTCATCGAAGTTGGGGCTCCGGATACAGCACTGACGCCTGATTCCGGGACGACAACCGCTTCGCGCCAGACTATGTTTACCGGTGAGGCAACACGTCAGGCCGCTCTCAAATTGCAACAAGCGTTGTCTGAATCTTCCTTAGAGGAGTTAGAAGAGCGGGAATTTAGCGGTGAATATTTAGGGAAAACTGATCCCATGGGTTCAGATAAGCTGAATCCGGTCAGTCATGTGGCGTACAGTTACGCCACTCAAGTTGTCTTGTTAAATGAAGAGGGGAAAGTAGAAAAAGTTGTGGCAGCGCATGATGTAGGCAGGGCCATCAATCCTAAGGCTATTGAAGGGCAAATCGAGGGTGGGGTTACCATGGGATTAGGGTATGCCTTGCGAGAGGATTTCCCCCTGGAAAAAGGCGTGCCAACCGCTAAGTTTGGCACACTGGGTCTTTTTCGTTCGACGGAAGTGCCTGAGATTGAGACGATCATTATAGAAAAGAATTCCTCTCCAATCGCTTATGGGGCTAAAGGAGTGGGTGAGATCGCTTCTATTCCAACCGCACCAGCCGTCGCCTCAGCTTATTATAAATATGACGGCAAATTGAGGTGTACCCTCCCACTGCGTGAAACCCCCTATAAAAAGTAGTAGGAGACTAACATGGCCAGTTCAGAAACAGGGTTACCAAACAGTTGGGCAAGAGGTAGTTTGTGGGGCATGACAAAATGTGTGCAAGTTATCACGTTCATTGGGGCCGGAGGGAAGACGACCTGTCTGCGAGCACTCACTCAAGAAATTGTCTCCGCTGGACAGCGGGTTATTGCCACGACCACGACGAAAGTCTTTCCTGAGGAAACGATGAATAGCTGGAGAAACCCTAATCCACCACCTTTTGAACAAGAAGGTGCTTGTTTTTGGTATGTAAACGTCATTGAAGAAAACGGGAAATGGATTGGTCCTCGCCTGAAAGCAGTTGATAAGGCCATCGGACGAGCAAGAGCTGACCTCAACGTTGGAATTCAGGAATTGCTTCTTAACGTGAGTGCAAGTACAAATGTAAATACAAGTAAGAGTATGAGTATGAGGGGACAAAGAACCGTCCCCGAGTTGCACGACTTGTATTGGGTGGTCGAAGGGGATGGAGCTAGGGGACTTAAGTTAAAATGCTGGGAATCTCATGAACCGCAAATCCCTCAGCTTTCGGATTGCGTCGTGTTAGTGTTGGATGGTGGTTTGTGGGGGCGAGTGCTGCTGGCAGAGCAAGTTCACAGACCGGCTGGTTGTCTGGATCTTATTGGACAAGTTTGGAACGCTGAAAAGGCTTGGCGCTATTTCTTGAGATCTCCTCTTTTTGCTCCCCAATACGGGCACATGTCTTGGGTTATTCTCCTAAATATTCAGAGCAGAAATTCAGATAACGGGGATTTGGTCAAGACGTTGGAGCCTTTACACGACCTCAAGCACAGGTGGGCGGAAATTGAACGGGAAGTTAGAGACCAAGAATATCGGCCAAAACATCTGCGTATAGCTGCAGGGGACGCCAAGGAGGGTAAGTTGCTTTGGTTCGATTTGTGGTGATGGCTGCTGGTCTAGCGACCAGAATGGGACAAGATAAACTTGTGCTGCCTTGGCAAGATACAACGGTGCTTGGTTATGTTCTTCAGACTGTCCTAGAGGCAATCACACTTCACGAGCAACGTTCTTTAGCTATATCAGCTCTCCCAGTAGTCACAGAAGTTTATGTTGTCGCAAGACATATGATCGAGTACTATCTGACAGAAGAACGTATTCGGAGGTTCAATTCCTACGGTGGGGTATGGACTGAAATTCCAAGTCCAAAACCGCTTGCAGAGACGATTCATGCTGGTTTGCAAGACTTAAACAGTGAGATTCAGTGGATCGGATTTCTGCCCGGAGACCAGGTGGGGATTACGGCGCTAAGGCTTGCCGATTGCCTACAACTGGTGCAGCAGCATCAGCCGGATTTTCTGGTGCCGACGATCAGAGATAAGGCGGTATCGCCCGTGTTTTTTCACAGAAAGTATGTTCCTGAACTTTCCGAGTTGCAAGGAGAACAGGGAGGTAGGGAAGTCTTATACCGCTATCCTGATCGATGGTTGAAGTATCCGGTAGAGGATAGCTTTTTTCAAGATGTCGATACTCCGGAACAATACAAGGCTTTGCTGGTGCACAAGGGTCAGGCGATTATACATAATAAGGGAGAATCGAGCGAATGGAGATCAAACTCGTCATGAATGGACCGGTGGTTTTAGTTCGCGGAGCTGGGGAACAAGCCTCTGGAGTGGGGTTGGTGCTGGCTAAAGCAGGGTTTCGAGTGGTGATGACGGAAGTGGCCAAGCCACTCATGGTTCGTTGGCCAGTTTGTTTTGGGACGGCCGTGCCGGAAAGACGATGGCAGGTTGAAGGGGTACCTGCGAGCCGTGTCGAAGATCCTAAGCAATGTGAAACAGCTTGGCGAACCGGAGTGATTCCAGTTTTGGTCGATCCTGAGTTGAAGGGTCTGTCAGTACTGAACCCCTTGGTTATGGTAGATGCGATCATGGCCAAACGTAACTTGGGGACAAAACGGAGCATGGCTCGAAGGACATTTGCTTTGGGACCGGGTTTCACGGCGGGAGTCGATGTTGATATCGTCGTAGAAACAAACCGTGGGCATCATCTAGGGCGGTTGATCTATGAAGGAGCGGCTCAAGCCAATACTGGGGTTCCGGGGGAAATCGGTGGTTTTTCCAAGGAACGCGTTATTTATTCGCCCAAAGCCGGAATCTTTAGAGCAAAGCGGGCAATTGGAGAACAGGTTTCAGCAGGAGATTGTTTAGGTGTGATCGATGACGGAGTTCGAATTGAAGAAGTCCTTTCGTTCTGTACGGGTGTTCTAAGAGGTTTGTTGCGAACAGACACTCTGATCGCTGAGCACGTCAAAATTGGAGATGTTGACCCTCGCGGGCATGAGGAATACTGTTGGACGATTACTGAGAAGGCTAGGGCGCTCGGAGGCTCTGTTCTGCTGGGAATTCTAGAAGGAGGGATACTTTGCCCGCTGTGTGCCAAAGAATACATGTCTACGAGGCAACCGTAAATTGCTTCTCTATGAGCCAGGGATGGTTCATAGGGTTTTGTAATAGGTTGTTTTTTTCGTGTCCTCTGAGGGAGTTGAGTAAACCAGGAATCGGGGTATGCTAGTTTAGGCATATGAAAGAAAATAACAAGTCAAAGATGCCTTGGATATTTTGCGTCAGACAAGGAGGTATGATTACCTCATAGTGGGGCTATTAGGTAATCATATCGACGCAGTATGACACGAAATAGACTGGCATACTGACTGGTTATTTGCTTGAATGTGCCTTGATGAAATGCTATATGGTTTCAGTCGGCAGAGAGAGCCTTTCACAAGAAGGAAAAAAGGTGGGATAAGGAATGCGTATTCTCTTCAAGAATGCTAAGATTGTAACGATGAATACAACACGTGAGATTATTGAGGGCGATCTACTGGTGGAGGGGTCTTTGATCGTGGCTGTCGGCGGGGTTATTGAGCAACCTGCCGATCAGGTAATTGATCTTCACGGAGACTTGCTCATCCCCGGTTTGATTCAAACTCACATTCATCTCTGCCAGACCTTGTTCCGGGGACAGGCGGACGATTTGGAATTATTGGATTGGCTTAAGTTGAAGGTTTGGCCGCTAGAAGGCGGGCATGATCCAGAATCCTTATATGATTCCGCCTTACTGGGAATTGGAGAGTTGTTCCTTGGAGGGACAACCACGATTGTGGATATGGAAACCGTGCATTACACGGAACATGCCTTTGAGGCGATCTTAGCTAGTGGCTTGAGGGCCTTATCGGGAAAGGTCATGATGGATGATTGCCATAAAGATATTCCACCTTCTTTGCGGGAGACGACTGAAGCTTCCTTACAAGAAAGTGTCGATTTATTTGAGAGATATCATGGACAAGGGAATGGTCGCCTTGAGGTAGCTTTCACGCCTCGTTTTGTTATTTCCTGTACTGATACGTTGTTAAAAGAGGTTGCGCGGTATTCTCGTGAGAAAAATGCCTTTGTTCATACGCACGCTTCGGAAAACAGATCAGAGATCCAGGTTGTGGAAAGCACGCGAGGGATGCGCAATATTATTTATTTGGAGAAGGTTGGTTTAACCGGTCCTAAACTAATTTTGGCCCACTGCATTTGGCTCGATGATGCAGAAAAGGAAATCTTGATTCAATCTAGAACGAGGATTTCGCATTGCCCTTCCTCAAATCTGAAACTGGCCTCGGGGATAGCGCCGATCCCTGAGATGATGAGGCGAGGAGCAGAGATTTCCCTGGGTGCTGATGGGGCACCCTGTAATAATAACTTGGACGGATTTAGGGAAATGCGACACGCAGCCTTGATTCAAAAGCCTTTACATGGGCCTACGGTCATGCCCGCCCAAAGTGTCTTTGAACTAGCCACACTCGGAGGGGCTCGGGCGATTGGACATGAACATGATCTGGGAAGCCTGGAGGTTGGGAAAAAAGCGGATTTAGCAGTTGTTAGTCTGCAGGGTTTACACACTTGGCCCAACGAGCAGGTGGATGTTTATGCGCAGTTGGTTTATCAGGCAACCTCCTCTGATGTCCGGCTTACCATGGTGGATGGGCAAATCGTGATGAAAGATCGGCGGCTTCTGACCATTGATGTTCCACGGCTGAAGGCGAGCTCGACGAGGAGTTTGAAGCGGGTTATGGAGAGGCTCCACAGCCACACTTTCTAATAGCCTTTTTGCTAAGGTTACTGTGTTTGGTAAGACATTTTTTGATTTCTACGATTTCGCGACTTCCAATGTACTTCTCCTGCTGTGGGGTATTTTTATTGCATTATTCGTAGGTTGGCATTGGAGCTATGTTATCGTACCAGTCGCAATTGCTCTCATGCTTTTGGCGGGTTTAAATATTATTCACTTTTAAGGGTCAGAGAGAAGACGATATTTACAGTTAGAGTTTTTTAGGTGCGAATAATTACATGATGTGGAAATTACTATAGGACTTAAGGGAAAATTTTCTGAAAACCTTATTCTTAGGAGGTTTTTCATTGTGCTTCGACGAATTTACTCGTTTGATGAGAAAAAGACAGTAATGTGAATAGGGTGAGAATTCATGCGTTTGGTGAACATGCGTTATGTTGAGGAAGGATCAATCTTAGCACGTCCAGTAATCAACTCTTCAGGAAGGGTTTTATTACAACATGGAGTTCTCTTGACGGCTGTCTATATCGAACGTTTGCGTAACTTGGGGTATGATGTGCTGTTTATTCAGGATGATCGATTGAATGATGTAGACATCCATGTTGCAATTACAACTCAAACCCGCGAAGTTGCTTATAAGTCCATTGAAATGCTTAGCAAGCACCTTGAGAGAGATGTGAATGATTGCTTACCTATAGATAATGTCCGTAATACCGTTAAGCAAATGATCAACGATCTCTTATTTAGTTCTGATATTATCGGTAACTTGACAGAAATCCAAGGATATGATGATTACACCTTTCATCATTCGGTTAATACAACCATAATCTCGCTTATTTTAGGTGTAGCATCCGGGTATTCCGAGCAGAAGTTGATCGAACTCGGCATGGGTGTTCTCATGCATGACGTTGGAAAAATTATGGTACCGGAGGAAATTCTTAATAAGAAAACACCACTGACGGTAGCAGAATTTGAGGAGATCAAGCTGCATACCACAAATGGGTTTGATATTTTGCGCAAGAACAATGATCTTAGTCTGCTTTCTGCTCATGTTGCTTTTCAACATCAGGAAAAATGGGATGGGACAGGATATCCAAGGGGGCTCAAAGGATACGGTATTCATGAGTATGGAAGAATGGCGGCCATCGCTGATGTTTATGAAGCGCTGACGAGTAAACGGGTTTATCGAAAGGCTATTGATCCCAATGAGGCTTATGAATATATTATCTCTAAAGGAAATACTCACTTCGATCCCAAAATTTTAGAAGTCTTCAAAAAAAATATTGCCATTTATCCTTCTGGATCAGGGATTTTATTAAGCAATGGGCAAAGAGGGAATGTTATCAAACAAAACCCTGCTTTCCCGAATCGCCCTTTTGTGAGGGTGTTTTACCAGAACGAAGAACCGCTTACTGCTCCAATCGATTATGATTTGACACATTATCCTTCCATTATGATTGTCGCAATAGAAAATCGCTAGTCTATACGTGTAAATGAAAATTAAGATAGAAACTCATAGCTAATAGGGCTTATTAGCTATGAGTTTCTATGAGTTTCTATGAGTTTTTCAAGAGTGCTTTAAATTCTTCGATCTGCTGCACAGGGCGTTGGCAGGTATAGTTTTGACACAGATAGGCAGTGACTTGGCCAGATTCGACTGGGTAATCTTGGATCCAGGCGATGGTCTCGGCTAGGCTTCCTTCTTGGTAAAGCAGAGAAGCATAGGGGCGAAATGTAGAAAAGAATATCTGACGCATTTCAGGCAGTTGTACTGCGTTAAGCGGGCCTGCTAGAATTAATTCCTGACTTGGATGAAGGGCAAACTGTAAGGCTTGAAGAAAAGCCGTATATCCGGCGGGATGTTCTTCAAGCACGTTGCGAAAAGCGGAAAGTTGTTGTTCTGCTTTTATTTCCCAACGTTCATCTCCGGTGAGACGTGCTAGTTTGAGTAAATTGAGCGCAGCGATTGAGTTACCGGCAGGAGTCGCTCCGTCATAACTTTCTTTAGGACGGAAAAGAAGTTCTTCGGCATCTGACCCGGTTAAATAGTACCCTCCGCCTTCGTCGTCCAAAAAGAGCCGTTCCTGTTCTTCTTGAAACCGAAGTGCGGCTTGGAGGTAGCAAGGTTTACCACTAGCAGAGTATAACTCTAGGAGCCCGCTAATGAAAAACGCATAATCGTCTAAGTAGCCCATATAAGCGGCATCCCCTTCACGATATCGGGCTAAGAGGCGTCCATCGCTACGCTGCAGCTTGGCCAAGACGAAACCTGCTGCATTTTCGGCGGCTTCTAAATAGGTATTCATTCCAAGAACCTGTGCGCCTTTGGCTAAGGCAGCAATCATTAGCCCGTTCCAAGCTGTCAAAATTTTATCATCTTTATGAGGGTGGATTCGTTTCTCACGTGCTGAAAATAAGGTTTGTCGTGCGCTTTCTAAGGTTTGCAGAACTGCAGCCATGTCCATGTCCAAAGGATTGCCGCGAGCAACTTTTTCTAAAGTTCCTCTTAAAAGATTGGGAATATTTTTCCCCTCAAAGTTACCCTCGGGTGTTATGTCATAAACAGCACAGTACATTGCTGCAGTATCTTTACCGAGCAGGGTTTCGATTTCCAAGGGAGTCCAGACATGATATTTACCTTCTACCCCCTCAGCGTCGGCATCTTCCGCTGAGTAAAAGCCGCCTTCAGGGGACGTCATGTCTCGAAGCACATAGGTGAAGATTTCCTTTGCTACTTGAGCATCCTGTGGACGATGATCGACTTGATAACTCTCTAGGTATGCCAATGAAAGCAGGGCATTATCATAGAGCATTTTTTCGAAGTGGGGGACTAGCCATTTTTCATCCGTACTGTACCGTGCAAATCCGAACCCGACGTGATCATAAATCCCCCCTGCAGCCATACCGTCCAGCGTTTTTTGCACCATGTCTTGGGCTTTGTCCTGGGGATGGTCTTGGGCATAACGAAGGAGGAAGGTTAGAGTGTGGGGGGTGGGAAATTTTGGAGCTTGACCGAATCCACCGTAACGCGCGTCAAAGCTTTGGGCTAAGTATTTGTAAGCTTTTTCGATCAGTTGTTCACTCCATGCCTGAAAGGCTTCGGAAGTGGGGCTCCCGCCGTCTTTCGAGGTGAGGTCGTTTGGCAAAGGGGAAGAGAGGGAAGAGGATTTTTTGGGGATGGCACGTTGAGAATGAACAGCAGTCACGATTTGATCGCCAGAATCACGCAATTTAACTTCATTAGTTTTCCAGAGAGTCCCCACTTGCTCTAAGAGTTCCATGAGTCCAGGACGACCATAGCGCTCTGTTTTTGGAAAATATGTCCCAGCAAAGAATGGCTTTTTCTCAGGCGTCATAATTAAGTTGAGCGGCCAACCGCCCGATCCAGTTAGAGCCTGGCAGAAGGCCATGTACAAATGGTCGACATCTGGACGTTCTTCTCGGTCGACCTTTATCGCGACAAAGTAACGATTAAGTAAGGTTGCAACCTCGTGGTCCTCAAAGGATTCTCGTTCCATGACATGACACCAGTGACAAGTCGCTTGTAGTAGACAACATTTACGAATACCCAATAGATAGAAAAATAGGCTTGTTCTCTGCCTTTGCAGTTTCAAAAGCTTCTTCTCCCCAAGGAAACCAGTCTACAGGATTGTTTGCATGTTGGAGTAGATATGGTGATTTTTCCTTGCTTAATCTATTAGGTATGTTTTGAATAGTAGTCATGGGCAACACCTCCTTTTCAAATTAAATTAAAGAGCGAGACAGTAGTTCGTTCTATATGTTACATAGTTTCCATTTCAGTCATTGTCTATCCGCATCATTAAGGTCTATAAACCTAGATTAATGTTACGCTTCAATAAACAATGATTGTAATGGGATTTTTATCCTGCGTTCTTGAGGGATGTTGTAAGTAATACAAAGAGTATTTGCGGCTCAATTCTCTAAAAAAGCGGCACGGTTTTCAATAGAGGCTCACCTATCACTGAATGCTGCTATACCACACCGCATTTATTTACATATATTGTAATTGATGTAGGTCAAGCATAGGCTTTTAATAACTCGCGCCGTCTTCGTCCCGCCCCATACGTCGCATCATATTTTGTTGGTTTGTCGTGCGTTACTGTGATAAGTTTACCGTACCGGCGAACTACAATCGAAGAACACAATTTTTAATCGCTAATTATTCATCATATTCATTTCAC
>Ga0209415_10013778_pt1 | contig 13283 bp, 11 predicted proteins | sample PeaSoiSIISIP2007_FD_187696 | JGI IMG/M metagenome (GOLD analysis project Ga0209415, IMG submission 187696) | Peat soil microbial communities from Weissenstadt, Germany - SII-SIP-2007 (SPAdes) (version 2) | ecosystem: Environmental > Terrestrial > Soil > Wetlands > Peat | place: Germany... | reverse complement strand
CAGGCGTCGGACCTCGGCCCTTGCCCTACAGCCTCCCAGCGAGGCGCGAAGTCCGACGTCTGCGGTCCAAGGTCTGAGGTCCGATTCTAATGACTCTCTCTGAGATTCTGCGCCAGGCGTTCGCCACATTCCGGGCCCACAAGATGCGGACGTTCCTCACGATGTTTGGAATCGTGTGGGGAATCGCGTCGGTAATTATCCTGGTGGGGCTGGGACGCGGTTTCAGCGCCGATCAGAAAAAGCACATGCAGACGCTGGGCAAGGACCTGGTCATCATGTGGGGCGGGCGTACCAGTTCCCAGGTGGGCGGGCGCGCGGCGGGGCGCGAGATTCAACTTAACGTGGACGACGCCGATCTGATCCGGGACGAATGTTACCTGGTGAAGAACGTGAGTCCCGAATTGCGGCGGACGATTCCCGAAGTCAGCCAGTTCAACTCGGCCAGCCGCGGCGTGGTGGGCATGTGGCCGTCGTATCAGGATTTTCGTTCGCTGCTGATCAGCGAGGGCCGGCTGATCACCGACGATGACGAGCGCGAAGGCCGCCGCGTAGTTGTCCTGGGATCGAAAGCCTACCGCCAACTATTCCCGGGCCAGCCCTCGGTCGGCGCGAACCTGCTGATCAAGAGCTTGCCTTACACCGTGGTGGGAGTTCTGCAGGAAAAGAAGCAGAACAACAATTACAGCGGTCCCGACAACGACTATCTGTTTGCTCCCTACTCGGCCGTGTCGCGGGATTTTCCTCCGCCGGAAAAAAAGGGCGCGGGAATTGTGCGCGGCTACCTCGACGATATTGTTTTCGAAGTTGGTGACCCCGAGGAACATGAAGCGTCTGTATTGCAGGTGCGGCGGACCCTGGCCCGCGTGCACCATTTCGATTGGCTCGACAAAGATGCTCTCTTTATCTGGGACACGATGGAAGGTGCGAAGCTTCTGGATAAGATTTTCGGAGTGGTCACGATCTTCTTTGGTTGCGTGGCCATCGTCACGCTGTGCCTGGGCGGCATTGGGGTGATGAACATCATGCTGGTTTCGGTGACAGAGCGCACGCGCGAGATTGGCACGCGCAAAGCCATGGGCGCGACCAAGCGCGACATCCTGCGGCAGTTTTTTGCAGAATCGGCCATGCTGACCATTGTGAGCGGAATCCTTGGGCTCTCCGTCGGCGTGGGGCTGTGCGCAGCCATGGAAGCGCTGCCCTTGCCCGATTTCGTGCCCCATCCCATCGTTTCCTGGATTTCGATTATCGCGTCGATTCTGACGCTTTCTTTGATCACCGTGACGGCGGGCATGTATCCGGCCCAGCGCGCCGCGGAAATGACACCCGTGGAGTCACTTCGATATGAATAACCAACGCAGCTTCTCGCCTTCCGCGCTGGCCCGCCTCGCAGGCCTGGCGATCGTTCTGGCCGTTTGTCTTATCACCACTACTGCCTTCGCTTCAACTCCCCAGGGCACGTTCGAGCGCACGCTGCAGGTGAGCGGACCGGTGGACCTGGAAGTTGCTACCCATTCCGGAGATATCACGGTACGCAGCGGGGCTGCTGGGTCGGTGGTTATTCGCGCCAAGATCTTTGTCGGCGACCACTGGCTGATGGGAGACCGCAAGGCCGATGTGGCCGAGATCGAACAACATCCTCCGGTGAGACAAGAGGGCAACAGCATCCACATCGATTACGTGAATGCGCATGATATTTCCGTCGACTATGAAATCACGGTGCCAGCGGACACGGCGTTGCGCGCGCACAGCGGGTCGGGAGACCAGATCATCGAGGGGTTGCACGGCAACGCCGACCTGGGAAGCGGATCCGGCGACCTTAAATTAACCCGACTCACCGGTGAGATTCACGTGCAGACCGGGTCCGGCAACGTGCGGGCGCACGGGATTTCCGGTGCGGTGCGCGGCGGCACGGGAAGTGGCGACGTAGAAGTAGAAGAGACGGGAGCGGGCGACATCGATTTGCACACCGGTTCCGGCAACGTTACCGCGCGCGGCGTTCAGGGAGCATTCCGTGCGGAAGCAGGCAGCGGCGACATTACCGCCGAGGGCACGCAGAGCGGGTCATGGGACATTCGCACCGGCTCCGGCAATGTGCATGTGCGGCTGCCGAGCAACGCCGCGTTCGACGCCAAAATCTCAACCAGTTCAGGTACGGTGGATATCGACGCGCCCGTAGAAATGACGGTGCAGGGCCGGGTGCAGGAGAGCCGCAAGTCGATCAACGGGAAGGTCCGCGGTGGAGGACCGTTGCTGGCCGTGAGGACTGGGTCGGGCGATATACACGTGGAGTAAAGGCAGTAGCTAGTAGCTAGTTGCTAGTGACTAGTTGCTAGTAAATCCAGAACTAGCAACTAGTCACTAGCAACTAGCAACTTGGTTCACCCATGTTTCTGACAGAACTCATCTCCCAAGGCTGGCAGGCGCTGATGCGCGACCGCATGCGCTCGGCGCTCACCATGCTGGGCATCACTTGGGGTCTGGCCTCGGTGGTATTGCTGCTGGCGTATGGGCAGGGGCTGGGCGGCTGCGTGCTCAACGCCTTTCTGAACATGGGAAACAACGTGATCGTGCTCTGGCCGGGGCAAACTAGCTTGCAGGCCGGAGGCCAGCGCGCAGGCAAGAAAGTGAACTACGAGTACGAAGACGTGGAAGCGATCCGCGACGAAGTTCCGATTGTGCGGGCGGTGAGCGGGGAGATCGACCGCGACTTACCGTTCAAGATCGGGACGCGCGTCGTGTCCATCATGGTGCGCGGCGTGGACATGCCTTACGGGCAGATGCGCAAGCTCACCCTCAACGACGGCCGCTATTTCAACGAAGGTGATTTCGCCGACCACCGGCGCGTGGTGATTCTCGGCTACGAAGCGGCCAAGAAGGTGTTCCAGGGTGCGCCGGGCGCTGGCCAGCACGTGGAGATCGGCGGGCTGGATTTCGAAGTGGTCGGGACCATGCGCAACAAGATCCAGGATTCGATGTACCAGGGACCGGACAATGAAAACGGCTTTATTCCTTTTGGGCTGATGCGCGACTTGAAAAATATTCGCGATCCCGACGAGATCATCATCCAGCCCAGCGCGGCCGAACTGAATAAGAAAGCGCTGGCGGCGGTGCGCGAGGTGATCGCGCGGCGTCATCATTTCGATCCCAAGGACGACAAGGCGACGCCGGAGTGGGACACCATCGAAGACCGAGCGATGATCAACGGCTTCTCCTACGGATTGCAGGCGGTGCTGGGATTGATCGGGGTGGTCACGCTGGCGGTAGGCGGCATCGGTGTGATGAACATCATGCTGGTGTCAGTGACCGAGCGGACGCGCGAGATCGGCCTGCGCAAGGCCATTGGCGCGCGGCCCCGCCATATTCTGGTGCAGTTTCTGCTGGAAGCGCTGGTGCTGACTTTCGTGGGCGGCGTGATCGGCATGGCCGTGGCCGAGGTGCTCACCTGGGCGATTCCGCCGATGCCGCTGTATGACGAGTTCTACAAGACCGCCGACCATGAGGGCGCGATCTTCCTGCATGCTTCCATGGGCGTGATGCTGGCGTCGTTTATCATTCTTTCGGCGGTGGGTATCGTCTCGGGATTTTTCCCGGCGCTGAAGGCTTCGCGGATGAATCCCATTGAGGCCCTGCGGTACGAGTAGAAGTGGGGGCTTCAGGGCATTGGGGATTGGGCGTTCTGGAAGGTGAGTGTAACTTCCTCTGCGCGTCAATCAGTCCTAAGGTGAGCCTCTAGTTCCTCAAGGGGCATGAGTCCCGCAATGCGAAAGTTCACGGACGCCTTCGGGCGATACAGTATCTTCCACTCGCCTGCGGACTCAAGAATCATGTCAGGATCGAACATCAGTGCGTGAGAAGAGTCCGCGTTACTTGCAATCACGGTACGCCGCCAACTGCCCTTGCCTACGCCCACTCGGCAATCAAAAGCAATGATCCTTACTCCGCGTGGCTCTCCGTCGATGACATTCCAGACCTTTGAAGCCCGGTGGAACGGTGTTCCGTCCAGCGTTAGAGATCGCAGTAGGGCATCTCCTAGGTAATGAAACCCCAAACGATTGGCAAGTGCCCGGATAGCGGCGGCCCGCTTCCACTCACCAAGATAGAGGGCAACGAATAGGACTAAGCCCACGCCCGCTAACACGATGGCAGGGATTGCATTCATCAGAGTGGAGTTTATATCACGCCAGTTGGTGAAAATCCCCACGTCGCACAGCGGCTGGGCTTCACTTATTACCTCCGTGCCTTGACGCTCAGCGTCCCTGCCAATTAACTTCGCATGTACAGGGATTATTTCGTCTTCTTATTTTGTCTTCCAGCGAGGGAAAGTGCCTTCACGTCCGACCATCACTCTGACCACTGATTTCGGGACCAACGACCATTTCGTCGGCGCCATGAAGGGCGTGATTCTCGACATTACGCCCGAAGCCCAGATCGTCGATATTTCTCACGCGGTGCAGCCCTTTGACGTGCTGGACGGCGCCCTGACTATTTCGCAGGCTTATTCCTACTTCCCTTCCGGCACCGTGCACCTGGTGGTGGTTGATCCAGGCGTGGGCACGGCGCGGCGGCCGATTATCGCGACCAGCGACAAGCACTATTTTGTGGCGCCTGACAATGGCGTGTTGTCCCTGGTCTATGCGCAGGAAGAGCGGATGCGCGTGCGCCATGTCAGTTCCGACCACTATTTTCTGCAGCCGGTGAGCAACACGTTCCACGCGCGCGACATTTTCGCTCCCGTGGCCGCCTATCTCGCCAAGCAGGTTGATTCGCAAAAGTTTGGGGACGAAATCCAGGATTACACGCGGTTTGCGGCGCCCCGTCCCAAGGTGGTGGATGCGAACCGCATGCGCGCCGTCATCCTGAAAGTGGACCGCTTCGGCAACCTGATCACCAACATCACGCCCAAGGACGCACCCATGCTGTTTGAAGCTGCGCCGGCTCCCTTTAAGCTGGCGGTGGGAACGAAAGAGGTCACGGTGATCCGGAAAGTATATGGCGAAGGGGAGCCGGGAGAAGTATTTGCCATCATGGGCAGCATGGGATTCCTCGAGATTGCTGCCAACCGCGGAGCTGCATCACAGCTTACCGGCGCGGGCAAGGGTAACGAGGTGAGCATTATTCTGGGCGAAGGCGCGGCGGCGGGAAAGGGCGCGTAGGATCTGCCCAGAGAACACGGATTCATGAATTTTTTGGCTTGGGATGGGCGTAGCGTTCCATCTCGCCCGTCCACTTCAGAAACCGCCACAGATGGGTCCGCTCCCGCCACACAAATTCCCAGAACTCCAGAAAGCCGATCTGCGTCATCTTGACGCCGGTGTAAGTTTCAATGCGCCACAGCAGATAGGGACTCCGCCACGGAGCCAGATGGTGGCCCTTGGTCGCGTTCCAGAGAAAGCGGAGAGTATGGCGCACGGGATAGGTTTATCACAAACCACAGCCGCGGGTAACGGGGAGTGATCTGTGGCTGGCTTTCAGCTGTCAGCTGTCAGCTATCAGCTAAACCTTCCAAACCGTTAGGCCCCGCCGCTTCCTTCGGTCCAGATCAAGCTGATAGCTGAGAGCTGATGGCTGATAGCCGATTTCTACAATTCGTACTTCTTCATCAAATGCCGGAATGAGCGGTAGGAAATGCCGAGCAGGTCGGCGGCTTTGGTCTGCACGCCGTGGCTTTGGTCGAGGGCGTTCTGCAGGAGCGAACGCTCGATGCCGGCCACGTAGTTTTCCATGCCCACGCCCTCCGGGAGAACTGCACCCGCGGGAATTTCTGAGACAGCGCCATCTCCGCCGGCGCCTGCCGCAACCGCCCGCGCCTTGGAGCGCTCCACCGGCAACTCGACGTGCAGTTCGTCAGTGGTTTCGAGGGCGACGGCCCGTTCTACGGTATTTTCTAATTGGCGCACATTGCCGGGCCACTCGTAGCCGCACAAGGTGTCGAGAGAAACTTTATGGACGCGCAGGATGCTGCGGCCCGCGGCCGCCGCATATTTCTTGAGGAAATGGTTGACCAGCAGAGAAATATCTTCCGGACGCTCGCGCAAAGGTGGCACGCGGACGGGAATGACGTTGAGGCGGTAATAGAGATCTTCGCGAAACAGATTTTCGGCGACAGCCTTGTCGAGGTCGCGGTTGGTGGCGGCGATCACGCGCACATCGATCGGGATCTCGGCGGTGCCGCCCACCGGGCGGACGGTGCGCTCCTGCAGCACGCGCAGCAATTTCACCTGCATGGCCAGCGTCATTTCGCTGATTTCGTCGAGGAAGATGGTGCCTCCATCGGCGACTTCAAAAAGTCCACGCTTGTTCTGGTTAGCTCCGGTAAACGCGCCTTTCACATAGCCGAACAACTCGCTTTCCAGAAGCGTCTCGGGAAAGGCTCCACAATTCACCGACACGAACGAGTCGGTGACGCGGGGCGAGCACACGTGGACGGCGCGCGCAACCAGTTCTTTACCAGTCCCGCTCTCGCCGTGGATCAGGACGGTGCTGGCCGTAGAAGCCACCGTGCGCACGGTCTGTTTAAGCTTTTCCATGGCCGCGCTGGAACCGATGATGTTATCCATCGAGTTGCGGGTGGCGGCATCGCGGCGCAGGGCAAAATTTTGCTTGCTTAAGACTTGCTTCTCGAGTACGCGGTTGATGGCCAGTTTGATTTCGTCGACCAGTCCGGGGTTCTTGCGAATGTAATCGGACGCTCCGCCCGCCTTCACGGCCTCGACCGCGGCTTCGTAATCGTCAACCGCGGTGATGAGGATGACCCCGGAATCGGGCGAAACGCGATGGGCGTGGCGTAAGACTTCGATGCCGTCGATATTCGGCATCTTGATGTCGGTGACGATCACGTCGTAGAGAGCGCCGTCAATTTTGTTCTTGGCGGCTTGCCCGGACTGTACCGTCTCTACGCGATGGGATTCGCGGCGCAGGGCGATGTCAAGCATTTCGCAAATGGAGCGTTCGTCATCGCAGACCAGGATGTTAGCCATTCGCCCTCCCTCCGGCTGCTACGGCAGCCCGGTGAGCGAGGACGGCCGGCGGAGCGTCTCCGGTGGCGCCCGAACTGGCAGCTTCCGGTGAAGGAGCCCTCTCAGCGTCCAGCCGCCGCAGCCTGAGAACCAGAGTGGTTCCCTGGCCCGGCTTGGAGCGCGCCCAGATTTTTCCTTCATGGGCCTGCACGATCTGGTACACAATGGCGAGCCCCAGGCCGGTGCCGCCCTCAAAATTCGACTGAAAGGGTTCGAAGATCTTTTCCGTCTGCTGCGGGCTCATACCGGTCCCGGTATCGGTGAATCCCACCTGCCAGTCGTCGCCGAGAGACTCGACGCTCACGGTGAGAGTTCCGCCGCTGCGCATGGCGCGGACGGCGTTCTCGCAGATGTTCCAGAAGACTTGCTTGATCTTGTCGCCGTCAACGATGGCGAGAGCCTCGGTCACGGTGAAACGGCGCTCGATGGAAATGCCGGTATTTTCCGCGGCCATGCGGTGGTCCATCAGAGTAAGAGTGTCTTCCACCAGTTGGATTAGATCCGCTTTGCCAAAGAGATATTTCTTGGTGCGGGAGTAGGCCAGGAAATCGGTAATAATGCCGTTCAGCCGCTGCGATTCACGGGTCACGATCTCCAGCAGGCGGCGATGCTCATCGTTCATCTCGGGAACGCCCGAGAGCATGCTCACCGAACCCGCGATTGAGGTCAGGGGATTGCGAATCTCGTGCGCGATGGCGGCGGCCAGCCTGCCCACGGCGGCCAGGCGATCCTGCATGCGCACTTCGCGCTCCAGTCGCCGGATCTCGGTTAAATCGTCAAAGGCGTAAACGTATCCCAGGATCCCGCGCTCCGGTACCGTCATCGCTCCGACCCGCACGCGAAACGTCTTGCGGAAATGTCGAGGGTCTTCGAAGCGGATCTCGGCATGCGGCTGGGGAGATTCCGGGTTGGGAAGCGGATCGAGGAAAATATCTTGCACCGGGATATCCGCCAAATCCGCGGCATTGCGCTCCAGGAGTTTTTCTGCGGCGGGGTTCACCAGGGTGATGCGTCCGTCGAGCCCGGTGGTGAGGAGCCCGCTGCCAACGGAATGAATGATGTTCTCGTGCAAGGCCTGCAGGTCTTCCAGGGCGCCGCTGGCGTCTTTCAACTGCACACGCGCCTGACGCAGCTTGCCAGTGAGCAGCCCAGCCAAATAGGCCACCGCCAGGAAAGCGAACAGGTTGACGAAGATGATGGCTTGCAGGGCTTTCAGCGGGGGATGGGTAGTGCAATACGAAGGCACGACTTCGTAGTAATTGAGCTCGAGAACCGTGCCGTAAAGCAGGAAAGCCAGGGCCGCTAACAGGTGAGCCCATACCCGCGGCAGCAGGACGGCAGCCACGATGATGGCCAGGGGATAGAGAAAATTGAAAGAACTGTCCCAGCCGCCGGTTTCGTGCACGACCAGGCTTACGAAAGCCAGGTCAGTCAGAACTTGGAACGACGCCTGCAGGCGATGCTCCCGCCAGTAGGAAAGCAGAACCATGTAAAAGAGCGAGACGGCAAACCAGAGGATGATGGTGCCAATGAAGAGACGGAGCGGCAGCGTGGTGGGGGTAAACTGCGCCACCGCGAGCTGAATCCCGAGCAGAAACAGCAGGATGAGAACGCGTACTTTGACTAGCCACGCCAGCCAATTCCGCTCATCGAAGGTTGACTGCATTGCAATCCCGGTGGTCTTGGAGACGGGGGCCGAGCGATGCTGCCCCCGGCGCTGTGTTTCATTTCAGCGCTCTTGTCCGCCTCTCCGACTGTGGCGGACTTGTATGGTTGGGAGGCTGTCCCAGTCCGCGAGACAGCCTCTCCAGGCGACGGTTGATCCTAGCCAGCCAGTTTGGCGATCATGGCAAACAGCGGCATGTAGAGCGAAATGACGATGCCGCCAATCATCACGCCCAGCAGTCCGATAATGACAGGCTCGAGCATGGCCAGCATGTCTTTGGTAGCCGCGTCCACTTCCTCCTCGTAGAAGTCGGCAATCTTCTGCAACATGGAATCCATGGCTCCGGTGGCTTCGCCGACGCCGATCATCTGGGTCACCATGTTGGGAAACACGCCGCATTCCTTCAGCGGATCGATGATGGTGCGCCCCTCTTCAATGGCCTTGCGTACCTTCATCAGCGCTTCCTCCAACACCGCGTTGCCCGAAGTTTTGGCGGTGATGGTGAGACCCTCGAGAATCGGGACGCCAGAAGTGATCAGCGTACCCAGGGTACGGGTGAAGCGGCCCACGGCAATCTTGCGCAACAGGGACCCCATCACCGGCAGGTGGAGGAGGAACTTGTCGAAGTAGTAGCGTCCCCGGGGATGCTTCCGAATCTGCTTGAGGCCAAACGAGAAGGACACGCCGGCCACGATGAGAACCCACCAGAACTGCTGCACGAAGGCGCTCAGCCCGAGGACGATGCGCGTGGGCAGCGGCAGGGTCACACCCAGACCAGCGAACAGGTTGGCGAAGATGGGCACGACCCACTTCAACAGCCCGCCCACGATCAAGAAGGCCATGCCGACCACCGCGATGGGATAAATCAACGCCGACTTTACCGCGGCCTTCAGGCGTACCGCCTTTTCAACATAGGTGGCCAGGCGCTGCAGGATGATGTCGAGAATACCGCCGGTTTCGCCGGCCTCGATCATGTTGGTGGTCAAGTCGTCGAACACCACCGGATACTGGCGCATGGCGTTGGCCAGGGTGGCGCCGCCTTCCACGGTCGTTCGCACGCCGGTCAGCGTCTTCTGGAAAGTCTGGTTCTCCTGGTTCGATGCCAGAATTTCGAGACACTGCACCAGCGGCAGGCCAGCGTCGATCATGACTGAGAACTGGCGAAAGAAGATCGCAACATCCTTGGTCCCAACTTTGCCGGAACCAAACGTGGGCATCGCGAATTCTTTACCCTTTTCGCGAATCGCTCCCGGTGTGATGCGCTCGCGGCGCAATTGTTGCTGCAGAGCCTGCTTGTTGACCGAATTTCGCTCTCCGGAAACTTTTTGCCCGGAAGCGTCTTTGCCCGAGAATGTAAAAACTGGCATGGTGTTAACCTCTCCTCGATGTAGTCCGTTAGTCTCTACTACCGTGTCGCGATCTCAGAACTCCCGCTCGATCTCAAAATCAGTGTTTCGATGAAGCCGCCCCCTTGGCTGCCGTTCCGCTGCGGTTTGCCAGGCCGGCCCCGCGGTTGATCATCTCCTGCAGTTCATCCACGTTGCTGGAACGCTGCAAGCACGTCTCCAGCGAAATTTCCTTCTGGAAATAAGCCGTCGCCAGTGCCTGGTTAAAGGTCTGCATCCCGAACTTTTCCTGCCCCGATTGCATGGAGGAGTAAACCTGGTGGATCTTGTCTTCGCGGATCAGGTTACGAACCGCCGGGTTGGGCACGAGAATTTCCATGATCATGGACCGGCCTTTGCCATCAATGCGGGGTAGCAAGCTTTGGCACATGATGCCTTCCAGCACCAGCGAAAGCTGGGCACGAATCTGAGGCTGCTGGTGGGCGGGAAACACGTCGATGATACGGTTGATGGTGGACGTGGCCGAGTTGGTGTGCAGGGTGCCGAACGTCAAGTGGCCGGTTTCGGCGATGCGCAGGGCCGACTCGATGGTTTCCAGGTCTCGCATTTCGCCGATCAGCACCACGTCCGGGTCTTCACGGAGGGCGGCGCGCAGAGCGTCAGTAAAGCTCTTGGTATCGGCGTGCAGCTCGCGCTGGTTCACCAGGCAGTTTTTGTTCATGTGAACGAATTCGATCGGATCCTCAATGGTGAGGATGTGGTCGTGGCGCTCGCTGTTGATCTTGTCGATCATGGCGGCCAGGGTGGTCGACTTGCCCGATCCGGTAGGACCGGTGACCAGGATCAGACCGCGCGGCTTGTCGCAGAACTTGCTGACCACGGGCGCCAGGTTCAGCTGGTGAAACGACTTGATCTCAAAAGGAATGACACGGAAGACAGCCGCCGTGGCGCCACGTTGGTTGAACACATTGGCGCGGAAGCGGGCCAGGCCCTTTAAACCGAACGAGAAGTCGAGCTCGAGGCTTTCTTCAAAGCGGTGTTTCTGGGAGTCGGTCATGACGCTGTAGGCCAACTGCTTGGTTTCCGCCGGCGTCATCTGCGGTAGATCGAGGGGCACCAGGTGCCCGTGCACGCGAATCTGCGGCGGCGAGTTGGTGGTGATGTGAAGGTCGCTGCCATTCATCTCCAGCATTCTCTTGAGCAGATCGCTTAACGACAAACCCATAAGTATTCCCTTTCGCTTCCGGACTAGTGAATCGTTTCGCGTGCGACTTCTTCGAGCGTCGTCATGCCTGCGGCCACCTTGATCAGGCCGCTGCGCCGGAGAGTGATCATGCCGCGCTCAATCGCCTTCTTTTTCAGTTCCACAGCCGAAGCGCCCACCAGCACGAGTTCCCGGATTTCGTCATCCACTTCCATCACTTCGTACAATCCCGCGCGGCCTTTGTATCCTGTGTTGTTGCACGTGCCACAGCCTTTGCCCTTCTGGACTTTGACCGTCTTGGCTTCTTCGGGGGTGTAGCCCTCATCGATCAAGGTTGGCACCGGAACCTCCACCACTTCGGCACAGTCTTTGCAGATACGGCGAATCAGGCGCTGTGCGCAAATCAGGTGGACCGAAGTCGCCACCAGGAAGGGCTCAATGCCCATGTTCATGAGACGAGTGATGGTCTCCGGAGCGCCGTTGGTATGCAGTGTAGAAAGCACAAGGTGGCCGGTAAGGGCCGCTTTGATCGCGATTTCTGCAGTTTCAAAGTCTCGAATCTCACCCACCAGAATGGTGTTGGGATCCTGCCGCAGGAAGGAACGAAGGGCGGCTGCGAAGTTCAACCCGATCTGCTCCTTCATCTGCACCTGGTTGACGCCGGCCAACTGGAATTCGACCGGATCTTCGGCTGTCATGATGTTGGTATCGGGCTGATTCAGCCGCGAGATCGCTGAATACAGCGTGTTGGTCTTGCCCGATCCCGTCGGCCCGGTGACCAGCACCATGCCATAAGGTTTGAGAATCGCTTTCTCGAATTTCACCAGCGACTCAGCCTCGAATCCGAGCTTGGTCATATCGAGGCGCAGATTCTCTTTGTCCAGCAAGCGGAGCACGATTTTTTCGCCCCACAGCGTGGGCAGGGTGCTGACGCGGAAATCGAGCTGTTTCTTGCGCCCGGCGATTTGCATCTTCAGCATGATGCGGCCGTCCTGCGGTAGGCGCTTCTCGCTGATGTCGAGCTTGGCCATGATTTTCAGGCGGGAGGTGATTGCGTCCTTCAGCTTGAGCGGCGGCGACATGATGGCCTGCAGCACGCCGTCAATACGGAAGCGTACGCGAAACTCTTTTTCGTAGGGTTCGATGTGAATGTCGCTGGCGCCCCGCTTGACCGCGTCGGTGAGAACCAGGTTCACCAGCTTGACCACGGGTGCTTCGTCGGCCGCTTTCTCCAGGTCGGCCAGACCTATTTCCTCTTGTTCGTCCTGCACTTCGACGTCGGCATCGTCCGTCATCGACTGCATCACGGTTTCCAGGTCATCCGTCTGGGTGGAACCGTAGGCCTTCTCAATCCCCGACTGAATCGAGCTTTCCGACGCGACCACCGGCTCGATGTTGAAACCGGTCATGAACTTGATGTCGTCCATCGCGAACACGTTGGTGGGATCCACCATGGCGATGGTCAGCGATGCCCCGACCCGGCTCAGAGGAAGAATCTGGTAACGCTTCGCGGTTTCGAAGGGAATCAGCTTCACCACCGCGGGATCAATTTCGAAGTACGAAAGGTTGATGGCAGGGACGCCATACTGACGCGATAGGAAATTCGTGACGTCCTCGTCGGTGAGGAAGCCGAGCTTCACCAGAGCGGAGCCCAGGCGGCAGCTCTGCTCCTTTTGCACCTTATTCGCTTGTTCCAACTGCTCTGAGGTGATGATCTTCTCTTTGACGAGAAGGTCACCCAGCCGTTGAGACATACGGCGATCTCCTATCCACGTTTGGAACGACGCCTGAACTGTTGCAGGCTTTAGCACAAAGCGCCGCCATGTACGGGGGGAGAAACGCGGCGCAATCGTGTTGACACAAATTGTCAACGCAACCGCGTAACCGTACCAGTAACTTTGGTACTTGAACCTGACGAAGCGCTGCGCCTGCAACGGGTTGACTCGCTGGACTCTACGCCAATTGAGGGTTTTCCGCGGCGGTGGCAAAACTTGCAGGCCGGAGTACATGCACTTCGGTAAGATCGAAACGGTCATCGTTGCCGCCCGCAA
>Ga0209415_10013777_pt1 | contig 13283 bp, 9 predicted proteins | sample PeaSoiSIISIP2007_FD_187696 | JGI IMG/M metagenome (GOLD analysis project Ga0209415, IMG submission 187696) | Peat soil microbial communities from Weissenstadt, Germany - SII-SIP-2007 (SPAdes) (version 2) | ecosystem: Environmental > Terrestrial > Soil > Wetlands > Peat | place: Germany... | reverse complement strand
TATCCTTCGAGTGCCGCCGTTGACAGTGTGACCCAGCCTGCGTGATCGTTGCCGTAGATATCCGCCTTTGTTTTGACGTGCGTGCCTGCTACGCGAGTATGTCCGCGCTTGAAAGAAATCAGGCCTTCGATGTTCGTCTCGCCGACCGATTGCGTGATCAGGCTTTCGCGCCGTGTCTCTTCCAGAGCAACCAGCCCGTATTCCTGGATTGGCTGCTTAATCGGGTGCTCGAGATCGCCACGCAGTATGTAGGCTTTCGCGTGATACAAGTGGTACGGTTCCTGTATAGGTCCCGACATAGGTAATTTCGGACTTGTGGCCATATAGTTTACTCCTCCCCGTTTGGGCTTACTTTTGCATTTGTAGTTCAAACGTTGTACTGCCCACGTCCTTACTTTCACCTGAAGCACTAATTCCCCGCATCACTAATTTGTATCTCCCCGCCTCCCGATTCCCTCCCGGCACTTGCAGCGGCCACTGCTCCTGTTCGGATGACGCCGGAATCGCAAACGTAAACGACCATTCCAGCTTGCCCGCCGGATCGTACAGATCTGCCGTGTACCTGGAATACAAGCCACTCGGAGGAATCCTCACAAGAAGCAGAAACGCTTGCCCCGGCTGCGACGTAATCGTCGGCCCTTCTGCCGCATAAGTGTCAAGGTTCACCTGCGCATACGGCAGAATCCGCGGACTGTTCAGTTGGCGCGCCATCCGCGGATACGTAACCAGATTCTGATATCCAACCACCGCCAGCAACATCGCCATCACCGGAACGAAAAACGCGGGACGCAGCCACGCCAGCCAGCCCGGTCGCGCCGCAAACGGCGGAGGCGCCGGCACGGGACGGAACTCGGGATCTGGGATCGCTCCGTCTTTGATCTTCTCGACCAGCAAAGCCGCTGCTTGAACGTCGGCCGCGCATTCGGTGCAGTTGAAATAATGTTCCTCAAATTCGTTCCGGGCCGCCGGGTCAAGCTCGTTGAGCAGATATCTTTCCGTGATATTTCCAGCAGTCACCACCTTGTGATCCATAATCAAAATGCCTTTCATATAATCCAATAGTGCGCCGGAGCGACCGGGCGTTGCACACCTATGCCGGGACAAGCTTCAAGGAACGATCCCCATCTTCATATAAATCCCTGAACCTCTGTTTTGCCCGGTGCAATAACAGACGCAGATTATCCCGCGTGATGCCCAGCTCGCGGCACACTTCGTCTTTGTCCCGCTCTTCAAAAAATATGGCGCGCAGCACCCGCCGGTCGCGTTCCGGAAGTTGCTCGATTACCTTCTGAACTTTTTGCGCCGCCTGCTGGTCGTCGATAATCTTCAGCAGGTCAAAAGGTGCGGCGGGAAGTTCGGGCGCATCGTCAGCGTCCAGAGAAACAGCCGGATCTTCATGGCGCCAGGACTCTTTCAACACGTTATTGCACATGGAGTTGACATACGAACCCAGGCTCTTCGGCTCCCGGATTTTCCCCTCGCGCAAAGCCGCATAAAATCGCACAAACGTTTCCTGCTGCACGTCTTCCATGGCTTCAGGAGACTTCAGCCGGGACTGCAACTTTACTTTCATCAGTGCCGTGAAGTACCTACGAAAGTGGTCCTGGGTCACGAAGTCGCCCTCTCGCAGTCGACCAAGATACGCGTCGTCAAAGGAGTGGAATTGCAAGAGCCTGCCCCGGGAGCCTGAAAGTGGCACACAGTGTAGCACTTCAGGTGGCGATGTAAAGCCGTTCTCCGGGACGATGACAAGCGTCGTGCTGTGGCAGCTAAAGCGGCGTCCGTGCGTCGAACTGGGGCGGGTGGCAGGCACAGGGAAGTTGAAAGACTCCTATTCAGTTGGCAGAATGATGGGCGGTTCCACCGGGGAAAGACACCGAAAAAGCACCGGAGCCGCTTCCCCGTCGGCTCCGGCGCCCAATTGGATCTCGGCCCGGAGGTTACCGTGCCAAAATCCTGAACTGTGGTGCAATCGCCTTACTGCGCGACATTTCCCACTATTGGTATAGTGTCGAAACCCGCCAGATCGTTTCACTGCGTTGTCGAAATTTCAGCGAACTACATCATTTGTAAGTAACTGTCATCGTCGAGCTCGTTCGCGGCATAAACTTATTCCTCGGAGGGCCTTTCGTGGAACTTCCCTTAAATGTCCTGCGTTTCAAGCAATACCCTTTCGGATCGGAGGGATGATTGAAGCTCATAATCGATAAAGTCAGTAAACGCTACAGCGGCGGGAATTGGGCGCTGAAGGCATTCACTCTCGAGCTCAACCCCGGCGTGCTGGGATTGCTGGGACCGAACGGCGCCGGTAAAACCACGCTGATGAGTATCCTGGCCACGATCACCCGTGCGACCGAGGGGAGAGTCACGTGGAACGGAACCGACGTAGCGTCGAATCCCGACGAACTGCGCGCGGTGCTCGGCTTTCTGCCGCAGGATTTCGGCGTTTACCCCAATCTGAATGCGGTGGAATTTCTGGAATACCTGGCGGCGGTAAAAGGTCTGGATGCGGCAACGTCACGCCGCCGCATCGACGAACTGCTGAACCTGGTGAATCTGACCGATGTGCGCAAGCGCCCTCTGGGCGGTTATTCCGGAGGCATGAAGCAACGCGTAGGAATCGCCCAGGCGTTGCTCAACGATCCCCAGTTACTGATTGTCGATGAACCCACCGCCGGGCTTGATCCCGAAGAACGGGTGCGTTTCCGCAATCTGCTTTCCGATCTTTCCGGCGAGCGCATCGTGATTCTTTCGACTCACATCGTCTCCGATGTCGAGGCCACAGCCACCGACATCGCGCTGATCGCGCAAGGCACTTTGGTGGCCCACGCCTCGCCGGAGGAACTGCTTCGACGCGTGGAAGGCAAGGTCTGGGAGTGGGTCTTGCCCAGCGCCGAGTTGAATGCCGCGAAACAGAAATATCTGATCAGCAACACCTCGCGCCGCAGCGATGGCGTTCATGCTCGGGTGCTGGCTGATGCGCCGCCCGCCGGCGCACAGCCGGTCATGCCCAACCTGGAGGACGCGTACCTCTTCTGTCTCGCCCATCATCGCGCCGGGGTTACGGTATGAAGTATTGGGGCTTGAAGCAGGCGCGCATTCTGTATCACATGGTGAGGGCCGACTTCCTCGAGCGCGTGCGGCGTCACAGCTTTCTACTGACTCTCGCCTTTGCGGCCTATCTGGCCTGGGGCTCGGCTTCCGGCCTGATCGTTTTGCGCCTGGGCGAGTACCGCGGTGTGTTCAACTCGGCATGGGTGGGCAGCATGATGACTCTGGTGAGCACCTTTTTCATCTCACTGGTGGGCTTCTGGATCGTGAAGAACGCGATTCTGCGCGACGAGCAGACGCGAGTGGGCAGAATTTTGGCTAGTACTCCGATGAGCCGCGTCTTCTACACGCTGGCAAAAACCCTGAGCAATTTCGCCGTCCTGGCGCTGATGATCACGGTGCTGGCAGCGACAGCACTCTTCATGCAGTTCTCCCACGCCGAAGATACGCATTATCAACTCGGCACGCTGCTGGCTCCGTTCCTTTGGGTTGGAATTCCCGCCATGGCCTTTACCGCCGCCGTCGCCGTTTTATTTGAGACCTTGCCCGTGCTGCGTGGTGGCGTCGGCAATGTGATTTATGTTTTCGTCTGGGTGGCTGCCTTCGCAGTGGGTAACGAAAAAGGCATCGACGATTTTGCCGGCTTCGTGGTGATAGCTCGCAGCATGCAGGCGGCGCTGAAGAAAGTGTATCCGGCCTATAAAGAGGATTTCGCCCTCAATATCGGTGATAGTACTCTCGCCACCAAACGTTTTCTGTGGACCGGAGTGGATTGGACCCCCGCGATAGTTTTGCATCGCATGTGGTGGATATTGGCCGCTCTGGCTACAGCAGTAGTCGCGTCGTTATTCTTCCACCGTTTTGATCCGTCGCGGGCGTGGTCGTTCCGAAGAGCCGACAAATCACCCGCCGCTGAGGGCACAAATGGAGAAGCGCCACCCACGGCGCCCAACCCCGGGTCCACTCTGGAAGCCCGCCCTTCAACCCGACATCTCACGCCACTTGAGCAGGAAGCAAGAGAAACCCGGTTTTGGCAACTGGTGGGGTCCGAACTGCGGCTGATGCTGAAAGGCCAGCGCTGGTGGTGGTACGTGGTCGCGCTCGGCCTGCTGATCGCCAGCGCCGTTTCTCCGACCGTCGCAGCGCGACAGGGAGTGCTTACGTTCGCATGGCTGTGGCCGGCACTGGTGTGGTCGCAGATGGGCGCACGTGAGTCGCGTTACGCCACCCAGTCGCTCATCTTTTCTTCTGCGCGGACGTTGCACCGCCAGTTGCCTGCGGTTTGGGTCGCAGGCTTCATCGTGGCCCTGCTAACCGGCGGTGGTTATGCGCTGCGGTTGCTCGGAAATGCCGACTGGCACGGATTGCTGGCATGGTTCGCCGGCGCGCTTTTTATCCCCAGCCTGGCGCTTGCGTTGGGAGTATGGAGCGGAACCTCAAAGCCCTTCGAAGCGATCTACACCGTGTGGTGGTACCTTGGGCCCTTAAATCACGCCCCAGGATTCGACTTCATCGGGAGCGCTCCGGCCACGAGCCGACCGCTTTTGTACGTAGCGTCAAGCGCCCTATTGGTGTCGGCAGCGTATTTCGGACGCCGAGTACGAATGGCATACGCTTAGTCGGGCAGCCCCGGCTTCCAGGCTCTGCCCCGTGTCGCGGTTTTCACCGTACGGTGAGCAGGCTGCGAAGTTTGCCCACGGCGCCGGGAATCTCGGCAGCGGTTGCGCTGCCAAATCCTAAGATCAGTCCAGGCTGTGCCGGCGCGCCAAAGTAAGCAGGAGAGAGAGGCCACATCCAGAGGTTTTCGCGGGCGGCACGCTCGGCGATTTCCAGATCGCGGCTCCCCTTCGGCAGTGTAACCACTAGGTGCATACCAGCCTCACTGCCGAGTACTTCGACCCTCGGCCCGAATTCCTCGTGAATGCTGTTGACCAGTGCGCTCCTTCGGTCGCGGTAGAGAATCCTCATCCGTCGTATATGACGCGCAAAATGCCCTTGCCCCATAAAGTCGGCGAGCACCTCCTGATAGAAGGTTGGCGGGCCCAGATCCATGGCCCGGCGGATCGCCAGAAATCGCTCCAGCAAGTCTGATGGAATGACGAGATACCCGAGGCGCAAAGATGGAAACAAGACTTTGCTGAAGGTCCCGATGTAGACCACGCGCGCGTTCGAGTCGAGCCCCTGCAGCGACGCGATCGGCAAGCTCTCGTACCGATACTCGCTATCGTAGTCATCCTCGATGATCCAAGATCCGTTTCTTTGGGCCCACTCCAGTAGTTGAAAACGCCGCGCCGCACTCATGGTTACGCCCAGTGGAAATTGATGCGAGGGCGTAACAAATGCGGCCCGCGCCGCGGAAGCTTGCTTGATGCCAGCCGCCACATCCAGACCCTCCCCGTCGACCGGAACCGGTACGAGATGACAGTCATTGAGCGCGAAGACATCTTGTGCCATGCGGTAACCCGGCTCTTCTACCCACACGGAGCTCCCAGGGTCGAGGAGAACGCGAGCCGTAATCTCCAGGGCCTGCTGCGACCCGCTGACAATCATCACTTGTTCCGCATCGCAGCGGAGTGAGCGCGCGGTTCTCAGATAGCTCGCGATCATTTCCCGCAACGGTTTGAAGCCCAGGTGGTCGCCGTAATGAAAAGACTGGGCGTTCATATTTCGGCAACGGCGCGTGACCAGATTCGACCAGACCTGGAGCGGAAATTGATCGAATGCCACTTGTCCTACCCGAAACGCGCCTAAGCCCTGCAACCCGGGGAAGCTTTGAATACGGCGAGGGGTAGAAGTGCGCCGCGCGACCACTCGAGGTCCTGACCGCGTTGCCGCAGATCGCATTCTGGTCGGTCCGCTCGGCGTGAGCTGGTCTGGAAGTAGACTGGAAACCACGGTCCCCGCGCCCACGCGACTCTCGAAGTAGCCCTCCGCCAGCAGCTGGGCATAGGCATTCAGAACCGGGAACCGCGAAACCCCAAGTTCGGTTGCCAGCACTCGAGTGGAAGGAATTCGCTGTCGGGGGTGGAAGCGCCCAGTAACGATACCCGTGCGATACGCATCATAGATTTGTATGTGCAGGGCTTTCGCAACCTTCCGGTCGATCGCGATCAGGGGAAGAATTCCGGAGGCTGCTCTCTTCATGGCTGCAGATCATAATGGCTATGTCTAAATCGCGTCAAGTGGGTATTGTCTCTAACCAGTTTCGAGGCCACTATGGGACCAGTGATTTCTCGGCCCCTTGTTGCCAGCGGGCAAACCGGTGGCGCCGAGGGCCCCGACAGACCCTGCTAGGAAGGCATGACAATGTCGATGGTTGAGAGAGACGCAAGAGAGCAAACAGCGAGACTGATGGAAGCTTTCCCCTTGTTGCAAGGGCTGGCAAGGCCCAAGGAACCCCGCATTGCGTTCAAGGAAAAAGGAAAGATTCTCTTTATCAATCCCAGCGATGTAGTCGCAGTTCAGGCTGAAGGCAACTATGTGTCGCTGCGGCGGGAGTCGATTTCCCATCTGCTGCGTGAGTCGATCTCGGTGGTGGCAGAAAAGCTCGAGCCCTACGGTTTCATTCGGATTCATCGCTCCGTGCTGGTAAATGCCTCGTTTGTGGAAGAAATCAGGCCGTACCCTACGGGAGAATATGGTCTCCGTGTAAAAGGTGGAAAGGAATATACGGTCACCCGTACTTACAAGAGGAACCTCCAATCCCTGGCGGCATTCTGGATCGGTACAAGCACGTTTTTCCCGACGGACAGCAGTGATGCCAGCGTAGATCGGGATGGCGGACGCCGCCGAAAGTCCTATAAAGCGTAAGCCAACCTTAACCTGTATTCGCCCTCCACGTAGTCCATCCGGAATTCCAGGATTGCACCTCTGACGCCCGTGACTTGAGTAATAAGGATGTTGCGGTCCTCTACTGTTTCCCATCTTCGGCAACCCTATAATTCCGCTATGACAAGGCCATCCAGAGGCGCCCAGGTCTTCCCGGTCATTTTCGGCCTGATTTTCATGGCCTTTGGGCTCTTTTTCGCAAGCGCCTTTCTCTTCGGTGCTCCCAGCCACGTCCATGGGAATCGCTGGGTGGGAGTGCTGATCAGCGCGATCTTCGCTCTCATTGGCGGCGGGGTTATTTACGCCGGAATTCATGGCAACCGCAAATTGAAGGAGCAAGCGGCAGCCGAAGCGTCCAACCCCCAATCCCCGTGGCTATGGCGGAAGGACTGGGCGGCTAGCCGAGCGGAAAGCAAGAACCGCAACCGCGCTACCGGCCTTTGGCTGGCCGCGATTTTTGCGAACGGGATTGCGTTCACAGTCGCGGTCTCTGCCGTGCCTAAGCTCTGGCGCACCTCCGACCCCAAGGTCTTTTTCCCGCTTGTATTCTGTGTCGGTGGCATCATTCTGGCGGGCGCGGCCATGCGGGCCAGCATCCGCCGGAAGCGCTTTGGCCAAACCTATTTCGAGTTCGCCTCGCTGCCTTTTTCTCCCGGCCGCACGCTGAAGGGGTCGATTCATTTGCGCTTCAACACCGATGCCAGACACGGCATCGACCTGAGTCTTTCCTGCGTCCGCCAAGTCGTTACAGGCGGGGGTAAAAATCGTTCTACCCTCCAAAGTGTTCTCTGGCAGGCGGACACGAATGTGCCGCGAGAATTGCTCATGCCCGGGCCCATGGGCGACGCCGTCATTCCGGTGGAGTTCAGCATCCCGAGCGATGCCTACGAGTCGAATCACGACGATGTGAACGATCAGGTCCTCTGGCTTTTGCACGCGCAGGCCGACGTTCCCGGCGTGAACTATTCGGACGATTTTGAGGTCCCGGTTTTCCGTCTGACGCCATCGTCGGCCTCAGCCGCAGAGCCGACGCCTGCGTTTCTGAGCGACGCGCAGGCCGCCGCCCCACCTGCCTTCCAATCCGATTCCACCGACGTGCCCGCTCCTCCGAACCCGAAAGTTGTGTTCTCGGTCGGAATGGACGGCAGCGCCGAATTCTATTTCCGGGCTTTTCGCAATCCGTCCCAGGTCCTGACTTTAATCTTCTTTACTGCCGTGTGGACGGCCATCGTCTATTCCCTCGCACATTCCAAAGCCCCAATATTTTTCACCGTGGTCTTCGGACTGGCTGAGCTTTTCCTGATCTACGGACTGATTTATTTCACGCTGGTCTCATTCCGCATCCAGGCGGGCAACGGAAGGATTGTCGTCCGCCGAGCTCTGCTTGGCATCGGGGCATATCGTGAATATCCCTTTTCCGAGATAACTCAGATTTTGCCGGTCACCAGCGCACAACAACCCGGCACAAAAGCTTCCTACTCTCTTCGCTTAGTGACCAAGGATGGGAGGAAGGTGAAGCTCGCCGACGCGATCGACAATCGTCAGGAGGCGCGCTGGGTTGCCGCCCAACTGGAGAAGTTCGCCGGCCTGAAGCTTGACACTCACGTAGCTGTCGAAGCTGGCTACGGCAACTACGGTCCGCCGCCGCAACGCGGACAAGCGCCAACAAGATCTCTCTCACGCTTTGGTCGCAATAATCCGGCCGCAATCGCCGTGGGGATTGCGTTTTTTCTCGCTTGGACTGGTTTTATCGGCTACCGTTTCCTTTCTCGGGATTACGGGAAGCCCACTCGAGTATCGAAGGTTCCTGCACCGGCTAAATCTCCCCTGCGACAAGCGACACGCTCGCCGCTCACAGATGTTGATCTGCAACATCTGCAAACGCTCCCAGAACAGGCTCAGGCGGAAGAATTGCTCGACCGGGCAATTCGGCACGATACCCTCGCGCTCGACTTGTTCGAGCAGAATATTGGCGTCTGGCACGATCTCAAGCGCACCGCGAACATGAACGAACTGGAGAGGCGTTCCCAATTCTCCACCGACCTGCGTGTTCGCTACGCCAACGCAGATCTCAACCTGGCAATCAACGGAGTTGCGAAAACTGAAGCCTCGGCGGATCAACTCATTGCACAGGCGCAGGCCGACCCCACCCATCGCGCCTACTACGTGTTCTCCATGGGAATGTTAGCCGGCCGCGGCGTGGCCTACGATCGCATTTATCCCATCCTCGTGGACTACGCCAAGAATGACTCCAACCCACAGGTGCGCCAGTGGGCCGTCGAAGGCATGCGCTATCTAGGCAGCGATGAAGCTCTTGACCAGCTCTTCGATTCCTTTACCCACGACCCATCCGACGCGGTCCGCAATCGCGCCGGTTGCAACGTGTCCGATTGCGGCAACTTCATGCGCAAACAGCGTATGCGAATGGTGCCCAAACTCATCGATCTAGCTACCGATTCCCAAACCACCCCGCAAATGCGCAACTGGGCCTTCATGGCCTTGCGTGAAATTACCGACCAATCACTGCCCGCCGATCCATCTGCCTGGCAAGACTGGTACACCCAACACGGGGCCGAAAAGATGGCCGAGTTTGAACACGCGGACAGGTGGAGAGTCCGCGGCGATCAGTAGCAGCCATCCCCAGCGAGCCCAGCCGGTCGGACGCGAATCTTCGTGTGGCGATCTTGGTGTTTGCGAATCGGCGCCATTGGCTTGATAATGGGCAGACTGTCAGGCGCCTCCCCGATGAAAAAGAAGTTTCCGCGAAATGGCGGCCGTCGTGCGGGAAAGCCCGATCGAGTTTCTGTCCACCGACCGCCCCGGGAAGACCGTCGCCGCCCTCATTTTTCTCGCGACCTTTCCATACTTTATGAAGACGATGCCCCGCCGATTTTCAACATTTGATTCAAGAATTGTCGCGATCAAGCTGCGCGCGCCGGTGAAACTGAATCCATCCGTTGATCGATACGATTGCGCACGAATGGGACTTCGTTTCATTCCTGAATCGTTGGTTTGCCATTCGTTCTGCGCATTTTTGCCGCAGATTGGCCGATCTCGAGCTTTCTCCCGTTGACTCTGTCCCGCCGCCGCCCATCAGCGCCTTTGCGCGGCGCTACCGGCGTTCGCGGCTCCGGAGCCAAAACCTTTTCGATTTCTTCCCGCAGCCAGCGATTCGCCGGATCATTCTCCACGCTCTCGTGCCAGTACAAGTGAGCTTCGAGGCGGGGCGCCGGCAGAGGGAAGGGAAGTATCTGGTTCACCAAACCTTTGTTTGGCAAATCACTGTTCACCAAACCCGAGTTCAGCAGCAATTGCGCATGGCGCCCCGGCAAGGTCAACAGCATGTCCGTCATGCTCACCACCATGCAGGCCGTGAGGTTGTGCTGAGCGCGCAGAAACACCTGCCGTCGCAGCCCTCGCCGGCTGAGTTCAACGTCAATCAGGCTGGGACCGTGCCGCCGCGAAGAGACCTGAATATGGCGCTGCGCCAGGTAAATATCCAGGTCGAGTTTCCCCTTGATCGCCGGGTGATCGTGCCGCGCGATGACCGCGAAGGGTTCATTCAGCAGCCATTTGTGGCGAATGCGATCGCTCGTCGTCATCGGGATGTCGATTGCCAGATCGACCGATCCACTCGCCAACTCGGTCTCCAGGTCTCTCCGCTTGGCACGAAACGTGGTGATCGACATTCCCGGGGCTTCATGCGCCAGCCGCCGCATGAGCGGTGGAAGAATTAGGGCTTCAGCATATTCCCACAACGACAGGTGAAAGTTCCGCCGCATGTCCTCAGGAACGAAATTCCGGCTCTGGCTGAGATTCACTTCCAGAAGTTGCAGCGCCTGCCGCACCTGCTCAATCATGTTCCGCGTGAATGGCGTTGGTACCATGTGCGGTCCTTGCCGCACGAACAGTGGATCCTGCAAAAGATCGCGCAGTCTCTTTAGCGCATGGCTGATCGCCGGTTGTGTGAGGTTCAGTTGCTGGCCCGCGCGAGTGATGTTGCCCTCGCGATAAATGGCTTCGAGCACCACGAACAGGTTCAGGTCGACCTGACTTAAATGCACGCCGCATATATTACAGGATTCACAGGATTCATTAGGAGAATTTTGTAAAAATCGTTAGGCTAGGTAACCTGCAGGGTCAGCGCTTGTTTTCAGCGCGTTCCTATGGACTTTTCTCTGTCACCGAAAGCCCAGAGCTATGTCCAGCGCCTCTCGGCGTTCATGCAAGAGTACGTCTTGCCGGCGGAGCCTGAGTATTCCGCGCAATTGCAGAATCTTCCCGACTGGCGCAATTGGAAACAGCCTCCAATTATGGAGACCTTGAAGGCCAAAGCGTGCGCGGCTGGCTTGTGGAATCTTTTCCTTCCCGACAGCAAGTATGGCGCGGGCCTCACCAACGTGGAATATGCGCCCGTGGCGGAAATCACCGGCCGCTCCTCGATTGCTCCCGAGGTTTTCAACTGCAATGCTCCCGACACCGGCAACATGGAAGTGCTGGTGAAGTATGGTTCGTACGCGCAAAAAGAACGCTGGCTCAGGCCGCTGCTGGCCGGCGAGATTCGTTCTGCCTTCTGCATGACGGAACCCGACACAGCCTGCTCCGATGCCACGAACATCCAGGCTAAGGCGCTCATCGAAGGGGATCACGTGGTCCTCAACGGCTTGAAGTGGTGGAGCTCAGGAATTGGTCATCCTCATTGCCGGCTGCTCATCTTCATGGGCGTCACCAATCCCTTGGCCCCGAAGTACCAGCGTCATTCCATGGTGCTGGTGCCGCTCGAGACTCCCGGCGTCAAGATCAAGCGCATGGTGCCTGTGTTCGGATCCTATGACCCGCCGTTCGGTCACGGCGAAGTAAGCTTCACCAATGTGCGGGTACCGCTCGACCACATCGTTGCCGGCCCTGGCCGCGGTTTCGAAATCGCTCAAGGCCGGCTCGGCCCTGGCCGCATTCATCACTGCATGCGTACGCTGGGAGCAGCCGAGCGCGGGCTGGAACTTTTGTGCCGCCGTTCGCTGCACCGAGTAGCCTTTGGCAAGCCGCTGGCCGAACTGGGCGGCAACGCCGATGTCATTGCCAACGCCCGCATCAAGTTGGAGCAAGCCCGTCTTCTTACTCTCAAGGCTGCGTGGATGCTCGATGAAGTTGGCACGAAGGGCGCTCGCAGCGAAATCTCCCAGATCAAAGTCGCCGTGCCCAATATCGCTTTGGAGATCATCGACCAGGCGATTCAAATGCACGGTGGCGCTGGCGTTTCCGCTGATTTTCCTCTGACCGAAATGTTTGCCGCGATCCGCACCCTGCGCATCGCGGACGGCCCCGATGAAGTGCATCGAGCCCTGATTGCCAAGCTGGAGCTGAGTAAGTACAAAACCAAGAGTTCGGCCTGACTGGGATGAGTCAGAGGCAGCGGGCGAGGGCGCCCGCTGCACACATGCAAAACAAAATCTCCACCTCGCCTCAGAAGCTGAAACGCACGCCGAGTTGGATCTGCCGCTTGGGGAAGGCGGAGGTGAAGGTTAGCGGGAAGCCCGGAAACGCCGTTCCTCCACCCGGCAATGCCGTCCCCGGTTTTATCCCATGCACGTTGAACGTCGTGAAGCCCGGCGCAAAACCGAAAAGTGGGCTGACCTCGTTGTTCACGCTGGCGTAGTTGGTGCGGTTCGCTAGGTTGAATCCTTCCGCCGTAACTTGCAGGTTCGATTTCTCGCCGAGCTTGTGTCCCCAGGTCAAGCGCATGTCAAAGTCGATGTAGTCGGGGCCGAGGCCGGTGTCGCGCGGGGCCCCGATCGGACGTTCGTTGGTGATGTGATTGTTGCCGTTCACCTCTCCGCCAGCCAGCAGGTTAAAAGGATGTCCGCTGTGCGCTTCGAAAATCGGAGCGAGCTGGAACCCCGACAAAATACTCTGTCTCCATGGGCTGTCGAGCACACCCGCGATTACCAGTTTATGCCGCTGATCGAATTCGGAAAGCGCGCGATCCAAATTGAGGTTGGTTGGATCTTGCGGCCCGTAGTCGGTGTTGTAGTCTGTGGACGTGTCAAAGCCTTTGCTATAGGTGTAATTCCCGAACAAAGTGAAGTGCTCACGGAAGCGTTTTTTGACTTCCAGGATAGCTCCCTCGTAAACAGCGTAGGCCTCAGAACTGTATTGGTTGTTCTGCACAATCAGCGGATTCACAAAGCAGGCGGCGGGATTCGCGCATGGGGAGAGACCTCCCGGGAACTCCGTGCCGCCGAGCGGATCGGCGGGGGCCGGGTTACCCGGCGTGCCGCCGTTCCAGTTGCGATAGGAAACGGTTTTGCCATTGGCGAGCGTCACCGTGCTGAACGGCGCGGGGAGCAGATTGGTATCGAGCGCGACCGGGATTCTCTGGGTATGAGTGTAGATTCCGCTCAGAG
>Ga0209415_10013776_pt1 | contig 13283 bp, 6 predicted proteins | sample PeaSoiSIISIP2007_FD_187696 | JGI IMG/M metagenome (GOLD analysis project Ga0209415, IMG submission 187696) | Peat soil microbial communities from Weissenstadt, Germany - SII-SIP-2007 (SPAdes) (version 2) | ecosystem: Environmental > Terrestrial > Soil > Wetlands > Peat | place: Germany... | reverse complement strand
TCACGTTCAAGCCGGTCTTCGACGACTACGTGCAGTCGATCGGCGCGGTGCGCATCGATCCCACGAACCCGAAGACGGTGTGGGTGGGCACGGGCGAGTCGTGGGTGCGCAACAGCGTTTCCGTGGGCGCCGGAGTCTACAAGACCACCGACGGCGGCGACAACTGGCAGCTCATGGGCCTGGCCGAGACGGAGCGCATCGGCCGCATCCTGGTAAATCCGAAGGACAGCAACACCGTCTATGTTTGCGCGCTGGGGCACTTGTGGAACAGCAATGCGGAGCGGGGCGTCTTCCGGACAAAGGACGGCGGGAAGACCTGGAAGAAGGTTTTCTACGTGACTGAAGACACGGGCTGCGCGGATCTGGCCGCCGACCCCCAGAATCCCGACATCCTGTACGCCGGAATGTGGCAGGTGCGGCGCTATCCCTGGAAATTCATTTCGGGAGGACCAGGCGGCGGCATTTTCCGCTCGACCGACGGCGGCGAGACGTGGAAGCCGATCCGCAAGGGATTGCCGGAGGGCGACCTGGGACGAATCGGGATCGCCACGGCGCCTTCGCGCGCGAGCACGATTTACGCGGTGGTGGAAGCGAAAGAGACGGCGCTCTACCGCTCCGACGATCTGGGCGAGAACTGGACGAAGATGAATACTTCGTTCAACGTGCAAGGCCGGCCGTTTTATTTTGCCTACCTGGTGGTGGACCCCGCCGATTACCAGCGCGTATATAAGCCGGGATTCGGGCTGACGGTAAGCGACGACGGCGGGAAGACTTTTGGAGGTATCGGCGGCTCCTATCACGGCGACCTGCACGCCCTGTGGATCGATCCGAAAAACTCCTACCACCTGCTGCTGGGAACCGATGGCGGCGTCTATGCCTCCAGCGACCGCGGAGCGCACTGGCAGATGCTGGCCGCGCTGCCGGTTTCGCAGTTCTACCACGTGACCTACGACATGCAGATTCCCTATAACGTCTACGGTGGATTGCAGGACAACGGGACGTGGACGGGGCCGTCGAGGCACGCCGGCGGCATTCCCAACCGTGCCTGGCGCAGCGTGGGAATGGGCGATGGATTTTCGGCGCAGGTGGACCAGAGCGATCCGGACTATATCTATGTGGAGTTTCAGGGCGGCCACGTGTTTCGCTTCCGGCTGTCCAATTCGGAGAACAAGAACATCCGGCCGTTTGCCAAGCCCGGCGAGCCAGATTTGCGCTTCAACTGGAACACGCCGCTGCTAACCCGGCCGGGACGCACCGGGACGCTCTATCTGGGCTCGCAGTACCTCTTCCGCTCGACGGATCGGGGTGATTCCTGGGTGCGTATTTCGCCGGACCTGACCACGAACAATCCGGAAAAGCAGAAGCAAGAGGAATCCGGCGGGCTGACCGTAGACAATACGGACGCGGAGAAACATTGCACGATCTATACGATCAGCGAGTCGCCCAAAAGCCCGAACGTGATCTGGGTGGGAACGGACGATGGAAACATCCAGGTGACGCGCGACGCAGGAAAGACGTGGACCAATGTGAGGAAGAACCTGCCCGGCATCCCCGAGGCCACCTGGGTTTCCACCGTGGAGGCCAGTCATTTTGAAGAGGGCACGGCCTACGCCTCCTTCGACGGCCACCAGACCGGAGATATGAAGACTTACCTGGCGCGCACGCGCGATTTCGGGAAGACCTGGGAGTCGCTGGTGACCCCGGACATGAGCGGCTACGCTCATGTGATTCGCGAAGACCTGGTGAATTCCAATCTGCTCTTTGCCGGAACGGAAACCGGCCTGTACGTTTCCGTGGACGCCGGGAAGAGCTGGGGGAAATTCACCGGCGGGTTCCCCAAAAACGTGGCGGTGCGCGATCTGGCCATTCATCCACGGGAGGGAGACTTGATTGTGGCCACGCACGGGCGTGGAATCTACATTGTGGACGACCTGACGGCATTGCGCGCGCTGACGCCGGAGGTACTCGACAAGGATTTTGCCCTCTTGCCCAGCCGCAACGGGGTGATGACCGGCTTGAACATCGAGCAGCGCTTCGACAGCGACGCCGAATTCACGGGCGAAAGCGGAGGCAATGCCGCGCGCATCGCTTACTACCTGAAGAAGCGCATGCTGGTTGGCGAATTCAAGGCCGCGGTTTACGACAGCCAGGGGAATTTGATCGAGGAGCTGTCCACTTCGCGGCGCAAGGGACTGAACGTGCTGGAATGGAGCATGCGCATGAAGGCGCCGAAGACGCCTCCCGCCACGGCGCTGGTTCCGGACTACAACACGTTTGTGGGGCCCTTTCTGCTGGAGGGGACCTACACGGTGAAGGTGACGCGTGGCAAGGAGACCTATGCGGCGGATCTCCACGTGACGCCCGACCCCAATACCAAACATTCCGCCGCAGACCGCGCCGAGCAGCACCGCGTGGCCGTGGAGGCGTATCACCTGGTGGAACGCATCGCCTACATCGTAGACGCGGTAGCCGACCTGGGCGCCCAAGCAGCCGAGCGCGCGGGAAAGCTGCCTGCAAGCGATGCGCTGCGCCAGCGACTCGAATCGCTGCGCGATTCGCTCGCCGCCAAAGGGAAGAAACTCGCCGCCAGCAAGTCTGGCGGCGAAACCGGCGAGATCAAGCTCCGGGAGAAAATCCTGGAAGTATATGGCGGGGTAAATGGCTACAGCGGCCGGCCCACGGAGTCGCAGACGGCCCAACTGGCTGCGCTGACAAAGGAACTGGGCGGAGCGGAAGCTGATTTCCGCGCCTCGGCGGAGAAAGAAGTGGCTGCTGCAAACCCGGAGCTGGAGAAGAAGGGGCTTCCCGCGCTGAAGCTGCTGAGCGAAGGAGACTGGCGGAAAAAGGATCAAAAGCAGGGCAGCGGGATGATGGCGTTCGAACCCGACATGGGCGAGCAGTGGCTACAAGTCATTTCCTTTCTGCGAGTTAGATAGAAGGCCGGGGTTCGTCGCCCCAGAATTGGTTGACGGCGAGTTTTCCACATCGCCCGGACGTTCCTGTGTATTTCCACGGGTTGACCGCGGGCCACTCGCCGGGCTATAACCATGGGGCCGGAGCGCCCACCACAGAGCCGGGACCCCTCCCGGGCCACCCTGTTCCGGCGGTCTGATCGCATATCTGGGGGATACGAAATGAGCGGCGAATCGGCTATAGATGTCCTGCGCACCGAACACCGGGCCATTCTCCGCATGTTAGACGTGACGCGGGAACTGGCGCATTTGATGGAAGCAGGCGCGGAGGTGCCACCGGACATGCTGGACTCGGTGGCGGAGTTCCTGCGCGTGTTCGGTGACGCGCACCTGCGCAAGGAAGAGGAGTACCTGTTCCCGGCTCTGGGGAAGAGGGGCCTATCGCTGGACGGGATGGCGATCGAATCGCTGCAGCGGGACCATGACCACAGCCGCACGCTGCTCGGCAAAATGTCCGCCGCCGCCGTGGCCTACCGCGAACACCGCCCCAAGGCCGACCGAAACTGGGGCCGGTTTGCCAGCGAATACGCCTCCGTATTGCGCCGCCACATCGACAAAGAGCAGGAAGTTTTTTACCCCGCCGCCGAACAGATCCTGACTCCCGACGAGCGCAACCACCTGGGGGAATCGCTCCGGCGGACCTCAGAAGAAACCGTGGCCGTGGAGCGCACTCGGCGGTTCAGTGAGATGGCCGATTCGCTGGCCGCGGAATTACTGGTCTAGTGGCGCAGCCACTCCTGGCTGCGCTTTTCATAAACATGAGAGGGAGCAAGAGAGCAGGCTGAAAGCCCGCTCTACCGCCGCCACTTACAGCGGAATGCGGAAGCGAGCCACGCAGCCGTGGGAGTCGAGGCGGTTTTCCAGCGCGAGCGAGCCGCCGTGGGCCTCTGCGATCTGGCGGCAGAGGACCAGGCCGATTCCCGAGCCGCCCGGCTTCGTGGTGAAGAAGGGTACGAAAAGGTTGGCAGTGTTCGAGAGACCGGGGCCGTCATCCTGTACGTCGATTTCGACAAAACCGGCGTCCTTCCGCCAGGCCACGCTCACCCCCCCCTGGTTTTCCGCAGAAGCATCTGCAGCATTGCGGACGAGGTTGATGAGGAGCTGGTCGAGCTGGTCGGGGTCCGCTTGGACGGTGATCTCGGGACCGGGGCGCAACTCGACGTGGGTGCGGGCCTCGAGTTGGGTCACCCGGCGCACCCAGTCGCCCACGGCCACGGGCTTCGGCGAGGGCGAAGGCAGGCGCGCGAGCCGCGCGTAGGCGCTGGTGAAGCGGCCAAGCGCTTCCACGCGTCCGCTGATCACCTCAAGCCCCCGCTGCGTGTCTTCGCGCCAGTCCGCAGGCAGGCTTTCGCGTGAGAGCAGCGTGGCGATGCTGTCGGCGATGGATTTGACGGGCGCGAGCGAGTTGTTCAGTTCGTGGCCGAGCACGCGGATCAGGCGCTGCCAGGCCAGCCGCTCTTCCTCGCGCAGCGTGCGGCTCAGGTCCGTGAGCACCACCAGGTGATGCGGTACTCCCTCTTCGCGCACGGTGCTGCGGCGGAGTTGGAAGCGCCCGGCGCCCCCGGGGAATGACATCTCGATGGTGCGAAGCGTTTCGCCTTCCAGGCATTTTTCCAGGTGCAGCTCGCCGGCCGTTTTGCCTCGCAGATGTTCGGCATCCTGGCCGAGCACGCGCTCGCCGGCGCGGTTCACCAGGCGCAGGCATTTTTCCGAATCGAAAACGAAAACCGCAACGTCAATTTCTTCCATCACTTTACCGAGCAGCGCGGTGGCTTCCACGGCGCCCAGTCGCTGGTGGCGGAGGGTGCTAGCGAGGGCGTTGACCTCGGAGATGAGCTGGCCGAGGGCGTCTTCGCGGTTCTCCCCGCGCGCACGGATCGAAAAGTCGCCCTCGCGGAGTGCGGCGAGCAGGTTGGAAAGCGTGCGCAGGGGAAAGACGACCCGGGAGCGCAGGGCAAGCGCCATCCCCAGCCACAGGATCACGAGCGCCGCCGTCAGGCTCCACTGGTATTTCGAGGCCAGGGCGCTCCGCCACAGGAGCACCAACGCCGCCGTGGTGCCGGGCAGCCCGGTGAGCATGGCCAGCAGGAGGATTTGGCGTTCGTGGCTCGCGGGTTTCACAGGCCGTACTTCTGCAGCCGGCGGTAGAGCCCGCTGCGGCTGAGCCCCAGCGCCGCCGCGGCCTGGCTCACATTGCCGCTGAAGCGGGCCAGGGCCTTCTGGATAAGGACGCGTTCCACCTCTTCCAGGCTCAGCTCTTCGAGTCGCGGGCTGCCGCCGGAGCCGGCTGCGGGGCGCAGGCCCAGGTGGCCGGCGCGGACCGCGTCTTCCGGCGCGAGGAGCACGGCGCGCTCCACGGTGTGGTCGAGCTCGCGGACGTTTCCCGGCCAGGCGTGATCGAGGAGCGCCTGCATCGCGGGGGCATCGAAACTCTTCACGCGTTTCCCATAGCGCCCAGCATAGCGAGTGAGGAAATGCGTGGCCAGCAGCGGGATGTCCTCCTTGCGCTCGCGCAGCGGCGGGACGTGGATTTCGATGGTGTTCAAGCGGTAGAGCAGGTCTTCGCGGAAGCGGCCGCTGGACACCTCCGCGGCCACCTCTGCATTGGTGGCGGAGAGCACCCGCGCGCTCACGCGCACGGTGCGGGAGGAGCCCACGCGTTCCAGTTCCCCCGTCTCCAGCACGCGCAGCAGTTTTGCCTGAAGATTCAGCGGCACGTTGGCGATTTCGTCCAGAAAGAGAGTGCTGCCGTCGGCCAGCTCGAAGCGCCCGGCGCGGTCCACCTTCGCGTCGGTAAACGCGCCGCGCACATGGCCGAACAGTTCGCTCTCGAACACGCCCTCGGAAAGGCCCCCGGCGTTCACCGTGACCATGGCGCGGCCGGCGCGGGGCGAAAGGGCGTGGAGGGTGCGCGCGATCACCTCCTTGCCCGCGCCGTGCTCCCCGGTGATGAGCACGTTGGCCTCCGACGGGCCCACCTGCGCCACCAGGTCCATCACTGGGCGCATGGACGGAGATTCCGCGATCAGCGTGGGACGGCCCTCGGTGCGGAGGAGTTGGTTTTCCGCCTCCAGCCGCCGGCTTTCGCGCAGAGCCCGCCTCAGCTCAATCTGGGTGCGCAGGATGGCCAGCAGGCGAGCGTTGTCCCAGGGCTTCTGCACGAAGTCGCGGGCGCCGCGGCGCATGGCTTCCACGGCCACCTGCACGCTGCCCCAGGCCGTCATCACGATCACGGGCAGGGCGCTGTCGCTCGCCTGGATGCGCGAGAGCAGGTCGAGGCCTTCCTGGCCGGAGGTGGTGTCGCGGGTGTAATTCAGATCCATGAGGAGGGCGTCGTATTCGCGCGTTTCGAGGGCGGTCATCACGGCGTTCGGCGAGGCCACGCTGTCGGACTCCATGCCCTCACCCTTCAACAACAGGCGCACCGCCTCGCGCACGTCGGCCTGATCGTCGGCCACGAGGACGCGGGGAGAAAGATTTGACGCAGGACGCATCTTTTCGGAATCCATCCTATCGCATCGGGTCATGCACGGGGCGGCGGGAGGGCCGCTCCCGGTTCCGGCGAGTGGGCGCCAGGCACCGGGAGACACTGCCCGCTTCTCGCGAGATCCTCAGGGTTCCCGCGCCACGCTTTTCTTTTCTTCCATGGGTACGATCCAGCCGTCGAGGAGCTGGATCATGCGATCGCCGTAGGCCGCCCAGTTCTCGTTGTGGGTCACCTGGATGATGGTGGTGCCCTGGCGGTTCAGTTCCTTCAGCATGTCCATGATCATTTTGCCCTGGCTCGAATGCAGGCTGCCGGTGGGCTCGTCGGCCAGGATCAGCTTCGGGTTTCCGATCACCGCGCGCGCCACGGCCACGAGCTGCTGCTGCCCGCCGGAGAGCTGGCTGGGGTACAGGTCTTTCTTCCCCACGATCTGGAATCGGTCGAGCGTGTCCGCCACGATGGACTGGCGCTCCGCTTTTTTGAGGTCGCGATAGGAAAGCGGCAGGTCCAGATTTTCCGCCACGGTCAAATCGTCGAGCAGGTGATACTGCTGGAAAACGAACCCGATGAAGCGTTTGTGCAGCTCCACGCGCTGCTGCGGCTTCATTTTGTGCACCGTGTATTCCAGGAATTGGTATTCGCCCTCCCAGGCGCTGTCCAGCATCCCCAGGATGGCCATCAGGGTGGATTTTCCCGCCCCCGATGGGCCCATGATGGTGATGAAATCGCCTTCGCCGATCTCCAGATCAATCCGCCGCAGCACCCATGTGCGCCCGGCGCCGACGGGATAGGATTTTTCCAGGCCTCGCATGCGAATCATCTGTGCTCCTTGAAGAACGAAAATCGAAAACCGGTGCCCTTCGCTGTGGCCAACTCACTGCTCCCTAGCCGACCCTATTGTAGCCTCGACCCGACAGGTTTCGCCCCAGCGAACTGGCAGGGGGACAGTGGCGGCGCGTCTCCCACCAGTCACCCGTCGGGAGCCACCCGTCACCGGCTTCGAGTCATTCGTATCTCAGTGCGATGATCGGGTCCACACGAGTGGCACGCCGCGCGGGAATGTAGCAGGCCAGCAGCGCGACCCCAATTAACACCACCGGCACACCCGTAAAGGTTACAGGGTCCAGGGCATGCACGCCGAAGAGCAGGGCCGAGACCGCGCGGGCCATCAGAAAGGCCGCCCCGAGACCCACCAGCGCGCCCACACCGGCCAGCCACAGACCCTGGCCGAGAACGAGCCGCAGGACGTCGCGTTTCTGCGCACCGAGCGCCATGCGGATGCCCAGCTCCTGCCGTCGCTGCTGGACGCTGTAGGACATTACGCCGTAGATCCCGATGGCAGCCAGCGTCAGGGCCAGCAGGCCAAACACGAGAAGCAGCATGGCGCCGAAGCGAGCAGGCCAGAGCGCCGCGTCCAGCACCTGGGAGATGGTCTGCACCTGGACGAGCGGGAGCTGCTTGTCCAGTTCCTGGACGGTGCTGCGCACGGTGGGCAATGCAGCCATCGGGTCGCCCGATGTGCGCACGTGCAGCGTCACGCCCGGGGAATATTGCTGAAGCATCGGCAAGTAGAAGGCCGGCGTGGGCTCTTCGCCCAGCGTATTCTGCTTTGCCGTGCGAGCCACGCCCACGATTTCCAGGATCCACGTCTCGCCCCAGCAGCGGAATCGTTTGCCGATGGCGTCCTGCCCGGGAAAGAATTTATCGGCGAACGCCTGGTTCACGATCGCGACCAGGGGCGCGCCTTCCCGGTCCGTATCCGCGAACGCCCGGCCGTGGAGAATAGATGTGCCGCTGGTCTTGAAGTACTCGGTATCCACCTGGTTGACGCCGGTCAGGATCCCGTTGCGTTTGTCGGTGATGTCCACGCCCTCCGGAAAGACGGTCCGCGCAAATCCTCCCCCAAGCGGCGCATTGGAAGCCACCGAAGCATCCGCTGCCTGCGGGATGGCGCGTAGCCGCTCCATCAGGCGCCGGTGGAACTCGCGCCCCTGCGCCTCGGTATAGTTCTGCGCGCCCAGGTCGAAGCTCATCACCAGCAGGTTTTTCGTCTCGAAGCCGGGATCGATCTGCTGAGCGTTGTGCAGGCTCGAGAGGAACAATCCCGAGCCGACCAGGGCGATCATCGAGAGCGCGACTTCCACGACGACTAACCCGTTGCGCACCGTGTGGCGTCCTCCGCCCGAGCCGGAGCGTCCTCCGCCTTCCTTCAATGTGTCGTTCAGGCTGAAGCGGATGGCCTGCCATGCCGGCAGCATGCCGAAGGCGAACGCGGTGCCCAATGCCAGAACCATCGCAAACACCAGGACGCGCGGGTCCATGGTCAGGTCAATATCTCCCGGATTCAGGAAGGGAGGGCGGAACGCCATCAGGGCGTTCCGGAAGCCCGTGGAGACTACCAGACCGGCGCCTCCGCCCACCAGGGCCAGCAATACGCTTTCCGTGAGGAGCAGCGTGACCAGGCGGGACCGCGTGGCGCCGAGAGACATGCGCACGGCGAGTTCCCTGCGCCGGTCGGCGCCGCGAGCCAGCAGGAGATTTGCCAGGTTCGCGCAGGCGATCAGCAGGACCAGCCCAACTACGGTCATCAGAAGCGCTCCCGCCTGCACGACGGCATCGCGCCCGTTGGCGCCCACCGTTGTATCGCCCAACGGAAGCAGGCGCACATTGCGTCCCTCGTTTTCGTTCGGAAACTCCTTTGCGAGCTGGGTCGCAATTGTTTGCATGTTCGCTTCCGCCTGCTTCAGGCTGACGCCGGGCTTCAGCCGTCCAAACACGGTCATCATCAGCGGCCGGCGCTCGGCAAACCAGTCCTTCGCGATTCCCGTGAGCACCTGATCGTGCATGGCATCGGGGATCCACACGTCCGGCGAACCAACCGTGAACGTTCCCTGAAAACTTTTCGGCGCTACGCCGATCACGGTGTACGGCTGCTGGTTCAGCGTCACCGGTTTTCCGACGATTGAACGATCGCCTCCAAAGCGGCGCTGCCAGAGCCCGTACCCGAGAACCACTACGGGGTAGCCGCCTTCCTTTCGCGCCTGCTCGGGATCAAACGTGTTGCCCAGCGCGGCGCGAACTCCGAGAACCTGGAAGTAATTGCCCGAGACCAATGTAGCGTTGAGCTGCTCGGGATTTCCCGCGCCGGAGAGGTTGACCCCGGCTCCAGTAAAAGAAGCCAGGCTCGTCAGGACGTCGTTCTTGTCGCGCAGATCCTTGTAATTCAGCTCCGACATGGGCAGAAACTGCTGCTGGGCGGTGCTATTGCGCGCGTCCGTGCCCAGCACGGCCACCAGCCGCGCGGGGTCCTCGACAGGCAGTGGCCGCAGCAGCACGGCGTTCACGACTGTAAAGATGGTGGTGTTCGCGCCGATGCCCAGCGCCAGCGTAAGCACAGCGATCAGGGAAAAAGTGGGCGATTTCCGTAGTTGGCGCAGCGCGTAGCGAATGTCCTGCCAGATGGTATCCATGGTCTTTCCTCCGCAACTTCATTCGTAACGCAAGGCCACTATCGGTTCGACGCGCGCCGCCCGCCGCGCGGGTACGCAGCATGCAGCCAGCGCCACGCCCAGCAGCAACGCGGAAACCGCTGCATAGGTCAGGGGGTCCGTGGGGGTCACGCCGAACAGCAGCGCGGAGAGGAATCGCGCCACCGCCAGTGAACCCGCCAGTCCCGCGGCGACTCCAGCCAACGCGAGCAGGAGGCCCTGGCGCACCACGAGCAGCAGAGCATCCCCCGGCCGCGCTCCCAGCGCCAGCCGAATCCCGATTTCCCGGGTTCGCTGGGTCACCGAGTAGGCCAGCACCCCATAAATCCCCACTGTGGCGAGCAGCAGCGCGAGCCCGGCAAACGATCCGAGCAGGATGAGGTTTAGCCGCGGCTCGGCCACCGAAGCGCCGAGAAGGTCGTCCATCGTTTTCACCGCGTACACCGGCTGTTCCGGGTCCAGTTGCGCGGCCTGCCGGCGGATGGCGCTGGCCAGTTCCGCGGGATCTCCCGCCGCGCGCACGGCCACAAACATGGCCCGGATATTGAACCGGCTCTGCGTTTGGGGAAAATATACCTGCTCGCGGCCCCGGACGTTGAGCGCGTAATGCCGCACGTGGCCCACAACGCCCACCACCGTCCGCCAGTCGGAATCTCCGGCGGATACGCGTTTGCCGATGGGGTCCTGCTCCGGCCAGAAGCGGCGCGCGAAATCCGCGTCCACGATGGCCACCGGAGGCGCCTGGGAGTCGTCGGCATCCGTGAACAGCCGCCCCTGGAGCAAGGGAATCTGCATGGCCTCGAAATATCCGGGGGTGACGGGACGGCGGTCGGCTTCGATCGAGGCGAAATGTGTTTTGGGATCGCGGCGGACGCCCGTCGCGGCAGTATCTTCAATCGTCACGCCCCCGGAGAAATAGCTCCCGCTCAGCGGAAGATTGTGCACCGCGCCGGCAGCCTGGACCCCCGGCAACGCGCGCACGCCTTCCAGAAGCCGCTGATAGAAAGTGACGATCTCCGAGTGCTCCTTGTACCTCGTCTCCGGCAGCGAGATCTGCATGGTGAGGACGTGACCGGCCTGGAATCCGGGGCTCACCCGGAGCAGGCGATCGAAACTTCGCACCAGCAGGCCCGCGCCAATGAGCAGCATCAGAGAGAAGGCGACCTCGGCGACCACCACGATGTTCCGCAGCCGCTGATGCGCCGCGCCGGCCGAGCTCCCGCGTGTCGCTTCCTTCAAGTTGCCCTGCACCCCGCGGCCCGAGAAATGGAGCGCCGGAGCCATTCCAAACAGCAGCCCGGTGAACAGCGACACTGCGAACGTGAATCCCAGCACCGCGGGATCCACCTGGACTTCCGCCACACGCGGCAGAATCTGCGCGGCCTGCGAGCGGATTGCGTCCACCGCTCCGTAGGCGAGCAGCAGTCCCAGGCCCCCTCCGGCGAGCGCCAGCAGGACGCTCTCCGTGAGCAGTTGACGGGCAACGCGCAGGCGAGTCGCGCCGAGCGCCGCGCGCACGGCCATCTCTTTTTCGCGGGCGGTGGCGCGCGCGAGGAGCAGGTTCGCCACGTTGCCGCAGGCCACCAGCAGCACCAACCCCACCGCGGCGAAAAGCAGCAGCAACGCCGGGCGAACGTCGCCCACCACCTCCTGCTGCAGCGGCACCAGGTACATCCCGAAGCCCTGATCTGCGTAATCGGCCGGATACGCGCGGTCCAGTCCAGCCGCAAATGTGCGGATCTCTTCCGAGGCGCGCGCCAGCGTGACCCCCGGCTTCAGGCGTGCCAAGACCTCGTAGTTGTGGTTGCCGCGATCGTCCGGGTGCGCCCGATCCAGAGCCAGCGGGCTCCACACGTCCACACGCCCCTCAAATTCGAAGCCCGCCGGCAGCACGCCGACGACCGTGTAGCTCTCCGCGTCCATGCGGATCTGTTTGCCGATCAGCCCGGGGTCAGCACCGAATAGAGTTTTCCAGGCTGCGTCACTGAGCACCACAACGCGCTGGTGTCCCGGCTGGTCATCTTCCGGCAGAAGGATTCTGCCCTGCGTGGCCGCCACGCCCAGCAGCGGGAAGAGGCCCGAGGTGGTGCCGCGCGCAGCCACTCGAACCGGCTCGCCGGAACCCCCCATCAAATTGGCGCCGTCGGCCGGACCGTAGGCCGCCAGACCGGAAAAGACCCGGTTCGCATCGTTCAGGTCCCACCATTCCGGATCGGAAATCCAGTTGCGCGGAATGCCCGTCTTTTCCAACTTTCCCCACACCTTCACGAGAGTGCCGGGGTCCTTGTAGGGCAGCGGGCGCAGCAGAACGCAGTGCACCACGCTGAAGATCGCGGTGTTCGCGCCCACACCCAGGGCGAGCGTCAGCACCGCCACGGCGGTGAAACCGGGATTCTTCGCGAGCATGCGCAGTGCGTAGCGAATGTCCTGCAGCAACGTCTCCACTTTCAGCCTCCGTGAGAAAGTGACTGGTGATTGGTGTCGTCTCCCCGCGAATCCTGCCAGCCATGCAATCGGCGCCCTCAGTTCAGGCCCGAGCCGAAACTTCACAGGCAGCCCCAACCATGCCCACCGATTCTCCCCACCAATCACCAGTCACTCCTTCACTCATGCCGCAGTGCCTCAATTGGATCCACCAGGGCGGCGCGCCGGGCGGGGATGTAACAGGCCGCCAGCGCAGCCCCCACCAAGAGCAAGATCACTCCGGCGAACGTCAACGGATCGGTAGCGGTCACGCCAAACAGCATCGACTCCACCGTGCGTGTCAGCGCCAGCGATCCGGCAAACCCGATGGCCACACCGATAAGTGCTGTTCGCAGTCCCTGGCTCAGGATCATCCGCAGAACGTCACCAGAGCCGGCGCCGAGAGCCACACGCATGCCAATCTCGTGCGTGCGGCGGCTCACCGAATAGGCCATCACGCCGAATACGCCTGCCGTAGCCAGTAGCAGCGCGGCGATTCCAAACGAAGCGATGAGAATCAGGTTGAACCTGCGCGAACCCAGCGAATCGGAATAAATCTGAGTGAACATCCGGAAGTTCGCGGGAAGCTCCGGGTTGAGCTCCTGCAGAATCCCGCGCGCTGCCGAGGTGACGGATTGCGTGCCGGCATCGCTCAGCAGGGTGACGGTCATCCTTGGACGCGGCCGCTGGAACAGATTTACATAAACCGTCGGACGCGGCGGCACCTCCAGGCCGTTCTCGCGGATGTCGCCGACGATTCCGACAATGGTCAGCAGACGCACGTCGCCATCCATGTTTCCGAACTCGATGGTGCGGCCGATGGGGTCCTGGCCGGGCCAGCGGTCGCGAGCCAGCGATTCGCTGATCACGGCT
>Ga0209415_10013775_pt1 | contig 13285 bp, 8 predicted proteins | sample PeaSoiSIISIP2007_FD_187696 | JGI IMG/M metagenome (GOLD analysis project Ga0209415, IMG submission 187696) | Peat soil microbial communities from Weissenstadt, Germany - SII-SIP-2007 (SPAdes) (version 2) | ecosystem: Environmental > Terrestrial > Soil > Wetlands > Peat | place: Germany... | reverse complement strand
TGCGCCGCGCCACCCGGCCGTTGGATTTCGACGCCATCGTCGGGCGGCTACTTGCCGGCCGCGGCGATGCCGTTGCCGGCGATCTTCAGATCGTCGAAGCGCGCCGCGCGATCGTAGCCCATGAGCTGCGCCTGCCATTGCCGCCAGAACGCGCGCATCTGCAGCTCGTCCATCACTTCCGGATCGCGGTTCATCCCTTTCGAGAAATCCGACCATTCGACCTCGCGCGAACGGAAGCCGTCCTGGCAGGATTCGATCGCTTCGAGATCGTCGGGATGAGCGAAGCCGCCGGGACCGAGGAAGCTCACGAAATTGTTGAGCCGCAGCTCCAGTTGCTCCTTCGATTCGTCCTTAGGCGCGAGCGCATAGACCGTGAGCCGCACGGCGTCGGGTCCGACCGGCTCGAAGTAGCGCAGCGTCACCGCCATCACGTCGTGAAATACGAAGTTGGGATAGATCAGAAAGAGCCGGAACGTATCGCACATGAGGCTTGCGCGCTCCGGTCCGAAGCGATCGAAGATTCGCTTGCGCACGCGATTGATCTCCTCGCGCGCCGCCTCACCGAACATCGGGTGCCAATGCGCGATCGGCCGCGCCACGCCGCTCGGGGCCGACTCGCCGACCCCATGGCCATTGCCGAGCGATCGGCCGCGGCCGCTACCGCGGATTCCGAAGGAGTTGGTCTCGGCCTCGTAATCGAGTCCTTTGAACTTCGCCATGTAGCTGAAATAGGTCGTGTGCAGCGGCGGCGCGTGGTAGGTGTCGAGGCTGTTGGTCGCCATCAGCTTCCAATTCGCGCGCACGGTGTACATCTGGGTGCCCGCGACGACGCGCATCCCGGCCTCCGACTGGTCGAGGATCAGGTCCATGTAATCCTTGGCGCCGGCCAGGTAATCGACCAGCGGCTCGGCGCCGGGATTGAAGTTCACGAAGTAGAGGCCGCGATAGTTGTCGACGTGGGGCGGCGATTTGAGCGCCAGCTCGGCGCGGTTGAAATCATTCGGATAGCCGCCGGCGTCCGGAATCGCGATCAGATCGCCCTGATTGTTGAAGGTCCACGCATGGTAGAAGCACTGGAAGCTGTTGGCGTTGCCCTGGTCGAGACGGCAGAGCTTGGCGCCCCAGTGGGTGCAGCTATTGTGGAACACGCGCACCACGCCGTCGCGGCTGCGGATGAACATCAGCGGGCGGCCGGCGACCTCGCGCCGGCGGAAATCGCCCGGCTTCTCGATCTCAGATTCGTGCCCGATATAGAGCCAGCAGCGGTCGAAGATGCGCTCGCGCTCGAGCTCGAAAATCTCTTGCGAAGTCATCACCGAGCGATGGACGCGAAAGGTCTGCCGCTCCGGGTCTTCAACGATCAGGCTGTCGATATCCATGGTAAACTCCGCGCGCCGCAAGCGATATTCCGCGCGCCGTAATTCTATCGCGCTATCACCTAATCCGCACCCTGACAAGAATAACCGAGACTCAGGTAGGGTCCTAGGTTTGCCGCGGATTTCACGATCGCACCAGCGGCGCGCTATGCTCGCGATCGGAGACCACGATGGACTCGTCAGCGCAACCCGTTGATGCCGCGAAAATCGCGAGTTACCACGCCCACGTCTACTACGACGATCGGACGCGGGTCGACGCTGCGTGGTTGCGCGCCGAGATCGAGCGGGCCTTCACCGTTACGATGGGCCGCTGGCGCGACGAGCCGGTCGGGCCGCATCCGCAATCGATGTACCAGGTGGCGTTCGAGACCGGCGAGTTTGCGCGCCTCGTGCCGTGGCTGATGCTCAACCGGCGCGGGCTCGTAATCTTGGTGCATCCGAACACCGGCGATGCCTACACTGATCACGCCGTCAATTCGCTGTGGCTCGGCGAGAAGCTTCCGCTGCGCCTCGATTTCCTGCGCAACCTTAAAGACTAGGGTTTCGTCCCCCCCCTTCGCATCGAGGAGATCCTTAGGTGTCATCCTGAGCGAAGTGAGCAACGCGAACGAAGTCGAAGGATCTCGGCCAGCTTCGCGCCAGCGAATCCGGTATCGGTTCTGCGTCAGCGTTACGCCGCTTTTGCGGTCGGCGGTTCCATCACCGCGCCGCAGCTCTTGCAGGTGCGCGCCGCGCGGTCGGCATAGAACTGCTCGATGTTCTTGCTGAACAAGCCGAAGTCCGACAGATAGAAGCTGACCCGATGGAGCTCGGCGCGGCATCGATCGCAGTACCAGACCAGTCCGTCGAGCTCGTCGGGCCGGCGCGGACGCTCGATGACGAGGCCGACCGTGCCGGGCGGACGCTGCGGCGAATGCGGCACGTACGGCGGCAGCAGGAAAATCTCGCCCTCACGAATCGGGATGTCGCGATGCGTTCCGTCCTCGAAGACGCGCAGCGTGATCGCACCCTCGACCTGGTAGAAGAACTCCGCGCCGGGATCGATATGGTAGTCGGTGCGCGCGTTGGGCCCGCCGATCACGTTGACGAAGAAGCCCGCCTCGTTGTCCCAGATCTGACGATTGCCGACCGGCGGTTTGAGCAGATGGCGATGCTCGTCGATCCACTGTTTGAAATTTATTGTTGCAAGGTTCATCGGAGTGACTCCCCGGCGCGCGGCGCGTTCGCTGCTTATCGGCTCCCTGTCGCCATTATTAGTGCAATCCGGCTCCGGGCGATAGCCGGGCGAAGCGGCCGCAAAGTCGATTGATCCTCCGCGATGCTGCGATAGACTGATCTTCAGAATGGCTATTCAGTCCACCATGATGAGCTACGCGCTCACGCCGATCCATTTCCTGGAGCGGGCGGGACGCTATTTTCCCAAGGTCGAGCTGGTTTCGCTTCTGCCCGACCGCAGCGAGCATCGCACGACCTACGGCGCGTTCTATCGACGGGCGCGGGCGCTGGCGGCGGCCCTACAGCGCGCCGGTCTGCAGCGCGGCGATCGCGTCGCCACCCTGATGTGGAACCATTACGCGCATCTCGAAGCCTACTTCGGCATCCCGGCCGCCGGCGGCGTGATTCATCCGCTCAATCTGCGGCTCCATATCGATGACATCGCCTACATCGCTAAGCATGCCGAGGACCGCTTCCTGATCGTCGACGATGCGCTCGTCCCGCTGGCGGAAGAACTGCGCGCGAAGTACTCGTTCGAACGCGTCGTCGCCGCGCCGCTCGCCGGGCGCGGCGTGCCGCCGGGCTATGACGATTACGAGGCGATGCTGCGCGATGCGCCGGCCGATTTCACTTACCCCGACTTCGACGAGAACGAGCCGCTTGGGATGTGCTACACCTCGGGCACCACCGGGCGTCCGCGCGGCGTGGTTTATTCGCATCGATCAACTGCGATCCATACGTACAACATCGTGCTGATGGGCGGGATGGCGATCACCCATCGCGACGTCGTATGCGCCTGCGTGCCGATGTTTCACGTCAACGCCTGGGGGATGCCGTACGGGTGCGCGATGGCCGGCGCGAAGCAGGTCTTCCTGGGGCCCCATCTCGACCCCATCACGATCCTCGACAGCTTCGAACGCGAGCAGGTGACCATATCGGGCGGCGTGCCGACGGTCTGGCTGGGCGTGCTCGACGCGCTCGATCGCGAGCCGCGACGCTGGCGGCTGAGCCCCGGTCTTCGCCTCGTAATTGGCGGCTCGGCGGCTCCGGAAACGATGATCCGCGGGTTCGATAAGCACGGCATCACGGTGCTGCACGCCTGGGGAATGACCGAGACCTCGCCCACCTGCACGCTAGCGCCGCTCAAGCACGGGCTCGAGGACCTGCCCGAGGATGAACGCTACGCCTATCGCGCCAAGCAGGGCATCCCGCATCCGTTCGTCGAGTTGCGCGTGCGCGACGGCAACGGCGAAGTCGCCCCCGACGGCAAGACTATGGGCGAAATCCAGGTGCGCGGACCGTACGTGACCCGGGGCTATTACGGGATGGAGCCCGATGCGGAGAAATTCACGGCCGACGGATGGCTCCGCACCGGCGACGTCGCGGTGGTCGACAACGAGGGCTACATTAAGATCACCGATCGCACCAAGGACCTGATCAAATCGGGCGGCGAATGGATCAGCTCGGTCGATCTCGAAAACGAGATCATGGGCCATCCGGCGGTCGCCGAAGCGACGGTGATCGCGGTGCCCGATCCGCGATGGGACGAGCGGCCGCTGGCCGCGATCGTGCTCAAGCCCGGAGCGCGCGCCAGCGCCGAGGAGATCGACGCCTTCCTCGCCGGCAAATTCGCGCGCTGGTGGCTGCCCGACCAGTACGCGTTCATCGACGAGATTCCGCGCACCTCGACCGGCAAGTTCTTGAAGTCAGCGCTGCGCGAGCGATTTCGCGATCACGACGCCGCCGGCCTGGTACGCGTCCAGCGCGAGCCTGCCCGCCAGGCACGATGATCAGTGCGGACGGTTCGCGCCGCGCCGTGCGGCGTCGACCTGGCTCATGAACATCCGCTCGTAGGTGGTCTGTTCCTCGGTCGCGGCGCCGTCCGGGGGCCGAATCCGCGCCGCCGCCTCGCCCATCGCTTTCAGCACCATCGCCAGCACCCGGTTGCCATTGCCGCTCCTCGGCTTGATACTGCCGACATGGTGGCGCACCTCGGCCAGTATCCGGCGGCCGAGCGGCGTGCGCGCCCGCACCGTTATCTCGGCGCGATCGAGAGCGCCCGGCAGCAGCGCGGGGTTGCCGAAGATCGTCGCGCCATGAAAGCGCTCGCCCATCGCGCTCACGATCGCGGAGGCACCGGGCACGGTTGGATCGACGGGCGGATAGGCCTGTAGCGAGAGCGGTCGCCGATCAAGGAAGGCGGCCCAGGTCCGGAACGCCGCTGCCGGGAGCTCACCGAACCATCCGAGCCACGCGCGCCGCCAGTGATCGGCTCGGGCGGTCATCCGGGCCGCACGGCGCGCCCCGAACCGATCGCGCGAATTGCGATAGCAGAAGATGCACGGCTTGCTGATTCCATACTTCATCAGCTCGCCGCACAGGCCCTCGGCGCTGGGCGCTCCGCAGGCCCCGTTGCGCAGCGACTTGGGACATTCGAGATGGTTGAAAACCCGTGTCGCGAGCAACTGCCATCGCGATTTCGCGTTGACGAACCATACGGCCGGAAAGCTTGCCGCAATTGCGACGATCGCCCGGCGCAGCAAAATAGGCGGCCACAGCATCGCGCACATCACCGCCTCCCACGCGCTCCAGACCGAACGGCGCAGCGGCGATCGAGCCTCCGCCGCCGCGCGCGCCCCGATGAAGATCGGACGTTCGAGCAGGTTGCACTCGATCTGGCGCTTGGTGGTGAAGGTCTTGGCCATCGTGCAGGTGAACTGCCACGCCCCGCTCACCCCGCACGGTCCGCCGCAGAGGATTTGTCCGAACAGCGGATGCTTCAGCCAGAATTCGCCGAGTGTGGCGAGGCCGTAGAGCATCGGATGGCGTTCGATAAAACGCGCGGCGCGCACCTTCCAGGGCTCGCCGCGCAAGCGCACGGTGACCCGATGAGCGCCGCCGCTGGCGCCTCCGGGCGCGTCGCGGAGCCCGATCTTCAGCTCGCAGTCGGCGCGCTCGAGGCTGGTGCGGATGACGCTGGAGTTATGACTCCATCCTGAAGGCACGCACAACACTTCGAGATCGAGCGCCGGGACGCCGCCAGCGTCGGCCAACGCCTCGGTGAGCATCCGGACCGCAGAGGGTACCGCGCCGGGCGCGTCGCGCTCGCCGTCGAGCTCGACCCGTGTGAGCAGGGCCGGCGCGCCATCTTCAGCGCCGCGGATCAACGCGGGCGCAAGCCGGTCGGTTCGCGTGCGGTCCGGCAGCGACAGTCCCCACGGAGCCAGGCGATCGGCAATTTCGATAAGTTCGGAGCCGTAGCGGCGTCCCGCGTCGGCGCCGTTGAAAACTTCACGACGAGCGGCGGGGGCGGGACGGCTCTCACGGATCAGCTCGGCCGCGCGCACTATCCGGCGCAGATCGCGCCCGGTGCGGGCAACGAACAGGAAGCCCGCTACCTGCTCGCGTTGGGCGAGCGCCGCCATCGCGTTCTCGGCAAAGCCGAAGCCGAGTTCGGAAAGTACAGCGCGGCGCGCCGCGCGGCGGCCGGCGTCGGCCTCGCGGCCCTCGAGCGCCTTCGAGCGCGCTTCGCCGGCTGCGCGGCGCATCGGCTTCACCAGGGCGCGGGCGCGCTCGGGCGAGAAAAATCCCGCGTAGCCGGGAACCTCCGCCACGTTTTCGAACATGCGCTCGACGAACAGCGTGTCCTCGGCCTCCGGCCCGAGCTGTTTCTCGTCGGCCGTCCCGGCGAGGGTCGCGACGTTGCGATCGATCTGCTCGTAGGCCGCGAGCATCTCGGGCGGAATCGAAATTCCTGGCGCCTGGCTCAGATTGCGGATCACGTCGAGGCTCTGCAGCGGCAGAATTTCGGCCACCATCCGCACCGCCCGATCGGGCTTGCGCCCCGCAATCAGGCTGAGCATGCGATCGGCAAGCGGCAGATCGTAGACCGGCTGCGTGAAGAGCAGATCGGCGCCGGCGTCGAGCTTCAACCCCGTATCGCGCTCGACGCGGCTCTCGAGGTCGGGAATGCCGCCCCAGGTCATCGCCCCCGCGATCAGGAGCCGCGCGCGTTCCTCGAGCGGCCGGCCGTCGGGGCCCTCGCCCTGGCGAATGCGGTCGGCGAGCCGGATGCCGTTGACGGAATCGAGCGTCCAAGTCGAGTCGCGCTCGAAATCGCCGGTAACGATGAACAGGTTGTGCACGCCGTGCCGCTCGGCGAGCCCGATATCGCGCTCGAGATCAAAAGCGGTGCGATCGCACATGTCGAGCGTGAGCACCAGGCGATCGGGATGGACCATGCCGAGCAGCGGCATCGCGAGCATCTCGCGGCTGCGCAGAAAGCGCGGGTCCGCCATCCGCCCCGAGGTGAGCGAGACCGCGTCGACGTGGCCCTGGAACTGAAGGATGCGGCGGCGGAGCTGTTCCTGGGTCAGCGCGCGCGGCATGTCGACCTCGGCCAGCATCAGGAACTCGCCATGCTTGAGCTTGTGCGCGATGGTCGGCAGGCGAATCGTGACTTCCAGCCGCTCGTTATCCGACGGTCCGATCTGCAGCAGCTCCAGCGGCAACTCGGTTATCGCGCGATGGTCGAGAAAGTCCTCGAGCGCCGGCAGCTCCTGCTCGGTCAGCTCGACCTCGATGCGCACGCGGCGCTCGCGGTTGCGATCCAGCACGTCGCCGACCAGCGCCGCCATCTTGAGGAACAGCGAGCGCTCACCGGCCGCGGGCGGCGAATGGTAGTAAAGCTCGCGCATCAGACGGGTCAGGTCGAGCGACTCATCGAGCGTGCGCCGGCCCCAGTCGAGATCGGCTTCGACTCGCGACAACAGCTCGGGCAGCTCGCGCAGGTTGTTGCGCACGCGCGCCGGCAACCCGACCATCGCATGCGGCGCAACCTCGGCGCTGGTGATTCCGGTCAGCTCCTGGACCAGCTCCGGCGAGACCGCGAACTCGACCGGATGGCGCCGCATCACCGACATCGTGTAGACCGCGGTCGGCGCGCCGAGTGTCAGCTCGACCGGATGATAGCCGGCGTCGTAGTCCTCGCGGTCGAGCAGATGGCTCATCAGGACGCCATTGATGCCGACCCAGACGCCATTGTCGTACTTCGCCAGCTCAATCCAGCGTTCAGCGAATTCCGCCGCGCGCTGAAGATAGATGTCGGTGAAGCAGGCGTAGCCGCGCCGCGCATCGAGCAGGCGCAGGTCGTCACGCATAGTCGCGATTGCGGCGTCGCTGGTGACGAAGCGGATGTCATTGAGGTTCTCGAACAGGCGCTCGATCTCGGCGCCGTCAGGATGCACGTCGGCGAAGCGCTCGACCGGCCGGTAGCGCTCGTTGAGCTTGAGCGCCTCCCAGACCGCGCTCCAGAAGTGGATAAAGCGCGATTGCCGATCCGCGTCCATAACGGCCAAATCGGCGCGTTCCGCGACCACCGCAGTCAAATCATCGAGCGTGAGTCCGAAGCGAGCCTCGAGTTCGGTGAGCCGCGCGCGATCGATCGCGGCGCGGACGTGGACCTCGTAGTAACGGCCGGCGGTGCGGGCAAAGAGACGGGTCGGCAATTGATCGAAAAAATTGGCGTGACGGACATAAAGAAAACGATCCGGCGGCGCCGCCGCCAGCGCCTCGCCGCCCTCGACTTCCGGCGCCCGGCCGCCGCCGAGATGGCAGAAAAAGATCCGCGCGCCGCCAGCGCAAGGCGACGGCAGATGGCCGCGCCGTCGAAGCTCGCGCGCCGCGATGCCCAAAACGTCGGCCGAGATATCGGAGAGCACGACGCGCAGACGGCGGTAATAATCCGGATGATGCTCGCGCAGAGTATCGAGCAGTCCGGCGATGAAGCCGCCCGAGCCCGGCGCCTTCTCACCGATCCAGAGCTCCTCGTCGGGGCCGATCGCTCTCTCGCGCTCGAGTTCGCGCACGTGGCCGGCGAAGCGCGCCGCGGCTTCATCGATGAATTCCTGATGGTTCGATTCGGCGCGTCCTTTGGGTAGCGCCCGCTGATAGCTCTTGCCGGTGACCTTCTCCCAGACGCTCAGGAAGCGCCAGAAGGCGCGATTGAAATCCCATACGCAGGTGCGGTCGTAGCTGACGAAGTCGTCGTCGAGCCAGACTGGCTCCTCGCCGGCGACCGCGCTTAGGAGCTCGCTTTCGAGCGCGCGAGCGAAGTCGTCGCGCTTCTCTAGCTGGGCGACATCGATGATCGCGCTATCGACGCCCGATTGAACCTGCACCGGGCGATGGAAGGTGAGGTGATCGTGGTGACGCTCGACCGTGTAGGCGAGCCGGGCGGCGGGTGAATCCGGCGCGAGGCGATCGAGCACGGCCAGGACCGCGCGATGCTGTCCGATCGAAATCAGGCCGCGCGGGTCATTGAAGGTCACGGTCACGCCCGAGCGCAGGCGGGTGCGATGCGGAAAGAGGCGGTCGAGCATCCGGCTCGCGGGCGGAAAATCGCCGGTCAGCAGCAGATGCTCGAGCGGCACCAGATCGAGCGCCGAATCGGCGCCGCCGATGCGCCGATTTAGGCGGGCGCGGAGCTCCGGATGGCGCGCGTTGAGCGGCACCATCAGGTTTGCCACCCGGGTCCGATCGTCGGCGGCAAGGCGATTGGCGAGCTCGATGTAAAGCCGCTTGAGGCGCGCGAATTCGCCGTCGACCACCACCGGGCCGCGCCGCAGTTCGCGGCTGAGGCTGCCGGCCAGCGTCAGCAGGTTAGTGGTGGGCGAAACCGTATACATCGGCCGCTGTCACGCCCTACGGAACCTCTTCTTCGATGGCGCTCGTGCCGAGCCCGACCTCACCTCGCGCGGTGCGGGCGGCGGCGGCGAGCGCGCGCAGCTTGGCGCGCGCCAGCGAGCGATCGAGGAGCACCAGGCCGCAATCGGGCGCGAGCCACAGGCGATCGGGCGTGATATAGCGCAGCGCGTCGCGAATCCGGCGCGCCAGCTCGGCGGGCTCCTCGGCGCGCCGCGAGCCGATATCGATCAGGCCGAACAGGACTTCCTTGTGACCGCACAGCTTGACGACGCTCGGATCGAGCCGCGGCGCGGCGCATTCCAGCGAGATCTGGTCGACCCGCGATTCGGTCAGGAACGGCAGCAGCACTTCGTAGCCATGCTCGCGCACCTTCGGGCCGTCGATCGGATAGCCGTAGCAGACATGGACGGTGGTCTTGGCGCCGACGCCCTCGAAGCATCGATTGAGCGCCTCGATACCCCAGTCGCGCACCCGCTCGGGGTAGCGCGTGAAGGCCGGCTCGTCGACCTGCACGACGTCGCAGCCGGCGCGCTCCCAGTCCTTGAGCTCGAGGTTGATCGCCGCCGCGAGGTCCATCGCAAGCGCGCGCTCGTCGCCGCCGTAATGCTGGTCGTGGCTGGTGTCCACGATGGTCATCGGTCCCGGCACGGCCATCCGGATGCCATGGCCGGTGGCGGCGCGCAGGAAGCGCACGTCTTCGACCGCGATCGGATCGCTGCGTTCGATCGGACCGACGATCCGCGGCGCATCGAACTCGCGATTGCTGCCGCGCAGGCGCTTGCGCGCGAGGCGGTTGAAGTCGAAGCCCTTGAGCCGGCGGGCGAAGTAATAGACGAAATTTTCGCGCCGCTGCTCGCCGTCGCTGACCACGTCGATTCCGGCCCGCTCCTGGTCGCCGATCGCGAGCAGGGTCGCGTCGTCCTGCCCTTCGCGCAGAACCTTCGCCTCCAGGCGCCAGCCGCCGAAAAAAGCGCCGAACGGATTCGACAGCCAGAGCGGCTTTGGATAGCTTCCCACCACCGTCGTCTTGAGCATTACCGGTTCACTCCCCAGGCGCCCGCGGCCGCAGCTTCATCGCTTGACTTCTCGCGCAAAGTCGCCGCTTTATCAAGCCACGCCGCGCTTGCCGGTCGGGGAGGAACCGCAGATGGGCCGCATCGACAAGAACCTGATGCTGGTCGGCAGCATCCCGCTCGAGACCGTCGAGGAGGTCTTCCGCACCTGTGCGGAATCGATCGGCAACGACCTCTTCTGCATTCCCGATGGCGAGGTCGGCGACCGCCTGTGGTGGACCAACTTCCAATGCTATCGCGTGCTGCACGGTCATCCGGATTTGGAGACCGTGCGCCGTCCCGACCCGCTCAACGGCGTCGAGAACTGGAAGCCGCGCGGCTACGTCGATCAATGGCAGTTCCGGGTCAGGCCGGGATTGAAGGAAGTCCATTTCGGCGATCCCGGATGGCGGCTCGGCTATACGAAGGAAGCGGTCAACTCGTATTTCATCTTCAAGACGCTGCGCGATCAGGGGGTGATTCCGCGCGGCGTGCGATTGCAGGTCTGTATTCCGCTGACCGGCAGCATCGTCGAGCACTATTTTCGAACTCCCGCCGACTACCCGATCGTGAAGCCGGCCTACGAGCAGGCGCTGCGCGATGAGATCGCAAAAATGTGCGAGAAGATTCCGCCCGCCGACCTGGCGATCCAATGGGACGCCTGCTCGGAGATTCTAGACCTCGAAGGCTTTTACGATTGGACGCCGAAGGACGACAAGTTCGAGCGGCTGATCTCAGCCTGCGAGCGCGTCACGCCGCAGATTCCGAACGAGGTGATGGTCGGCTATCACTTCTGCTACGGGACGCTCGGCGGATGGCCGATTATTCCGATCAAGGACCTCGACCTGTGTGTGAGGCTGGCGAACGCGTCGGTGGCGCGCTCGGGCCGGCGCGTCGATTTCGTGCACATCCCGGCGCCGCACGATCCGACGGACGACGCCTTTTACGCGCCGCTCAAGAATCTGAAGATCGGCGACACGAAACTCTACCTCGGCCTGATTCATCACACCGACAGTCTCGACGGCTTCAAGCGCCGGCTTGCCGCGGCGCGCAGGTTCGCGTCCGATTTCGGGGTCGCGTCGGTATGCGGCTACGGTCGCCGTCCGACGGCCGAACTCGCCCCGGCCCTGAAGGCGCATCGGGAAGCCGCGGAGGCGATGCGCGCAAGCGGCTAGCCAAAGACTCATTGCACGGGGGTAGCCATGTTCAAGCGAATCGATCACGTTGAACTCGTAACCGATCAGCCCGAGCGCACGATCGAGTTTTACACCGACGTGTTGGGGTTCAAGGTCAGGTCGCGCGACCGGGTCCAACCGCCGGGCGGCGCCCCGCCGCTCAGCCTCGTCTACCTGGAGCTGGGCGACTCAACCGTCGAGCTGATTACGTATGAAGGCGCCAAAGTCGCGCCTGCTCCGACTGGCGCGCATCTCGGATATAACCTCATGGCACTCGAAGTCGATGATATGCGGGCAAGCATCGAATATCTCAAGACCAAGGGCGTCGGAGTCGTTTGGGGCCCGGTGGTTCACGAGGGTCGTTACGCGCGCGCAGAGATTGCCGATCCCAACGGCAACCACATCGAATTGCGCGAATGGTTCAAGCCGCGGAACTGAGAGTCCGTCGACGATTAGCGCGCTCGGGGAAGTTTCCGCTTTCCTGCCTAATGGCCGCCGCCGGCGCGCTGCGAGGGCATCTCGGGATCGGGCGATAATTCTTCGAGCGTCTTGCCGCGGGTTTCGGGCGCCAGCGTGAGCACCAAGATCGCGCCCAGGATCGGCGCGATTCCGAACAGCGAGGCGGCGTTCCCCAGCCCGCCCATCCGCTCCGAGAGCAGCCCCACGACGACCGGCGAGAAAGTCCATCCCAACTGCCCGAGCACCTGCACGCAGAGGCTGTAGCCGGTCGCGCGCGCGCTGGTCGGAAACAACTCGGCCGAATACGCCGCGGTCGCCGTACGCGCGGCCTGGTAGCAGAACATCGTCGCCATGTAGGCCATCAGTATCGAGCCATGCGTGCCGCTACGGAACATGATCGCTTCGGCCGCACCCGCCGAGACATAGAAGATCGCGGCCGTCGCGCGCCGGCCGACCAGGTCGAGCAGATAGCCGCAGGCGGTCGCCCCGATGGTCGCCATCAGGTAAGCGATCACGACCGCTTCGCCGACCTGGCTCGAGGTCCAATGATGGTCGCGCTTGGCGTAGAGGCTGAAGAAGGTGACGGTCGGCCCGCCGATCAGCCCGATGCTGTTCCAAAGCAGGGCCACCAGGATGAGCCGCCCGCGATAGGGCCTACTGAGCGGCCTGAGGCAGGTGCTGAAATATTCGCGCCATCCGGTCTCCTGGAGCTTGCCGGCCGCGCGCGCCATCTTGAGCGCCGTGAAGCGCGCGGTCTCGCGCAGCCGCAGCCTGAGCACCGCCACCAGCAGCATCGGCGCGATGCCCAGGTAGTACATCCCGCGCCATCCCCAGCTCGAAGGCGCGATGATGCCGTAGAGCGTGCCCGCCACGGCGACGCCGAGGAAGGCGACCACGTAGAGCACCGCGACCCCGCGGCCGCGCAGGTCGTCGGGAAACTCCTCCGAGACCATCGTGATCGCGACGCCCAGCTCGGCGGCCAGAAAAAGCTGCGCCGAGCTCTGGAAGATCGTGAAGCTCACCACGCCCTTGGAGAGCGCCGTCAAGAGCGTGAACAGCGCGTAGAAGAGCACCGTGTACGAGATCACGGTCTTGCGTCCGTAGCGATCCGCGAGCGTGACGACGAAGAACGACAGGATGCCGCCGAAGCGCACGATGGTGGCGATCGTGCCGATGATCGCGTCGTCGAGATGGAAGGTGCGGGCGATATCGGGCGTGCAGAGATGGAAGATCGTGATGTCGTAGCCCTCGAAGATGGTCGCCGACATCAACATCCCGACCATCGCCCACAGGTAGCGGTGCG
>Ga0209415_10013774_pt1 | contig 13286 bp, 12 predicted proteins | sample PeaSoiSIISIP2007_FD_187696 | JGI IMG/M metagenome (GOLD analysis project Ga0209415, IMG submission 187696) | Peat soil microbial communities from Weissenstadt, Germany - SII-SIP-2007 (SPAdes) (version 2) | ecosystem: Environmental > Terrestrial > Soil > Wetlands > Peat | place: Germany... | reverse complement strand
AACATCAACATCGTCAAGGGCACGACGCCGCTGTTCCCGCGCGACGTTTCGGTGGGCGGCCATCAGTACACCGATTCTCTGCAAAAGGAACTGGATCTCAGTTTCGATGACGCGGAATCGCTGAAGCTGGGGCACAAGGTAGGAACGGTGCAGGACGACGCGAAGACGCCGATCCTGCAGCAGGTGACGGAAATCATCGTGCTGGAAATTCAGAAGACTTTCGACTTCTTCCGCGCCAGCGCCGCCGGCGAGCACATCGAGAAGATCTATCTGGCCGGCGGTTCGGCCAAGGTCCCGGGCCTGGTGGAAGCGCTCCGCCAGGAGTTCTCGATGCCCGTCGAGTTGTTCAACCCGTTTCAGAAAGTACTGGCTCCGGCAGAAGGCGCCGGAGCGCAACTGGTCGAACAGAACGCCGGCCAGTTAGCCGTGGCCGTGGGTTTGGCCCTGAGGAGCTTTGAAAAGCTATGATCCGAATCAATCTGCTGGGTGCTCCGAAACCGAAAGGCAAGAAAAACAACCCCATCAGCATGCCGAGCTTCGAGTTCGGCAATCTTGGCGGCCCCCTGGTCCAGGTGGCTGCCGTGTTGCTGATTGCCGGCGCCGTGAATGCCGGGTACTGGTACAAGCTCGACCGGGAAAGAAAATCGATCGAGTTGCAATCCCAGGTGGCGGAGCGGAAGAACCGCGAACTGGCCGACATCAAAGTGCGCTACATGGAACGGCAGAGACAAGCCGAGTCCTACAAGCGCCGGGTGGATGTCATCGACCAGTTGCGCAATAACCAGACCGGGCCGGTCAGCCTGCTGTCCATGATCGGCGACACGGTCAATAACACCGAAGCCGTGTGGTTGAACAGCCTGCAGGACCAGGGCGCGAGTGTGGCCATCGACGGTATGGCCCTGAGCAGCGATGCGGTGGCGAATCTGATCTCCAACCTGCAGAAGACGGGTTTCTTCCGCAACATCGAGATCAAGGAAAGCTATCAGGACGAAACCATTAAGGACATGCAGGCTTTTCAGTTCACGCTGACCTGCGAAAAGGCGAAGTCGTAAAGGCGGAACCGACTATGAATCTTGGCGAATTATCAGGGGTGAAGCTGCTGGGAGTTCTGCTGCTGGTGGCGGTGGTGGCGACCGGCGCCCTCTACTACACGGTCTTCAAGGCGCAGCGCGATCAAAATGAGGCGGCCCAGATCAAGCTGCAGGCCAAACTGCGCGAGAACGCGGAACTGGAAGCCTACCGTCCGAAACTGGCCGACATCGAGCGCCAACTCGCCAGCCTGAAGCAGCAACTCGAAATCGAGCGGCGCATCGTGCCGGACGAGAAGGAAGTGGACAATTTCATGCGCATGGTGAGCGGAGAAGCGCGCAAGTCGGGAGTGGAAGTCCGCCGCTACACGTCCCGTCCGTACCTCACCAAAGACTTCTACACGGAAGTGCCGTTCGAAGTGGAGTTCGACGGTCCGTACTACTCAATGCTTGGGTTCTTCGACCGGCTGGGAAAAGTGGAGCGCATCGTGAACATTTCGAATCTCTCGGTGGCTTCGACGCGTTCCCCCGGCGCGGCGAAGGCGAAACATACCTATCAGTATGCGGCGAGTGAGAGTGTGGTGGCGACCTGCTTGACCACCACGTATTTCAGTCATGATCTGGATCCGGGGTCGCCGGCTGCGAGCAAGCCCGGACCACCGGTGAAGAAGTAGGGGGACAGGATGAAGATGAAGCCGACGGGGGCAATTTTCGTTAGCGTACTGGCCGCGGGCTTGGCCTCGGCCCAGAGTCCCAGCGTTATCCAGAACACCCGCGACACCATGAACGCGGTGAGCAATCATGCCACGGCTGCCTCGAACCAGGCTCTGGGCAATAAACAACCAGGCGTACACTCGGCGCCTCCGGTGGGGGTGAGTGGCACGCAAGCGGCGGGCAAATCCAGCGGAGTCGTGGTTGCGCCGGCGAAGCTTTCCTTATCCGCGTCCCCGTCGCCTGCGACCAAGACAGGCGCGAAGACCGCGAGTGTGCCGAAGCGACTTCCAGCAGTCATGGTCCGGCATAGTGAGCAGCCGAAGCCAGTCGCAGCGCCCAAGAGCAATCCCCCAGCGACCGCAGTTTTGCCCGGCAATAGTCCGGCGGGAGAAGGCGAGAACGAGACTGAACAGTCGGTCACCCCGGACGGCAAGTACGCCGCGAACGGGCGACGGGATCCGTTCCTCAGTCCGGTGGTGAGCCACGCGGGCGGACCGGCTTGCAGTACCGGCAAAAAATGCCTCGAAATCGGGACCATCAACCTGCGTGGTGTAGTGCATGGCGAAAATGGTTTCATCGCCGTGGTCAGTAACAGTTTGAATAAAGCTTATTTTTTACGGGAAAACGACCCGGTGTTTAACGGTTACGTGGTGAGAATTACGGGCGACTCCATCGTTTTCCAGGAAACATTGCAGGATCGGTTGGGCAAGACCTTTACGCGGGAAGTAGTGAAGAAGATTACGGCTCCGGCAGTGTAGGCCTGGAGACAAACGACTTCGAGGGAACACATTCGAGGAGACACATCGAGGCGAAAGCGCCTCGCATGGGGAGATAGGGAAATGCGAAAGCAACTGCTGGGTCACTTGGTTCCGCTGCTGGGCTTGGTTCTGGTCGCAGCCGCGGCTGACACGACGGGCAAGGGGGTGACGGCGAGCGCTGCACTGCAGCGGCTCGAGGTCACGCACAGCCAGGACGGATTGCGAGTCGAGTTCAAGGCGACGGTGGGCACGCTGGCGCCCAAGCTGACCACGCTCGAGTCTCCGGCGCGCATCGTCGTCGACTTTCCCAACACCGTGATGGCCACGTCACAGAGCCGCATCAGCGTGGGTAAAGACGGTGTGGAGGACGTCCGCATTGGGATGGACGGGCAAACCCCGCCCACCACGCGCGTCGTGGTCGATCTGGCCGCCGGCTGCCAGCATGAAATGGTGGCGGGCCGGAACGGCAGTTTCGTTCTCGAGATCCACGACGCAGTGCTGGCGCATCGCCCCGCGGCCCCGGCCGGGAAATCGCTAGCCGCGACCTCAGCGCCTCCGAACTCTGGACCGCAACTGGTGCCGGTTTCCGTTTCAGCTGCCTCGCTTCCGATAACTTCGGCGGCAGCCGCCCCGGCTCCGACATCCGCGGATCCGGCTAAGGTCACGCCCGCCCCAGTCGCGGCCACCGAAAAGCCGGCGGACTTTGCCTTCGTCGAACCCAAGTATTCGGTCAAGACCGACCAGAGCGCTACGCCGGCCGCGAAAGCCGACGAAGCGGCGAGCCGCTTTTCGGACAAGACCTCGTCCGAACTGGTTGCCACCAACGTTAACGCCGCCATGGGACAAGGCGGCAACGCGCAAGCCATTCAGCCCGCGGTGAATCTGGCCGCCGAACAGAAGGCGCAACTGGAACAAAGGCCGGCGGCGAGCGGATCCAGGTACACGGGCGAGCCCATCTCGGTCAATCTCAAGGATGTGGATCTGAAGGATTTCTTCCGCCTCATCCACGAAATCAGCGGTCTGAACGTCGTGCTCGATCCCTTGGTCCACGGCAATCTGACCATTGTGCTTGATGACGTGCCGTGGGATCAGGCGCTCGACATCGTCCTCAAGAACAACGATCTATCTCGCCAACTGGACGGCAATGTGCTGCGCATCGCTACCATTGAAACCTTGAGGCATGAAGCCGAGGGCCGGCGCGCCCAAATCGATGCCGAGGCGCTCGCGGTCGATAAAGTCAGCATCACTCGCTTCCTCAGTTACGCCCATGCCAAGGACGTAATCCTGCCGGTCAAGAAATTCCTGAGTCAGCGTGGCGACGTGGTCGCCGACGAACGCACCAACTCGCTGATCGTGTCCGACATTCCAGCGGTTCTGCCGCAGATTGACCGCATCATTCAACAGATGGACCGCAAGACGCAGGAAGTCGAAATTGAAGCCCGCGTGGTCGCGGCAACTCGCAACTTTGCTCGCGACATCGGCGTGCAACTGGGCGCTGCCTGGGGCAATGGAACTTCATCTCTCGGCGGCGCGCCCGCCGTTGGATCCACTTCCACCATTACCAACGTTACCAACCCGTTTTACTACAGCACCAGCGGGGCGATCCCGCTGTTTTCAAACCTGGGCGCCACCGGGCCGACCAGCGGCCTGCAGTTTATCAACGCTACCAATAACATGCGGATTGACGTCATCCTCACGGCGGCCGAGTCGCGCGGCTTGCTGAAGATTCTCTCCCGTCCGCGGGTCGTCACCCAGAACAACATTCAGGCGGTGGTGAAACAGGGCGTGAAAGTGCCGGTCGTGACCGCAGCCCAGTTGGGTGGTCCGCCGACCGTTACCTACGTGGATGCTTTCCTTCGGCTGACCGTGACTCCGCAGATCACATCCGAGGGAACCATCTTCCTCAATGTGGACGTGGAGAACACGCTGCCCGACTTCGGCAACGAAGTGGGCGGCAACCCAACCCTGATCACGCAACAGGCGACGACGCAGGTGCTGGTGACCGACGGCGGCACGGTGGTGATTGGCGGCGTCATCCAAACCCAGAACTCGATGAGCATCTCGCAGGTGCCCCTGCTCGGGGACATCCCTTATCTGGGCAATCTGTTCAAACATCGCACCGTGCAGACTTCCAACCAGGAGCTGATTTTCTTCATCACTCCGCGCATTGTCCAGACGTAAGGTCCAGACGTAAGCGCGAAGTTCCTACAACCCAAGCCGCCGGCTTTCTCGGAGAACCTGCCGAGAGTCCGGCGGCTTCGCTTTTGGAGTGCAGTTCTCAGTTCTCAAAGTCGTTCGAGCCTCGGCGTTGGTTTTGGTTGTACGCTTTGCTTCTGACGGGAAAAAATAGTCGCCTGGCGCGGGGCGTACCAGACTGAGAACTGAGAACCGAGAACTGAGAACTGCTTCTTGCTACACTCCCCCTATGGAGTACGCTGGCCGTCTGAGTCGTCTTCGACCTGGCCTCGACGAGAACAATCTGGGCGCGTTGCTGGTAACTCACCTTCCGAATGTCCGCTATCTCTGTGGTTTTACCGGTAGTGCGGCTGCTTTGATGGTCGCCGAGCGTGATTGCATCCTGTTCACTGACGGCCGCTACCGCACTCAGGCAAGGGAGGAACTCAACGCCGCTCAGGTTCATGACGTGGATATTGTTATCGCCCCTAAGTCCCCGGCAATAGCAGCTGCGGAGTGGCTCGCAGGACAACAAAAACGAAGACGATCGCTGCCGGCGTCACTGGGCATCGAACCCGAGTCGATCACCGCCGGCATGCGCGACCGGCTGGCGGCGGCGCTGACAGGGATGAAAGGGAAGATGCGCCTGCGTTCCGCGCCGCCGCTGGTCGAGCGTGCCCGCATGGTGAAGGATGCTGCCGAAATCTCGCACATCCGGCGGGCCGTTGAACTCGGCGCCGGGCTGTTTCGGATTGCTCGCAAGAAAATTCGTCCGGGAGTGAGTGAGGTCGCAGTCGCCGCCGCCATGGAATTTGAGGCGCGTTGTGCCGGGGCTGAAGGCATGTCGTTTCCGACGATCCTCGCCTCCGGCGTTCGCTCGGCGATTGTGCATGGCAGGGCCTCTGGCGCGCACATTCCCCGGCGCGGGTTCGTGGTCTGCGATTTTGGTGTTATACTCGCCGGTTATTGTTCGGATCGCACGCGAACTGTGCACGTCGGACGGCCTTCGGAGGAAGCTCGGAGGTTATATGAGGCCGTGCTGGAAGCGCAGCAGGCCGCCATCGCGACGGTTCGTCCAGGCGTGACCGCTGCCGAAGTGGATGGCGCTGCGCGGCATGTGCTGCGCCGGCGGAAATTGGCCCGGTACTTCACTCATTCGACCGGGCATGGTTTAGGATTGGAGATACACGAGGCGCCCAGGCTGGCGGTGGGGCAATCCCAGAAACTGGAGCCGGGAATGGTAATTACGATTGAGCCCGGCGTATATGTTCCCGGGAAGTGGGGTGTGCGGATCGAGGATGTGGTGGTGGTTACGTCTTCGGGCTGCGAAGTGCTGACTCCAACGGATAAAGAACTGGTGGTTATATAGAGTGTGATCTTCCGTAGAGACGCGGCTTGCCGTGCCTACTGCCCCGAGTGAGACGGGTTACGTCCCGTCTCTGCGGTCAGGAAGAACATAACGAAACCAAAGCGGAACCCGCCCTCATCCATGAATCAAAAAGAGCTGAAAGAACTCATTGAGTTCCTGATCGAAAAAGACATAGCCGAGTTCGAATTGGAGCGCGGCGATGTCAAGGTGAAGATCAAGCGCGCCGCCGAGCCCGCGCCGCTCCTGGACTCTCGCTATATTGCCGTCCAACCTCCGCCCGTTCCGTCTTCTGCTCCTGTGGCCGGTCGCATTGATCTGGTCCCGGCCGCTGCTGCGCCCGAACCTGCGGACGGCCTGCACATCGTAAAGTCGCCGATCGTCGGGACCTTTTACGAGTCGCCCTCGCCCGGGTCCCCACCCTTCGTCAAGGTCGGCGATGCGCTCGAGGTAGGCCAGGTTCTGTGCATTGTGGAAGCCATGAAATTGATGAACGAAATCGAATGCGACGTGGCAGGAGAGTTGGTCAAGAAACTCGTCGCCAACGGCCAGCCCATCGAATACGGCCAGGAACTGTTCGCGGTAAGGCCGGCAAAATAAGCTCTCAGTTCTCAGCTCTCAGGAAAATCGCGCGACTGCACAGCACTGGATCTTCCTGGGAGCTGAGAGCCGACAGCTGAGAGCTTTTACATCCATGTTCAAAAAAATTCTGGTGGCGAATCGCGGCGAGATTGCCTTGCGCGTCATTTGCGCGTGCAAGGAACTCGGCATTCGCTCGGTGGCGATCTACAGCGAGGCCGACCGGAATTCGCTCCACGTGCGTTTTGCCGATGAGGCGATCTGCATTGGCCCGCCGCAACTGGCGCAGAGTTATCTCAACGTTCCTGCGGTGATCAGCGCGGCTGAGATCGCGAACGTGGACGCCATCCATCCCGGGTACGGCCTGCTTTCGGAAAATGCCAGCTTCGCCGAGGTCTGCGAAGCCTGCCACATCAAGTTCATCGGCCCCACGCCGGATGTCATCCGGCTCATGGGCGAAAAAGAGAAAGCTCGCGCCACCATGAAACTGCACGGTGTGCCCATCGTCCCCGGATCGGACGGCGTGGTTGCTTCCGCCGAGGAAGCAAGCGAATGGGCGCGGCAGATCGGCTATCCGGTGATCGTAAAGGCCACCGCCGGCGGGGGCGGGCGCGGCATGCGCATTGTGCGCAACCAGGAGGAATTGCCCGGCCTCTACCGCCAGGCGCAGTCGGAAGCCGCGGGCGCCTTCGGCAACGGCGATCTCTACCTGGAGAAATTTGTCGAGAACCCGCGCCATATCGAGTTTCAGGTACTGGGCGACGAGCACGGCCACGTGATCAGTCTGGGGGAGCGCGAATGCTCGATTCAGCGGCGCCATCAGAAACTTCTCGAAGAGTCGCCCTCGGTCATGATGACGCCCGAGCTCCGCAAGGAAACCGGAGACGTCATCAGCAAAAGCCTGAGCCAGATCGGTTATCACAATGCCGGCACGATAGAGTTTCTTATGGACAAAGACCGGCGCCTTTACTTCATCGAGATGAACACCCGCATTCAAGTGGAGCATCCGGTCACCGAAATGGTCACCGACGTAGACTTGGTCAAGAGCCAACTCCTGATCGCCGCCGGCGCCAAACTGTCTGACGTGTTGCAGGGCCCGATCGTGCATCGCGGACACGCCATCGAGTGCCGTATCAATGCCGAGCATCCGGAGAAGTTCACGCCCTCGGCCGGCAAGATCACAACGTTTAATCCCCCGGGAGGAATAGGCGTGCGCATCGACACGGCTGCCTACGCCGAAGGCACGATTCCTCCATACTATGATTCGCTGATTGCCAAGCTGGTGGTGCGCGGAAAGGATCGCAGCGAGGCGATCTTGCGCATGAGCCGTGCGCTGGGTATGTTTATCGTGGAAGGGATTCACACGACGATTCCGCTGCACCGCCGCATTCTCGCCGATCCGGACTTCCGCGCGGGCAATTTCGATACGGGCTTCATCGAGAGATTTTTGGCGAAAAAAGAAGCGTGAGGCAGACGATGGAGGGACGGGCGTCTCGCCCGTCGAGCCGGCGGGGACGTCCGGCTCTCCGTTGGCAAGGTGAGACGCGGCAAGCCCCGTCTCTGCAGTTGAGACCATGTTACGACTACCGCGACTCTACCCGATCCTCGACGCCGTGTGTTTTGCCGACGCTGCCGGAATGTTTGCCGCCGCCGAGGAACTGGCGGCTGCGGGCGTGACTCTGCTGCAGTATCGCAACAAGTCGGGAAACGCCCGGAGCATGCTCGGCGAGGCCCGCGAACTCAGGTCGCGGTTGGGAGCAGTAGTCAAACTCATCATGAATGACCGCGCCGATTTGTGCCTAGCCGCTGGCTTCGACGGCCTGCATGTTGGGCAGGATGATCTATCGCCCGAATCCGCGCGGCGAATCGTTGGGCCCACTCTTTGCCTGGGAGTATCGACGCACAATCCGGAACAACTTTCCGAAGCCAATAAAACCTCTGCCGACTACCTCGCCATCGGTCCCGTCTTTGCAACCACAAGCAAAGCCAATCCCAATCCCGTCGTAGGACTCGAAGGCGTCCGCCGAGCAAGGGAACTGACGAGCACGCCGCTGGTTGCCATTGGCGGCATCACCCGCGCCAATGCCCGTTCCGTCATCGACGCCGGAGCCGACGCCGTGGCGGTGATATCCGACTTGTTACTGGCTCCGCGCAAATCAGCAGAGGAATTTTTGAAGATATTGAGGTAAAGTCGTGATTCGCGTAGCGTTGGCATCTTGCCGGCTGTCGCGACGGCGGCGCTACGGGAAATTAGGAGGTTCGTGAGCACCAACGTTCCACCCCCAGCGCCAGCGTCCCGTCTCAGCGATTGGGAGCGGCATACCCATCAGGACAAAGAGTTAGTCAAAGGTCTCGGCCTGACCAGCGCGACCATGCTGGTGATGGGCTCCATGATTGGCTCCGGCATCTTCATCGTGTCCGCCGAAATCTCCCGCGAGGTCGCGTCGCCCGCGCTGCTCATCGGCGCCTGGCTCATCACCGGCTTCCTCACCATTGTCGGTGCGCTTACCTACGGCGAACTAGCCGCCATGATGCCGCGGGCGGGCGGCCAATACGTCTATCTGCGCGAGTCGCTCGGGCCGCTCTGGGGTTTTCTTTACGGTTGGACACTGTTTCTCGTAATTCAAACTGGCACGATCGCTGCCGTGGGCGTCGCTTTCGGTAAATTTCTTGGGATCTTCTGGCCGGCAATCTCTTCCACGAATTGGATCGTTCACCTGTGGAAAGTGCCGAAGTTTGCCGTCGGCCCCATGGTCCTCGGCGGCATGGATGTCGGACTGAACACGCAGAACCTCGTCGCTATCCTGGTAGTGATTGCGCTCTCCATCATCAATATTTTCGGCGTGAAGACCGGCGCTTTTATCCAGAATATTTTCACTACCGCGAAAGTTTCCGCGCTGCTCGGCCTGGTTCTCTTCGGAATTTTCCTGGGTAGAAACGCGCAGGCGTTGGCGGCGAATTTCGGCGCGAATTTCTGGACCAACTCCGGCCTTGGTACTTTGCACGATGTCGGCGGCGGCGTCCTGGTTTCAACCCTCACCGTGCTGGCGATCGCGCAGGTAGGCTCGCTCTTCTCGGCGGACGCCTGGAACAACGTTACATTCACTGCCGGCGAGGTCAAAAACCCCAGCCGCAATCTTCCCATATCGCTGGCGCTCGGTACCGGCGTGGTCATCGCCCTCTATATCGCCTGCAACTTTATCTATTTGGGCGCGCTGCCCCTTGGGGGCAATCCAGACGGCGCCACGCTGCTGGCGCGCGGCATCCAGTACGCCCGCGAAGACCGCGTAGCCACGGCGGTGATGACCCAGATGTTCGGCGCCGCCGGCGGAGCTCTGATGGCCGTCGCCATCATGATTTCCGCCTTCGGCTGCTGCAACGGCTTGATCCTCTCGGGAGCGCGCGTTTACTACGCCATGGCGAAGGACGGTCTGTTCTTTCGCAGCGTCGCCCGCCTGCATCCCGGCTACAAAACCCCCGCGATTTCGCTGATGGTGCAATTGGTCTGGACGTGCGTCCTCTGCATCTCGGGCAGTTACGGCCAGCTTCTGGACTACATTATTTTTGCCGTGCTCGTCTTTTACGTGCTAACCATCTTCGGGCTTTTCGTGTTGCGTCGCACTCATCCCGAGACTGAGCGCCCGTACAAAGCCATCGGATACCCGGTTCTGCCCGCAATCTATATCGTCATGGCTTTGTTTATTGACGTGGTGCTGCTACGCTACAAGCCGCAATACACGTGGCCAGGATTGTGCATCGTGCTGCTGGGCATTCCGGTGTATTTCATCTGGCGGCCGCGAGCCGATAGAGCTTCATCCTAAAATTCTGAAGGAGAGACTGACACATGGCAAATCTGCTGGCAACCAAGCCGATGGACATGCTTATGTCCGAGGCAGGCGAAGTAGGTGGACACTCGCTGAAACGGGCTCTGGGACCCGTGAATCTGGTGACTCTGGGCATTGGCGCCATCATCGGAGCTGGTATTTTCGTGCTCACTGGCTCAGCGGCAGCGAAATATGCGGGTCCAGCCATTGTCCTCTCCTTCATATTGGCAGGCATCGCGTGCGTCTTCGCAGGTCTTTGCTATGCGGAGTTTGCCTCGCTCATTCCCATTGCGGGTTCCGCCTACACTTACGGCTACGCCACCCTGGGTGAGGTCTTTGCCTGGATCATTGGATGGGACTTGATCCTGGAATACGCCTTTGGTGCGGCGACCGTGGCTTCGGGTTGGAGTGGTTACGTCCTCAGCTTCTTGCAGGATTTTGGGATCCGGATTCCCGCGCGGCTCACAGCGGCGCCCAGCGAATTGTTGATTTCTTACAATGGCCACTGGGAACACTATGATCGCGTGAAGGACACCCTGATCGCTCGTGGCATCGACTGGCACACCCTGCCGCAAATGAAGGGTCTGTTCAACCTGGTGGCGTTCTGCGCCATTATTCTGGTCACTACGATTCTCGTGATTGGTATCAAGGAATCGGCAAACTTCAATTCCGGGATCGTGATCGTGAAGGTCTCGATTGTATTAATGTTCATCGGCATCGCGGGTAGCTATGCGCTCAAACATAGCAGCTTGGTCTGGGCCAACTGGACGCCGTTCATTCCTCCCAATACTGGCCAGTTCGGGCAATACGGCTGGTCGGGAATTGCGCGCGGGGCCAGCGTCATTTTCTTCGCCTACATCGGTTTTGATGCCGTGTCCACCGCCGCCCAGGAATCGAAGAATCCGCAAAAAGACATGCCGTACGGAATTCTGGGCTCGCTGGCCATCTGTACGGTGCTGTATATCGTGGTAGCGGGCCTGCTCACGGGAATCGTGCCCTATACATCCCTGAATGTTTCCGATCCCGTAGCAGTGGGGATTGACGTAACCGGCGTTACTTGGGCCAGTTTTCTCGTCAAGGTCGGCGCGATCTTCGGACTGGCCACGGTTATGCTGGTCATGTTGCTCGGCCAGTCTCGCGTGTTCTTCTCGATGTCGCGAGACGGATTGCTGCCGCAATGGTGCGGCGCGATTCACCCTCGCTTCCGGACGCCGTGGATCTCGACCATCTTCGTGGGGACCTGCGTAGCGTTCTTTGCTGCGTTCGTCCCGATTGGAATTCTCGGCGAACTGGTGAGCATCGGGACGCTGCTGGCTTTCGTGATCGTTTCAGCGGGTACTTGGATTCTGCGCCGCCGGCGCCCTGACTTGGCTCGGCCATTCAAGACGCCCTGGGTTCCGTTCGTGCCGATTATGGGCGTACTGGTGTCCCTTGGATTGATGGCTAGCTTGCCGGCCGCCACGTGGCTGCGCTTGATTGTCTGGCTCGTCATTGGAATGGTCCTTTACTTCACCTACGGACAAAAGCACAGCAAAGTGCAGGCGGCATTGGAAGGCCGCAAGACAAAGTAAACGAACTTCTGGTAGACACGCGCCTTGCCGCGTCTGCGCGCGCAGCATCGCTGCAGTCGAAATTCGTCTGGACGGGCGGGGACGCCCGTCGCTCCCTTATCTACTGCTCCTGCGTTTTCCGCGCAATCGCCGTCACCAGTCGCCGCGGAGAGAACCTCACCGACTGTGCCAGCAGCCAATTCTTGAATCCTGAAATGACCACGGGATTTCCGGTCATCAGTGCCCGATAACCGTCCTCGGCAACGGTGCGTGCATCCATCGAGCCGAACTTCAGGAAACGCTGGCCGGTTGCATTCGCCCGCTTGTGGAACTCCGTGGCCGTTGCGCCCGGACACAAGCAGGTCACGGTGACACCCGTCCCACTAAGTTCATTCGTCAGCGCCTCTGAGAAATGCAGAACATACGCCTTGGTCGCGAAATAGACAGCCATCAGGGGCCCCGGCATAAAGGCCGCGGTGGACGCCACGTTCAGGATGCGCCCGCTCTCGCGCTCGATCATCGCCGGCAGATACAGCCGCGTGAGGTGAGTGAGCGTCGTCACGTTAAGTTGAATTTGCCGGAGGCACTCTTCCAGATCGTTCTCAGCAAAAAATCCATACTGTCAGAATCCCGCGTTGTTCACCAGCACGTCCACTTGAATGTCGGCGCGTGTTGTCTGATCGAGCAAATATGCGGGCGCTCCAGGATCGGTCAGGTCCGTCGCCAGAATCAGCGAACGAATGCCGTGGGCCTTATCGAGTTCGGATGCGAGTTGCCGGAGCTTGTCGGCGCTGCGAGCGACAAGAACCAGGTTGTAACCCTCGCGCGCAAAGATGCGGGCGAATTCCAATCCGATGCCGAACGAGGCGCCGGTAATCAGAGCGGTTTCGCGGTCAGCATTCAGCATTTTCGAAGCTATCGCATAAATTGTCTTGGGTAGGGCACGGCTTCAGCCGTGCCGCCCAGAGCCAACAACGATAAGGGCTTTAGCCCCTGAGGGATATGCAGTTACTCCTTAACAAAAAGGCGGGTCCGAAGACCCGCCTCTGCGTCTTGGAACAATCGCCTAGACATGCGCCAGCGCCGGTTCCACTCCGTAAATCGAATGCCACGAGGTTGCGGCCTTCAGGCGATCGTTTACGTTGTTGATGTTCTTGACGCCTTCATCCTCCAGCCACTTCCGGAAGGCGCCCGCGCCGTGTTTCGCGTAGACGGGGATGCCTTCTTTCCAGGTGGCGCGTCCGCAGAGCACGCCGTTGAACTTCACTCCCGACTCGGCTGCCAGTTCCAGC
>Ga0209415_10013773_pt1 | contig 13286 bp, 15 predicted proteins | sample PeaSoiSIISIP2007_FD_187696 | JGI IMG/M metagenome (GOLD analysis project Ga0209415, IMG submission 187696) | Peat soil microbial communities from Weissenstadt, Germany - SII-SIP-2007 (SPAdes) (version 2) | ecosystem: Environmental > Terrestrial > Soil > Wetlands > Peat | place: Germany... | reverse complement strand
GCGGTCAAGCACGATCGCGTCAGCAGCGAATTCGAGCGCGATGCGCGCATGCTGCTCGACCAGCAGAATGGCGAGATCATCCTCGCGCTTCAGCCGGTCGAGCCCAGCCAACACGGTCTCGACGATCACCGGCGCCAATCCCTCGAGCGGCTCGTCCATCAGCAGCAGGCTCGGATTTCCCATCAGTGCCCGGCCGATGCTGAGCATCTGCTGCTCGCCGCCCGACAACTCGTTGCCGCGGTTGCGGCGGCGCTCGGCCAGCCCGGGGAAAAAATCATAGACCCGCGCCATCGTCCACCGCCCCGGCCGTGCCGCGACCAGCAGGTTCTCGTCGACCGTCAGCGACTTGAATATCTCGCGCTCCTGCGGCACGAAGCCGATGCCGAGGCGCGAACGGCGATAGGGCGGCAGCGTGCCGATCGCCTGGCCGCGAAACGCAATCGACCCGCCGTGGAGGGTGGTGTGGCCCATGATCGTCGCCAGCAGCGTCGTCTTGCCGACGCCGTTGCGGCCGAGAATGGCCAGCGTGCCCCCCGCCGCCACCGCCAGCGAAATGCCTTCGAGCACGATGGTATCGCCATAGCCGGCCCGCACGCCGTCGAGGGCAAGCGCGGCGTCGCTCATTGGTGTTCCCGCTCGCCGAGATAGACCTCGCGAACGCGCGCATCGGCGGCGATCTCGGCCGGCGACCCCTCGACCAGCACCGCCCCCTGCACCAGCACGGTGATGCGCTGCGCCAGGCGGAACACCAGATCCATGTCGTGCTCGATGATGAGCACCGCGATGTCCGGCGGCAGCCGCTCGATCACGTCGATGATGGTGCCGGTCTCGGCCGACGGCACCCCGGCCGCCGGTTCGTCAAGCAGCAGCACCTTGGGATCAAGACCGAGCGCCACGGCGATCTCGACCAGCCGCTGCCGGCCATAGGCAAGCTCGCGCACCGGCCGCAATGCCTCGTCGGCAATGCCGAGGCGGTCGAGCAGCGCATAGGCTTCCTCGATCACGGCGCGGCGCGACCCCGCCGGCCGGATCAGGTCGCGCGCGGCGCCCAACCGTTCGGCCACCGCGAGCGTGACGTTCTCGATCATGGTCAGGCCGCGAAACAGCGCCGTGATCTGAAAGGTGCGGACCAGCCCGCGCTTGACCCGGTGCGCCTGGCCGAGGCCGGTCACGTCGCTGCCGGCGAGCAGGATGCGCCCGTCGCTCGGGCTGAGCGCGCCGGTGACGAGATTGACGAAGGTGGTCTTGCCGGCGCCGTTGGGGCCGATCAGCGCATGGCGCGCACCGGGCTCCAGGCGGAAATCGATGGCGTTCGCCACCCTGAGCGCGCCGAAACTCATCGACAGTGCCTTGGTCTCGAGCGCGGCCTCGCTCATGCGCGCCTCCGCCACTTGCGGATCAAGCGTTCGCCCAGCCCGAAGGCGCCGCCTGGGGCGAACACCACCACCATCACCAGCAGCCCGCCGATCCAGAAATACCAATAGACCGGGTCGACCGCCGCGAAACGATCCTGCAGGATCATGTAAAGCGGCACGCCGATGAAGGCGCCATAAAGCCGTCCGACCCCGCCGACGATCAGCATGATGAGCACCGCGCCCGAGCGGTCGAAGCTCAGCACGCCCAAGCCTACGAACTGCGTGGTCTGCGACACCAGCGCGCCCGAGACGCCGGCCAGCGCCGCCGCGATCGTATAGATGGTCAGACGCCGGTAGTACACCGGCGAGCCGATCGCGTGCATGCGCCGTTCGTTCTCGCGGATGCCGGTGAGCGAGCGGCCGAACGGCGAATGGACAATCAGGCGGGCGATGATCCAACATACGAACAGCGCCGCCAGGCAATACCAGTACGCAACAATGCCGAACAGGTCGAAGCGGAATCCCAGCACCGTCCACACGTCCATGCCGCTCAGCCCATCGGCGCCGCCGGTGATGGCGGTCGCCTTGTTGGCGGCCTCGTACAGCATCGTCGCGACCACCAGCGTCAGCATCAGCAGGGTGAGGCCCTGGGTGCGCAACACCACCGCGCCGCTGACGAATCCCACCAGCGCGGCGGCGGCGGCGGCGGCGAAGAGCCCGGTGATCGGCTCGCCCCAGCCGTGCGCGGCGAGCAGCCCGGCGATATAGGCGCCGGTGCCGAAGAACGCGGCATGGCCGAGCGTGACGATCCCGGCATAACCGAGGATCAGATCGAGCGACAGCGCGAACAGCGTCGTCGCCAGAATCTGCGCCCCGAGCGCGAGATAATCGGGAAAGACGACATAGGCGGCGAGCGCCACCACCCACGGCACCGCCTCGGCGGCGCGCAGGCGATGGCGGCGGGCGAAAGCATCGATCGTGGCGGCGGCGTCGGCCGACCGGGGGAGCGCCACCGTCATGCGTGGCCGAACAGGCCTTGCGGCCGCCACAACAGGATGACGAGCGTCAACGCATAGATGAAGAAGGCGCCGAACTCCGGCAACAGATACTTGAATCCTGTGTCGCTGACGCCGATCAGCAGCGCCGCAAAGAACGGCCCGCGGATGCTGCCGAGGCCGCCGACCGACACCACGATCACGAAATAGATCAGGTGCTCGAGCGCGTAGGCCGGCTCGATCGCGAGGATCTCGGCGCCGAGCGCGCCGCCCAACGCGGCAAGCCCGCTCCCCAACGCGAAGGTGAGGGTGAAGAGCTGCGAGGTATTGATGCCGACCGATTGCGCCATGCGGCGGTTGTCGACGGCGGCCCGGATCTGCGCTCCGAACTGGGTGCGTTCGAGCCCCAGCCACAGCAGCGTCACCAGCACCGCGCCCGAAGCGATGAGAAAGCTGCGATAGGTCGGAAACTCGCGAAAGCCGAGGCTGATCTGGCCACTCAGGGCGGGCGGCGGATGAAACGGTTGCGCCAGGGGTCCCCACAAGAACTTCGCCGCCGCCACCGACATGAAGGCGAGGCCGACCGTGAGCAGCACCTGGTCCAATTCGTCGCCGCCATAGAAGCGCCGATAGAGCACGCGCTCGAGCGGCACGCTCACCGCCATCGCCACCACGACGCCGCCGACGATCGCCGGCGCGAACGGCACGCCCATGCTGGCCATCAACGACGTCGTGATATAGCCGCCGAGCGCCGCGAACACGCCGTGGGCGAGATTGACAAAGCCCATCAGCCCCATCGTCACCGACAGCCCCACCGACACGAGATAGAGCACCATCGCGAAGGCGAGGCCGTGGAAGGTGATGCTGATGGTGGCGGCGAGGGCGTCGGCCATGTTCGTGCGTACGAATGTGCCGCCAGGGAAACCCTAGCGGTCGTCCGAACTCGACAATGTCACCAAAGCCCGCCGCGCCGGCCCGGGCCTATTTCCCGCCGCTGACGATCTGGCCCAGATCGTTCACCATGCCGATGGTCTCGAACTCGGCATCGATCATCTTGCCGCCCTTCTTCTCGACCTTGCGCATATAGACGTTCTGGACGATGTCGCGCGTGGCGGGATCGATCATCACCGGCCCCTTGGGGCTGTTCGGATTCTTCCAGCTCTTGAAGAAGTCCATCGCCTGGTCGCCGGTGAACTTGCCCTTGGTGGCCTGCACCATGTCGAAGATCGCCTTCATCCCGTCCCAGGCGTCGGCCGACAGGAAATCGGGCGGACCCTTGTCGCCGTATTCCTTGTGCCAGGCCTCGAGGAACATCTTGTTGGCCGGCCGCGCCGCGTCTGCCGTATAGACACCGGAAGTGATGAGCCCGACCGCGATATCGCCCATGTTGCCGAGCTGCTCGTCGGGGACGAGGTCTTCGGTCGAGATGATATGCACGCCGGATTTCTGCAGGTCGAGGTCGCGCGCCGCCTTCATGATCGCCGTGGCCTGCGAGCCGGCCGGCACGAAGATGTAGAGCACGTCGGGCTTGGCGTCCTTGACCCGCTGCAGGAAGGGCGCGAAGTCTGGCGTGTTCGGCGGCGGCGGGAAGTTGAGCTTGCCCAGGACCTCGCCGCCGGCCTCGCTGAAGCCTTTGGCGAACGCGTCGGCGCCTTCATGGCCGGGCGCATAGTCGCTCGACGCCGTGTAGGCCTTCTTGTAGCCCTGCTTCGCCGCCCACTTGCCGAGCGGATAGGCCTGCTGCGTCAGGGTGAAGGAAGTGCGGATCATGAACGGTATCTTGCCCGGCGCCGCGACCGTCGCCGCGTTCATGTCGACGACCGGCACTTTAGCCTCGGTGGCGACCGGCCCGATCGCCATGATGTTGGGCGAATACACCACGCCGGCCAGGAGCTGAACGTGGTCGCGGGTGACGAGTTCCTGAGCCAGCCGCTTGGCGACGTCGGGCACCGCGCCGGTGTCGTCGCGCTCCACCAGTTGGAGCGTGACCCCCGCCGGCAGGTCCTTCTGATGGGTCTTGAAATAGAGTTGCAGCCCCTTCTCCATCATCTCGCCGACATCGGCGTCCGGCCCGGAGAAGGTGTTGATGATGCCGATCTTGATGGGATCGGCCGCGGCGGGCGCGCCCGCGATCCCTGCCAGCATCGCCCCGGCCAGCGCCGGCACCACGATCCGCGTCCGTGACATGTTCTTGCCCTCCCTCACCGGTTTTTGCCGAGGCCGCCGAATTTCGCGCACTATAAGGGCCTCTCCCGGCACAGGCAACCGAGCCGCGATTGCGTCGCGCCGACGATCACCTTCGCATTTTCGCAGGCGATGAAGCCGCAAGCGGGACAGACCTTGCGCTCGCGATCGTCGCCTTGGGGAATGGCAAGGACGCTTGGTCCGCGCGCGGTCGGGGTAGCAGACATCCTGCCGTCCCGCTCGGGCGCGGCGCTAGACCAGCATGTCGATGAGCCGGCCGCGCGTGGACGAAGCGGCAGGACGCTCCTGGCGCGGCAGTTGGCGGTTGTCGCCGCGTGCGGCGGTCGCGTTCAGGCCGCGCGACGGCACCGCGACGACGCTCCTGTCGCTCGCCGCCTGCACTGCCATCATCGTCGGGCCGTTAACGATACGCACCGTCGCCGCTCCACCGCTTATGCCCAGAAGCGTAGCATTTATGCGGGTATCTTGGCAATCGCGATGTTGACGATGGTAAACGCCGAACGCGCCGTCACCGCGCGGCGGCTTGCGCCAGCGCCGCGAGGCCGGGGAGTTCGCGGCCTTCAAGCAATTCGAGGAACGCGCCGCCTGCGGTCGAGACGTAGCTCAACCGATCGGCAACGCCCGCTTGAACCAGCGCCGCGACGGTATCGCCGCCGCCGGCGACGCTGGTGAGCCGGCCGGCGCCCGTGAGCTCGGCGACGCGACGCGCGAGCGCCATCGTTCCGGCATCGAACGGCGGCGTTTCAAACGCGCCCAACGGTCCGTTCCACAACAGCGTGCGGCATTCGCCGAGCCGCGCGGTGATGAGGGCGACGCTGTTCAAACCGAGATCGAGGATCATCTCATCGGCGGGTACATGGTCGATCGCCACCGCGTGGGCGGGTTCGCCGGCCTTGAGCTGCTTCGCCACCACCACATCGATCGGCAGCATCAAATCGGCGCCGCGGTCGCGCGCATCGGCAAGAAACCCGCGGGCGATCTCGGCCATGTCGCGCTCGACCAGCGAGGTGCCGATGGCGATGCCCTGCGCATATAGAAGCGTGTTCGCCATCGCCCCGCCGATCACCATCACATCGACCTTGTCACGGACGAAACCGAGGAGATCGAGCTTGGTCGAGACCTTGGAGCCACCGACGATCGCCATCACCGGGCGCGCCGGCCGCTCGAGCACGGAGGCGAGCGCATCGAGTTCGGCCTGCATCAGCCGCCCGGCCGCCGCCGGCAGGAGATGCGCGATCGTGGCTGTCGAGGCATGGTCGCGGTGCGCGGCCGAGAATGCGTCATTGACGTAGATGTCGCCGAGCGAAGCGAGCGCGCGGGCAAAGGCCGGATCATTGTCCTCTTCTTCAGCGTGAAAGCGCAGGTTCTCCAACAGCGCCACGCCGCCGGGCTCCAGGGCCGCGACCGCACGCGCGGCGGCCGGGCCGATGCAATCCTCGGCGAAGGCGACGGGGCGACCGCCGAGCGCGTGTGACAACGCCGGCACCACCGGACGCAGCGACCATGCCGGATCGACGCCCTTGGGCCGGCCGAAATGCGACATGACGACGACGCGCGCGCCCTTGCCGGCGAGCTCGAGGATGGTCGGCGCCAGCCGCTCGATGCGGGTCGCGTCGCTGACCCTGCCGTGGTCCATCGGCACGTTGAGATCGGCGCGCAGCAGCACCGTCTTGCCGGCAAAATCGAAATCGTCGAGCGTCAGGAAGCGCGGCATGATGGGTTGGGATTGCGTCGGTCGGGGATGGTCGCCGGACCGCGCGTGCGGCCGCCAGCGTTCACGCGTCGTTGGGCGGAAGCCAGGGAATGCTGGCGACTTCGATCCCCTCGTCGGCCAGCGCAGTCGATTCAGCCGGGGTGGCCTCGCCGTAGATGCCCCGGGCCTCGGTCTCGCCGCGATGGATGCGCCTCGCCTCGTCGGCGAATTTCGGCCCGACATAGTCGCAATTTGTCTCGACCTGCTTGCGCAGCTCCTGCAGCGCGCGGCGCATCTCCGCCGGCGAGGGCGGCGACGGCTCGCGGTGCGCGCGGGCGAGCCTGGGCGCCATCGGCGCCTTCTCGACCCCGGCGTCGCCGCAGACCGGGCAGGCGATCTCGCCGCGCGCGCGCTGGCGGTCAAAGGCGGCGTTATTGCGGAACCACGCCTCGAACTCGTGCCCGTCCGCGCATCGCAGCATGAACAGAATCATGGAAGCCCGTTAACCATCGTGACGCTATCCCTCCGCCCCTAAGTGTAGCAAAAGGTGCCGCCGGACGCGACTACAACGATACCGGAGCCGCTGTCATTCCGCCGCGAGGCCGGAACTGCGCGGCGGCGCGAACGGGCGATCGTGGGTGAGCGAGGGCACCGAGCGCCGCGCGTCGGCGGCCTTGGCCGGGTCGATGCGGGCGAGCGCGATCCCGGTGCCCTCCTCGCATTCGGCCAACACCTCGCCCCACGGCGCCACGATCAGCGAATGGCCGTAGGTCCGCCGCCCCTCGGCATGCTCGCCCCACTGCGCCGGCGCGAACACGAAGCAGAAATTCTCGATCGCCCGGGCGCGCAGCAGCACGTGCCAATGGGCGCGGCCAGTCGGCACGGTGAAGGCCGACGGCACCGACAGGAATTGCGCGCCCCCCTGCGCCAGCGCGCGGTAAAGCTGGGGAAAACGCAGGTCGTAGCACACGGTCATGCCGAGCACGCCCCACGGCAGCGGCGCCAGCGCAGCCGCCTCGCCGGGCCGGAACGCGGCCGATTCGCGATAGCTCTCGCCGCCCTCGAGCGCCACGTCGAACATGTGAATCTTGTCGTAGCGCTGGACCACGCCGCCGTCCGGCGCGATCAGGAACGAGCGGTTCCGCAGCCGTTCCTCCTCGCCCTCGCGCACCACGATCGAACCCAACAGCAGATAAGCGCCGGTCTCGCGCGCCAGGTCCTTGAACGCGGCCAGCATGGGATGGGCGGATTCGTCAGCCGCCTTCTCCAGCCGCAAGCCGCGGCGCGGCTCGATCATGTCGCTGACCTCCGGCGTCATGATGAGGTCGGCGCCTTGGTCCCGGGCGCGGCGCACCAGGTTGGATGCGGCGGCGATGTTGGGGGCGACGTCGCGGCCGGACGTGAGCTGAACGCAGGCGGCGGTGAAGGCGCCGCTCACTGCCGCGCGATCCCCAAGAGCGCGTCGAGCTTGCCGGCGCGCTCGAGGGCGCCAAGTTCGTCCGAGCCGCCGATATGCATCCCGTCGATGAAGATCTGCGGCACGGTGGTGGCGCCGCCGGCGCGCTTCACCATCTCGTCGCGGCGCGCGGTGTCTTCGAGCACGTCGATGTTGTCGTAGGCGACGCCCTTGCGCTCCAGGAGCGCCTTCGCCCGGGCGCAATACCCGCAGAAGAGCGACGAATAGATTTCCACCTTGGCCATGGTGTCACCTGCCTTCGCAGTCTTTTCATCTGGGGATCGGCGGCAGCCCGTCAAGCCTCCTCGCGCACCGTGCGCGCGAGCGTCAGCACATCGACCTGCGCCGCGCCGGCACGCAGCAGCACCTTTGCGCATTCGCCGAGCGTCGCGCCGGTGGTGAAGACGTCATCGACGAGGAGAAGCCGCGCGCCCGCGACCGAGCGCCCGGGCTTGAGGGCGAAGGCGCCGGCGACGTTGCGCCGGCGCGCCTCGGCGTTGCGCTTGCCCTGCGACGGCGTGCGCCGGCGGCGCACCAGCCAGTCGGCGCCGACCGCCGCCCCGCCGCGCGCCGCCAGCACATGCCCCAGCACCGCCGCCTGGTTGTATCGCCGCGCGAAAAGCCGCGTCCAATGCAGCGGCACCGGCACGATCACGTCGGCGTTGGCGATGAGCGCCGCGCCGGCGCGGCGCATGAATCCGCCCAAGGTCGGCGCGAGATGCAGGCGGTCACCATGCTTGAAGGCCAGGATCAGCGGCCGGCTCGCCTCGTCATAGCGCACGGCCGCGCGGGCGCGGGCGAACGGCGGCGGCGCGCGCAGGCACGAAGCGCACAACGCATCCTCGCCCAGATCATAGCCGAACGGCAGGCCGCAACAGGCGCAGCAGGGCGCGCCGAGAAAAGTGATGCCGCGCCAGCACGCGGCACACAGCGCCCCCGCCTCGCTCGCCGCCGCGCCGCACTTGACGCAGCGCGGCGGCAGCAGCGCGTCGAGCACCACGCCGGCCACGCGCCGCAACGCCGGTCCGTGCGCGAGCGTCCGCATACGGCATGGGAACCCGGGCCGGCAGAGTTTGTCAATCGCCGCGGCGGGCGGTTCGTGCCATATAGGCAGCATGACCGAGGCGTCGGCGATCCGCATCTTCGACCCGCGCGCGGTGCGGCTTCACCGCGCCCGCGCGGCTGCCGGCGGCGCCGACTTTCTCGCCGCCGAGGCGGCCGAGCGGCTCGCCGACCGGCTGGGCGACGTCACGCGGCGGTTTCCGCATGCGCTCGATCTCGGCTGCTTCTGGGGCGCGATGGCGCGGGCGCTCGGCAAGCGCGGCGGCGTTGAATGGCTGGTGGCGATGGATGCGGCCGGCGCCTGCGCGCAAGCGGCCGCCGCACCGCGCCTCGCCGCCGAGGCCGAGGCGCTGCCGTTCGCGCCGGGCTCGTTCGATCTCGTGCTGAGCAACCTGGCGCTGCATTGGGTCAACGATCTGCCGGGGGCGCTGTTGCAGCTGCGGCACGTGCTGCGCCCGGACGGGCTGTTGCTGGCGACGCTGTGGGGCGGCGAGACGCTGGGCGAATTGCGCCGCGCGCTGCTCGAGGCCGAGCTTGCCGAGGAAGGGGGCGCGAGCCCGCGGGTCTCGCCCTTTGCCGATGTCGCTTCGCTCGGCGGCTTGTTGCAGCGGGCGGGCTTCGCGCTGCCGGTGGTCGATGCCGATTTGATCGAGGTTACATATCCCGACGCGCTCGCGTTGATGCGCGACCTGCGCGCGATGGGCGAGGCGAACGCGGTCATCGAGCGCCGCCGCGCTTTCACCCGCCGCGCCACCCTGGCGCGGGCGGCAGCGCTTTACGCCGAGTTGTTCGGCCGCGCCGACGGCCGCATTCCCGCGACGTTTCAGCTTGTCACCCTTACCGCTTGGGCACCGCATGCGAGCCAGCCCAGGCCGCTGCGCCCGGGCAGCGCCGCGGCGCGGCTCGCCGACGCGCTCGGCAGCGACGAGCAATCGGCCGGCGACAAGGCCGCCCCCTGAGCGGCGGCGCCGGGGACAAAATTGTGGGTATCCCTGTGAATCACGGGGACAACGCGAGTTCGCCCGAGCGCGCGGCCTTGGCTGCGGCGAAGACTGTGGATCGAACCGGGGGCCGATTGGGCATCGAATCGAGCCTTACGCGCTTGCTTTGGCGGCGCGGTTGCGGCCTCATCTCGGGCACGAAGGGAGCCCATCATGGCTGAGGCCGGGTCGAGCCTCTTTCCATCCAACGCCGAGACCGGCATCGTCACGCCGCGCACCGGCATCCTGCCCTACCAGCAGATCCGCCAGCTCTTGCGCGAGCACGAGATCTTTTCGCTGAGCGACGAGATCCGGCCGGATCAGGTGCAGCCGGCGAGCGTCGATCTGCGGTTGGGCGCCGTGGCCTATCGCGTCCGCGCCAGCTTCCTGCCCGGCCGCCAGGCGACGGTGATGGAGCGCATCGAGCAGCTCGACGGCTATGCCATCGACCTCTCTTCCGGCGCGGTGCTCGAGAAAGGCTGCGTCTATGTCGTGCCGCTGCAGGAGCGGCTGGCGCTCGCGGCATCGAGCGGGCTCACCGGCTTCGCCAATCCCAAAAGCTCGACCGGACGGCTCGACATCCTGACCCGGCTGATGTGCGACCGCGGCGAGGCGTTCGATCAGATCGAGCGCGGCTATCAGGGGCCGCTTTATATCGAGATCGCGCCGCGCACCTTCAGCATCGTCGTGCGCCAGGGAACCCGGCTCAACCAGGTGCGCTTCCGCCGCGGCTCGCCGTCGATCGCCGTCACCGAGATCGAGCGCCTGCGCCAGGAAGGCCAGCTCGTGCTCGCCGCCGACGACGACGCGCGGCCCAACATCCGCGAGAAGCTGCTCGGCGTCACCATCGACCTCGAGGGCGGCGGGCCCGGCGCGCTCATCGGCTATCGCGCCAAGAAGCATACCGACCGCATCGATGTCGATCGCGTGGCGGCCTATGATCCGCTCGATTTCTGGGAACCGATTCAGTTCCGCCGCCGCCCGACCCTGGTGCTCGATCCCAACGAGTTCTACATCCTGGCGACGCGCGAGGCGGTGCGGGTGCCGCCGGACTTTGCCGCCGAGATGGTCGCCTACGACACCGCCGTCGGCGAGTTCCGCGTGCATTACGCCGGGTTCTTCGATCCCGGCTTCGGCTGGGACACGGCGGGCGGCACCAGCCGCGCGGTGCTCGAAGTGCGCTCGCACGAGGTGCCCTTCATGCTCGAGCACGGCCAGACCGTCGGCTGGCTGCGCTACGAGCGGATGATGGCGCGGCCCGACCGGCTTTATGGCGCGGCGATCGGCTCGACCTATCTGCACCAGGGCCTGGCGCTGTCGAAACAGTTCCGCGCGCCCGACGCTGCGGTCTAGTTCAGCCGGTCGGCGATCTTGGCGAGGCCGGCGTTGGCGCAGGCTTCGTCCTTGTCGCCGCCGGGCGCGCCGCCAGCGCCAATGGCGCCGATCGTGTCATCGCCAACCTTGATCGGCACGCCGCCCTGCGCGGTCGTGAGCTGGGGATCGAAGACGGACGGGTTGAAGGCGCCCGGCGTGGCGACTCGTTTGGCGAAATCCCCGGTCGTGACCCGCAGCGTTGCCGCCGTGTAGGCCTTGCGGCGGGTGATCTCCCGGGTCAGCGTGCCCGCGCCGTCGCCGGCGACAAGCACCTGGAGCAGGCCGGAGCGATCGACAATGACGACCGTCACTTTGTAGCCTTGCGCCTTGCACGCCGCGACCGCCGTCTGCGCCGCCTCGACGGCCAGATCGGCGGTCAGCACCTTATGGGTCTCCGTCGGCAGCGGATCGGCGGCCATGGCATCGAGGCTGGTGAAGACGGCAAGGCAAGCGGCAGCCGCTAGCACGCAGGATCGGATCATCATTTCCTCCCGGAATTTATTGGCCTGTCATTGGACCACCCGCGGATTCGCAAAGCAACGGGTTGACGGCGAACCGGCAGTTCGCGCCGGCGCGCGTCTCGGGCTATGATGGAGCAGCCGCGTCCACCGCACCAACAACCAACCGAGGAAACCCCATGCGACCGATGATCCGCTCCGTCCTGGTCGTGCTTGCCGTCGCCGCAATTGCGGCGCCGCACGGCGCCCGGTCCCAAGCGGCGCCCGATTACGCCGCCATCGTCGCAGCACCCGACCGCAGCGATGCCGACCGCGAGAACGACAAGCGCCGCGCGCCGGTGGCGTTCCTGACATTTACCGGCGTGCGCCCGGGCATGACGGTGTTGGATATGGGCGCCGGCGCCGGCTACAGCACCGAATTGCTGGCGCGCGCGGTGGGGCCCACCGGCAAGGTCTACGCTCAGGATTCCGCCGAGGTGATGACCCGCCCGCAAGCGGCGTGGGACAAACGCGCCGCGACCCCGGCGATGGCCAACGCCACGCATCTGACCCGGCCTTACGACGATCCGCTGCCGGCCGGGGTCGGCAATCTCGATCTCGTGACCTTCCTCTTTTTCTATCACGACACGACCTACATGGCGGTCGACCGCGCCAAGATGGACAAGGTTCTGTTCACCGCAATGAAACCCGGCGGCTATCTGGTGGTGGAGGATTACGCCGCGGCGGCGGGCGCTGGAACCTCGGTCGGCAAGACCTTTCACCGCATCGAGGAAAGCACGCTGATCGCCGAAGTGGAGGCCGCCGGCTTCAAGAAGGTCGATGAAGGCAATTACCTGCGCAACCCCGCCGACCCGCACAACATGCCGATCTTCCGCCCGCAAATTCCCATCGACATCTTCGCGCTCAAGTTTCAGAAGCCGCAGTGACGCGACCGCATCGGCTTGGGCGCCCATCTTCTGGCGTCGGCGCAGGGAGCGTGATATAGGCAGCCGGCGATGGCGGAGGAACCGATGGCGCTGCCGGGACCGAAACGGCGTTGGGTGGTGGTCGGGCTTGCGCTGGGCCTGTCGGCGTTTGGCGGGTGGCATGGGGCGCGCGCCTACTCCGATGCAGAGTCGAGACACATATTCGACATCCTCGACAGCGATCACGACGGCAAGGTGAGCAAGGTCGAGTTCGAGGCGAACAAGGTCGACGCCTTCTTCTTCCGCAATCGCAAGAATCCCGAGGACACGACGCTCCGCTTCGAGGACACCGGCCTGTCGCGCGCGTTTTTCGACAAGGCCGACCAAGGCCACAAGGGCTACCTCACCGGCCTCGACATGATCGATGCGATTCACTTCGAGGACATCGACGTGAAGCATCGCGGCTATTTCGATTTCAACGATCTGGTCGCCGGCCTCAAAACGATCAGCCGATGATTTTCCGTGCGCGTGCCGTCCGAGATCGCTGAGCGAACGCGAGCGGTCGAGTGCCACGATTGCGGGCTGCGGCATTCGCTCGGGCCGCTGACGCCGGGCATGGTGTGGCGTTGCCGGCGCTGCGGCGCGTTGCTGCGGGCGCATTCCTCGCTCGATACCGCGCTCGCGCTTGCCGTCACCGGCCTGGTGCTGATCTTTATCGCCAATTTCACCCCGTTCCTGGCGATCAACATGGAGGGGCGGACGGAGCGGGCGAACCTTGTCACCGGCGCGTTGGCGCTCGCCAA
>Ga0209415_10013772_pt1 | contig 13287 bp, 9 predicted proteins | sample PeaSoiSIISIP2007_FD_187696 | JGI IMG/M metagenome (GOLD analysis project Ga0209415, IMG submission 187696) | Peat soil microbial communities from Weissenstadt, Germany - SII-SIP-2007 (SPAdes) (version 2) | ecosystem: Environmental > Terrestrial > Soil > Wetlands > Peat | place: Germany... | reverse complement strand
GGCGCGGGTCTCTACGGCATCGTCGTTTTCATCGTCCTCGCGGTCTTCATCGCCGGTCTGATGGTGGGCCGGACGCCCGAATATCTGGGAAAAAAGATCGAGGCCTATGACGTGAAGATGGCGATGCTAACGGTGTTAATTTTCTGTCTGATCGTCCTCGGTCTCACCGCGGTTTCGATTGTTTCCCCGTTCGGCACGGGGTCCATCTCGAATCCGGGTCCGCACGGCCTGTCGCAGATCCTCTATGCCTACACGTCAATGGCCGGCAACAACGGTTCGGCGTTCGCCGGGCTCAACGGGAATACGCCCTGGTACAACGTCAGCGGCGCTTTCGACATGCTCTTCGGACGGTTCTTCATGGTGATTCCCGTGCTCGCGCTGGCCGGAAACCTGGCACGAAAGAAAATCGTTCCCGAATCATCCGGAACGTTTCCCGTCACCACGCCGCTTTTCACGTTCCTGCTGATTTCCGTCATCTTGATCGTCAGCGCACTTACATTTTTCCCGGCGCTCAGCCTGGGCCCGATTCTCGAGCACCTGCTGATGCACGCCGGAAAGGTTTTCTGAGGCAGCCATGACCATACAACCGAGTCAAGATCGTCATCCCGCATCCCCGGCGAACATTCCGGATCCCACCCGCGATGTCGTTTCCCGGGAGCGCAAAAGGAAGTCGCTTTGGACCGGAGGCATCGTCGGTGGCGCCGTGCGGGATTCCTTCATCAAACTCAATCCGCGGACGCTCGCAAAGAACCCCGTGATGCTGGTGGTCGAAATAGGTTCCGTGATTACGACCTTCGATCTGGTGCGCGACCACCTGCACCATTTCGGATTTGAGCTTCAGATCACTCTTTGGTTGTGGTTCACGGTGCTCTTCGCGAACTTCGCCGAAGCCATGGCCGAAGGCCGCGGCAAAGCGCAAGCCGACACGCTGCGCAAGGCCCGCTCGGAGACTGTGGCAAGGCGCCTGAAGGCGGACGGCTCGATCGAGGAAATTTCCGGCTCGAAGCTGCGCGCGGGTGACCGCGTCAAAGTCGTAGCGGGCGAATTCATTCCCGGCGACGGTGAAGTCGTCGAAGGCGTCGCTTCCGTGGACGAATCCGCCATCACCGGCGAATCCGCGCCCGTGATTCGCGAATCCGGCGGCGACCGTTCGGCCGTCACCGGTGGCACGCGCGTCCTCTCCGACGTAATCATGGTGAAGATCACGTCGAATCCCGGCGAAACCTTCCTCGACCGAATGATCAAGCTCGTCGAGGGCGCCGAGCGCCAGAAGACGCCCAACGAGATCGCGCTCAATATTTTGCTCGCCGGCCTGACGATCATCTTTCTTCTCGCCGTGGTCACTCTTCAGCCCATGGCGATTTACTCCGGCTCGCCGCAATCCATTTTCGTTCTGATCTCACTGCTCGTCTGCCTGATTCCCACGACCATCGGCGGCCTGCTTTCGGCCATCGGCATCGCTGGCATGGATCGCGTCGTGCAGCACAACGTACTCGCAATGTCCGGTCGCGCCGTGGAAGCGGCGGGCGACGTGGATACGCTCCTGCTCGATAAGACCGGCACGATCACGCTCGGCAATCGCCGGGCAACGGAATTCATTCCCGCCCCCGGAGTGACGGAAGCGGAACTCGCCGACGCGGCGCAGCTTGCGTCGCTCTCGGATGAAACGCCGGAGGGGCGCTCGATCGTGGTGCTGGCGAAGGAGAAGTACAACTTGCGCGGCCGGGAACTTTCGGCCTACGCAGCGACGTTCATTCCCTTCACCGCCGTGACGCGGATGTCGGGCGTGGACCTCGACGGGCGCCAGATTCGCAAGGGCGCGTTCGACGCCATCGTCGAACACTGCAAGCGGACGGGCAAACCAGTCCCGCCGGAGGTAGAGGAGTCCGTGAAGACGATCTCAAATGCCGGCGGGACGCCCCTGCTCGTCGCCGAAGATTGCCGCATCCTCGGCACGATCCATCTGAAGGACATCATCAAGGGCGGCATGCGCGAGCGCTTCGACCAGTTGCGGGCCATGGGTATCCGCACCGTGATGATCACCGGCGATAACCCGCTCACGGCTGCCGCTATCGCGCGCGAAGCGGGCGTCGACGATTTTCTCGCCCAGGCCACGCCGGAAGACAAGCTCGCGCTGATCCGCCGGGAGCAGGCCAAGGGAAAACTTGTCGCCATGACCGGCGACGGCACCAATGACGCCCCCGCGCTCGCACAGGCCGACGTCGGCCTGGCCATGAACGCTGGCACGCAGGCCGCCAAGGAAGCCGGCAACATGGTGGACCTGGACTCGAATCCGACCAAGCTGATCGAAGTGGTCGAGATCGGGAAGCAATTACTCATTACCCGCGGCGCGCTGACCACATTTTCGGTGGCCAACGACGTGGCGAAATATTTCGCCATCATTCCGGCGATGTTTGCCGGCGCCTTCCCCGTCTTGAACGTCCTGAACATCATGGAGCTGAAGACGTCGCAGTCGGCGATTCTATCGGCTGTCATCTTCAATGCGTTGATCATCATCGCGCTCGTGCCGCTCGCGCTGCGCGGCGTGCGCTATCGTCCGCTGGGGGCCTCGGCCCTGCTGCGTTGGAATCTGCTCGTGTACGGCTTGGGCGGCATCGTCGCGCCGTTCATCGGAATCAAGATCATTGATTTGATCATTACGCATGTCGGCTTGGCGTAAGCTGCAGAGGATGAATCGAAATGACGATGCAAAGGACAAGGCATGACGGCTCTCAACATCTTCGGACTGCTCGCGGTCTCCGTCATGGTCGTGTGTTACGCCATGGAGAGTCGCCATTCCGCGTTCATCCTCGCGTTCGCGGCGTCCTGCGTGCTGGCATCCATCTACGGGTTCTTGCAGGGAGCGTGGCCTTTCGGTCTTGTGGAAGCAGTTTGGTCCGTGATTGCAATTCGGCGTTGGTGGACCACAACGCATATCGCCCTCGGTGGGCGAGATAGCATGAGGCGAACATGAAAAAGAATCTTCTGATCTCGATCTGGTTCACTCTGGCGACGACGGTGTTGCTCGGAATCATCTACCCGCTGGTGGTCACCGGAATCGCACAAGTGATTTTTCCGAAGCAGGCGAACGGTAGCCTGATCCCGCAGAATGGGAAACTCGTCGGCTCGCACCTGATCGGCCAGCCGTTCACCGCGCCAGGATACTTCTGGTCGCGGCCGTCGGCGGCGGGCTCGGGCTACGATCCGACCGCTTCGTCCGGGTCGAATCTCGGTCCGACGAACAAGGCGCTGCAGGACCGCGTCGCCGCAAGCGTTCAACAGCTCCAGCCGACCAACCCGAATACGCCCATCCCGGCGGACCTCGTCACCACGTCCGGCTCGGGCCTCGATCCGGATATTTCACCGGCCTCGGCGGAGTTTCAGATTCCGCGCGTAGCCAAGGAGCGCGGCATCAGCGAGCAGGAGGCGCGCGCGGCTGTGGCGCGGCATACGAAGGGCCGCCAGTTTGGTTTCCTCGGCGAAGCGCGGGTCAACGTCCTCGACCTCAACCTTGATCTCGACGCCGCTCACCCAATGCACTAGCGCGCTTTTTGGTGCGCCATGATTCTGAGCGGAGTCCCGCGCGATTTTGGTTTTCATCCCGGCGAAGCCGGGATGCGCGGGACGCAGTCGAAGAATCTCTCTTAATTTTTCTCTGCGTCTCTGCCGTGAGTCCGGGGTTTCCTCTGTGATCTCTGTGCCTTCTCAGCGTTCTCTGTGGTGAAAGTGTTGCCTTGCGCTCGGGATTACGCATACCGCTAAAGAATCTTTCGCTCGCCTTCGGCGATGGGCGCGTCATTGATGCTGGCGATCCGCCGGCGCATCAACCCTTGCTCGTCGAATTCCCACAGCTCGTTTCCGTACGCGCGGAACCAATGGCCGCTGGGATCGTGCCACTCGTATTGGAACGTCACCGCGATGCGGTTCTCGGTCCAGCACCAGAGCTCTTTGCGCAGGCGATAGTCGAGCTCCTTCGCCCACTTGCGGCGCAGAAAGGCCTTGATCGCTTCGCGGCCCTGAAAAAACTCGTCGCGGTTTCGCCAGTCGGAGTCTTCCGTGTAGGCCAGCGCCACGCGCTCGGGATCCCGCGAATTCCACGCGTCCTCGGCCGCCTGCACTTTAGCTTTCGCGGTTTCCAGAGTAAACGGCGGTTTGATGATCGGTGGCGCCATGGATTCATCCTTTCGTCCAGCAGCGGATCGCAACGGCTATTTTTCCGAGCGGCTCGAGCGTGATTTTTCAGCCGGAGGCTCGAAGCGGTATCCCACCCAGGGATCGGTGTGAATGAAACGCGGATTCTTCGGATCGGGTTCGATTTTTTTCCGGAGCTGGTTGATGAACACGCGCAAATACTCGGTCTCTTCGCCGTAGTCCGGCCCCCAGACGGCTTGCAGCAGCCGGCGATGCCCCTGCGCCTTTCCCTGGTTGGCCACCAGGTGTCGCAATAATTCAAATTCCTTCGGCGTGAGCCGGACAGCCTCTCCTTTTAGCAAAACGGAGCGCCTTTCGAAATCAATTGTCAAATCATTCGAGACGAACGGCGGCAAAGATTCCGCCGGTGCCGCGCGCCGCAACCCGGCTCGGATGCGCGCCATCAGCTCTTCGGAGCCGAAAGGCTTCACGACGTAGTCGTCCGCGCCGGCGTCGAGCGCCTGCACTTTGTCGCGTTCCGTGCCGCGCACGGTGAGCATGATGATGGGGATATCACTCGAGCTGCGAATTTCGCGGCAGGTCTCGAGCCCGGAAACCCCCGGCATGTTGACGTCGAGCAGGATCAAATCCGGGCGCTCGCCGCGGATCTGCTCCAGCGCTTCGTCGCCCGTGCGCGCTTCGGCCACCGTATAGCCATGCGAGGTCAGCGTGGTGCGGAGGACGCGGCGGATCTGCGGTTCATCATCCACGATCAGAATTTTGGCGGAGATCATGGGCGCACGGGGGCTGCCGAGGAACGGCTGCGCTCGGCGGGCAATGTGAACGAAAAGACGGAACCGTGCCCGCGCTGGCTGGTGAGGCTGATCGAACCGCCATGCGCTTCCACGATGGCCTTGGCGATGGGCAAGCCCATGCCCGTGCCCTCGACACTATAGCGCTGATCTTTGCCCCGATAGAATTTTTCGAAGACCAGCGCGCGCTCGGGATCGTCAATTCCGCTGCCGCGATCGGCCACGCTGGTAACCACGAAATCGCCGCTCGCCTCGGCCGTGATGGTAATCGGCTGATCCGGTGGCGAATACTGATTGGCGTTCTCGATCAGATGCACCAGCACCTCGCGCGCCCGCGCCACGTCCATGCGCGCCCGCGGCAGCCCATCCGCCACCTTCACGTGGACCACGCGACTCCCAAGCGATGCCCGGCAGCGATCCAGAGCGGCGGTGATCACGTGATCGATGGGCAGAGGTTCGACTTTCAATTCCACCTCGCCCGCGTCCAGCCGCGCCATTTCCGCCGCTTCGCCGACCAGCCGGTTCAGGCGATCGCTCTCTTCGTTGATGATCGTCAGCAGCTCCTGCCTCTGGGCGCCGGCCAGGCTGGGGTTCGAGATCAGATTCGTCACCGACGCTTTGATGGACGTGAGCGGCGTGCGCAGCGCGTGTGTCACCGCGTCGAGCAGCGCGGTGCGAAGTTTTTCCGCCTCGCGCGCGGCTTCCGTTTGCCCCACCTGCTCGACCGCGCGCGCGTGCTCCATCGCCACGGCGATCAATGTGGCGATGGCTTCGAGCGTCTGCCGCGAAAGCACGGTCCCGGAAATTCCCAGGCTGCCGACAGGATGCACTCCCATGCGCACGGGCAGAAAGCTGACGCTGTTGGCCGCGTCAATCACCGGCTCGTCACGCGCCAGAATGGACTTCAGGCTTTCGGTGTCGAGTTGCGGAATCACCGGCCCCGAGCGATAGACCTTCTGCTTATCGGCCAGAAACAGCGCCGCCGCTCCCACTTCGAAGGCGTTCACGATCTGTCCCGGAATGCGGTTCACCAGTTCCATCACGTTGCGCGATTCGAGCAATCCCTGGCTGAACGCATACAGTTTTTCGACGTCGCGCTGGCGGGCGAAAGCGTCGGCGGCCTTCTGGCGCGCGCGGGTGGAAAGGTGGCTCGAGATCACGGCGAACGCGAGGAACGCCAGCAGCGCCACCCAGTCCTCGGCATTGGCGACCCGGAAAGTTCCCGTGGGCGGCAGGAAATAATAATTGAACGCCAGCATGGCTGCCAAGGACATCACCACCGCGACAGCCATGCCCCAAATCGTGGAAACGGCTAAAATGGCGAGCAGAAACGTCAGCGCGACCGTGGTGGCATTGACGGGTAGCACTTTGTGGTACAAAAGTGCGATCCCGATTACGATGCCGAACGCGGCCGGAAACTGCAGGATGCGGATCAGAATACGCGTGCGCACTGCTGCATTCTATCGTAGCTTTCCGGGCGCTGCTCAAAGAGAATAAACACGTGCCCAAGACCCCCGAAGAGTGGCTGGCGGTCACCACGCCGCCCGAAAAAACGAAAGGCGTGCTGAAGCTGTTTCTCGGCTACGCGCCGGGCGTCGGCAAGACCTACAGCATGCTCACCGAGGCGATCCGCCGCCACAGTCGCGGCGAGGACGTCGTCGTCGGCGTCGTGGAAACCCACGGCCGCAAAGGCATCGCCGAACTCGTGCCGCAGCTCGATGCCGTCCCGCGCAAGAAGATCGAATACAAGGGAACGGTGTTCGAGGAAATGGACGTGGACGCCATCATCGCGCGCCACCCGGCGGTTGCGCTGGTGGACGAGCTTGCGCACACCAACATTCCAGGCAGCAAGCATCGCAAGCGCTATGAAGACGTCCTGGAGCTGCTGAACGCGAATATCGACGTTCTCTCGACCGTCAACATTCAGCATATCGAAAGCATCGCGCCCACGGTCAACGCGATCACCGGCATCGTCGTGCGCGAAACCGTGCCGGACTGGGTGCTACAGCTCTCCGACGAAACGGTCATGGTGGACCTGACGCCGGAAGCCCTCCACAACCGCATGAAGCGCGGCGATGTGTACAACCAGAACAAAGTCGAGCAGTCGCTCAGGAATTTCTTCCGCCGCGGAAACCTGATCGCCTTGCGCGAGCTGGCCCTGCGACAGGTGGCCGAGCAGGTGGACCGCAGCCTTTCGACCTACATGGACGAAAAGGAAATTCAGGAAAACTGGGCGGTCCGCGAACGCATCGCCGTGTGCATCAGCGCCAATCCCCGCGCGCAATACCTGCTCGCCCGCGCGGCCCGCATGGCGCGGCGCATGGACGCGGAGCTGTACGCCGTACACGTGGATCTCGGCAACGGCGCGACGAGCGCGCGCGACGAAAAAGCGCTCGCCGCAAATCTGCAATTCGCCGAAAGCCTGGGCGCGAAAGCCGTGCGCTTGAAGGGCACGAGCGTCCCGGACGCCGCCGCGCAGTTCGTGCGCGATAAACACGTCACGCAAATGATTTTCGGGCGATCGGCCGTCGAGGGCTGGCAAAAGCTTCTCTACATGAACGCCATCAGCCGCTTCCTGCGCGACGCCCCCGCCGTCGACGTCCACATCGTCACCCAGGAACCCGACTGATCGGCCTATCAGGATTGTCTTCCCAAGCGAACAACGTGCACCGAGGGATTCGCAGGTGCATCCATTGCGGATACCTTTGGCGGTGACGAGGCCAACATTCAGAATTACTGAGTACAGGATATACTTCTGTGTTTACTCACAAGGAGGAGGCTCGTGGCTATTCCCGATTTCCAAACGTTAATGCGACCCTTACTGGACTTGGCGTCAGATAACAAGGATCACTCACTCCTTGAGGCGAGGGCGGCTCTTGCTACGAAGTTTGGACTGACCGAGGCTGAGTTGAAGGCCTTGCTGCCTAGTGGTCGACAGGCCGTTTTTGTAAATCGGGTCGCTTGGGCTAAGGTCTACCTTGCCGCGGCGGGGCTACTCGAGTCACCCCAAAGAGGCCACTTCAGGATCTCAGACCGGGGCCGGGTCGCTCTAAAAGACGTTCCTGATCGGATCACGATTAGGTATCTGGAGCGATTCCCAGAATTCTTACAGTTTCGCTCTCCCTCAAGAAAACCGAAGGAAATCGCGTCACCAATCGCGGCCGAAGACGACGGGCAGACACCAGAGGAAATACTTGAAGCGGCGCATCACAAACTTCGTTCGGAGCTTGCATCTGAAGTAATTGGTCGAGTTAAACGATGCTCGCCTCAATTCTTTGAAGGATTGGTGGTCGAACTGTTGTTAAACGATGGGCTACGGAGGCTCGAGAAGAGAGGCTGGCGAAGCCATCGGAACCTCAGGAGACGAAGGAATCGATGGTCTCATCAACGAAGATCGCCTCGGGCTCGACACAATCTACCTTCAGGCGAAACGGTGGGACGGCACGGTTGGCAGGCCTGAAATCCAAAAGTTTGTCGGCGCACTGCATGGAAAAAGGGCGAAAAAGGGCGTCTTTATTACCACGAGTGGGTTCTCTGCGGACGCCTTTGAATACGTGCGAAACATAGATCCCAAGGTCATCTTGATCGACGGTCAACAGTTAGCGGAGTACATGATCGATTTCGGCGTCGGAGTAAACTCCGTGAATTCGTACGAAGTTAAGCGAATCGACTCGGATTATTTCGCGGAAGAATGAAATGCGTTGGCCGGGTGCCCCATCCTCGGTTTTTGAGGGTGGGGCTCTTCGCTGCAACCTCCACAAAAGTCCACAGGCGCGCAGGATTGACGCGATTCCTCCTCTCTAGAACCATGGACGCATGGTCCACAAGACCGAAGTCGTGGCGCAGTTGGCAGCTCTCGCAAGAGCGGGGAGTGGTGCGTCTGGCGCCGTGCGCCCCACAAATCATCGCCTTCTAATCGACACTCAGGCGATTAGAAACGCCTCCAACTCACTGAAATCAAACGACGAAATTTTTTCTATCGACACTCATCTGGGCCTCACTCCTCTGTTTCCTGCAGTTCCCCTGCAAAATTAACCGACACACCATGCCGAGTCATTTCACACGTAAGTTATAGAAAACAAACGACGGGAGCACCATTTACTCGACACACTTTTCAGAGGGCCGTAGCGCGCATTCGTCAGCCCCGCGCGTCACGATTTGCGCCGTCTAGTCACTGGCCACTTCGTGCTACTCGTCTGCTGGCATATCAAATCGCACAAGGCTGGCCTGAAAACCTCGCGTCTTCACCGCGCCGTAGGCGATTCCAACCAGAATCCAGACGCCTCCGGCGATCTTTGCGGGCCGGCTCAGGTTGAGCCAGATGAAAAAACAGATCGCGAATCCGAGGAGTGGGAAAACCAAGTTCGTCCAGCGCTTCTCGGGCGCGCGCCAGAAGAACCGCACGAACGCCGCAGCGTTCACTCCCATGAACGCAATGAACGCGCCGAAATTGAGCAGCTCGACTCCGCGCTCGTAGCTGATGAAGAACGCTCCCGTGAGCGCGATGGCTCCGATCAGCAACACGTTGTTCATCGGAATCCGGTGCCGTGGCTCGATTGCTCCGAAAAATCCGCGCGGCAGCGCGTCGCTGCGTCCCATGCCGTAGAGCAGGCGCGCGGCGGCCAATTGCGCGCCCATTCCCGATCCCACATTCGCTATCAGAATCGTGAAATTCAAAAGATGGAACAGGAAAAATCCCCCCACCTGCCGCGCCACCAGCGGAAAAGCCGATTCCAGCATTTCCTGCGGAAACGGCTTTCCTCCCCACACGAGCTGCGCGGCATAAACCTCAAGCGACGACAATATTCCGGTGATCACGCAGACGAGAACCGTCGCCAGCAGGATATCTCGCCGGGGATTCTCAGCCTCCTCCGAAAAGGTCGAGATCGCGTCGAAGCCGATGTACGTGAGCACGGCGAGAGAAGTGCCGCGGAACACTCTGTGGAAGTCGAACGTCGTAGGGTCGTAGAACGGCTGCGTGAAAAAAGCCGCGCCGTGCTGGTGCCATCCCCAGAGCGAGCGAATCACGAACGCGAAAAAGATCACCACCACGATCGTCATGCCCGCCGCGAGAGCCTCGTTGATCCGCGCCGAGGTTTGTATGGCGCGCAGGTTCAGCGCGGTGAACATTCCGGCGAACGCGACGGCCAGCGCCCAATACGGCACGGATGGAAAGATATTTCGGGCGAGCTCGCTGCAAATCACGGTGCAAATCAGAGGGTTCAGGATGTAGTCCATCACCATGGCCCAGCCGGTGACGTAGCCGAGCGCCGGATGGATTTCTCGCCCCACGTAGGTGTAAGCCGATCCGGCGCTGGGATAGGCGCGCGCCATTTTTCCGTAGCTAATCGCGGTGAAGAGCATGGCGACCATGGCGATCAGGATCGTGGTGACCACGTGGCCGCGGGCTTCGTTGTTGATAACGCCGTAGATGCCCATGGGCGCGATCGGCTGGATGATCACGATGCCGATGATGATCAGGTTCCAGAGGCTGAGGGCGCGCTTGAGGCGCACGGGCGATGAATCGGAAGACGGCTGTTGCGAATGTTCAGCCATCAGGGCGACGCGCCTGGGCTAGTCGCGGATGGTTTACCATCCAAGGTAATCGTCTGCGGATCGACATTCCAACCGGTCACGGTGAGTTCCATTGGAAGGTCCTCCAGGCTGGGCCGTGTGATGTAAGTGGTGATTGTGCGCGATTCGCCGGGCATCAGCGACACGTAGTTGTCTTGCCACAGCACCGGAGCTGCGGCGATTTTGCGGTTGTCGTGAATGTCGAGCCGCACCTGAAATGCGAGATGATCGCTCGGGTTCCGCAGCGTCACATCCACGAATTCAAGGTCCGCGGGTGGGCTAAAATTAGAGAGCTTTACGTCGATTTTGCCGGCGCTCGGCAGCGAGTTCAGCGCAGTGAGATCTTCGTAGGATTTGACGGGGGTGAAGGCGTCGTTGTCGGCGGCGGACCAGTCGTAAACATTCTTCTTCGCGGAGAGCCAGTAGAAATTCGTGCTGAGGACTTTGCCGAACTGGTCTTTCAGGACGAGATCGACGAAATAGACGGGCGAGGCAGGCTGGAACGCGCGCTCGGGGAATGCGCCGGCTTTCGTCACGCCGTCTGCTGCGACGTCGACGGGCACGGTGACCGAGAATCGTTCGTGCAGCGCGGAATCGAAAAGCTTCGCGGTGACGCTGAGATTCAGTCCCGGCTGGTAGGTGCTGTTAATGACGGCGACGCTGCGGTCGTCATAGGAGTACATCACGTGCAGCGGCTCGCAGGCTTTTTTCGCGCCGAAGTATGCACCGGCGGGCTGCAAGTAGTAGTCCCAGAGCTGCCAGATCAGCGAAGGCCACGCGCTATTGAGCTTCCACTGGATCACGCCGGTTGCGCCGTACTTGTCGCGCGAGTACGCCTCGAACATGGCGCGCTCGGAATCGTAGGCCATGGCCTGCGCTTTGCGTTCGTAATCGGCGAGGTCGGCCGGAGCGCCGTAGATCGCATTCATCGCGTCTTCAAAATGGCGCAGCGTCTGGAATCGCTCGGAACCCGCGTGATAATTCCACATCGGATCGTCGGGCTTGATGTGATCCGCGGGCAGCATTTTCTCCAAGCTCGAATATGGCGGGATCGCCGCGCCGGGCGAAATTTCCGTGGCGAAGCCGTACGCGCCGCCGAATTTGCCGGTGTCCGCGAGCCAGTAGTCGGGCGGCGTGTAGTCGTACGGGCCGCGCATTTTCACGCCCGTGCTTCCGGTGAGCGGCGTGATATTTTCCGACGCCGAGGAAAGAACCGGATTCGGCCAGTCGAGGTCCTTGAGGGCGGCGAGAAACGGGCGCTCGACCATCGCGGGCGGAGGCTGGTCGCTGCCGTTGAGCCATGCGAGCATGCTCGGATGGCTGCGCAGCCTTTCGATTTGCGAGCGCAGGGACGCGGTGGCGATTTCGATGTCGCTCTGCTTCCAGTCCGTCCATTTCTGCCAGTAGTCGCAGCAGGTCCATCCGGCCATGACGAGAATGCCCTGCTCGTCGGCGAGATCGAAGAAGGCGTCCGACTCCATGGGGCCTTCCAGGCGAATCGCGTTGAGATTCAAATCGCGGGCGTAGCGGAATTCCGTTTTCAATCGCGCGGGCGACTCGCGCAGCAGCATGTCCGGCGCCCAGCCGCCGCCGCGGATCAGAATGCGCTTGCCGTTGACGCGGAACAGGCGGTGCCCCTGCGGATCGATTTCGGAAGTGACTTCGCGGATGCCGTAGCGGACGGACGCGGAATCGGACGCCTGGCCGCCGAGCGAAAATCGCAGCGTGAGCGAATGCAGCGCGGGCGCGCCCATCTGATGCGGCCACCACAAATCTGGGTTTTGAATGCGCAGCTCGGCGAACGTATCCGGCGCGAACCGAATCGTGCGGCTCTCTCCAGCTCCGAGCGTCACGGTCTGGCGAATTCGATGGCCTTCGAGTTCGGCTTCGAGCGTGCCGGTGACTTGCGCCGCACTGGCGTTGTGAAGTTCGGCCTCTACGGTGAGATCGGCCTCGGCAAGCGATTTATCGGCGAAATGCGTGATCACCTGCGGATCGCGAATCTCGACCGCGCCGGTGGATCGCAGAAAAACTTCGCGCCACAGTCCCATGTCCTTGTCCGGCGGCGTCGGATTCCAATCCACCCAGTTGATGCCCAGGTCCTTTTCCGTTTGCGCGATGGTCTCGACCGCCAGCACGTTGGGCCGGTCGCGCGCCAGCAGCGGAGTGACGTCGAATTCGTACGTGCGATGCGCGCCAGCGACATCCTTCGATTCCGCGATCCTGCGGCCGTTGAGCCATACGTTGGCGCGATTGTTGATGCCGCCGAAATGCAGCCAAACGTGCTCGCCGTCGAACACGTTCGCCGCCGGGAATTCGGTGCGGTACCACCAAGGACAGCGGAACGGGCTGTCTTTCGGCATCGGCATCACGGAAAACATTTTGCCGATGGGATAAGTTGTTCCCGGAATCGGGCGAAGATTGTCGCCGAAGTAGGGATCGGGAAACGTCTTGTCCGCGACGAGCGCCGCGACGACGGTCGAAGGCACGGTCGTTGCGTGCCAGCCATCGGTGCGAAAGCCGGGAACAGAAATTTGTGCGCCTTTCGCCGAAACTTTGCAGGAGGACTGCAGCATCCAGCCGTCGTGCAGATCGATGCGGGCGTTTGTCGAATCGAGCGATTGGGCAAAGATCGGCGAGGCTGCGGCAAGCAGTGCGAGCGCAGTGGAGAAACATACGGCGAGCTTTCGGGAGCGGATCATCGAAGATGCAGGAACATCGTACATCGAGCGACCTAGCGGGCGCGCGGTCAATCCTGGCCACGCGGATG
>Ga0209415_10013770_pt1 | contig 13288 bp, 9 predicted proteins | sample PeaSoiSIISIP2007_FD_187696 | JGI IMG/M metagenome (GOLD analysis project Ga0209415, IMG submission 187696) | Peat soil microbial communities from Weissenstadt, Germany - SII-SIP-2007 (SPAdes) (version 2) | ecosystem: Environmental > Terrestrial > Soil > Wetlands > Peat | place: Germany... | reverse complement strand
TCGGCCGATTCGTACGAGAATCCCCCGCAATGATCGGCCTCTAACCGGATTCGGTTGTTCCCGGACGGTTCCTTAGCCGCAACTGCCGTATCGCATGAAAATCCGCCCGCCACCCGGCACGTCCGCCAGTTTGTTCGGGGATCCTGGGCTATCCGCTCGCTTGGCAAGCACGCGTTGCGAGATCATACTGCGCCCGTCCTGACGGCGCCATGCGTCGTCAGGAGCGACAAGCCGTTGATCTGGACAACAGACGTTAGGCACACAAACAGGGAGCTTCCAATGACCCGACTGACACGCCGCACGATCCTCGCCGCCGCACCGGCCGCACTTGCTGCTGCCGCGCTGCCCGCCCGCGCCGCCAAGCGATACGGGCCGGGTGTTACCGATACCGAGATCAAGATCGGCAACACCGGCCCCTATAGCGGGCCGCTCGCGAACGCCAGCCCGTTCCCGCTGTCGGCGCAAGCCTACTTCAAGATGATCAACGACCAGGGCGGCGTGAACGGGCGCAAGATCACCTGGATTTCCTACGACGACGGCTACTCGCCGCCGAAGACGGTCGAGATGACACGCAAGCTGGTGGAAGAGGACCACGTTCTGTTGCTTTGCTCTTCGATAGGGACCCCGACCAACAGTGCGGTCTGGCACTACCTGAACGAGCAGCATGTGCCGCAACTGTTCCCCGGCACGGGCGCCACCAAGTGGAACGACCCGAAGGGCCACCCGTGGACCATGGGCTTTTTCATCAGCTACCAGGCTGAGGGACACATCTACGCGGCGTACATCCTGAAGAACAAGCCTGATGCCAAGATCGGCGTGCTCTATCAGAACGACGATTTCGGCAAGGACTATCTGAAGGGCGTGGTCGATGGGCTCGGCGCCAAGGCCGCGTCGATGATCAAGGCCAAGCTAAGCTACGAGACCACCGACGCGACCGTCGACTCGCAGATTGTCCAGTTGCAAGCGGCGGACTGCGATACCCTCCTCACGGTCGCGATCCCCAAGTTCGGCGCGCTGGCAATCAGGAAGGTGGCTGAACTCGAATGGCAGCCGCTGCACATCCTGAATGGCATCGCCTCGTCCGTCGGAGCGACCCTGAAGCCGGCCGGTCTGGAAAATGCCAAGGGGATCATCAGCGACACTTCCTTCAAAGACCCCACCGATCCCCAGTGGCAAAATGACGCGGGCTACAAACAGTGGCTCGCGTTCATGGACAAGTATTACCCGACCGGCGACAAGACCGATAACCAGACGGTCTATGGTTATTCGATCGCCGAGACGACCGTGCACATTCTGAAGCAGTGTGGCGATGATCTGACGCGCGAGAACGTGATGAAGAATGCGGCCAACCTGCATAATCTCGCATTGCCGATGGTGCTGCCGGGCATCTTGCTCAACACCAGCCCCACCAACTTCGATGCGATCCAACAGGCCCAGATGCGAAGCTTTAACGGCCAGCGCTACGTTCCATTCGGTCCGATCCTGAACGGCGGCGGCGCCACGGCCTGACCCGAGCTGGCGGTCGCGACCCCATCGCGACCGCCGGCTCCTAAAATCCAGATATTGCGTTGGTGGGCTCGAAGGTCAGCGTCCCGAACTTTGCCGCTGGGCTGCGTCTCGGTCTTCGCCGAGAAATGTCATCTGTCATATCGTCTTGTACAGTAATATTAACACCTAGAAGGCCCATTCTGTTAACTGGCAATCACCGCCGCTTTCGGGGGTACCTCCAGCCACGCGCGGCCATGCACGCGTCACCGCGCCGAATGGGACCGACTTGCAGCAACCCCATGCGGGCGAGCCTTCGCCGCCTGTTGCCAGCCATGGCCGGTCGAGCACGGTGGCCTGCTTGACTCAGGCGGGGTGTTGCCGGACGACGGCGTGCGCGGCCTCTGCCCAGGATCGTACTTCAAGACGTTCCGCGGCGCCCGCCGTCCCCTATGGAGGCCCGCGTCGCGTACCGAACCGGACCAACAGGAAAGACCATATGAAGCAAATTGCATGGCGCGCCGATCCGCTTGTCTGGGGCCACGGGCGTCGCGTGTTCGAGGCATTCCTTGAACCGACCTGCCCGTTCTCCGTGCGGGCCTTCGGCAAACTCGATGACCTGCTCTCTCAGGCGGGTGCAGACTGTATCACCATCAAGATCCGTCTTCAGTCACAGCCATGGCACATGTACTCGGGTGTGATCGTGCGCTGCATTCTGGCTGCCTCCACGCTGCAGGGCGGCAAGCAAGCGGCAAAATCCGTCATGGCGGCGGTGGCCGCGCATCGCGAGGAATTCGAGTTCGAGCGCCATTGCCGCGGCCCCAATATCGACGCCACGCCCAATGACATCATCGCCCGGATCGAAGGCTACAGCGGCGTGAAGCTTGCCGAGGCCTTCGCGATCCCCGATCTCGACCGCGAGATCAAGTGGCACTGCAAATATGCCCGCCAGAATGGCATCCATGTGTCGCCGACGTTCATGCTCGATGGGCTGGTGCAGGCCGACATGAGCAGTGGGGACACGGTTTCCGACTGGGTGTCGCGTCTGCTGAAGAACTGAACGCAACCGCAGTGATCGGGGCGGCGCCGGAGGCCGTTCGACGACGATCCTGGCCCGTGGTCATGGCCGGCGATGATAGGGAAGCAGGGACGGGTGGCTCTTTGCACGGCCTGCGAACCGTGGTCTGATCGTGACGCGGAGGCAGCGGCCTCGAGCGACTTTGGTGGGGAGACAACGGAATGTTTAGCCATGTTATGGTCGGGAGCAACGATATCGCCCGATCGAAGAAATTCTACGACGCCCTGTTTGTCGCGATCGGCGGTAAGCCCGGGGCGCAGGACGCCAAGGGTCGGCTGATTTACGCGCATAACGGCGGGTTGTTCCTGGTGAGCCGGCCCATCGATGGCAAGGCTGCCACGCACGCCAACGGCGGCACGATCGGCATCGCGATGGCAAGCCCGGAACAAGCCGACGCCTGGCACAAAGCCGGAGTCGCGAACGGCGGGACGTCGATCGAGGACCCGCCCGGCGTTCGCCAGGGCGGCGCCGGCGCAATGTATCTAGCTTACCTTCGCGATCCCGACGGCAACAAACTGTGCGCGCTGCATCGCATGCCGGCTGCCTGAACCGTCGCGGGTAAGGACTCAAAAGGGCCGCCAGTCCCGGCGGCCCTCGCGCGCGTGTTCCGATAGAATGACAGCGGGCTCGGCGATTCCGGTCAGGATAGAAATGCTCTAGCCGATCGGCGACATACTTCCCGACAACGTTGCCGGCACGCGTGGCCAGATGCGTGGCGGCGCGCCGCTTCCTCGTCTCAGATCGCCATCGCGTAGGCCGGCCGCCGTGGGTCCGCGCCCGCCCCGATCAACCCGGTCGCCGGATCGGTCAGGATCGCCTCCACCGAGCCGGCCAGCCAGGTCCAGTCCGGCCAGTCGCGAATTTCGTGCCCGCGCGCCGCGAGTTCGTCGCGCGTCGCCTGATCGATGCGTCCCTCCATCGCCAGCCGCCCGGGGAAATACTCGAACGGCGCGAACGACGACGGAAACGAATACGACGCCACCCGCGGCGCCTCGATCGCGCTTTGCGGGTCCATGCCGAAATGCATGACGTTCAGCAGCACCTGCAGCATCGCCTGGATCTGCACGTCGCCGCCCGGCGTACCGAACGGCATGACGCCGCCGGCCTCGGTCACCAGCATCGCTGGGTTGGGCGTCAGTCGAGGCCGCTTGCCAGGGCCGACCCCAGCCGGATGCCGCGGATCGGGTCTGCTCTGCGAACCGCGGCCGGACGGCGTGATACCCAGCCCCGGCACGACAGGCACGTTGCCCGAGCCATCCGACGGCGTGGCGCTGAACGCGTTGCCCAAGCGATCGACGACGCAGCAATAAGACGTGTCCGCCTCCACCTTCGGCAGTTCGGCGTGGCTTGCGGCGAAGCGCGTGTTGGGCAGGTCGAGCGGCGCCGGCATCTGGCCGAATGCGCGGTCGTCGCGCACCGCGGCGGCGCGGCGGGCGATCGTTGCCGGATCGAGTAGATGATCGATCGGCACATCGACGAAGGCCGGATCGCCGAAGAAATGTTCGCGGTCGGCCATGGCGAGGTTCACGCACTCGACGATGCGATGCAGATAGTCCGCCGAATTATGCTCCAGCCCGTTGATCCCGACTTGCTCTACCAGCGCGAGCGCCTCCTGCAAGGCGGGACCCTGGCACCAGGGCCCGCAGGTGATTAGCTCATGGCCGCGCCAGCGCCGGCGCACCACGGGCTCGATCGGAGAGCGATACGACGCCAGGTCGTCCATCGACAGGTAACCGCCCTCGGCCTGCTGGAACTTCGTGATCGCCAGGGCGATGTCGCCGCGATAGAACGCGTCGTGTGCGGCGTTCAGGCCGGCCATGCGGTCGGGGCCGGCGGCGCGATCCTGGTCGGCCATGTATTGCAGCGTGCGCGCCGTGTCGGCCTGCACGAATTTTTCCCCCGCGCGCGGCACGCGATTATCCGGAAGAAAAATCGCGATGTTGGACGCCCAGCGGCGGTATTCGTGTTCGTGCGAGGCGATCGACGCAGAGAGCAATGGATACACCGCGAAACCCTCGGCGGCGAAACGGATCGCCGGGGCGGCCACGTCGGCGAAGCGCAGCGTGCCGTGGCGGCGCAGCGCGGTGATCCAGGCGTCGGGTGCCGCGGGCACTACGGTGCGCAGCACGCCATCGGGGATTTTGCCCCCATGCTCGCGCATGAACAGGTCGGGCGGGAGCGCTTTCGGCCACCAGCCGAGGCCGGCGATGCTCTCCACCGTGCCGTCGGCCAGGCGGATGATGATCGGCGCCACGCCGGCAACGTTCACCAGGTCCGGCTGCAGCACGCCGAGCGCGATACCGGCGGCGCAGCCGGCGTCGATCGCGTTGCCGCCGGCTTCCAGGATGGAGAAGGCCGCCGCGGCGGCCAGGTAGTGGCCGGCGGAGACCGCATGGCGCGTGCCATAAACGGTCGGGCGATGGCTCATGATTTCACTCCCGCGGCTGGGTCGGCGGCAGCGTGCGGCAAAACTCCAGGGCGGTCCAGTTCGCTGCTCGCGCGTTGGTTACACAAGAGATCACCAGGCGTCATCGCGGCCTGTCGCGGGATCGCGCTTAGGGTTCGCGATCGGCAATATGGGAAAGCGAGCGACAGCCATGTGGTGCAATAACCGCTGCCAGTGGTCATCTCCAGGTTAATCGTCACGACCGCGGCCAAGGCAAGCAGTCCGACGGGAACAGCGAGCCAAATGATCAGTCTCATATACGGTTTGCCTTCCGACTTACGCCGCCACAACGCCGCGGCGACCGAGGTCCTCGCGTAGCTTGAACTGCGCGCAACGGAGGGGAGGTCCGCGACCACGACGGTGGCATGGGCATTTAGTCCGCCGCCCCGTTAGTTCACCCGCTTCTCCCGCCCCACCCAGAACGGTGCGCGCAACTCGGTCTTCAGTACCTTGCCGGCGCCCGACAGCGGCAGCGGCATGTCACGAATATCCACACTGCGCGGACATTTGTAATGCGCGATCAACTCCCGGCAGTGCGCGATCACCTGTTCCGCCGTCACCGTCCGCCCGGCGCGCGGCACGACGACGGCATGCACCGCCTCGCCCCATTGCTCGTCGGGAATCGCAACCACCGCCACTTCGGCGACGCCATCCAGCGTGGAGATCGCGCTCTCGACCTCCGCCGAATAGATGTTTTCGCCTCCGCTAATGATCATGTCCTTCAGCCGATCGACAACATAGACATAGCCCTCGTCGTCCATGTAGCCGCCGTCGCCGCTGTGGTACCAGCCGCCGCGCAGCGCCGCCGCGGTTTGCTCAGGCTTGTTCCAGTAACCCAGCATCACGTTGGGGCCGCGCACCTGCACCTCGCCCACGGTGCCGCGCGGCACCTCGTTGTCCTCGGCATCGGCGATGCGCACCTCGACCATTAGCGCCGCCTTGCCGCAGCTCCGGCTACGCCCCGGCACCACCGCATCGCGCGGCTCCAGCGCGGTGACCAGCGGCGCGGCCTCGGTCATGCCGTAGACATGCAGGAAGCGGCAGCGCGGCAGTTTCTCCGTCGCCCGCGCCAACACCGCGTCCGGCATCGGCGAGGCGCCGAACGGCACCATGGTCAGGCTGGACAGATCGTGCGCATCCAGCCCGGGGAAATTCACCAGCGCATTCACCATGGTCGGCACCAGCAGCGTGTTGGTCACGCACTCTGCCTCAATTGCCGCGGCGACCGCGGCGGGATCGAAGCGCGGGATGAACACGTGCGTGCCGCCCAGCATGGTGACGGCCAGCGTCGAGGCGTTGTCGGCCAGATGGAACATCGGCGGCGCGTGCAGATAGATGCTATTGCTCACATAGCCAACGGCAACGACGATGTTGGCGGCGTTGATCACCAGGTTGCGGTGCGTGAGCATCACGCCCTTCGCCTGCCCGGTGGTGCCGCCGGTGTAGAAGATGCCGGCAACGTCGTCGTCCGCGGCGGCGATGTCGGTGAACGGCGGCGCGTCCAGCAGGTCCTCGAACGCGCACATGCCGGCCGGCGCGGCATCGTCGTCGAGATAGACGATGTCGCGTACCGGCCCCAGCCCGCCGCCAAGTTGCGCCAGCATCGGCGCGAACGCGGCATCAACGAACAGCATCGTGGCGCCGCTGTCCCCGAGGATATAGGCGATCTCCGGCGGGGCCAGGCGCGTGTTCAGCGGCACCGTTATGCCGCCCGCCGCCGGCACCGCGAACAGATATTCGAAATAGCGGTCGCTGTTCAGCGCCAGTATGGCGGCGCGGTCGCCCTTGCGCAGGCCGCGGCGCCGCAGCCCGCCGGCGAGGCGTGCGATCCGCTCCGCGGTGTCGCGCCAGACGCGGCGACGGTCGCGAAAGATCGTCGAAGCGCTGGTCGGCTTGGTCTGTGCCGCGCGCTGCAAACCCTGGGTCAGGTGCATCCGCGTCCTCCGCCTGTTGTCGTTCGGCGCGCGTGGAGCCGAGGTGCCCCGATCCCGGGGCAGAACGTTTCCTTCGCCGTCACAATACTCCGCCGAGCGACGGCTGCTCAAGGGAGGCGGACAGGAGTTCCTCGCTGTGCGCTCACGCCCGCAAGAAATCATCCGGCACAATGCCCGCCTGCCTGAGGATTGCTCGGAGCGTCTCCTCCGCATGTCGCCAGGGTGACTACTCAGCGGTCGGTAATTTAGGCTACATGCCAGAGCATAAGCACTAGAGCCCGTCTAGCGGTTTTGGAGTCATTCGCCGCCCAAGTTACCGACTACTGAGCAAAGCCTGGTTGGCTATGGTTCACGGCCGCGCCGGCATGTCCCGCCGCGCCAGCATCTGCTGGTCCATCCGCTTGTGATACACGATCCCGCCGCGCATCGCCGCGATAGTCGGCTCGATAAGCATCGGAACAAAGCCGAATCGTACCCCCATCGCGGCACGAACTCGTAGGTCCGAATATCGGTCTGCTTCCAGCCGGTCGCGAGCGCCGGTGCACAGTGCGCATCGGCGCCCTTGCCGACCGGCGAGTCACAGAGTTCAGGTGCGGGGAGAGTGGAACGGCGCGCGCGGCAACAGCCCGGCCACGCGGCTGCGGCGGGTCAGAAAATCCCCTCCAGCCAGCCCTTCTTGCGCGGCTGGATGATCGGCGTGTCGCCATTTTCGGGGCTCTCGCCGAGCGCGGCATTCTGACGCAGGCGCTGCGCTTCCTTCGTCGGGTCGACCACGATGTCCTTCGGCTCCGGACTCCGCCAGAACAGCAGCTTGTCCACGAAGCTCGAATTGGCGTTCTCCATCCGGGCGTCCTCATCGATCTGCTGGCGGATCTGATCGGTCGCCGGCGGTCCGGCGGCCTGCACCAGTGCGTCCTGACCTGCGCTGACGCCGGCCTGCGGCGTGCCGAGCGCGGTCTGCGGTACCAGCGCCTCCTCTGCCTGCGTTCGCTCCGATTGCTCCATCGGGCGCGGCGCGCCGGGACGTGGCGGGCGCAGCGAGAAATCGGGCGGCATCGACAGCGGCGCGCGCGTGGTCACCATGAATTCGTCGGGCGCATCACGCGTCAGGCCGAAAGTGCGGGACAGGCTGTCGGCGCTGCCGCAGGAGGTCAAGGCGAGCGCGGTACCGGTCAGCACCGAAGCGGCGAGCAGTCGCCCGCGTGAACGTGAAGTCCCCATGCGGCGCTTCCTAGCCGTGGTGGGGGGTGCGCCGCAAGAGGACTCCCTCTCCCGTGGCAGCGGATCGATGCCGCGAAGCGGGTTGAGCCGCGAAGCGGATCAACCGGTGGGGTGAGGGAGAGGCGAGGCGCGCTTCACCCTCGCCGTAACCTCTCCCGCTTGCGGGAGAGGGGAAACAGGTTTTCCAGCACCAGGGCTGCGACGCCGCAGACGATGGCCGCGTCTGCCACGTTGAACACGTACCAATGCCAGGCGCCGATATGCGCGTCGATGAAGTCCACCACGGCGCCGAAGTGCAGCCGGTCGGTCACGTTGCCGACCGCGCCGCCGGCGATGGCACCCAGAGACACCGCTACAAGCGGTGATTCGGCGCGGCGCAGCCATATGCCGAGCACCACCACCACCGCCAGCGCCACGGCGGCCAGCACCAGATAGCTCCAGGTGCCATAGCCGCCCAGCAGGCCGAAAGTGACACCGCGATTCCACACCATGGTCAGGTTCAGCACGGGGAGCAGTACGATCTGCCCAACCGCCGGCAGATCGATGCCGTGCAGCACCCAGTATTTGCTCGCCTGGTCAACCGCGAGCACCACCAGCGCGGCGAGCAGCCCGAGCAGGGTAAGGCGGTTACGGGTCACGGGCGGAGGGAGCCAGCGTTGTTGCGACCGCACCGCCCGTCACGCGGCGGCCCGGCACACCAGGCCGGACTCCACTGCGTCGGCGCAGCGCAGACATAGCGTGGGATGCGCCGCCGCCGTGCCGACCTCGGGCAGCACCCGCCAGCAGCGGACGCATTTGGTGCCGGGCGCCGGCGTCACGGCGGCGAGGTCATCGGCGCTGCCCGCAACCGGGTGCACCGCGGAGACGATGGCGATCTCCTCCCACTCCGCCGGCGCCAGCAGTTCCGCCTCGTCGGGCGCAAGCGGCAGGGTCACCGCGGCCGCCAGCGAGGCGCCGAGTGCGTTGGCGCGCCGCGCCTCCTCGATCGGCACGGTGATGCGGCGGCGGATCGCGCGGATCGTCTCCCATTTCGCCGCCAGCGCGTCGTCGCGCCACTCCAGCGGCAGGTCGGGGAAGAGCTGCAGATGCACGCTCTCGGCGTCACCGAAGCGGGCGGCCCAGGCCTCCTCGGCGGTGAAGCACAGCACCGGCGCCAGCCAGATGGTCAGGCAGCGATGCAGGTGGTCCAGCACCGTGCGGGCGGCGCGGCGGCGCAGGCTGTCCGGTCGGTCGCAGTAGATCGCATCCTTGCGGATATCGAAATAGAACGCCGACAGGTCGGTGGCACAGAAATTGTGCAGCTCGGGATACACGCCGGTCCAGTCGTAGCTCGCCACCGCGGCGCGGATCCGCGCGTCCAGCGCGCTCAGCCGGTGCAGCACCCAGCGCTCCAGCTCCGGCATCTCCGCCACCGGCACGTTTTCTCCCGTGTCGAACCCGGCCAGGCTGCCGAGCACCCAGCGCAGGGTGTTGCGCAGCCGGCGATACAGCTCGGCGGTCTGCTTCAGGATCTCCGGCCCGATGCGCAAATCCTCGCTGATGTCCGACATCATCACCCACAGCCGCAGGATATCGACGCCGTACTGCTTCGCCACCTGTTCCGGCGCGACCACGTTGCCCAGCGACTTCGACATCTTCCGGCCTTGCTCGTCCATCACGAAGCCATCGGTCAGCACCGCCTTGAACGGCGCCCGGCCGCGCGTGCCGACCGCCACCAGCAGTGACGACTGGAACCAGCCGCGATGCTGGTCGGAGCCTTCCAGATACAGGTCGGCTGGCCACGGCAGATTGCGCCCCTCCAGCACGAACGCATGCGTCGACCCCGATTCGAACCACACGTCCACGATGTCCATGACCTGTTCGTAATCGTCCGGATCGCGGTCGTTGCCGAGGAACCGAGACGGCGGCGACGCGTACCAGGCATCGGCGCCCTCGGCGGTGAACACCTCGACGATGCGCCGCACCACCGCCGGATCGCGCAGCGGCTCGCCGCTGCGCTTGTCCACGAACACGGTGATCGGCACGCCCCAGGCGCGCTGGCGACTGATGCACCAGTCGGGCCGGCCGGCCACCATCGAGCCGATTCGGTTGCGCCCCTGGTCCGGCACGAACTGCGTCGCGTCGATCGCGGCGAGCGCCTTCTCGCGGATACGCTCTGGCCCATCCAGGCGGATGAACCATTGCGGGGTGGCGCGAAAGATCAGCGGCGCCTTGGAGCGCCAGGAATGCGGATAGGAGTGCACCAGCTTGCCACGCGCAAGCAGCATCCCCGCCGCGTCCAGCGCGGCGCAGACCGGATCGGCCGCTTTGTAGAGATGCACGCCGGCAAATAGTGGCACCCAGGGGTTGAACGTGCCGTCGCCGCCGACGGTCTCGGGGATGTCCAGCGCGTGCCTGCGGCCGAGGTCGAAGTCTTCCTCGCCATGGCCGGGGGCGATGTGCACGAAGCCGGTGCCCGCCTCGGTGGTGACAAAGTCGCCGAACAGCAGCGGCGTGTCCTGATCGTAGCCCCCGTTGGCCTCCTTGGCACCGCGCAACGGATGCGCGCAGACGATGCCGGCGAGCGCGGCGCCCTTGAACACGTGCAACACGTGATGCGTGGCGATTCCGACATCGGTGCAAAACTGCGGCAGCAGGTCCAGCGCCACCAGCAGTTTTTCTCCCGCCCGCGCGCGCGAACCGTCCGCGACGCTGTCGACATGCAGCAGCGCGTACTCGAGTTCCTCCCCCGCGGCGACCGCGCGGTTGCCCGGGATGGTCCAGGGAGTGGTGGTCCAGATCACCACCGAGGCGTCCCGCACTTCCGGCAGCGGTGCCGTGATCACCGGGAAGCGCACCCAGATCGTCGTGCTGGTGTGGTCGTGGTATTCGATTTCGGCCTCGGCCAGCGCGGTCTTCTCCACCGGAGACCACATTACCGGGCGCAGGCCACGATACAGCGCACCGTTCAGCAGGAATTTGCAGATCTCGTGGGCGATCGCGGCTTCCGAAGGATGGTCCATGGTGGCGTAGCGGGCGGGAAAATCGCCCTCCACGCCGAGCCGGCGGAACTCCTGTGCCTGCACGGTCATCCAGTGATCGGCCCAGGCGCGGCACTCGGCGCGGAAATCCAGCACCGGGACGGCGTCCTTGTCGCGGCCCTCCTTGCGGTAACGCTCCTCGATCTGCCACTCGATAGGCAGGCCGTGGCAGTCCCAGCCGGGGATGTAGTTGGCGTCGTAGCCGGCCATCTGGCGGGTGCGGTTGATGAAGTCCTTGTGGATCTTGTTCAGCGCGGTGCCGATATGGATGTTACCGTTCGCATAGGGCGGGCCGTCGTGCAGGATAAACAGCGGCCGGCCCTGCGACGCAGCGCGCAGCTTGGCCCACAGGTTCTGCGCGTCCCAGCGCGCCAGGATCTGCGGTTCCTTCTTCGGCAGGTCGCCGCGCATCGGGAAGCCGGTCTGCGGCAGGAACACCGTGTCGCGATAATCGCGCTCGGCTTCGGCTAGGGCGTCGTTCATGGCTGGTCCATGCGGCCTGGGCCGCGACTGGGGTGAGGCACAATCGGGAACTCCCGGCGCTCCTAGCGAGCTGCCGGGCCGATAATTCGCGCGTGCCTATACACCGCTGCCATGATCGGGACTATGGCGACGCGGGAGGGGCGCGGTCAAGCGCGGGTCGGTGGTGACGCATTTTGAAATTGACGCCTACTTGACCAAATCGGACTGGTCAACTCCGCAATGACTATGGTTGACATCGTGGACCTTGTGGATGCTCGCGCGCCAGCCCCGAAGCAGCGCGGTCCATACCAGCCGCGTCAGCCGAAGGCGCCGTGAAAAGGGACTCTTCGTCAAAATCCGGTTGACAGCCTCCGTCAACGAATGGTTGACTGTCATCTCAACGTTGACGCGGAGGTTTGCTATGCAAGGACCGGGTGCCGCGCAGACTCCTGCGCGCCTATACCGCTGTTCTTTTTGTGGTAAGTCCCAAACAGAGGTGAAAACCCTCATTTCAGGTCCCGGCGTTTTCATCTGCGACGAGTGCATCCAACTTGGCCAGGAGATCATCGACAGGGAAGCCGCGGCGACATCGCGATCGGCGCCAGAACCGCAGAGCGCACCGAGTCCGATGTTACCAGACAATGCACCGACTGAAGCATTGCTGAAGACGCTTTCCGGATACGATGGCGCATTTGAGCGGATCGATTCCGCCATGCAGGATATCGTCGATATCCTACGTGAGCGCGACATTAGCTGGTCAGCAATCGGTCAGACGCTCCATGTGTCGCGCCAGGCTGCATGGAAACGGTTTGGATGAAACGCCGCTCGAATTTCAAAATGCGTCAAATCCCCTGCTGGAGGCGGGAATTGCTTCCGGGCTGATCTTCCGGCCAGGCGAATTCCAGGCGGCCCAGCAGGTTTCGGTACTCAACGATCCCACCATTTACCTGCATGCTCTGGAGCGCGACTACACGGTGCTGACGCGGAACATCCGCGATTTCGATTTCATGAGCCAGATCGTGCCGGCCGGACGCGTGCTGGTGTATCGGGCCATCTGATTCGTCTGGGCGGGGTCACGCGGCCCTCGTCCTTCCGGGATCAAGCGCCAGCATGGCTTGCGCCGCCGGCCGGTGGTCAACCCGCAATGACCACGAGGCGTCGACGATTCCAGTCAGGTCGAAACGCTCTACCCGCGGGATGGGGTCAGCCGAACATGACGTCACGTGACGGATCAAGGGGACAACCGCCGGTTGTGATGCATTTTGAAACTGGCGGCTGCTTGCCCGTCCGCGGCTGCCCTGGCGGCCAAACGGTGCCCGACGTCTCAGGCAGCACGCGCCCGACATGCCTCCGGTTCCGATGTCGGTGCCGCCGAGGAAACTGTCGGAATTCTTTACACCGCCATCAGGTTTGGCGATTCATGCCTGCACGAGATGATTGACTTTGCTCGATTTCACTAAATGGCCCGGAATTTGCTGGCGACGCTATTGCCGATACAGAACAGATCGGCGAGACCTTACAGGGGAACCGGACAGGGGGAGGCGACATGCAAGGAGTCAATGATTTTGGCTCTTATTGCGTTGTTTGTTGGTACGGCCCCATTCCGATAGCCCCGAGGATCATGGCGGCCGATGTGACGTTC
>Ga0209415_10013769_pt1 | contig 13290 bp, 8 predicted proteins | sample PeaSoiSIISIP2007_FD_187696 | JGI IMG/M metagenome (GOLD analysis project Ga0209415, IMG submission 187696) | Peat soil microbial communities from Weissenstadt, Germany - SII-SIP-2007 (SPAdes) (version 2) | ecosystem: Environmental > Terrestrial > Soil > Wetlands > Peat | place: Germany... | reverse complement strand
GAACCACGGCTGCCAGGCATCGACCGGCGGGACGGCGACCAGCGTCAACAACGCGTCGTGCAGTTCGTCGGCGTCGCGCACCAGCGGCCACGACGACTCCGCAACCTCGGCGATCGCCGCCGGATCGAGCAGGCTCGACGCGTCGGCGTCGCTGCGCGTGGTGCTGCGCAGCGTCACGGCGCGCGTGCGCCGCTCCTCGAGCGGCGCGTCGTCCAGGTAGGCGTACGGGTTGGCGTTGAGGATCTCGTGGCAAAACGCCGAGGGCTCCGGAGTGTCGACGGCGAGCGTGCGGATCGTGCCGTTCTCGACGTCCCGCAGGACGTTCAAGAGCCCGTCGATGTCCATCGCCTCGCGCAGGCAGTTGTCGATCGTTTCGTTGACCAGGACGTGGTCGGGGACGCGGATCGGTCCGGTCAGGTTTTCACCGCACGCCGCGGCGTCCGGGAAACAGGCGGCGAGCAGATCGTCGGCGCGCATCCGCAGAAAGTTCGGCGGCACCTTGCGCCCACCCATGAAGCGCAGGATCGCCAGCGCCCGCAGTGCGTTCCAGCGCCAGCGCGCGGCGAACATCGGGGCGGTCAAGAGCGCTTGCGTCAGCGTGTCTTCGGCGCTGGCGGCCTTCACGTACTCGAAGACGACCTCGAGCGGAAACGCGTGTTGCTCGGTCAGCGAGATCACGATGCCGTTGTCGTTGGCGGCGGCCTGCAACTCGACGTTGAACGAGCGGCAGAATTTCTTGCGCAGCGCCAAGCCCCACGCGCGGTTGATACGCGCGCCGAACGGCGTGTGCAGGATCAGCTGCATGCCGCCGGCCTCATCGAAAAAACGCTCCGCGATGAGGGTCGTGTCGGTCGGTACCGCGCCGAGAATGGCCCGGCCGGCACGCACGTACGCGACGGCTTGTTCGGCGCCCGAGCGGTCGAACGCGCAGCGCGTCTGCAGCCAGGCGATCGCGTCCGCGTCGTCGCGCTCGTCGATTGCGACGCGCACGGCGGCGACCTCGCGCGAAAGCTCGATCGTGCGCCCCAACCCCTCGCCGTTCCAGAACGGGATCGAGGGCGGCGCGCCGTGCGCGTTCTGCACGCGGACGACGCCCGTTTCGACGCGCCGGATCATCCACGACGTGGTGCCGAGCAGAAAGATGTCGCCGGCCATGCTTTCGATCGCGAAGTCTTCGTCGAGCGTTCCGATCACCACGCCCTCGGGTTCGGCCACGACGTTGTAGTTTGCGGTCTCGGGGATCGCGCCGCCGGAGGTAATTGCGGCGATCCGCGCGCCGCGCCGCGCGCGCACGCGCCCGTTGACGCGGTCGTGGTGGAGGTAGGCGCCGCTGCGGCCGCGCGAGGTGGCGATACCGTCGGCGAGCATCGCGAGGACGTCGTCGAAAGCCTTGCGCTCGAGGTTGCGATACGGGTACGTCGAGCGCACGGTCGCGAAGAGCGCGTCGACATCCCAGTCATCGCCCGCGCATGCGGCGACCAGCTGCTGGGCCAGGATGTCGAGCGGTGCGTTCGGGATGCACAGCGCGTCCATCGCGCCGGTGCGGATCGCGTTCACCAGCGCACCACACTCGATCAGCTCGTCGCGCGTCGTTGCGAACAGGCGTCCTTCGGGCTTTGCCCCGACCCAGTGTCCGGAGCGACCGACGCGCTGCAGCGTCACCGCGATCGAGCGCGGCGAGCCCAGCTGCACGACGAGGTCGACCGAACCGATATCGATCCCCAGTTCGAGCGAAGCCGTCGCGACGACCGCGCGCAGCTCGCCATTCTTGAGGCGGTTCTCCGTGTCGAAGCGAATATCACGCGAGAGGCTGCCGTGATGCGGCAGCACCACGCCCTCACCGAGGCGCGTCGAGAGCGCGAAGGCGACGCGTTCGCTCATCCGCCGCGTGCCGACGAACACCAGCGTCGTGCGGTGCGCGAGAACCAGCGCCGCCACGCGATCGTAGATCTCGGCCCACATCTCGCCGCTGGCCACCGAACCCAGCTCGTCGCTCGGCACTTCGACCGCGAGCGTCATCTCGCGGCGGTGCCCGACGTCGACGATCTCGGCCGTCGCGCTGAGAAAACGTGCGACCTCTTCGATCGGCCGCACCGTAGCGGAGAGGCCGATGCGCTGCGGCTTCGGGCCGCCCGAACGTGCGACCAGATCGTCGAGGCGCGCCAGCGTCAGCGCGAGGTGCGAACCGCGCTTGTCGCGCGCCAGCGCGTGGATCTCGTCGACGACGATCGCTTCGACGTGGGTGAAGAGCGCGCGCGACTTCTCGGCGGTCAACAGGATGTAGAGCGATTCCGGCGTCGTGACGAGTACGTGCGGCGGCTTGCGCAGCATGCGCGCGCGTTCGGTTTGCGTCGTGTCGCCGGTGCGGGTGGCGGTGCGAATCGGTGCGAGGGTGAGGTTTTGCTCGGCCGCGCGCGCCAGCAGCTCGCCGAGCGGGGTTTCGAGATTCTTGCGCACGTCGTTGGTCAGCGCTTTGAGCGGCGACACGTAGACGACCAGGATCTCGTCGGGCAGCGGTCCCAGCGCGGCGCGGCGGATCAGACCGTCGAGCGCGGTCGTGAACGCGGCCAGCGTTTTCCCGGAGCCGGTCGGCGCCGCGATCAGCACGTCGCGGCCGGCCCGAATCAAGGGCCAGCCGTATATCTGTGGCTCGGTCGGGTCGCCGTACCGCTCGGTGAACCAGCCGGCGACGAGCGGAAACAGTTCGGTCACTTGAAACCGTTACAACCCGTCAGATGTGGTCGGCGTTCCAGCAGGGGTCGGCCGGCGCCGAGTTGATTGCGCCGGCCGAGCGCTCCCAGGCCGCGCGTGCCGCCGCGGAAAGGGGCAGCAGCATCGCGATCCCGGTGCGCCGGGCGCGGACGGCGCCGCGCGGGACGACCGCGCGCGCCGGCGCCGGCGGCAGCCAGCCCGTCACCTTGCGCAGGTCTCCCGCGGCGTTGCGGATCAGCGCCGGGACGAGTGCCCGAGCTTCGTCGTCGACGTAGGCGAACTCATCGAGCGCGAACGAATCGACGGCCGGGAAGCGCCGGCCCATGACGTACGCTGCGAGCCGCCGCCCGCGCGCAACGCCGAGTCGCACCAGCACGCCGTCCACTGCGCGCGAGCGGGCCCGCAGGCGCAACCACTCCCAGACCAGCGGCGGCCGCGTGAGCGCGAACGCGCGCGTCGCATCGAGGGCGGCAAAGCAGCGCTCGATCGCGGGCCAATCGTCGTCGGCGAGCGTTCGGGCCGGGATGCGCGCGTGCGGTAACGCGTCGGCGCGCAGCACGATTGCGCGTGAAGGCAAGCGCGTGAAGCCGAGCCGCTCGTAGAACGCCGGATGGATGTCGGAGAAGAGGTACACGAGATCGGTGCCGTTCGCGCGCTCGGCGTCGAGCAGCGCTCCGAGAAACGCCGTTGCGTAACCGCGGCCGCGCGCCGCCTCCGGCGTGAACACCGCCCCGATGCCGGCGGCGCGAAACGTTCGCTCGCCGCAGCGCAATTCGCGCTGGTAGCGTTTGCACGACGAAACGACGTCGCCGTCGAGCGAGAGGCCCAGCGTACGAAACCGCCGCCGTCCAAAACCCGACGCGCACTCCGCGCCGAATTCAGCCGCGTAGTCCGCGAAGCTGCGCTCGCCGGCCCAAATGCTCGCCGAGTACGGGAGCACGTCGCGCACGTATTCGGCGGTTGAGAGCTGAACGATGCGCACGCAGGAGCGCTAGCGGCGGGCGAGCATCGCTTGCAATTCGGCGGCGAGTTCGGGCGCGCCGATGCCGCGGGTCGCGCGCCTGCTCGCGCTGACCGTCACGGTTACGTCGGCGCGCGACATGGCGAGCGCCAGCAGGCGGCGGCTTTCGCGCGCGTACGCGACGTTGGGCTTCGTTTGATGCGCGTACCAGGTGAACTTCGCGGTGCGCGCCGCCGGCGCGTCGCCGGCCGCGTCTTTCGGCACCATGCCGTGGGTGGGGCTGAAGAGAAAGGCGTCCGGGACGTAGTACGGCGGAAACGAGCCGGCCCGCGCATCGACGACGAAGACGTGGTCGAAACGGCGCGGTCCGATGCGGTCGATCGAACCGGTGAAGACGCCCGCACCGTCCGGCGCGTGCACGAGCGGCCCGCGTTCCGCCGGCGCGGTGCGCTCGAGCAGCGCAAGCGCATCTTCGAGCGCCGCACCCGGATGCCGCGTTGCGAAGCGCTCGATGAGCGCCAGCACCGCGTCGAGGATAAATGCGCGGCGGGCGGCGCGAGCCGGCCGCTCGTTCGGACGCGGCGCGAAGAGCCCGGCATCCTCGACGATCGCGCGCGCGGCGCCCGCACCGGCGGCACGCGCGTAGGCGGCCCAAGTCTTTCGGCGTGCGCGGAACGCCGTGATGCGTTCGCGGGCCAGCGGTGAGAGTTCGTGGTCGCGTTCGCCGCGCAGCACGTTCATCGCCAAGCGCACGTCGCGCCGGCGATCCCAGCGGCGATCGCCTTCCGGTTCCGATTCCGGCAACGCGAACAGCAGGGCTTGCGGATGCGCCGGCTCGGCGCACAACACGCTCAGCGAAATGTCGCCGAGGGCAAGCATCGGCAGCTCGAGCATGCGCAAGAGCCAGGCGTGCCGGTAGGGATCCACCGCCACCCACAGTGCGGCCAGCGCGTCACCCGCTTCGGGCCGCGCGAGCAAATCGATGTCACCGTGCAACGCGACCGGCACGTCCGCATCGACCAGCGCGTCGACAAAGGGCGCGAGCGTGCGCGCCGAGCGATGAACGACGGCGATCCGCGCGGCCGGCGTTCCGGCTTCAATGAGAGCGGCGACGCGCTGTGCGACGAACGCGATCTCGGCGGCGGCGCTCGGAGCGCGGTGGACGATGACGCCGTCGCCGCCCCCTGCAAGCGCAACGGAACCGGTGGCGATCGCCTGCGCGCACGCCGCGATGCCGGGCGGGACGACCTTGCCGGCCGGCAACGCGATCGTCGTCGCCGCGAGCTTGAACGTCGTCTCGGGCCGCGCGCCGGCGAACGTGCAGATCGCCGATTGCAACGTTCCGGCAAACGTCACGCCGCGCAGCTTTGCGCCGAAGATCGCCTGCAAGAGGGAGGTCTCGCCGCTGCGCAGATCGTGCGCGTCGTCGACGAGGGCGAACGCGAGCCGCTCGCGATAGGCGGCGGCGAGGGCCGGCTGCTCCCCGAGCAAGCGCGTCGCTTCGGCCACCGCATCGAGGGCCGTGAGACAGCCGTGGCGCACGAGCTCGTCGACGTACGAGCGGTACAGTTTCGCCACGATCTTCGCCAGGTCGATCTCCCGCCGGTGCTGGCGTTCCAACTCGGCCGGTGCGACCAGCAGCGAGCTGCGGTGTTCGTCCTTCGTAGCGACGAGCAAGCCCGGGTCGGCGAAGTTCGGCGGCTTGCCGTAGAATTGCGCGGCGCCGCGCAGCGCCTGCGCGAGCATCTTCTCGGGTGTGATGCCGGCATCGCGCAGTTTGTGGATCAAGCGCAGCACCGTTGCCGCAAAGCGGTCGGGCGTGCGCAAACCGCTGATCTCGGGATCGATGTCCGCGCCCAGATACTCCGCCCATTCCGCCGAGAAGAGCGGCGCGGCGGCGCGTTCGAAGACCTCCTCGATTTCATCCGGTTCGAGCAGCTCGATGTCGGGCGCGAGCCCGCCCGCGAGCGCGCCGTCGGAGACGATGGCAAGCGCCAGCGCGTCGAGCGTGATGCCGGCGAACGGCGCGCGGGAAAAGGCGGCCCGCGTTCCCTCGTCCAGGCGCGCGGCGATGCGTGCCGCGAGATCGCGCGCGCCGTCGGGGTGCGAGCTGGCGACGAGCGTCGTTTCCGGTGCGGCGCCGCTCGCCATCAGCAGCGCGGCGTAGCGCTGCGCGAGCGCATCGCTCTTCCCGCTGCCGACGGGGCCTGTCACGAGGATCAGATCGGAGCCGAGCGGAGCATTGACGAGCCGCGCGTCCGCGCCGTCCAGCGCATGGATCATCGGCCGAAGCGCTCTTCCGCGAGAGCCGGCCGCGCGCGGCAGGCGTCCTTGTATGCGCAGTAGCGGCAGGCATCCGGATCGTCGCTGACGGCGTAGTGCGCGATCGTCGGCGTCGCGAGCCGCCCGGCGAGCGCGATCATCCGCTCGCGAGCGCGCTCGAGGTCGGCGACGGCGATCGCCCCGGTGGTGGAGTTTTTCGCACGCCCGTTGGGCGGCGGGTTGGTGACGACCGTCAGCTCGATCGGTTCGACGTCGAGTAGCGCGTCTTTGAGCGGCACGAGCGAGAGCCGGGTCACGCGATCGCCGGCGGCGGTGCGCGCCCAGTAGTAGAACGGCAACTGGAACTCGCGGAAGGCCAGCACGTCGGCCAGGTACTCGCCGGCGCTCTTGGCGATCGCGCCGGTCTTGTAATCGACGACCGTCACCGCGCCGGTGGCATCATCGCGGTCGATCCGGTCGATGTAGCCGATGAATGCGAAGCCGCCGAGCTGCACCTCGGTCGACGTTTCGCAGCCGATCACCTCGAAGGGCGCCTTGCGCGCGCGTTCGAGCAGCCAGCTGACGTAGCGTTTGCCGGTCCGGCGCGCACGCCGCTTTTGCAACTCGAACTCGACCGGTGCGTCGAAACGCGTACGGTGCCGGTCGAACGACGCGACGATGCAGTAGTCGAGGAAGGAGGCGAGCGCGGCCGGATCGCCGCCGTCGAAGCGTGCGTAGGTGCCGTGGAACTCTTCGAGTGCGGCGTGGAACGCGAGCCCGTAGAAGGAGGCCGAGGAGCCGCGATCCTCAACCGCCGCGCAAACGTAGCGGTAGAACCACTTGCGTTCGCACTCCGCAAACGCGTTCAGCGAAGACGCGGAAAAAATCGCGCGCCGCGAAGTGACCGGCGCTTGCGGTTCGGGCACGACGACCGGCGCGGGAAAGGCTTCGAACGCGAGCGGACGCTGCCTGGCTCCGGCGAGTTCGGCATCGAATTCGTCGATCGCGTCGCGCGCTTCCCAAGCTGGTGCGAGAATGCGCGCCGCGTCGAAGTCGCGTGCGATGCGCTCGAGCGCGGCATGCGTCCCCGCGTCCAACCCGAGCGTGGCCGCGGCCGCCGCCAGGACGTCGCTCAAACCCGCGTCCGGGACGCGGTATGCCCGCGCCACCGTGCGCAGGGCGTGCGCGAATTCGCGCCCGCCGCCGCTGGCACCGGCGTCGATCACGTCGAGCACGTTCGCACCCTTGCCGGCAATCGCCAGCAGCGTGCGCGCATCGTCGGGGTCGATCGGCGCGAGCTTCGAGCGCAGCGCCGCCCGTGCGTCGGCGTCGCTTTCCGATGCCGCGAAGCGCAGAAACGCGCACAGCCCCGCGACGCCGGCGAGATCGAGCTCGGGCGGCGCCAGCGGTCCCAACTCTACCGGCTCGAGCGTGAATTCGCCGAGCGCCGCGAGGCGCCGCCACACAAACGCCCCGTCGTCGACGAGCAGCAGCGCGTCGATTGCGAGCGACTCCTCGTCGGCCGCGAACGTGCCTTGCCCCAACACGCGGCGCACGGCGGCGCCCGCATCCACGGCGTTCACAAACGCGAGCAGCGTGCGGTACTCACCGATCAATCCGCCGAACGCGTCGTCGTCGTCGCGGTCGATTGCGGCGAGGACGCGCGACGCAAACGACGCGCTGCGCCGCACGTGCGGCGGGATCGCGAGCTCCTCGCGCGTCGCCGCGACGCGCCGCACCATCGCGCGCCGTTCGCCGTCGCCGAGCACACGCAGGGCGCCGCCACGCGACAGAAACGCGGCCGGCGAGACGAGCCCCGAATCGCTGCCGTACGCGAGCCGCCGCTCGTCGACGAGGATCACCCGTCTCCCTTCGCCCCCGCCGCCACCAAGCCCACTGCCAGCTCGATGTCGGAAAGGCGGTCGACGTTTACCGCCAATTCGGGATGCGTGCACGCAATCGCGCCGGCCGGCGCGTGCAGGATCGCGCTGGCGCGGCGCTCGGCGGCTTCGACGGTGAGCGACCCAAGAGCGAACCGCGGCAGAATATCCCAGCCTAAGAGCGCGGCCAGCCGCAACGGTGATTTCCGGGCCCGGCCGAGATCGTCGAGCACCGCGCACAGCGCCGGCAGAACGCGCGGCTTGAGCGCGGCGAGCCCACCGCCGCAGAAACGGCCCTCGACCATCTTGGCCCAGGTGTGCGGCACGTTGCGATATGCGGCAAAGTGGTGGCTTTGGCTGACGATCGCGTAGGCAACGTCGAGATCGCGGGCTTGCGCTGCGGTGAGGAATTCGACGATCGCCGGTGTGGTGAGCACCGGCAGATCCGATGCCGCGATCAGCGCCGGCTCGTCCGGGGGCAAACCTCCAAGCCCCGACTCCAGGCTTTCGAACATGCGCGCCCCATCGACGCGGCATTCGTCGGCGCCGGCGAGCGCGGCGGACCCGTGCATCGCGACCGGAGCGACCGCGATGATGCGCTCGATGCCGGGCGTGTCGCGCAGCGCCGCGATGACGCGCGCGACGAGCGCGATGCCGCCGATCTCGAGGAACGCCTTGTTGGGGAGGCCGGGAACGCTGGCGGAGACGACGTCGGGCCCGCCGCCCGCGAGCACGATCGCGTTCATAGCCTGTCCTGAGCCTGTCGAAGGGCCGCTTCCGGCGCGCGCCAGCCGACGGCCGCTGCAAGCGGGACGACGAAGAGCCGCGCACCCCCCGGAAGGTCGATCGCCGCGGCCAGCGCGCGCGCCTGCGCCTCGCGCTCGCACAGCGCAAACGTCGCCCCGCCGGAACCGGACAGCATCGCATGCACCGCACCCGCGCCGCGCAATGCCTGCAAGGCGTGCGCCACCGGCGCGTACGCGGCGGCGATGAGCGTTTCGAAGTCGTTGGTCGCGGCCGCGATCGCGGCTGCGTAGTCGCCGCGCTGCACCGCTTCCAGGGCGCGCAGGCTCGCCGACTCGTTTCGCGGGCGCACCGCGGCCGGCGCTTGCGCCCGCGCTGCGGCGAGGCGGCGATATGCGTCACCCGTGTCAACGTGCACGTCGGGCGCGAGCACGACGACCCACCACGGCGGCAGCGCACCGAGCGCGGTGACGCGTTCGCCGGTGCCTTCGACCAGCGCCCCGGTTCCGGTGAGAAAGAACGGCACGTCGGAGCCGAGCTTGCGCGCGACGGCGAGCCAGTCGTGCGCCGCCGGCGGTCCGAGTGCGCCGTCGATCGCAGCGCGCAGGACCGCCGCCGCGTCGGTGGAGCCGCCGCCGAGTCCGGCGCCCACCGGAATGTGCTTGCGCAGGCTCACGGCGAGCGGCGCGCCGCCCGCACCGGCGGCGGCGAGCGCGCGCACGACGAGATTATCGGCGGTCAGCGACTCCGGCCGGCACGAAAACGTGAAGCGCTCGGCCGGTTCGATCGCGATCTCGTCTTCGAGCGCGATCGGCAGCATGATGCTGCGCAGACGATGATAGCCGTCGTCTTGCCGATTGAGGATTTCGAGCGTGAGGTTGATTTTCGCCGGCGCCCGGAGGATCACCAGCGGAGCTTTCGCTACGCGCAAGAGGAGGCCGCTTTGCGGAGATGGGCGTAGCGAACGGCGTGGACGCAAGGTATGATGCGCAGCGCGGCGAGTTCTGCGCGTACGTGCTGTCCGAAGCGGAGACGCCGTTCGGACTCACGCTAGGGAACTTCAAGACCTTCGCGACCTCGACGCCGAAGGGCGGCGTTCGCGGCTTGTGGGACGCCGACACCGACCAGATCATCTTCGGCGCGCACCAGATCGCCTACCGGCCCGGGAACGGTCCGACGCTCTTCCCGCAGCAGATCAGCCGCGAACTCACCTTCCTGCCGTACGCGCAGATTGCCGAGTTCGAGATCGGCCACGACCTGCGCGTCACCGAGGCGTTCTACGTCCCGCACGGACCGAAGCACGACCGCGTCGTCAGCTTCGTCGTCGATATCACGATTCACAACGCCGGGCTAACGCCGGCGACCGTCCGCGTGTTTCCCTGGGCGTTGCTCGTCGGGCAGCGTTTTTACGGCGAACCGGAAAAGGCCGTGCGTGCCAGCATCGCGGGCGATTTCATTCGCAGCTTCGGCGAGGAGTCGGGCTTCGTGCGCTGGTGGGGCGGTTCGCGCAAACCCGCGGCCGTGGCCGTGGCGCTGCGCGAACAGACGCTGCTGGGCGCGATCCGCGACGGCGAGCTGACGCCCGTCCAGCACCTCGACGAGGTGACCCCCAAGCTGGCTGAATTCGTCAACCGCCGCATCTTCGGCGCGCTCGAATACGTCATCGAGGCTGAGCCCGGCGCGCGTGAGAGCCTGCGCGTCGCGGTCGTGTTTCACAAGGACGGCGACGCCGCATCGAAGCCGGTGCTCGAGCAACTGCTCGGCGACGAAACGGCGCTCCACGAAACGCAACGCTACTACGCGCGCCACCTCGCCGACGCGCGGTTGATGACGCCTTCGCCGCTGATCAACCGCGGCGTCGTGTGGGCGAAAGTCAACATGCTGCGCGTGATCAAGGAGTATCCGCAGGGCTGGGGTTCGACGAACTCGCCGCCCTCGGACATCCTCGTCTCGCGCGACACGTCTTGGTTCGTGCACGGTTACGACTACTTCTTACCAAAATTCAGCCGCGATGCGCTCGAGCTGTTCAACCGCTTCCTCGAACCGAGCGGACAGGTCGTCGAGTACGTACGCGGCGTCAACGGCTTCAAGACGTCCTACGACCTGAACATCAACGACGACACGCCGCTCCACATCATCGCGATCCTGCACCACTACAACTCCACCCTCGACGATGCGTGGTTGCGCGGCGTCTATCCGCTCGTGCGCAAAATCACCGACTACCTGCTCTCGCAACGCGATGCGAACGGACTCATCTACTGCAAGGCCGCGGGCGTCGACATGTTCGGCATCACGTCGTGGCGCAACATCATCCCCTACTATACGCTCGACGGTGCGGTGACCGAGATCAACGCCGAAGCGTACTTTGCCCTCGAAGGTGCGGCGATGATCGCGGCGATTTGCGAAGAGGGTGACGACTGGGGCCGCTGGGCGGGTGAGGCGACGGCGTTGCGCGCGGCGATTCTGGCGAAGCTCTTCAACGCCGACACCTCGGCCTTCGTCCTCAACTACGATCAGGACGGCAACTACCAGGACAACTTTACCGCTGATGAAGTCTTCCCGGTGCTCTTCGACGTGGCCGACGAACCGGCGCGCAAAGCGATCCTCAAACGCCTGCTCGAGCCCGACTTCATCACGCCGGTCGGCTTGCGCACGATCTCGACCGCCGATAGCTGGTACTTCCCATCGCACGGCTTCGGCTTGTTGGGCGGCGTCTGGCCCGATCTCACGCTGTGGTTCGTCGTCGCGCTGGCCCGTAACGGCGCCTACCGGCACGCGGTTCACTTTCTCGAAGCGATCTACGCCTCGATGGAAGCCGGCACGGCGCGCAACACGGTTCCGGGCCAATTCGGGGAGTGGTTCGACGGCGGATCGCTCACCAACCGCGGCATGTACCTCTCGCCATGGACCGGTGCGAAGTACCTTTGGGCGGTGGCCGAGACGGTTTGCGGGATGGACGGCTACCGGACCAGCGGCCGCCTGCACTTCGTACCGCGCGTGCCGCCGGATTGGCGCTGGACCGCCGCCGCGCGGGTTCACTGGGGCGGCAGCCGGCACACCTACGTCATGGATCACGCGGGCAAGCGCATCATCGGCGATATGCCCCACGCCTCAGCCGACGAGCCCTATACGGTCTTCTTTGCCGGCCGCGACGTCAGCGACGAGGCGACCGTCTCGCCGGTCGACGTGGCGGCGATCGTCTTCGAGGACGCCGCGGAGGGCGTGCGCCTCTTCGCCTGCAACCCGCTCGACCGCGCCCGCAACGTCGCCATCGAGTTCCGCGGCCGGATGATCCGGCGCCGCATCGAAGCGGGCGCCATGCTCGAACTGGTCCTGAGCGGCGACCCGCAGCTCCGGGACGCAATGCCGGCCGACGTTCCGGCCGGCGCTCCGGCGCATGCGTAGCCGCCGCCCGCGCACCGCGATGATGTTGGTCGGAATGGGCACCGTGCTGCTGGCGGCGGTGGCCGTCGGCCAGCAGATCGGGGAGCACACGATCTTCGGCGCGACCGAGCACCGGGTCGAGATCCCCGAGCAAACCGTCACGCCGGTCCCCGCGGACACCCCCGGGGCGGACGAGGCGATCTCCCGGAACTGGAAGCGCCTCCAGATCGTCTCGGTCGCCACCGACCCGGCGTTCCCCGACCCGCGCGTCACGCCGCCTCCCACGCCGACGCCCAAGCCGTCCCCTACGCCCAAGCCCAAGCCCACGCGGACCTTCGATGCGGGCGAGCTCTACACGCCCCCACCCGTGCCCAGCCCAGCGGCCTCCCCGCTGACCCCCGAGCAGTAGCATTGCACCTAAGGCCGATTCCTGGGACAATAGACGGTATGGATTCCCAAAAGCACACCGGAACCGACACGGTCAAGCGCGGTCTGGCTCAAATGCTCAAAGGCGGCGTCATCATGGACGTCGTGACGCCCGAACACGCTGTCATAGCCCAGGAAGCCGGCGCGGTTGCGGTCATGGCGCTCGAACGCATCCCGGCGGATATCCGCCGCGATGGGGGCGTGGCGCGCATGAGCGACCTCGACTTGATCGCTCGGATCATGGACGCCGTAACGATTCCGGTCATGGCCAAGGTGCGAATCGGGCACCTGGCCGAGGCGCAAGTGTTGCAAGCGCTCGGCGTCGACTTCATCGACGAGTCCGAAGTGCTCACGCCGGCCGATGATAAGCATCACGTCAACAAACACAAGTACGAGGTTCCCTTCGTGTGCGGCGCACGCGACCTGGGCGAAGCGCTGCGGCGGATTGCGGAGGGTGCGGCGATGATCCGCAGCAAGGGCGAGGCCGGGAGCGGTAACATCGTCGAAGCGGTGCGGCACATTCGCGCGATCAACGATGAGATCGCGATTCTGGCCGCGGTGCCCGAAGAAGAACTCGTCGCGCGCGCCCGCGACCTCGGTGCGCCGCTGGAACTGGTGCAATACGTGGCGCGTGAGAAGAAGCTGCCGGTGGTGCTTTTCTGCGCGGGCGGCGTGTCGACGCCGGCCGATGCCGCCTTGATGATGCAGCTTGGCGCGGAAGGCATTTTCGTCGGCAGCGGGATCTTCAAGTCCAAGCAGCCGGCCAAATTTGCCAAAGCGATCGTCGATGCGACCACGCACTTCAACGATCCCAGCGTGATCGTGGCCGCCCATCGCGAGCTTGCCGGTGCAGCCGCGATGCCCGGCATCGATCTGCGCGGTTTGCCCGAGAACGAACTCCTCGCGACGCGCGGAAACTAG
>Ga0209415_10013767_pt1 | contig 13292 bp, 11 predicted proteins | sample PeaSoiSIISIP2007_FD_187696 | JGI IMG/M metagenome (GOLD analysis project Ga0209415, IMG submission 187696) | Peat soil microbial communities from Weissenstadt, Germany - SII-SIP-2007 (SPAdes) (version 2) | ecosystem: Environmental > Terrestrial > Soil > Wetlands > Peat | place: Germany... | reverse complement strand
GCACCCGGCTATCATAGGGGAGTGCCCCAGGACTTGTCATGAGCGAGCCTCGTCGACCCTCGATCGTCGTGCTCACCGGTGCCGGCATCTCCAAGGAGTCGGGTCTCGACACCTTCCGCGACGCCGACGGCATCTGGGCCAGGGTGCGCGTCGAGGACGTGGCGACGCCAGAGGCCTTCGCGCGCCAGCCGCGCCAGGTCCACGCCTTCTATAACGCGCGGCGGAAGGCGCTGCGCAATGCCAATATCCAGCCGAATGCGGCGCACCGGGCGCTGGCCGCTCTCGAGGCCGGGTGGCCCGGCGAGTTCCTGCTCGTGACCCAGAACATCGACGACCTGCACGAGCGCGCGGGCAGCCGCAAGCTCGTCCACATGCACGGTGAAATGCTCAAGTCGCGCTGCGCCTGGTGCGGCGAGGTGTTCCTCTCTGAAGACGATCTCGCCGTCGAGATGGCCTGCCACGCCTGCATGCGCGTGGGCGGGCTCAGGCCCCATGTGGTCTGGTTCGGCGAGATGCCGTTCGAGATGGAGCGCATCACCGCGGCCCTCGCGCGCGCCACACTCTTCGTCTCGATCGGCACCTCGGGCAACGTCTATCCCGCGGCCGGCTTCGTCGCCGAGGCGCGCGAGACCGCCGGCGCCCGCACGGTCGAGCTCAACCTCGAGCCCTCCGAGGGCGCACAGCTCTTCGCCGAGCGCCGCTACGGCCCCGCGAGCGAGGTGGTGCCGCGCTTCGTGGGCGAGCTTCTCGCGAGCCTATGAGCAGACGCCCGGGCTTCACGGCACTCCTCGCCCGCGTCAGCGCCTGCCGGGTCTGTGCCGAGCATCTGCCGCTCGGCCCGCGCCCGGTCCTCCAGGCCCTCCCCACGGCGCGGCTTTTCGTTTGCGGACAGGCGCCGGGAACCAAGGTGCACGAGACCGGCGTGCCGTGGAACGATGCCTCGGGCGAGCGCTTGCGGGCGTGGCTCGGGCTCGCGCGCGAGGTCTTCTACGACCCGCGGCGCATAGCACTCATCGGCGTCGGGCTCTGCTATCCCGGCCGCCTGCCGCAAGGTGGGGATGCCCCGCCCCGGCCTGAATGCGCGCCGCTCTGGCATCCGCCCTTGCGCGCGGCGCTCTCCGACATCCGCTTGACCCTCCTCGTCGGCGGCTATGCCCAGGCCTATTACCTCGGCAAGCGGCGCAAGGCGAGCCTGAGCGAGACCGTGCGCGCCTTTCGCGAGTATCTCCCCGAGTTCATCCCAACCCCCCATCCGAGCTGGCGCACGACCGCCTGGCTCGCCCGCAACCCGTGGTTCGAAGCGGAGCTGGTGCCGGAGCTGCGCGCGCGCGTCAAGGCGGCCATCGGCGGCTAGAGCGGGCTCGCGGCTCGGCGAGGCGGCTACGCCAAGAACACTCGAAGGGATTTTGGATCGAGCAAGGCGCTGAGAAGCGACCTCCAGCGCCCCCGATCGGCCGCCCTCAGGAGATCGAGGAACAATTCGTCGCCCCCAAGGGACGCGAGCTCGGAAACGCCGGAGCGCCGGCCGCCCGCGCGCTCGGGTGGAACGAGCGAGCGCACGATCTCGAGGAAACCGGCCTGGTGGGGCCGGCGCGCGATGCGGCAGCCGAGCGCGCGGGCGATCGCGGCGCAATCGATTTGGGCAGGGGCAAAGCTGCGCGTGGCGGCAAGAAACATCGGAAGGTCCCACCGGGAGTCGCCGATGGCCACGGTCTCGATCTTCCCTTGCCCGAGCCAGGCGAGGAGCTCCCGCAGCCCATGGCCCTTGTCGACTTCAGCCGCGACGATCGTCGTGTCGATCGAGGTTTGATGCCAGCGCAGCCGGCGCAGGTTTAGGCTGGATATCAAGCCTGGGATGGTGAGCAACGGCAATGGTACGGTGCGATCACCGTCATAGCTGTAAGCGCGGATCGAGTATTCATAGCCGTCATTCAAGAACACGCCGGGCAATTGGCTGAGCGCGCGCCGGAGCTCCTCGAGCTCGACGAGGGACTCCTCACTCACCAGCCGCCGTCCGCGGTCACGAACCGCGTCCCAGAGAAAGCTGCCATACTCGGCGACGCCGCCGGCGAAACCATAGTTGCTGCAATATTCCTTGACCTCGGCGACCGAGCGCGCGGTATTGACGGCGATGGCGAAGCCGTGGTCATGAAGAAGCGAGAGCGCCTCCATACCGGCCGCCGTGGTCGACGGGAAACCGAAGATGCGGCGGTCGAGCACGCCGTCGATGTCGATCACCGCGAGCGGCGAGCGCCACAGCACTTCTTGCGGCAACCGGCACCGTCCAGCGCAGAAGCGCGCGGTTTGCGCGGTCAGGAAATTCCAGGCGGCCACATATTGCGCATTGAATTCGGAGGCAACGTGGCAGAGTTTGGGTTGGCGCAGTCCGTCGAGTGCCATGTCCATCGCGTAGGTGCCCGCGAGCAGTTTTTGCAGGAAGAGCCTCGCCTCGACGCCGCCATCGCCGCTCTCCTTCACGTAGCCGCGGATGAGCTCCTGTTCCTCCTGGGAGGAGAAGCCGAACTGGAGAACGGCGTCCGCCAAATCGAAAGCCGGATCGGTCACGTTGAGCTCATCCTTGCCCATGCCGTGATGCTCGAAATCGCTCTTGAGCAGCCGGGAGCCACTGACGATCCATTCCAGCCGCCGCATATTGCCGTCGATGAGCGTGGGAACGGGGCATGTTTGCTCCAACAAGCGGTGCCGGATTCGCTCCCTTTTCAAACGCGCCGCCGCGTTACCGCTGAAAGCTCTGGCGAAAACACGATCGAGCTTATGCCTCTCGCCCAGACCTAAGCCCGGCATTGGGTCCTTCCCAAGACTGAGCGCGCGTACGCGCGCGGCGACGTAGGCTGAGATCGTCGCGATCTCGCGTGCGCGCCGCTCGACGCCGTTTTCGTCAGCGCTCCCTTGCGGCAGCCATTCCATGTAAAGAATGCCGTCGCGCAATCCCAAAATCGGCGGGACGAAGCCGGCCAGCCGATGGCCGGCCAGGAAGGCGTGATAGCCGAGCCATCCCCAGCCGACGCTTTTGGCCAGGACAAAGCGCGTTTCGACATGTCCGCTCGGCGTCACCAAGCGGACGGCGTGGACGCGCTTGAGGCGGCTGCGCATCCTGTCCCGCGATAAGCCCTGGAGCCTGGCGTTGATCTCGTCGGCGAGGGGACTGGCGACAACCGACGCGCTGACAAATCGGCGCGTTTGAAAATACTCCTGCAAACGGTCCTCTACGGCCTCTCGAGCGAGCAGGCGGGATTTGAACCATTCTTCCGCATCGAGCAAGAGGATCGGCACGTCGGAAAGGGGCGTCGCCTCGACATCCATCCGCCAGTCCGGCCGGAGATGGTGGACGGGGAGCAGTGCTAACATTTTCTCGCGGGGAAAACCCACTTGACGCAGCTGCTCGCTTAGGAGGGCGACCTGCTGGCCGCTGGCCGGCGGGTCATCGACTATCACTGCGAGATACCCTGCCGTGCAACAGCGCACCAGCTCCGCGTGCTCCCACTTGGCCAGGCCTTTCGGCGGACGCACACTCACGGCATCGACCGTCTGATAGCCTTCCGTCTTCAGGAAGGCGCGGACCAAGGGAGCGAAGTAGGCGCCTGCAGTGCGAAGGCCGACGAGAAGGATTGGCTGCGCGCGATCCGGAAAACGCGCCACGAACTTTCCTGCCAAAGCGAGAGCATCGAAGTGCGTCAGATCCTGCTTCCGGAACCCCGAGGGAATGCGAATGCGCTCGGCCACGAGCTCCGTTGGAAGCGGCAACCGCAGGAGGGCCTTGAGCTCCTCTGCCGCCTTCACGGCCGCGTCCCGGGTTGGCTTTTTCGCCGCGGCGAAGAGCTGCAAGAAGGCATCGGTCGCGGCTGGCCATTGCTCCCGCCAGCGGCGGGCCAGCGCCAAGCGGGATCGCCGGACGAGCGACGCCACACCATTCGCCGCGCTCAGAACGCGGCCCGCGGGCGCCACGCGCGTTAGCCGCTGCGGCAGCCGAAAGGTCGGCCTATGCAGATAGTCCTCGACCGCGGTCAGCAGCGCCGAGGAGAGGAGGAAGACATTGGTCATTATTTCGGCGAGCCGCCAATCCTCCTCCGCAGTGCCCAGCCGATCGATCTCCCGATTAAGGTAAACGATGGCATCGCAGAGCTTCGGACAGGGGGTCAGGCACCAGATGTACGCCTCATAGAAACGCCGCTCGCTCTCGAGCAGCGTTTCGTCGGGCTCGCTTTCCCGCGTCGAGCAGCTGGAGGCGAGAGTCAGATTCGCCGGGGGCGGCTGACCTTGAGCGTCATCCATAAGCAAATTGTCCGTCTCTCGTCCGGCTGGGCAACGGCCCGAGACTGTGCTCGCGATACGCAGCCACGAATTCGCATCAATGCGGCACCGAGCGCTGCCAAGTACCCGCACGAACGCGGCGTACCGCGATCTTGAGCAATAACCAGAGGTAATGTCTCGCCTTCAGCGCCAAGTCGGCGGGGAAAGGTATCGGGTCCTTCCAGGAAAACAAATAGTGATAATTTCTCGGGTCGAGCAGCCGGGACAAGAACCGTGCGACCTCCGCCAAACGGTCGATTTTAGGGTCGCGATCTTTCACCAGGCTCGGGCTGAAGAGCAGGGTCAACAGGCGTTGCGTCTCCGCGGTTGCGGAGACGCATACCAAGCCCGGCCTCGGGGGCGGCGGGTGCACGGTCTTCCCCAGCCCCAGCACGGCATAGGTCAACCAGCCGAACTTTGCCCCCGCGTAGTAGGCGAGGGCCTGGCTGCGCCAGAAACGGCCGTTGATCTCCATGAACAACGCGCTGCCGGTGGCCGGATCGTGCCGATACTGCACCTCCGCAGCACCTTCCCATCCGATCCGCCTGAGGAGGGCTTCCGATTTTGCGAGGACCGTGTCGTTCTCGTCTATAGGCAGGCTTTCGACCACGGTAGAGATTCCGCGCCAGTCACCCAAGCGACGGTGGCAATGGCGCAGAATAGCCTCGCCGCGGTGCATGAAGAGCCCGTAGCTCAGCCCGCTTCCGCGACAGAACGGTTGGACCAGCGGAAAACAGCCCGCGCGCGCGTAAACGGCGAGGGCCCGTTGCAGGTCCTCTTTATCGTAGCAGTAGTGGGCGTGTCTCCTGGCGAGGAGCAAGCCGTGCCGAACGAGTAACGGCCTTACTTTGTTCTTATCCGGGAATTTCAGGATGCACGGAAACTTCAGCTCGCTCGGAGGATGGGCGATCTCATCCGCATTTTGCGGATGCCATGTCCAAGGAAATGGAACACCGACCTCCTGGGCGATCTTGAGAGTCGCCGCCTTGTCGTTCACCAGCTCCAGCTTATCCAGTGACGGGACAAGCGGACGCAGCCCGCCGAGTTGCCCGGCGTCCGCAGCGCGCCGTGCGAACACGACATCTTGCTCCGTCACGGCGATGAGGAAAGGAGCTCCCTCCCTTTGGGCTATTTGATTGAGCAGCTCGACGAGACCGGCCTCGCTTGCCGGAAACAAATAGCCGCGGGTCAGCCAACGCGAGTACAGCGCGCCGATCCGCCAGCGCGCGATGCCGTGCACCGGAACGTCTTGCTCGCCGAGTTCGCGCACAAGCGTGAGGCCCTGTGAAATGTCTTCGATGCCGAGAACCACGACGGGCGGGAAGTGCGACATGCTTTTTGATTTTTGGACCACCTCTACGGCGCTGCTCTGAAGGCGCGAGGCGGCCCGATCGTCGCCGCCCCAATGGTCAGAATGGCCTCAAACCGTCGAAAGTGTCAAGCTGAGCGCCCCGCTGGTGCAGTCGCGGCAGGGGTGCCGGATGATTAGCACTCGTAGCGCGACTGCGCGGGAAACTTTTCTCTTTGGCGAGCTGCGTCGAACGACGGCGCACCCGGCGGGCCGATGTCGGCCTCTCTCGACCGCGAAGCCGAGCGATTTTTTGCCGCAAGTCCTGTATGTTTGCCCGAGCGAAGCAGGATATGCGCGGGTCGCAGGCTGGGCCGGGCGATGAAGGACATCTTCACTTCCTATATCGCACAGGCGATCGCACTTATCGCCAACTTCGTTGGCGGCGTGCTCGCGGCGCGCCTTCTATTGCCGGTGGGGCGCGGCGAGCTCGGTCAGGCGATGCTCTGGCCAGTGCTGATCGCGGGGCTGGGTGGTTTGTCGGTCGGCGACGCGATCATATTCTTCACCGCGAGCCGGCGCGCGGCGGCGCCGCGCGTCATGGGATCCGCACTCGGGATGGGGGCGATATTGAGTCTCGCCCTCATCCCCGTTGGCTTTGGGATTCTTTCCTTCGTAAATTTCGGCGGGAACCCTGCGGTGCGCAGCATCAGTCAATGGTACCTCCTCTACATTCCAATTGGCTACGCCAGCGGATATGTCGTGAACGCCTGCCAAGCGCACCGTCGCTTCGACCTTTGGAATTTTCTGCGCGTCCTCGTGTCCTTCATGTATGCCGCCATCGTCGTCGTGCTTTGGATCACGAATGAAGCCACGGTGGCCGCTTTCGTCGCGGCATCGCTTTTGGCCAACCTGACGGTGTTCGTGACCGGTGCGATTTTGCTCCGCCGGCTGGGCATGTTCGGCATGCGGCCCGACGTTGGCCTTATGAAGCGGATGTTCGGCTACGGTGCCCGACTCCATGTTGCAGCGCTGCTCACGCTCCCCAACGTTCGTCTGGATCAGATTCTGATCACCCAATGGCTTCCCGCCGCCGACTTCGGCTACTATTTGGTGGCAGTCTCAGTTTACACAAGCGCATGCAGCCTGATCACGCTCCTCGGATCGCTCGTTTTTCCGAAGATGGCTGCGGCTGAGAACGATGCAGTGCGCGCGGAGGTTCTGGGCCGATATTTGCGCCTTGCGCTCACCCTCGCGGTCACGGGCGGCATCATCCTTCTGCTTGTCGCCCCGTGGTTGATCACGCTGGTCTACGGGAGGCCCTATCTTCCGGCCGCGGGCGTACTGCAGATTTTGGCTGTCGGCATCGCGCCGATGACGTCGAAGTTCCTTCTCGTTCAGACATTCAAGGCAGTAGGTCGGCCGCTCACGGTCGTGTGGGCCGAGTTCATATCGCTCGCGACTTGCGCGTTAGCGCTCATCGTCTTGATCCCGGCATTCGGCATCCTCGGGGCTGCCGCATCGATCGTGCTGGCGCACACGGCGGGGTTCGTCGTGTTGGCGCTCGCGGTGCGCCGCCATATCCACGCGGCGCTCATTCCGCTCTTCACGCCGTCAACAAGCGATGTCTCCTTTGTCATAAGGCGAGTCAAGGATGTGTTCGGGCAGCGCTAGCCTGGATTACGCATGACGGAGCCAAACATCCGACCGTGAACGACGCCCACCGCGTTGATTCGATTCAGGATTGGGATCGCAATTTTAGCCTGACGGCATACTCACGGAGCGCCACACTGCCAAGGGCGATGGGTGTTACCTCCGGCGCGGCGTGATGGCTCATTCAATCACTTTGCCGACGCTAGCATACGGTCTCCACGAACGACGCAGAAGCCGTGCGGCGGCAGCAGCGGGGGACGTGAATGTGCCGCGTGCGTCCGATGCCGAAGCAGGATGCACGCGGCGATCAACGAGAGATAGCACCATGGATGACCATACACTTCTGCCCTTTGACTTGCCAGCGGAGGCGCGTAAGTAAATGACAGCGGCCGACCATATCAGCGCCGTGATAAACTCCTCGCTTAATTTTGGACCCGATACGGTCATGAATCGATCGGGCTATGAGGAAGGATGCGAAATCATCCCGCATTTGAGGCAGTATGGCCAACGGATCAAAGCCAATGGAACATAGGATGTCGTCGGCGGCGGTGATGCCTTGATCTGGTTGCGACGAACACTGCGAGGCTCTCTCGTCTATGCGGCGATCATCCTCGTGACGCTCGGCGTTTGCGAGGCGGTCCTGCGCATTCGCGATCCCTCAATTCTCCGCGTCGTGCGCGACGAGAAGAACCTTCTCTATCGCTACGATTCCGAGCTGGGCTGGTTCCCCAAGCCGAACTCAACCGGGAAATTTACCGCCACGCACACCGTCGATACGCGGCACAACAGCCTGGGGCTGCGGGAGCGCGAACTGGGAAGCGCCGCGAAAACGACCATCCTGGTCCTCGGAGACTCCTTTGTCTGGGGCTACGACGCCGAGGAAAACGAGCGCTTCACCGATATCTTGCAGCACGACCTGCCAAGCGAGCGCATCGTCAACGCCGGTGTCTCCGGTTATGGAACCGACCAGGAATATCTGCTCATGAGGCGCCTCTGGGACCGCATCAATCCGAACGTCGTCGTGCTCGTCTATTGCGTGAATAACGACCACTTGGACAACTCCAGCAATAAGCGCTACGAGGCCTATAAGCCGTACTACGTGCTTGCTCCGGGCGGCGGCGGAGAGTTCAAAGGAATCCCCGTGCCGCAGTCGAAGCGCTACCTATTCATCAACGATTGGCTCGCGCGAAACTCGCTGGTCGTACGGCTCGTGGTCTCGCTTTACCTCTCCCTCGCGCGACCGGAAATCCACGTTCCCGACCCAAGCGAGCAACTGATCGTGATGACGAGGCAATTCGTCGAGCGCCACGGCGCCAAGTTCCTCGTCGGTCTGCAGGATCGCGACCCCGAGCTCGAGGCCTTCCTCGGCGCGCAAGGGATACCTTACGCTTCATTCGTGGGTGCCGAACATTATTCCTCGAACGGGGAGCACTGGACGCCGCAGGGCCATGCCCTTGTCGCGAAGCGCCTGATGGCATTGCTCGCCGAGAATGGCAACTTGCCGTCGGACAACCCGCGTTAGGCCGTCCTCCTCGTCAAGATGAGAGATTTTGAGCGGCCGCGGGCACTTGAGCTTCTCCTACCGCGCGCTTGAGCTTGGACAAGTCGCCGCGCGTCTCTGCGCAGAGCCCGTGCGATTGCATGCGGATTCGCCTGTGCTATATTGAAATGCATGAAGCGCCGGGACGCGGCGCGGCAAATCGACCGGTATGGATCATGTTGAAATTCATCTTTGCTGCCTGGGCCGCCGCTTTCGTTCTCTTGTTCGCCGGTCCCTCCGCAAGGGCGGACGAAATCGCCTGCCGGCCGAGCGGCCACTCGCCGTCCACGACCGGGGTCGTGCTGCTGCACGGCACGCTCGAGCCTTCGTACTGGCTGATGCCGCTCAAGAAGAAGCTCGACGCCGCCGGCTTCCGCACAGCAATGCCCGAGATGCCGTGGTCGATCAAGCGCGAATACGACCGCACCTACGAGGAGGCGCTGGACGAGGTCGCGGCCGCGGCGGGGGGGCTTGAGCGCCATGGCGCACGGCGTATCGTGGTGGCCGGGCACAGCATGGGGGGCAATGCGGCACTCGCCTATGCGGCGTTGCGCGGCGGAATCGCCGGCCTCATCGTCATTTCGCCGGGCCCGTTCCCGGAGGATCCGGACGATCAGAAGGAGATCGCCCCGGGAATGGCCAAGGCGCGCCAGATGATCGCTGCCGGGCAGGGCGGCCAAATGGGGGTGTTCAAGGATTTCGTCCAGTGGCATGGCAGCATGGAAGGGGCCCACACGACGGCGAAGAACTACTTCAGCTATTATGATCCCGACGGCAACGCGGTGATCCCCAAGAACGCCGCGCGGATGAAGCCGGGCATAGCGGTGCTGTGGTTGCTCGGGATGGAGGAAAAGCCCAATCGCGTGACGGACAGGTCCTACGCCTTCGACAAGCTTCCGCCCAACCGCCTCAACCGATATATCCTGGTACCCAAAGGGCATCTCGATGCCCCGGCCACGGGTGCCGACTCGATCGTCGCCTGGCTCAAATGCCTATGAGATGACGGCGAGCTCCTGACGTGCGGCCTGCGCGCGACGCGTCGCAGCACCTCTTGTCACAGCGTTGCGAGCTCTTGCTGGAGCCCCGGCCGCGCGCGCCGCATCGACGACAGCCTGGATCGCTTGGCCGATTTCGGCTAGATTTGTTCTTGTCTCCGATGCTTCGTAAGCATTCGATTCCGTGTGCTTTTAAGCATGTGTCCTGCCGCGTGACATGAGATCGGACGTGCCATGCCGAGCGAGCGCGACGTGAAAGCATCGCCGCAAGATTCGATCCTCGCCGCGAGCCCGGCGCTGCGACAACCGGAGCCACGCCCGACCGTTGGCGGCATGCGCGCGGCGACGCTCGACGACGAGGCGTTCCAGCAGACGAGAGACAGCTACGAGCGCGCGGAAATGTTCCAATTGGCCTTGCGCGCCTCGCTGAACGGCGTGGAGATATCGCTCATCGACGAAGGCCGCCGCAACGATCCTTTCAGGCTCGCGTACTATCCGCGGACCGGGCGCCTGCTCAAGACGAAGAACCTGAGCGGCATCGTTCTCTTGAGAGAGAAGCAGGATCTTGCGGCGCAATTGGGCCGCGCCTGCTCGACCTTGCACGATGTCGAGTCTTTCGATGTGGCCAAGCTCGCCTTGTCGAACTACCGCAAGTCCGACGCAATTTGGGCGATGTTGATCAGGCGCTCGCCGGGTAAGCCGCTCCTGATGATCGGTCTTCCCAAAAGAACACGTGAGATACTTCCTCTCGCGGAGAGTTACGAGAAATTCCTCAAGAACCTCGGCAAGCACACGCGGCGGAACGTGCGCAGGACGCGCGAGAGGGCAGACGCGCTGGCGATCCGCTTCACGCTCTTCCCCAACCGCCCGCCCGACGATTACTTCGGCGAGATTCTGGAGATGTGCAAGCGCAACGGCCCGCGGGCGGTGCCCGAGAGCGAGATGCGCGGCTGGGAGCAAAGAATATCCAAGCAGAATGGTCATTTTTATTCGACCCTCGCGACAAAGGACGGATATGTGCTCAGTTTCTGTCGTGGATTTATCTGGGGGAAGAGCGCGATCATCCCGTATCAGCTCAACGACCGCGACCATTACGACAAGAATCCTTCCCTGCTGCATCGCGCGTTCCTGGCGGAGTCGCTCGTGCAAAGGGGGGTCCGCGAGATGATCTTTCCGAACGGCTGCGCCGGCTTGCTGAAAAACGCGTGCCTTCCCGACGTCGGCTCGACCGTCGTGGTGTTCCCTTTGAGCATCGTGACGCTCGTCAAGGCGGCGGTCTCCTTGTCCTTGCGAGGGGGAACCCTGTTGGCATTCCTCGGCACGCTTCTGCCGGGATGGCTGCGCCGGCGGCTCGGGATGCAGGAGCTCTGACGCCGGCGCGCGCGCCGAAGGCGCGCTACGGGCCATGACCGCGCAGGCCTTGAACGGCGCCGCTCGACTGCGTCCGCGCCGGCCTGATCGCCGAGGTGCCCACGCTCGCGCAAGCGCGGCATGGCCCCGCCTACGGGGTCTTTTCCTGCGCCGCCCCTTGCGTCGGCGAGGAAATGCCAGGGACCGCCTTCATCCGTCGCCGCCAGCCTTGCCATAAGCCGCGCTTCAACTGGCCGAGTCGCGCGCGACCGCCGCTATAGACCGCACCCCATAGACTGTTGGCGAAGCGGTACCCGAAGGCGTCGCGCTTGCGGTTCGCCCAGAACACCTTGTAGGGCAGCTCGAAGCCCAGGAAGTCGAACTCCAGACCCTGCTCGAACGCCCAATGCAGGCAGCTTTCGGTAAGGATTTGGCCCGGCCCGTATTTCGCGTACGCATCGTCAAAGACGGTGTTGATTCCCTCCACGCGCACGCGGTCCACGCGGGTCATGTGGGTGGCGATGGGCCGGCCGTCGAGCGTGAGGGCGAAGACGACGAGACGGCCGGCGGCACTACCCCCCCTCGCCGCCGCGACGAGCAGGTCGCGATAGGCCGTCGTTTCGAGCCAAGGCCCCCGCCGGCCGCTCTTGGCGAGCTGCGCGAGCTTCTGGCTGATCGTCCAAGCGATGAGTGCCGTGCAGGCGGCGGGCTCGTCCACCGGCTCGAAGGCGAGCTTGCCCCGTTGCTCGAGCTTGCTGCGGCGAGACTTGCCACCGTGGCGGCGGCTGTGGCGAGCGAGGCGCGGCCGGACGTAGCTATCCCAGGTCGGATGCTCGTCCCAGGCGACGGCAAAGGTGGGGATGACCTCGACGACGCGTGCCCGCCGCTCGGCCGCGAGCACGCGATGGAGCGGAGTGCCGGCGAGGACGCAATGCATGGCCATGATGTCGCACCGGCTGGTCGCACGCAGCAGGCGCCAGGCCGTGTCGATGCGCCGGTCCGCCTCGGGGCCGTCCTCGACCAGGACCGAAGGATATTCGGCAAAGCTCGTTCCGAGTATATGGGCCTCGCGCGCGGGAAAGCGCCGGCGGATGACGCTCGGCCAAACGAGGACGAGGCGACCGGCATTGCGCGCGACGACCGCGTGCAGTCGGTGTCCTTGCGGCGCCTCGACGGCGTCCCAGGTGGCGAGGCACCAGGCGAAGCTCTGCGAGAAGCGATGCGCCGGGCAGCGGGCGGCGAGGTCCTGCCAGTCCGCCTCGAGGGCCCGCAGCGACGCGATATCGGTGATGATCTCGTAGCGGTCCGATTCGGCGGCGGCGGTCATGCCCATGATGTCTGGCTAAGGAACGTCCTGCGAAGCATGTGGAACGAGGATATCGGAACGCCGTTCTTCCGGCAACGATCGCTGTTCGCGGAGGACGCGCTCGGCCCTAACCCTCGAGCCGGTCCATGTCCTCGTCGCTCAGGCCGAAATGATGGCCGATCTCGTGGATCAGCACGTGGCGCACCAGCTGGAACAGGTCCTCGCCGGTCTCCGACCAATAATCGAGGATGGGGCGGCGGTAGAGGAAGATCATGTCGAGGTCGCGCGGCGTGTCGCCGACGCTCTTGCGGTTCAGCGCAACGCCGCGATAGAGGCCGAGCAGGTCGAACGGGCTTTCGAGGTCCATTTCCTCCTCGATCTCCTCGTCGCAAAATTCCTCCACGCGGATGACCACGTTGCGCACGTGGCGGGCGAGCTCCGCGGGGACGGTGGCGAGTGCTGCGCGCCCGATCGCCGCGATATCGTCGAGTCCGGGCGGGGTGGTGAAGCTCTTCGGCATGGCCAAGCTCCTAAGTCCCCTCCGCTCTTGATCGCGGCGCCGAGGCGGTCCACTCTCGCGCGCGCAAGGTGGGGCGAGGGAAGCCGAAGGGAGGGATGAAAATGGCACAGAAGCTCGCCGGCGGCGCGCGCAAGGAAGCGCTCAAGCGCGTGCCCGCCTGGCAGGAGGTGGCCGGGCGCGACGCCATCCAGCGCGCCTTCAAGTTCGCCGATTTCAACGAGGCCTTCGGCTTCATGACCCAGGTGGCCCTCTTGGCGGAAAAGATGGATCATCACCCCGAGTGGTTCAATGTCTATAACCGCGTCGAGATCACGCTGAGCACCCACGAC
>Ga0209415_10013766_pt1 | contig 13292 bp, 12 predicted proteins | sample PeaSoiSIISIP2007_FD_187696 | JGI IMG/M metagenome (GOLD analysis project Ga0209415, IMG submission 187696) | Peat soil microbial communities from Weissenstadt, Germany - SII-SIP-2007 (SPAdes) (version 2) | ecosystem: Environmental > Terrestrial > Soil > Wetlands > Peat | place: Germany... | reverse complement strand
CGTACCGATCATGCCGCCGGGGATCTCCAGTTCGACGGTCATGGTCCCATGCCGGTATTGCTCAATCATCACGAGCTGCCGGTCGGGCGTGACGGCGATGACGTTTACCCAGTTGGTGCAATCAATCACATAAACGTCCTGCGCTTGCCGGGTGCGGGGGGAGACGACCCGATCGGAGCGGAGGGTGAAGATGTGGAAATTGCCGAGGGGCGCGGAGCTGACTTTCTGCCAGGGCTTAATGTCCATCCTCCAATCATACCGGCTATAATACGTTCCAGAAGCCAAAACTATATTTCGCGCGAACCTGCAAATGGAAGTGGCGCGGGGGACGGATTGGGGTAGAATCCGCGCGCCGTGGTTTGGACCCTCGGCGCGCCGCCAGCAATCGCGCGCGGGCGTGGACGTCGGTCTCCTCCGCTTCGCACGCGAGAGCGGCGTCGATGGCCTCCACGAGCTCGTCGGGGATGGGCACGATGGCACGAGCATGGGCGCATCGGGTGCGCCTGGACACTGGCCTGGCGGACAGGACATTGGAATCCCTGAGGGACGCGTCGCCAACGAATCCGCGGCGGGGACGGACCCTCACGCCGTCGGCACGCGGTGAACCCGCAGGATGCTCTCCTCCGAGGGCACCCCGAGGCGGAGCGGGAAGCCGTAGTGCCCCGTTCCCCGGTGCACGTACATCCGGTCCCGGCCGCGCGCCCAGAAGCCGTGATCGGGGATCTTGATCCCGAAGAGGCGCAGGAAAGTCCACGACAGGCCCAGGCTCACCAGCCCCACCTGTCCTCCGTGCGTGTGACCGGACAGCACGAGGTCGCCTTGCCCCTCGGGCAAGTGCCGGAACGCTCCCGGGTCGTGCAATAGCACGATCCGCGTGACCCCCGCCCTTCGCGGGTGCTCGCGGCAGACGCGCTCGAGGTGCGCGAGGCGATCGCGCCAGACGAAGTCCATGCCGACGATCTGCACGGGGCCCGCCTCGGTCTCGACCACGCGCTCCTCGTCCACCAAGAGGGCGATCCCGTTGTCCGCGAGGGCGCTCGCCACGGTGGCGGGGGCCTCCAGATCGTGGTTGCCCCGGCACGCGAAGACCCTGCCGGGCATCGCGCGCAGGGGCTCGAGGGCACGCCGCAGAAGCTCGGGATCGCTCTGCGACTCCATGGTGAGAAAGTCGCCCGTCAGAAAGACGAGGTCCGGGCTCTTCGAGACCGCCCTGGCGGCGATCCGGCGCAGACGCGCGACCGACATGAAGGGACCGATGTGCGGATCCGTGATCTGGACGATCCGCAGCGGACGCGCCTCGCGCGCATCGCCCCGCGGGTGGGGCGCGACGTGCGCGGCCTGCCCGTCTCCGCCGATGACCAGGTCGATCTCCTCCTTGCGCGACGTGAGGGACTGGAGAACGCCCACCGCTCCGAGCGCGTACGGGAGCCAGGGCGCCCACGGGTGAAACCCGAGCGCGACCGCCAGCACCCACGGCAGCGCGAGCAACGTGCCGGCCATGAAGAACGAGGCGGGCCAGCTCACCAGCAGGCGATACGCCAGCGGGCGCATGCGCGGACGCGCGAGCGCGACGAAGTTCAGATAGACGGCCACGTGGAGCGCCGCGAACGTGGGCATCCCCGCGGGCAGCGCCGCAAAGAACGGTGCCATGGCGAGCGCGAGGAGCGAGTAGATGCCCACCAGCACGCCGGCCATCGTGGCGAAGGGGCGGCCGCGGAGCAGCGCCGCGACCAGCACCACGCCGAGCCATCCGGCGAGCGTGAGGACGGGAAGCCAAGTCATCTCCAGTAGGGTTGGATGCTCGAACGCCCGCGAAGGGTTCGCTCCTTGCCGTCGTCACCGTGGCGCCGTGTAGACGATGCTCCTGATCGGGACCATCTCGCAGGAGCGCGTGCGCGCGTTGCACCCCGCGCTCATGCGGGTCACGCACGCCATGTTGCAGGCGGGCCTGTTCGTCGGGCAGTTGAGCGACCTGCGGTAGTCGTCGGCCCGCGACGCGTTCACCGCTTCCTGGTCGCAGCACCCGCAGCCGCCGACCGCCACGCAGTCCGAGTCGGCTGCGCACGCACGGAGCGCGTCGGGGCTCGGCGGGTTCGACGGCCCGCCCGCCGGCTTGAGCTCGTAGACGGAGTTGGCCCACGTGCCGCCGCAGATTTCGTTCCCGGCGCCGCCGCACTTCATGTTGCAGTTGTCGGCCTTTCCGGACTTGCCGTAGCTCGTGCCGCAGAAGCACCACGTCCCGTACTGCGTCCCGGCGTAGGGGAACCCCTTGCTCGTGCACGTCTGGGTGCACATCTCCGCCGTCATGCCAGGGATGTTCTCGGCGAAGCCGTCGAGGTCACGTCCGTTCGTCCCGGTCGGACCCTCTTGGTCCTTGAAACATCCGAGGCTCGTCGCGCCCGGGGGCGCGGGAGGCGTGGGTCCGGAAGTAGGCGTGACGGGTATGAGCACGACGGGGTGCTGCACCGGCGGCACCGGCGATGGCGTCGTGCCGAGCAGTGGCGCGGGCGCGGGAGGCGGCGGTCCCTCCTGGACGTAGCAAGCCGCGGCGGTAGCCGTCAGAGCCAGGAACACGAGGCGCATGCCGTTCGTCCACATGGTGAGTCGTCCGCTTCTTTGGGCGTGGGTCAGCGCACCACGCTCCGCACCTTCACCTTCACCTTGTCCTTGCCCTCGATGTACCAGTCGAGCGGCACGATGGACCGCGACCAGCTCGGGAACGTGTCGGGCCCGGTGTCGCTGCTCTGCGGACGCAGCGCGTCCAGCGTGAACACGGGCAGCCGCTGGGTGACGCGCCCGCGATACGCGATCCCCTGCGACGGCACGCGGAACTGGAGCACCACCGATCGAGGCGACACCGACTGGTTCGGCTCGTTGGCGAGCATCTCGTCGAGCGACTCGGGCGCGGCGAGCTCGGGGGTCACCTCGTAGCCGGGGATGACGTCGATCTCGACGTTGTTGCCTGCCAGCTCGTCGGGCATCGTCACCGACACGACGCGCGTCACCTCGGGGCCGTTCTCCGGCACGAGGTGCAGGCGCAGGCGCGCCTTGCTGCCCGCGTCGACGACGGGATCGAGCAACTCGGCGCCGCGCAGTCGCATCATGTCGCGGGCGTACTTCACCTCGAAGCGCGCCTCGATGCCGCGGATGCGCGCGTGCTCCCAGGGATTGCTGAGGACGTCGCCCAGCGTGTTGACGACCTTGGACCGGAACCACTCGCCGGTGTCCGGCGCCCCGCCGCTGTTGACGCCCACGTCCTCCAGATCGACGAGCCCGTGTCCGACGACGTCGACCTTCGTGGTCAGCTTCCACGTGAGATCCCGCCGCTCGCTCGAGGTCGCCTCGATGACGGACGCGAGGACCATCGCGGCGAGGCCCGGGGCCATGAACTTGTCCTCGGTGATCTCCGAGTGCCAGTGCGTCTTGATCGCGCCGACGACGCCGACCACCTCGACGTCGATGGGGATGGTCGGCGCGGCGATGTTCTCGTCGAGGACGATGGCCGTCTGCCTGTCCTGCACGAGCGTCCCCAGCGAGCGGGCGCACTCGCCGACCTTGTGCGATGCCTGCGCGCTGGCGTTGATCCACAGGACGCGGCCGATGCACGAGGGGAGCGCCTCGTCGCCTCCTCCGAGCATCGGGTGACCGAAGCCGGCGACCTTGCCCGCGCCGTCGGCGAAGGTCGACGTGCCCAGGCCCATCGCGGACACGTCGCCGCGCGCCAGCTCGACCCCGAGGCCACCGCCGCCCACGTAGTGCAGGGGCGCGTGCGGATCGACGACGTCGCCTCCGCCGCCGCCGCCGAGGAGCGGCTCGAGCCCCAGCGGCTCCACGAGCTTGCGCAGGGCCGCAGCGGCGTGATCGCTCACGCCCCCCAGCATCAGGGGCGTCGCCGCCGGGACGATGGGGTTCGACGGATCGGGGTGCATCCCGAGCTTGTCGGCGAGCTGGCGCGCGTGCTCCTCGAGATCGTAGCTGCCGGGCGCCCCCTCGTACCGCTCGATGGACGCGTGCGCGGCGTGCGGCAAGGGGCCTCCACGCGCGCCGGGCAGGGGGGCCATGCGCTCGAGGGGCCAGAAGCCGGGCGGGATGGGGCGGCGCATCTCGGCGAGCATCAGATCGATGGGGGTCACGCCGGCCACCGGCTCGAGCTCGAAGGCGGAGAGGCTGTAGGCGTACGCACCGGCGAGTCGACCGTCGAGATAGATCGGGCTCCCGCTCATCCCGCGCACGGTCTTGACCACGTCGAGCCGCGGGTTGGGCGTCTTGATGACGATGAGGGGCTCGCCCGGGCGAAAGTGGTGGAGGACGCCGATGACCTCGACGTCGAAGCGCTCGGGCTCGGTCCCCTTGAAGACCGTGAGGCCGTACCCCTTCATCCCGTCCTTCACCTCGGACACCGGGATGGTCGCTGGCTTCACGTCACCGCGCGCGAGAGGCATGCTCGCGCCGAGAGAGACCAGGACACCCGCCGTCAGCGCACCGAGGAGGGTCGTGGTCGTTCGCACCCGGTCAGTGTCGCCCGGGCGCTCCGCGGGCGCAAACGCGCCGTCGCCTCGCGGCCAGCGCCACCGCGAGCGCTCCCCCCAGAACCATCGCGAGGCCGCCGGCGCCTCCGCCGCCCGCGCTGCACGCGCAACCGGCCCGCCCGGGAGAGAACGGCGGGACGTCGCCGTTGGCCCCCCCGTCGCCGCTCCCCGCGCCGGCTCCCGAAGACCCCGAGCCCGGGACCACGAGGCCTCCGTCCGGAGCGGCTGCCCCCGGACCCACGCACTGTCCGCCCTGGCACGTCTGCCCTGCAGGACAGGTCGCGCCCTGGCAGGCATCGGCGCACTGCCCGCCGCTGCAGAACGAGCCGCCGGGACATCCCCCCGGGCACGAGGGATCCGAGCAGGCGCCCGAGGTGGCCTCGCACGCGAGAGGGGCGGCGCAGCTGACGCCTCCGCAGGTGCCGCAACCGGGAAGGCAGACGCCCTCCGCGCAGGTCTCGCCGGAGGCGCAGGTGATGCCGGCGCACAGGTCGAGGCACTCGTTGCCGACGCAGCTCTGCCCGTGAGGGCACACGACGCCGGTGCAAGGCGTGCCGCACTGCCCGCCGGCGCACACCTGGTCGGAGGCACACACGACGCCGATGCACTTGGGGTCGACACAGAGGCCGGACTTGGGATCGCACTGGGTGCCCTGCAGCGGGCACTGGAACTCGAGGCTTCCGCACGGCGCGACGCACTTTCCGTTCTCGCACACGTCGCCCGCCTCCGGGCACGTCGCGCCGTCGTCCACCTGGCCGTTGCAGTCGTCATCCACGCCGTTGCACGTCTCGGGGCTCGGCTTCTCCACCGGCTGGCAGCTCACGCTTCCCTTCGCGCAGGTGGTGACGCCGAAAGAGCAGACGCCGAGCTGGCCGGTCTGGCACGACACGCCCGCGCCGGAGCACTCCACACCGCTGACGCTCGTCACGAGATCGGTGAAGTCGGAGCTCGTCGTCCGGAACGTGTCTTCCCACCCGAAGTAGTACTTCTGCTGGGCAATGAGGCTGTCGAAGGTGAGAAGGTGAATGAAGGGGTTTGCTCCCGAGCCGTCCGGGTTGAACTCGCGCTGCGAGTAGTAGACGTAGCCGGCCCCGCCCTGGAAACGCGCGACGGTCGCGCAGCAGTCGCCCCCCGCGCATGTCCCGCTCGCGGTGTGGTCCTCCGGCGTCACGAGGAAGAAGCCGACCTCGCCGCCCTTCCAGGCCGGCTGCTGCGTGAGGTCGAGGACCGCGGAGGTGCCGGCCGCCGCGCCGCAGTCGAGCATCACGTGGAGATCGCTCGGGTCGGGCGCCTGCGTGCCGGCGTTGTACCAGCCGAAGGCGTTCTGGAACTCGGCGGTGCCGCGCGACTCGACCGTGTACGTCAGCGCGCACGTGGGATGGAACGTCTCCGGCACGATGGCCGCGTCGGTCCACGGATCGAGCCCGCTCTCGTTCGTGGGGATGCACGTGTTGTCGTTGAACGAGTGCCACATCGTGCTCTCGCAGGTGCCGTGCTGCCCGTTGTCGCAGCTCGTCGCCGACGCGCAGGGAGCGCCGATGTTGCAGACGCCCGGCTGGGTGCACACGCAGGCAAAGACCGGGAGCAGCCCCGTGGGCTTGCCTCCGGAGCACCCCATCGACGACGGGATGGCGCTGCCGTTCGGCTGGGTGAGCGCGGCGGCGGGGACGGAGACGACGCTCGCGAGGCTGGCGAGAGCAATGGCGAGAGCGATGCGCATCGGGCACCCCCTTCGGGCGCCCTTCTCGTAACTCACCCACGAGTGACGGGCAACCCGGATCGGGACCGGCTGCTACGATGACGCGCCATGGCATGGTGCATCGCGTCCGCGCTCGCCGTCTTTCTCGCGGCGCACGTCGCGCTCGTCGCGGGCCTCGCGCGGAGACGCCCGTCGTGGCGCGCGGTCGTCGCCTTGCTGGTCCCTCCGCTGGCCCCGTGGTGGGGCTATCGCGCGGGACTGCGCGTGGCGACGATCGCGTGGTGCGCAGCCCTCGCGCTCTACGCCGTGGGCGTGGTCGTGGCCTGAGCCCTCAGGGGGTGGAGACGGTGCACGTCCCCGCGGTGCACGCCGCCGTGAAGGTGTAGCAGCCGGTGTCCAGGCAATACCCTCCGCGGACCGTGCTGGGGTTGGGCACGCCAGAGGACGAGGTGATGCTGGTGGGGGGCGGGCCGGAGGCGGGGAACGGGAAGGTGATTGACGCGATCTTCTTGCCGTCGCTGCCCTTCACCGCCCACGGGAAAGCCCCGTTGAGGTGAGTGGCCCCGTTGGCCGTGGCCGTGACGGTGCCGCTCGAGACCGCGACCGTGGGGGGCGGGGCGGAGGGATCAGCCTGCGCCGTGCCGGCGAACGCGATGGCCGCGGCGAGTCCGAGAATGAGAGTGGGTCGCATGATCCAGGTTTCCTCCGTTGGGGTCAGCCTCTTCCCGCAGCCGAGGCACCGGAACTGTATGACATGGCTCGGGGAGAGACGGGAGACCCTCGCGCATGATTCAAGCGATGTGCCGCGGGGGGTGCAGTGTCGCCGAAGAAGTACGATGGGCGACACAGAGGCCACCATGTCGCACAAGATCGAGATCGCGCCGACCGGCCGTGCGAGCTGCCGCGGGTGCAAGGGGACCATCGTCAAGGGGGCGACGCGGTTCTGCGAGGAGTTCGCGAACCCGTACTCGGAGGACGGCGGGATGTCGTTCCGCTACTGGCACCTCGCGTGCGCGGCCACCAAGCTCGCGAACGAGCTGTCGCCGGCGCTCGCCGCGTACGAGCCGGCGCTGGGGGACCGGGCGTCGATCGAGGCGCTCATCGCCGAGCACCTGCGTCCGCCGATGCCGCACGCCGAACGCGCGCCGAACGGTCGCGCGCGCTGTCGCGCCTGCGACGAGAGCATCGCGAAGGGGGAGCTTCGCGTCGCGTTCGAGCGCACCTTCGACGGACCGATGGGACCGCAGAAGGGGGCCGCACACGCTCACGCGCGCTGTCTGCAGAAGTACCTGGAGCGGGAAAAGGAGCGAGGCCACGAGGCGGTGGAGCCGCACGAGCTCCTCGGGCAGATCGAGGCGCACAGCCTTCAGGGGGCGCACCCGACGGTGACCGCCGACGATCTGACCGCGCTGCGGGCGGCGCTCGGGCAGGGAGCGTAGACACACGGCGGAAACGAAGCGGCAACATCCCCGCCCCTCGTCGCGCGCCATGATCTCCTGCAAGATGCACGCAGCCAGGCGACGCGACTCCGTCTCGGACTTCCTCGACTCGATGCCGTGGCGCTACCGCGAGGTCTTCGACGGGCCCGCGGCGAGAGAGCACGCGGCGATCGTCGCCCGCCGCGCGGGAGCACCGGCGCACGTCGAGCTCTGGCGCAGGCTGCCGCGGGGCGGCGCGGTGGTGTGCGTCGCCGCCGACGATCGCCCGGGGCTGCTCTCGTTCATCAGCGCTGCGCTGGTCGTGCACCACCTCGACGTCGAGGCCGCGCAGGCCTACACGCGCGTCGAGACCCAGGAGGCGGTGGACTTCTTCTGGCTACGCCGCGAGGGCGAGGTCGCAGCGCCGATCCTCGAGGCCGACGTGGCTCCCATCGCCGACGTGCTCCGCGGTCTCGTCACGGGCGCGCTCACCATCGACGGCGTGGCGGCCGCGGCCCGCGCCGACCGGGTTCGCCCGGCGGGCGCGACGACACGCGTGCGTTTCGACGAGAAGACCGACTCGGGGCTGGCGGTGCTCACCGTCGAGGCGTCCGATCGCCCGGGCCTTCTGCTCGCGATCACGCGGGCGCTCCACCGGGCGCGCGTGCAGATCCTCGGCTCGGAGGCGACGACGAAGGACGGGCGCGTGGTCGACCGCTTCACGCTGGTCGAGCTCGACGGGGCGCCGCTGCGCGCGAGCCGGCGGGGCGTGCTTCAAGTGGAGGTGCTCGCGGCGATCGACTCGCTGGGGCGCTAGCTGGCGGTTCGGCCCTTCAGGGGGACGGCTAGGGAGCAGGCGGTGCGATGGGCTGGGGCGGCTGCAGGTTGCTGCTCAGCACCTGGCAGGCGCTGGTCGAGCCCGCGCAAGAGCAGATGACGTCGCCGCCGGTCGTGAACGACGACTGTCCTTCGCTGTCGAGCGGTATGGCGTCGCAGGCGAGCGTGGTACGGCTCATGGTGATCTGCGCCGTGCCGAACATCGAGAGACCCGCGCGAGCGCTGTTCTCGACGCGGCAGCTCGACGCGGTCAGGACGGCATCCGTGTCGACGACGACGCCGTCACCGCCGCCGTCGTCGGCTGGGACCACGCCACGAATGTAGGTCTGCGAGATGGTCGCGTCGGTGCCTGCCACATAGAGCCCGGCGGCCCTGCTGTTCGCGAGGAGGGCTCGTGTGACCGTCAGCGTCCCACGAGGGGCGTCAGCGCCGGTCAGCGCGTAGGCATACACACCGATGCCGTATCCCACGGAGGACGGCCGAGTCGACGAGACGACGGATCGATCCAGCACGAGGTCGGCGCTCGCGGCGAGCACTCCGGCCTCCCGGTCGACGGTGACGACGGAGCCGGTGAGCGTCAACGAGGCATTCTGCATCGCCGTCGGATCCATTTCGACGTCCACGCCCTGCCCGACGGTGCCGTCGCTCTGCTGCGGCAACGTGTCGCGCACGAGCGTCGAGCTGACGATCCCGTCTGCACCGAGCACGAGGAGACCGACCGACCGATTTCGTTCCAGGAGCGAGCCGGTGATCGTGAGCGACGAGCGGGGGGCCGTGGCCGTCAGCTGCTCGGCCTCCACGCCCAGACCGCCGGTGCCCGCGCTCTCCTGCGGCAGCGTGTCGCGCACCACGCAGTGGTCGAGGGTGAGGCTGCCCCCCGCCACGAGAGCGCCGACGGTGCGATTGCGCTCGAGCAGTGACCTCGTGGCCGTGAGGCTCGAGGGCTCGTTCGCGGTCGGGTCCGACTCGACGCTCAGGCCGAAGCCGTCCAGCGCGCTGGACGCTCCCGATCGCGTGTCGCGAATCAGCGCGTCCTCGACGACCGCATCGCTGCCGAAGAGCGCGATGGCCGCGTTGGTGTTGCGCTCGAGCGTGGAGGTGCGCAGCGTCAACGCCGCCCGGCGACCCTCGAACGTGGCGTAGACGCCGTCGCCGAACGTCACGTCGCCCGGATTCGGTATTCCGTCGCGGATGACGCAGCCGTCGATCGTCGCCTCGCTCCCGTAGATCGCGAGCTGGAGGTCGTGGTTGCGCTCGATGACCGACCCCGTGACGGTGAGCGCGCTCCCCGCGCTCACGTCCATCCCCCACCCGTACTCGCCGGCGCCGTCGGGAGCCGTGTCGCGCACGACGCTCGCGCCGACGGAGATGTCCGCCGAGTCGAGCTCGAAGCCCTTGTTCGTCGCCCGCTCGACCAGCGACCCTCGAAGCGTGTCACTCCCGTTGCTGAAGACTCCGTAGCTGGCCGTGTCGTGTACCCACACCGCGTCGACGACGACCATGCTCGCCGAGCCCAGCGAAGCCCCGGCGCCTGCTCCCGTCAGCGCGATGGTGTGGATCTCCGTGCCGTCCGTGGCTCCGCCGAGCGTCACCGCCGCCTCGCCCGTGCCCGCGATCTCGACCATGCTCGGGCATCGGCCCCAGAGGCGCACCGCCTTGTAGGTCACGCTCACGCTCTCGGGGTAGCTGCCCGCGGCGACCGCGATGATGGCTCCGGGGATCGCCGCCGTCACCGCGGCGCCGATCGTCGTCCACGGCCTCGCGGCCGTTCCGTCGCTCGCGCCGCCCTCGTAGCTCTGGTCGACGTACTCCGTCGTCGCCTCGACCGGGATGTTGCCCCACGGAGCCGCGCCGCAGTCCGCCAGCGCGTGACACGCCGTCTCGCCCGGCAGCGCAACTTGCCCCGGGGGGCACGTCGGCGGGTCCCCCGCCGCGCCGACGGCGTAGCACCCAGTGTCGCCCGGCACAGCCATCTCGCCTTCGCCGCAGTCGGTCGCGGGCAGGATGGGATCGCACCCGCCATTGCCGTCGTAGGTGAAGCCTTCATCGCATCCGCCCGGAGGCACGCCGGGCGGCATGCACGCCCCGTCGTCGCCTACAACGTCCTCCGGAGCGCACGTCCGGGCGGCAGCAGGCTGGCCCGCGGAGGTCGCCGCGCTGCATGCAGCGAGCGCCGTCACCGCCACCGCGGATCGGATCGCGCGTAGCATGACAGTAGCGTCATGCGCGGGCGTGGATCGCGTCAAGTAACTCCCCGCGGGGAGCTCGGGTACCTAGCTCTTCTTCGCGTCGGCGGCCTTCGCGTCGTACCCCTCGATGTGGACGGGGAACGCGGGCGTGCCCAGGCGCCGACGGTCGCGCTTGTTGCGCTTGCCGGCAGTCGTCTGCTTGCGCTTGCGAATACGCTCGAATTGCTGGGACGAGGAGACCATCTCGCGACCTCTACGTGGAATCGGGGGGGCGCAAGATGAGCGGCCGGAGGGCGTTTGTCAATCGGCCCGCGGGGTATCGCTCTCAGTTCGGACGGACGGTGGCCGTGGCGGTGAAGGTCGGCTGGGCAAAGGGCGCCACGCGGGCCCTGCTCAGGGCGGCCCGGATGCACCCCTCGGCGGGCTTTCCGGCGGCCCCACCCGAGACGCCGACGCTCTGCACTGTGCCGTCGGACTTGAAGGTGATGGTGGCGTGCGAGATGGGGTCGTCCGCGCCGAGGCACGAACGGGCGGAAGGCAGGGCGGCGCCGAGCGAGCCCTGGATGGCGCCCTGCGAGGGCTTGAGCGGGACGCTCCCCGGCGCGGGCAACGCCTCGTCGGGATTGGCGGTGGCGACGGTGGCGGTCGGGCTGGAGGTGACTCCGGCCGCCTGCTGCATCTGGGCCTGAAGGCTCGTGCTTGCCGTGGGCGCGGCGGTCGCCGCCGGGATCGCGGCGACGAGAGCCGGATCCACGGTCGGGGTAGCCGTCGGCGGGCTGGGCTTGGCGACAGCGAGGGGGGCCGGCCCGTGGAGCGCGACGGCTCCCGTCGTCGACGCGGGCGGAAGGCTGGAGGGATCGACGCCCCGGTCTTCAGGCGGCATGGGCGAGCCGGTCGCCGGCGTGGCTACCGCGAAGGTCGTCGCCGCCGCGGGCATGGCCGGAGGGGGCGGCGCGAGGGCCACCGTCGCCGGAGAGGTCGCGCGGTCCGTGTGCTGCATTCCGAAGAAGACCCCCGCCGCGACCGCCGCGGCCGCGACGATGCCGCTGATGGCCACCCACGGCGAGCCGCGCTTCTCCTCCCGCTTCGCGTCCTGCGCCGCGGCGATCGACTTCGGCTCGTTGCCTGCCGAGCGCATCGTCGCCTGCGCCACCGACGCGGCGACCGCAGGGGCCTTCGCCTTCGCCTTAGCCTCTTGCGCTTCGGCCTCGGCGAGGGCGGCCAGGTTGATGACGCCGGAGTTCTCCTCCCGCTCCTTCTTCTCCTCGCCGCCCGGCGCGCTCGTCTCCGCCGAGCGGACCGAGGACACCGACGACGGCGGTGGCGTCATGTTCGCCATCCTCGCCAGATCCTTGAAGCCTGCCCGGTCCCGCTCCCTCGATGCCGTCGTCATGCCCGTCCCCTCGGTCCTTGTTTCGATGGGGGCGGAGCCTTGCACCTCGCCGGGCGCCATGGGAAGCGGTGGACGCAAAAGATCCTCGTCGGAGACGCGGCCCGAAGCCTTCGCCAGCCTGGTCGAATCCCCCGACGCGACGAGGGAAAGCACGTGTTCCGCCGAGTCGTCCCACTCCAGCGCCGTCCGCTCGGCCGTGGGCCACGCGGCCAGCGCTGCGTCGAGATTCCGCGGCGGGGTCTTGCCCTCGCTCATCATCCCATCTCCTCGGGGTCGAAGCCCCGTTTGATCATGTATTCCTTGAGCTTGCGACGCGCCTCGTGCACGCGCCAGGCGATCGTGCCCTCCGGGGCGCCCAGCATGGCCGCGGCCTCCTCGTGCGACCGGCCGTCGATGCACACCAGGACGAGCGTCGTCCGGAGCGTCTCCGAGAGCTCGTCGATGCCCTGCGACAGGGCCTCGTAGAGCTGGTTGCGGGCGGCGTCGTCGGGCGCGTCGGCCAGCGTCTGCTTCTCGTTGATGATGGCGTCGAGGCGGGCGTCGTCCGACTCGGTGGTCGTCCGGCGCGACTTCCGCGAGCGCAGCGTGTTCAGCGAGAGGTTGATGGCGATGCGGTAAAACCAGGTGTACGGCTCGCTCCGCCCGTCGAACCGCGCGAGCGCCCGGTAGGCCCGGATGAACGTCTCCTGCATGACGTCCTCCGCCTCGGCGCGGTCGCGCAGCAGGTGCATCGCCAGCCGGTGGATCCGCTGCTGGTGACGCCGCACCAGCTGGCCGAACGCCTGGGCGTCCCCCTCGCGGGCACGATCGACCAGCTCGCGATCGGTCAGCTTGGCCATCGAGGATTCACGCAACCTCCTGTACGCCCACGCCGTCGGGGGCGGGCGCACCAGCCCGGAAAAGGCAGTGGCGGCGGAGGTTAGCGTAACCACGCGGAGTTTGACAGAAACAGTCGCCCGCGGCTTGGGTCGGGGGGGAAGACTGGCGGAGGCTGGCAGGAACATCCGGGCCCCGCATCGCGTTGGCTCGTCCGTGCATCGAAATTCCCGAGGGGGATCGGACGAAGGGTCCGCGTAACCCCAGCCGTGGCCCCCTCGGGCACGTTCCGCTAAGAACTCGGCGAGCCCCTTACCCATGACCCAGACGGCCGTCACGGAAGACCTGAAGAAGGCCCTCGCTGCCGAGGAGGGCGGTCGACGCTGGCTGCGCCGGCTCGCCATCGGGGGG
>Ga0209415_10013765_pt1 | contig 13294 bp, 13 predicted proteins | sample PeaSoiSIISIP2007_FD_187696 | JGI IMG/M metagenome (GOLD analysis project Ga0209415, IMG submission 187696) | Peat soil microbial communities from Weissenstadt, Germany - SII-SIP-2007 (SPAdes) (version 2) | ecosystem: Environmental > Terrestrial > Soil > Wetlands > Peat | place: Germany... | reverse complement strand
GGGTTTAGGATCAGGCCTTTTTCAGGAAAGACCTCCGGCAGTAGGTAGAATTCGCCGACCCTAGCACGAAGTTGGTCAAGACGACTCTGGATAACCCGATCCGCTTCTACTCCTGCCGTGTCGGAGTCCAGGACCAAACCAAGAATCCGTTGCTTAGGGCGGGAAGTTACAAGCCTGGAGGCTAAGTTATCGAGTGCCGCGTCGTCGCTGCCACACTCGTGAAGGCCGAAAACCGGATCAGCCTTGTTTACGAGCCACATGAGCTGAAAAACCGCATGACAATCGTTAACACCCTCAACTAGAAGCAGCCGTTCATCTTCGGATTTGGAGTCGACCCTTCCCCGTTGAGGCATAACTTAGCGCACTTCCACATCTTCACGCACAGCAGCGTCAATGTTAATTAGCGGAAGTTTTAAGAAGTAAACGTTGTCGCTCTCGCCCAAACGTTCGAGCCGGTAGATCATGGCATCATCGCCATCCAATTCCTTACCCGCGGCGGCAAAACTCCCAATGCAGTCTCGGCTATGGGTTGTGGCGAAAATCTGCACATCGAATTTTTGCGCCGCCTTGCTGAGAGCGTTCCACAGTTTCTCTTGAACCTTCCAGTGCAGTCCATTTTCAAACTCGTCGATCAGGAGGATACCCTTGGACGCTGAGGCCATCGCAAGGCCGACATGAAAGAGCCTTGTTAGGCCGTCCCCCATCGAGCGGAGCGAAATACGCCCCTCCCCTTCCACCTTTAGCAGGGCTGTGCGACTTCGTTGGAATCCCTCCTGGCCAATGTAGGCTAAGTCTTCAACTTTAGGCTCCAGCATCCGCAACCAATCAAGAACCAATGCTTGGCCGGGACCTTGCACGAGTGTGTCCCACATGGAGGCGGCATCTTGCTCCGAAAAGCCGCCTGCCGGCAAATGCGCGACCGCAATTGCATTTTCGTTGAACAGCTTCTCGGTGTCTACAATCGGATCCCTCTGCCGTACGGTATAGCGCCTAACCGAGTTGCGGGTAACTAAAGCCACTTGCTTGTCGCCCCTATGCACAGGCAGGGCGATTTCCAAACGATCCGCAACAGGATCACTTGGAGATGTCACCGGAACCAGGCGGGCGACGCCTTGATCGTCCACAATCCTCTGCTGAAGCTGGACCTCCACCCGAAGTGGGCTTGGATCTCCAATCTGCCCGATAATGACCGGTTCCACTACGCGTGGCCCTACCCAATGGAACAGATCAAATACGGGATGTCTGAGCGAACTGGATTCCTCATTCATCCCCTCCTTTATCCAGGGGCGCACCCTGCCCGTTGACCGCCGGAATGCAGTCTCAAGAATGTCGGTTACAGGATTCTGCCCCGCATATAGACCAACAGCCTCCAACAGACAGCTCTTCCCCGTGTTGTTCTCTCCCACGAATAAATTCATGCGCCCTATTTTGGGCACTGTAATATCGCGAAAGAGTTTGAATCCAGAAATATGGAGAGACCGAATCATAGGCAAAATCAGTTTAGCTTATGCAGACGAGCGATTCCAATGGCTTAAATGGAAGCGCTAGCCCCCGCATCAGTCCCTAACATTACGAGGTGCGTGGCCATCAGCGTTTCCTGCTGGCCCTCACTTCCCGTCGCGGTACAATAGTCAATTGGGTGATGCCCCGCGCCGGGTCATGCTGACGGGCTGCCAAGAGGGTTCATGTTCGAAGTTACCGTAGACGACTCCTTTGCCGCAGGACATTACCTGCGCAATTACAAGGGCAAGTGCGAAAATCCGCACGGGCACAATTACAAAGTGCGGGTGACCCTAGCGGGCAAGGAACTGGACAAGGCTGGGCTGCTGCTCGACTTCAAGGATCTGCGCCAGGTCATGAAACAGACCATCGAGCGGCTCGATCACAAGATGATCAACGATCTGGAGCCGTTCACCGTCTTGAATCCTTCGGCGGAAAATCTGGCCAAGTATTTTTACGACCAGGCCAACGAGAAGCTCGATCATGTAACCGGCGGGCGCGTGCGAGTGAAGAACGTCACGGTCTTTGAAACCGATACGACCACGGCAACCTATTCGGAGCCGTAGCGCCGCCGTCCCGGCGCCAAGGCCGCTCACCATGCAGATCACGGAGATTTACAAGTCGATCCAGGGCGAGTCCACGCATGCGGGGCTGCCTTGCGTGTTCGTGCGACTGACCGGATGTAATCTTCGATGCTCCTGGTGCGACAGCGAGTACACTTTCAGCGGCGGTCATCGCATGACCGCAGAAGAAATCGTCGAAGAGGTCGAACATCTGAGTCATAGCGGCTTGGTTGAGATCACAGGCGGAGAGCCTATGCTGCAGGAGCGGGAAGTAGTCCCGCTGATGCAGCGCTTGCTCGACGATGGCTATACCGTGTTGCTTGAGACCAGTGGCGAGCGTCCGCTGGAGCGGGTGCCCAAGGGCGTGGTCAAGATCGTCGATGTGAAGTGTCCCAACTCTGGCGAGCCCGACAGCTTCCACGTGCAGAACCTGGAGGCCCTCGATTCGCCGGACGAGGTGAAATTCGTATTGAGCAGCCGGACGGATTACGAGTTCGCGCGCGATTTTGTCGCGCGTCACCATCTGGCTCGCCGGGTAACCGCGGTGTTGTTTTCGCCCGCGTTCAGCAAGGACGCAGGTGGCCCACGAGACAGCTCGCACTGTTTGCTGGATCCGCGCGAGCTCGCGGAATGGATGCTGGCAGACGACGTTCCGGCTCGCCTAGGATTGCAGATCCATAAGTTCATCTGGGATCCGGCGATGAAGAGCGTATAAATCTTTCACCACGGAGACACAGAGTCACAGAGAAGGTCATGGCAAGGAAAATCGGCGCCGAGAGTTTGGATGAGATCAAGGTTCGACAGTTCAGGGGGTTCGTTCGTTTTCCTGATTTCTCTGTGTCTCTGTGACTCTGTGGTGCAAATGTTCATATGTTAAAAGGTGATACATCTCGCGCGGTGGTCCTGCTCAGCGGCGGAATGGACTCCTGCGTGTGCGCGGCGCTGGCGGCACGGGAGTTCAACACGGCAGCAGTGCACATCAGCTATGGTCAGCGCACGGAAGAGCGAGAGCGGCGGGCTTTTTTGGAGATTTGCGATCGCCTGGGGATTCGTGACAAGTTGGTGGTCCGAAACGAGGCATTGCGGGCGATTGGCGGATCGGCTTTGACGGATGCCAATATTGCGGTCCCTGAATCCGCTGCAATCGGGCATGAAATCCCGGTGACCTATGTGCCCTTCCGCAACGCGCACTTTTTGTCGGTTGCGGTAAGCTGGGCTGAAGTTCTGGAGGCCAAAAAAATATATATCGGCGCGGTCGAACAGGATAGCTCAGGGTATCCTGATTGCCGGCCCGCTTATTATCGCGCCTTCAACGAGGTCGTAAAGACGGGAACCAAAGATGGACGGATCGAAATCGTGACCCCGCTGATCGGCCTACGCAAGGCCGAAATTGTGACGCTTGGCCTTGAATTGGGCGCTCCCTTCGATTTAACGTGGTCTTGCTATAGCCGGGAAGACTACGCCTGCGGAGTGTGCGATAGTTGTGTGCTTCGGCTCCGTGCCTTTCAGGCGGCTGGTGCGGAGGACCCGGTGCGCTATTGTGAGGCGGTCGAGAAAGCCTAGCACCCCGGCGGTTTTAGGACTTTTATCTTAAGAATGAAAAAAGGCATACGTGACCAGAACTCACACGCCGAGAATTGGAAATCAGAAATTTAATCCGGAGGTAAGAACGATGAAGCAATATTTTGTGCTGCTAGCGCTGTTAGTGGTTGTGGCTGGGCTGTGCGCGAGCCCGGCATTCGCCCAGGACACAGGGGCCGTGAAGGGTGTCTGCAAGGATCAGACTGGTAAACCGATTGTCGGCGCGACCGTGGAATGGGAGAACACCGAGAACGGCCGGAAGTACGACATCAAAACCAACAGCAAGGGGGAATACTTTTCTCTGGGTATTCAGCTTGGCCACTACAAGGTCACGCTTCTGGGCACGGACGGCAAGGAAATTTTTCATTACAACGGGTTTGCTGCCAGTTCGGATGAGAGCACCTTGGACTTCGACATGAAGAAGGAGGCGGCCGCCGCCGGCCAGGGAACCGGGTTGACTCCCGAGCAGATAAAGCAGCAGCAAGAGCAGCAGGCCAAGGTTCAAAAGGAAAATACGACCATCAAGGGTTTGAACGAGAAGTTGGCAGCGGCTAAGACCGCTGCGGACGCTGGCGATTTCGAGACGGCGATCGCTCAGGTTACCGAAGCCACGCAGAATGATCCAACTCGCGACATCCTTTGGGCCAAGCTGGGCGATTATGAACTGGCTTCGGTAGCGAAGCAGACCGACGCCGCCGAGAAAACGAAGCGCTACCAGGCTACAGCCGCAGATTATGAGAAGGCCGTGGATCTCAAGCAGAAAGCTTTGGACGCTACTCCTCAGAAACCGCCAGATGCCGTCAAGCAACTAGCCTCGTACTACAACAATCTGGGCAAGGCGGAAGCCCAGCTTGGCAAGACCGACGATGCGGTCAAAGCTTACAATCAAGCGGCGCAGTTAGACCCCGCTGGCGCAGGTATGTACTACTTCAATCTGGGCGCGATTTTGACCAATGCCAACACCACGAATAGTTCGGATATGCGGAGCGCCGCGGCGCAAGCCTTTGATAAGGCGATTGCCGCCGATCCCACCCGGGCCGATGCCTATTATTGGAAGGGCACGAATCTGATTGGCGCGGCCACACTGCAAGGAGACAAAATGGTAGCGCCTCCCGGAACAGCCGAGGCTTTCCAGAAATACCTTGAGTTGGCGCCTACGGGCCCGCACGCGGAAGAGGCCAAGGCCATGCTTCAAGGACTCGGATCCACGGTCGAGACCAGTTACGGCACCTCCAAGAAGAAGCCCGCTACTACAAAGAAATAATTCCAGTTTGTCAGGGCGGCTGCAAAGGCCGCCCTTTTTTAGGTCTTCTCGAGACATCATTACGAAGGTCTATGAACTTGACGTTCTTCGTAGAACCCTGCCCTCGGTTTCGTTAGAGTAAAGTTCAGGCACTCCTGACGGGACTCGATTCCCCCGCTCCCTCAGAAACGAAACTATGGCCGCACCCGGTAATGCTCCAATCTCCGTGGTCCTCGAGCCCTCGACCGGCTCGGGCGCAATGGAGACGCACGCGCTATTGGCCTCCATCCTGCGCGCGAACAATCAAGTCAGCGATCTCATTTTTTCGCCTGGCCGGATGCCTCAGGTGGAAGTCAACGGTCAACTGATCGGCGTGCAAGGTGCCGGACTCCGCCCGTTCAGCGCCGACGACACTCGCCGCCTTGCCTCCGATCTGATCGGCGAGAATAAGCAGGCAATCGCCATCCTCCGCGAACAGGGCTTTTGCGACGTGTCTTACGGCCTTACCGGGGTTGCTCGTTTCCGCGTGAACGTTTTCATCCAGCGTGGCAGCTGCGCTGTAGTGATGAGGGTGATTGCGACCGCGATCCCCATCTTGAGCTCACTCGGCCTGCCGCGGCAGTTGGCGGATGTGGCCCATCTTCGCGAAGGCATTGTGCTGGTTACGGGACCGCGCGGCTCGGGCAAGTCGTCGACTCTGGCCGCACTGCTCGACAGCATCAACCGGGAGCAGGTCTGCCATATCATCACCATCGAAGATCCCATCGAGTTCCTGCACAATCACAAGCGGGCCACGGTTCACCAGCGCGAGTTGCACAGCGATACGCCCAGCGCTGCCGTGGCTCTACGTGCGGCGTTACGGCAGGCGCCGAACGTGATCCTGGTGGGCGAGATGCGGGACCGCGAAACTATGGAAATGGTTTTGGAAGCGGCCGAAAGCGGACATCTGGTTCTTACCAGCCTGAATACCGTGAGCGTTGCTAAAACTGTGGAGCGCATGGTGAGCGTATTTGGCCAATGCGACCAGTCGTCGATTCGCAGCCGGCTGGCCAGAAGCTTCCGCTACATTGTTTCGCAACGCCTCATTCCCCGCAAAGACGGCACCGGGCGAATCGCCATTGTCGAGATGCTGAAGGCCCATCCCCGTACCCAGTCGTGCATGGAGGTGAATGATTCCTCGGGTGAGAATCTGCTTCAAGCCATGAGAGACGGCGCTTCCGAGGGCATGCAGCATTTTGACGGCGAGCTGGAGAAACTCGTCAACACCGGAGTTGTAGACTTCGATACCGCGATGATGTACGCAACCGACCCGCAAGAATTGCGGACTCGCCTGAAAACATAAATCAAGCATATGTGGGACCGGGTCTTCGACCCGGTCAGGCCCGCAGGGCCGCAGTTTTTCCAGCCGAGCCTGTCGTATCATCTCTTCCATGCCCACCTCAGCCACAATCCTGACCTTCGAACAGGCACGCCACCTGGTCGAGCAGCACGCCGCGACCTTGCGTCCTCGAGGCAAAGAGTTAGTGGAACTGCTCGACAGTCCCGGACAGATTCTGGCCGAGCCGGTACTCGCAGACCGCAATTTCCCTCCTTTCCCGCGAGCTACGCGCGATGGCTACGCGGTCTGCGCCGCAGACTTAGCACAACTTCCCGCCACGCTCGCAGTGATCGCCGAAATCAAAGCTGGTGCTACGGTGGATGCTTCTCTAAAGGTTGAATCCGGCCAAGCGGCGGCAATCATGACGGGCGCGCCTGCGCCTCCTGGCTGCGATGCCGTTGTGATGGTCGAGTACACATCGCGAAACGGCGATCAGGTTACGATCACAAAGGGAATTGCCGCCGGCGACAACATCGTTCCCATCGCGGCCGAGGCAAAAAAAGGAGACCGCCTGTTGTCTCCGGGCGTGCGCCTCGATCACGCTGCCATTGCCGTCGCCGCATCGGTCGGAAGGTCGCGGCTGCTGGTGTATTCGAAGCCTCGCATTGCCGTTCTTGCTACCGGAGATGAGCTGGTCGACATCGACGTACCCCTCGCGCCCAACCAGATTCGCAATTCCAATACCTACTCATTGGCAGCGCAAGTTCAAGCCGCAGGCGGCGAACCCGTGTTGCTGCCTATCGCGCCGGATGAGCCGGAACGCCTGCGAGAACTGATCGCAGACGGCCTTGAGGCCGACCTGCTCCTGCTGAGCGGCGGAGTCTCCATGGGGAAATATGATCTGGTGGAACAGGTGCTAGCGCAGTTCGAAGCGGAGTTCTTCTTCACCGGAGTGCAGATCCAACCAGGACGACCAGTAGTGTTTGGACGCATCCCGTGTGGCGCGGGCGCCCCCGCCCGCGAAGGGGAAGGGCACGCTTTCAAGAGCTCCGAAAACGATGTTCCTTCGGAAGGCCACGCCTCGGGAGGGCACGGCTTCAGCCGTGCCGATAAGATCACGAAAGAGAGCGGGGCTTTAGCCCCCAAAGGCCACACATATTTTTTCGGCCTGCCAGGAAACCCAGTCTCGACCATGGTCACGTTCGAACTCTTCGCCCGCCCGGTGCTGGAAGCCCTGACCGGCATGACGCCGCGAAAGTTAATTTTCCTCCACGCCAAGCTCAAGTCCGAGATCAATGCCAAGACAGGATTGAAACGCTTTCTGCCCGCAATTCTCTCCGGCGAGTTCGAGCAAGTCGAAGTCGAACTAGTGCGCTGGCAAGGGTCAGGAGACATAGCAGCAACGGCGTCAGCAAACTGCTATATCGTGATTCCACCAGATCGGGAGAAGATCGGCGCAGGCGAATGGGTTCCGCTGCTGATGCGCTAGATCGAGTTTCCGAATGCGAGCTTTCCCATGCGTGGGAGCCCCACTCGTCCAAATTCGCGGTAACCTACGCCCGACATGCACTCCCGTAATTTGAAAGTGTCTCCTGATCGTAGTCCAATCGATTCACCCGCCACTCTTCAAAACAGATCGCGCCATCGAGTCTGGCCCGGCGCAGAGCGAGTAACGGACATGAAATTCTTTCAGCGACTCTTCGGAGACTTGTGCTCCCATCGATTTACCTGGCCACGACTCGGCGGCAATGGCCAGCACTATCAGATCTGTCTGATTTGTGGAACTGCCTACGAATATGACTGGAAGAAGATGCGACGCACCGATCGCCTGCTGGCGACGACTGCGCAATACCCTCTGGCCTTAGCGCCGACTCGATCGCCGGGAACCGTCAGTTGACGAAGGCGTATTTCAACAGCTACTTGAAGCAGTGCAAATAGCGTTCCGGCAGTCCGAGCGGAACGAGCTCGCCCTGGAGAAGTTGTCGCTGGTTGTCCCGCAGGACTTGAGCGGCCTCGGCCAATTGAAACGTGAACTCCTTGGTCGCGTCGTCACGCCCGATTTTCAGCGTCATACTGCCAGGCTTTTGCGAACTGAATAGTGGTTCCAGTTCAGCAACAGATTTATTTCGCGGGTCTATTCCGTTCACCGACAAAATAGTGTCTCCCCAGTGGACACCGGCCCGCGATGCTGGTCCGTCTTCGATTCCAAGCACCACCACCTGAGCGGGGTTTTTCAGGATGAGCACTTCGAATCCCGGGTAAAACAGCTTTTCATTGCTTGGATAGTGGGTGGGAAACACGCGATCGACGAAACGATCGTGCGTTATCGCCTTAAGCTTGCCATTCATTTCGGCCTCGGTAGCGTCCAGAGGTACAACGAAGCCGCTCTTCAGAAGCTTATCGCGTTGGTTGCCCGGCATCATCGAACTCTGTACTCGCCCAACCGTCACGACATAAGGCTTTTCTTGATGCATCAGCGACAACGTGACCGGCGTCGGGCTTTCTGAATGAAGGAGTTTTCCGACGGTTTCGTCAAGGGTCGAGATCGGGGTCCCGTTCACCGCGACGAGAACATCGCCCGTCTTGATGCCAGCCTGCTCTGCAGGCGATCCTGCAACGACGTTTGTGACGAAAACGGGACACGACTCTGCGCCGCCAACCAGAGTGATTCCAGTCCCAAAGGAAGACGGACCTTGGCCGACAGCCGGACAGGATATCAGTAGACCAAGCCCTAAAAAGCAAAGTCTTGTCATGGTGGACATTTTAGCTTCTTGAGAGCCTCGGGGTGAGGCGATTCTCTAAATGGTGTAACGACGCGTTTACGCCACAAACTCTCCGCCCGCTCTGCCAATCCATTTGTGCGAGAGCTTCTAGTAAGATAGTTTTCGGATGCCCAAGAAGCTCTCTCACTACGATCATTCCGGACAATCCCGAATGGTCGACGTTTCGACAAAATCCCCCACCAAGCGCGAAGCTGAGGCCAGCGCCTTCGTAGTCTTGCAGCCCAAAGTCCTCAAAGCGCTGCCCAAGAATCCCAAGGGCGACCCTCTGGAGGTGGCGCGCCTCGCCGGAATTATGGCTGCGAAGCGAACCGCTGATCTGATTCCCATGTGCCACCCCTTGCCGCTCGCCCACGTTGATGTGCAAATGCGGCTGTGCGAGAATGGCGTCGCGATTGCCTCAAAAGTTTCAACCACTGCGGCGACCGGGGTGGAAATGGAAGCCCTGGTGGCCGCCAGCGTTGCCGCACTGACCGTGTACGATATGCTGAAGGCGCTCGACAAGGGCATCGAGATTCGCGAAATCGTGCTCGAGCGGAAATCCGGCGGCAAAAGCGGCGAGTATCGCCGCGCCCGAAAAAAGACCGGCGCTTACCGCCGCGTCCGCAAGAAAACATAGCACGTTCCATGGCGAACAACGTAAGGCTTCTGCTGGTGGACGACAATCCGATGGTGCTGGGGTTGCTGCGCGGGGCACTCACTCCGCTCGCCATGGTGACGACCGCGACCGATGCGGCCGATGCGCTCCTGAAGGCTGTCGACGATCCCCCCGACCTGCTGGTGTGCGACTATCGCATGCCTGGCATGGATGGCCGCCAGCTCGTCGAAAAGCTGAGAAGCCGTCCTCGAACCGCCGAAGCCGCAGTCATCCTAGTGGCGACCAAGACCGACATCAGCGAAAAGCTGAGCACGCCCGATCTTCCCGTTGATGATTTTGTCGAGAAACCATTCTTCCTGCGGGAAGCCACGCAACGCATCAAGCGGGTCATCGACAAGATCGCCCTGGAAAAAATGGCAAAGACTGTGCCCTCGGACGGAGTCCTGCGCGGCAGCCTGTTGCAGATGAACGTCATCGACCTGGTGCAATCTCTGGAAATGGGCCGCAAGAGCTGCTCCCTCACCCTCACCAACAAAGACGACAAATGCGAACTGTACTTCAAAGAAGGCCAGGTCACGCACGCCACTTACGGCTCGCTGGTTGGGGATCCGGCCGTATTCAAGGTTCTGCGTTGGACGGACGGAAATTTTGAGGTCAATTTCGAAGGCAAGACGACCCAGCAAACCACCCAACTGAACACTCAAGGCTTGCTGATGGAAGGCCTCCGCCAGTTGGACGAGGCGCAGCGCGACGGCGGCGGAAAACCCGAAGAGGAGGAAGAAGATGTCCTCCTCGACTCCTGAAAGCTTGACACCTGAACGCTCGAATCCTGGTTCGACTCCGAAAGACATGACCGCAGCCGTCATCACGGTCAGCGATTCCTGCGCCAGCGGCGATCGCGCCGACCTTTCCGGCCCGGCGGTTGTGGAGCTCCTCAGAAAAAGAAACTTTTCGCTCATGGGAACGGAAGTTGTTCCCGATGACCAATCCGCGATTCAAACCGCAATCGCCTACTGGGTTCAGGAAGCGCAACTCGTGGTCACGACCGGCGGGACCGGAATCGCGGAGCGCGATGTCACGCCCGAAGCCACACGAGCCGTCTGCGAACGTATGCTCGAAGGAGTAGCCGAACGCATGCGCGCTGAAGGCGCTAAAAAGACGCCACTCGCCGTGCTTAGCCGCGGAGTCTGCGGAGTGCGCGGAAAGTCCTTGATTGTAAATCTGCCCGGAAGTCCCACAGGCGCAGTCGATTCACTCGAAGCCGTGATTGATCTGCTGCCCCACGCACTGCAGTTGCTCAGCGGAAATACGAAACACGAGTAATAGTCTGTAGAGACGTAGCTAGCTACGTCTCTACCAATCGCGTGCCGCGCTTTCGCGTACACTTTTAGTCTTACACCTTGAAGACGATCAAGCACATCCTCGCCCGCTACACAGCGTTCCTGTGGGCAATCCTGAAGCCTTTGGGCGCGTGGGGCGTGCTGGTCGTAGCCGCACTCGACGGCGCCTTCATCGGTCTCCCAGTGGATGCGGTCGTTGCCGGCTACATCTATCAGGATCCGGGCCGTTTCCTGCTCTATACCCTGATGGCGTCGACGGGATCGACTTTAGGCAGCATCGTAATCTACGTGATCGGCTACAAAGGCGGCGAGGAACTCCTGCGCAAGCGCATTCCAGCCGAGCGCTTCGAACGGATTCATGCGGCGTTCGACAAGCATCCGTTCTGGAGCTTAATGTTGCCGGCAATGCTTCCGCCGCCGGTTCCCTTCAAGATATTCGCGCTGGCCGCGGCAGTCTCAGAGATGGGATTCGTTCGCTTCCTCGGCGCGATCTTCGCGGGCCGCATGGTGCGTTTCCTGGTGCTTGGCGTGCTAACTATTAAGTTCGGTCCAGGCGTCGTGCACATGTTTGGAACCGTGTTCCGGCAGCACTACTATTTGATTCTGGAAGCCATTCTTGTGGGATTGGTGGTTTGGTTAGTGATGCGAAGAAGAAAGAGAAAAGTCCGAGGCGCGAAAGGTGTTGAGGATTCGCAGAGAGCCACGTGACGTCCAGATTCTCTCCCGCGTGTTCAGCAGATGTTCTCCGCGACCTCTGCGATCTAAGATTTAAGCCGCTGCTGCATGATCGCTCTGACGGCCAAACGCTCCGGATAGTGCATGCAATGCCATCGGAGCAGCGAACATTGCAGTGGTGAAGACCAAGTCGCCTGCGAGTGCGTGGCGGAAAAACGGCAATGCAGCCACGTAGCACTCCATCAAGCCGTTCAGGGTCTTCGGATACATATCCCAAGAGGCCCAAGTCGCAAAATTACTCAACAGGTAAAACGAAACTGAACTGGCGAGCGCCGCGCCGATCACCGGTAGCCATTTGGTCTTGGCGCCCAACTTCGTGCCCAGCCAGAGAACTGCGGCGTACCATGCGAAAGTCACAAACAGGTCCCAAGAGAGCGGATACGAATAAACCCACTTCGTGAGCACAACGTCGGAAGCGGCCAGCATCGCGAACGGGATCCAGAGTTGGCGGCGCGATCCGCGGGCTCCGAAGAACAGAAGCGATCCGACCACCGGGGTAAACATCCAGGGATGAGGCATAAACCGGACCGCGACCGCGAACACCACGAATAAATAGGCCAACATAATGGATCACCTCGATGATTCGAAACTCGACAACGTCAAAGAAGATTGTGGCCTGTGCAGGCGGCGGCGTCAAGTCAAAGAATTGTCACGAAGCCAGGTTTACGATTCTCTCCGCGTCCTCTGCGGATGTTCTCGGCGATCTCTGCGATTTAAGACTTAATCAGGTGCTCCGCGTGTTGCTGCGCCGTCGGGCGCGGTTCTGCCCTTCGGCAGGCCAAAATACTCTCCAACTATTTTCAAGTTGCGATCCAGTACCACGCTGGCCGAGAGAACTCCGCCATCCGGCTTTCCGGGCTGCTGAAAACGCAGATCCTTGAAGCGAACGACGTAACCCTGCTCCCCAGATTCGAGCGGCTCGGTCTCCGTGACGGGATACTGGGCCCAGTCGAGGTAGACGCGGCCGAGGTACGATCGCTTGGCTGCCAGCGTCACCGGAGTTTCCTCAGGCTTGTAGAGAATCTGCATGGTTCCATCGGGATCGACCTCGGGAGCCGACGAATCGACCATCGCTGAGGCGAAAAAGTTCCGGGTTTCCACCACGCCGACCCAGCGGAATGGACTCCACCACAAAGGGAAGGCCGAAGCACGGATCGGATCGGCGCTCTCGTAGGTGCGGGCTTCAAGTGCGTTCACCGCACGCCGGTGTTCGTAGTCGCGCACTCCCCACAGCGCAACCACGCCAAGCAACGCCAGAGTTGCGCCCCAGCGGCCTGCGGGAGCCTTACGCCTTACGCCGATCTCGCGATCGATGAAGGAGAAGAAAACGGGCAGCACCAGTCCGGAAACCATCAGAACCAGCATGACTGGCTCAACGATGAAAACGATGTCCCACGAATACCACTTCTCGGAAAATGGCCAGAAGGGGCGGACGCCGTAGTTATTGGTGTAATCGAGCAGAATGTGACTCAGCCCCGCGAGATATGCGAACCCGAACAACAACCCCCAGCGCGGCGGCAAATTGGCATCCTTGAGCTTTCGTCCCCGCAGGCGCCAAATCAAATACACGAAGCCGACGACCACCGCCGATAGCAGCGCGATGCCGAGGAAAGAATGGGTAAAGCCGCGATGATGC
>Ga0209415_10013761_pt1 | contig 13300 bp, 9 predicted proteins | sample PeaSoiSIISIP2007_FD_187696 | JGI IMG/M metagenome (GOLD analysis project Ga0209415, IMG submission 187696) | Peat soil microbial communities from Weissenstadt, Germany - SII-SIP-2007 (SPAdes) (version 2) | ecosystem: Environmental > Terrestrial > Soil > Wetlands > Peat | place: Germany... | reverse complement strand
TTTCGACCCGCTCGCGCGGACCTGCCGGTTCATGCTTACCGAAGAAGCCCATCACATGTTCGTCGGCGAAACCGGTGTCGCCAGGGCCGTGCAGCGTTCGGCTGAGCTGATGCGCGAGGGCAGGGACCCGCGCGCCCACGGAGCAATCGATCTTGCGACAATCCAGCGCTATCTGAACCTCTGGTATTCGGCCTCGCTCGATCTCTTCGGCGCGGAGGTTTCGACCAACGCCGCGGGCTATTTCGCCGCGGGTCTCAAGGGCCGTCCCAAGGAGCAACAGCAGTTCGCCGACCATCGCCTGCTCGAAGGCATGATCCGAATCGAGTTGTTCGAGAACGGACGCCTGGTCGAGAAGGAAGTCGCCCCCCGTTTGGCAGTGAATCGAACCGTACGCGAAGCCTACACCGCCGACTGCCAGAAGGTGATCGAGCGCTGGAATCGCCATCTCGAAAGCGTCGGGATGAAGCTCGAGCTGCCGTCTGTCCGCTTCAATCGAAAGGTGGGCGCCTATGCCGGAGGCCGCTTCGACATCTCCGGCGGATTGCTGAGCGAGGAGGAATTCTCGCGCAGTCTGCCCGACCTGCTTCCGTCGAGCCGTGACCGCGAGTACGTCCGTTCGTTGATGGCGCGGCCGGTGCTCGAAGCCGGAGCGTTCGCAAACTGGATCGCGCCGCCTCCGCGCGGCATCGACGGCAAGCCGCTCGACTTCCAGTACGTGCGCTACAACGAGCAATGAGAGCGCCGGCCTGACAGATGACCCTCATCGGCGATCTGCCTCGACGCGACTCATTTGCCTCGGCTTGACATCAAATTGGGGGTCGTCGTTACTAGCGCTAGCGCCGGAGCAGAGGTGGCACTCGACATGTCCGAGACCTGCGCGTTCCGTATTCGACAACAGGGCGCGCCGGCGCTGAGAGAGGAGAGAGGCTCGTGGGCTTCACGATTGAGCTGGATACTGGCGGGACCTTCACCGACGGCTACGTCACCGGACCGCGCGGAACGGTCCGGTCAAAGGTCGATACCACCCCGCACGATCTCACCGAAGGAATTCTGAATTGCATCGATCACGCCGCCTCCGCGCTCGGTCTTCAGCGTTCGGCGTTGCTCGCCGAGACCGACGTGGTCCGGCTTTCGACCACTGTCGGCACCAACGCTCTCATCAATCGTAGCGGTGCGAAGGTCGGCCTGCTCCTGGCCGGGTCTTTGCGGGACGAATTCATCGCGCGCATTCCCGAGCGCCTGCCACTGGCGAAATCGCTGATCGAGCCGCTTCCCGCGCCGGGCGCCGACGGCGCCGCGCAGACGGTACAGGCTCTGCGCCGGCTGCTCGACCGGGGAGCGCGGGTCATCGTCATCGCGCTTGAGGATGGCCCGGAACTGGCTCAGCGCGAAGGCGCGGTGCGAGAGTTCATCGCCGCCGAGTACCCGCGCCATTACCTGGGCGCCGTCCCGGTGCTGCCTTCCCATCAGGTGACGCTGACGCCCGACCCGTTCATCCGTATCCACACCGCGGTGCTCGATGCTTATTTGCACCCCTTGATGGCGCGGTTTCTCTACCGCGTCGAGGACGAACTCAGAAAATCCGGCTATCGCCAGCCCCTGTTGGTCGCGCAGAGCAACGGCGGGACCTCGCGCGTGGCGAAGACCACGGCTATTCGTACCTGGGGATCTGGGCCCGCCGGCGGCGTCGCCGGTGCCGCGGCGATGGCCGAGCGGCTCAAGCTCGAAACGGTGGTTTCACTCGATGTCGGGGGCACCAGCAGCGACGTTAGTATCCTGCGGAACTCGCGCTGGAGCTATGCCGTTGAGCCGAGCTTGGACGGCGTACCGGTCTCGCTGCCGGTGCTTGAGCTCGAATCGATCGGTATCGGCGGCGGCTCGATCGCCCGGATTGTTTCGGGAACGCTCGAAGTGGGACCGCACAGCGCCGGCGCGCAGCCGGGCCCCGCCGCTTTCGGCCTCGGCGGGACCGAAGCCACCGTGACGGACGCCGCCTGCTGTCTCGGTCTCTTCGATCCGGAACACTTCCTCGGCGGCCGCAAGAAACTCGACGTCGCGGCCGCGCGCGAGGTGATTAAAGAGCGCATCGCCGATCCTTCCGGCGTCAGCGTTGAGACCGCGGCTCTGCGAATCCTGAAACAGGCGGCTTCGACGATCGCCGACCACATCGCACGGCAGTTCAAGGCACGCGGGCTGCGAATCGATCAGGGCGTGCTTTTCGCCACGGGAGGCGCCGGAGGTCTTTTCGCCAAGGCCGTTGCCACGGAGGCCCGGTTAGCGGCGGCTTATGCTTTTCCGCTAAGTCCGGTTTTCAGCGCTTTTGGCCTTTCATGCCTGGACCTGCTCCACACGTACGAAGCCGCGGCGTCAGGCGGGGAGCCGCTGGCGCGGCTGGAGGCGCTCAAGCAGCGCGCGCTTCGCGACATGCGTGGTGAGGGCGTCGATTGCGGCAAAGTATTGTTCCTGCTCGAGGCCGAAGTGAACGGAGCGGACGGTCGAGTCGAAGCGATCGACTTGGGCGACGCGCAGGACCTGTTGCCGGCACTAGAGCGCGCGGGCAAATACCGGGAGCGGATGCGGCTGCTGCGCTTGAAAGCGCTGGTGCCGGGCCGGCGCGGCGATCTTGCGCGAGCCAGCGCCGGCGAGGCGGGAGCGTCGGCGATACGCGATGTCTTCTGGGCGGAAGGGAAGCGGCCCACTCAGGTATTCAACTGGGACCGCCTGCCTGCCGGAGCCAGCATTACCGGCCCGGCTGTCATCGAGAGCGGCGAAACCACGGTCGCGGTCCCGCCCGGCGACAGCGTGGAAGTCGGTCTCCATGGCGAAATCAAATTTTGAAGCTCGTCGCGGCGCGTGACAGCGAGAGCGGTGGGGAGAAATCAGAAAAATGAAGCGGCAGATCACGGAGAACCTCGACGTTGACCTAGAAAGGCTTGAATGGGCCTGCCATCATTGCGGCCACTCGCTCGGACCGGCGCGCGATAACTACAAGCAAGGCTGTCTGGTCGCCGCGCGCAGCCCGCACGAGATCTGGCGCCCGCTGGTCGAAGGGCCATACACCTTCTCGTACAATCCCGGCTGGGCTCAAGTCGTCGAATTCTACTGCCCGGGCTGTGCGACGCTAATCGAGGTCGAGATGCTGCCGCCCGGCCATCCGATCACTCACGATATCGAGCTCGATTTGGAGGCGCTGGCGCGCAAGGCTCGCGAGGAATCGGCGTCATGAGCGTAGCAAGCGGACATGCCGCCACGATCGACGTCGACATCGGCGGGACGTTCACCGACTGCTTCGTGCGCATGCCGGACGGACGGGTGGCCGCGTGCAAGACGCCGACCACCGGTTTCCGTCTGGCGGTCGGCTTCATGCGTGCCCTCAAGGCGGCAGCCGCGGAGTTCGGGATCGATCTTCAAGCGCTGCTGGCGGCGACCGAGACTATCCGCTACTCGACCACCGTCGCGATGAACACGCTGCTTCAGCGCAGTGGCCCGAGGCTGGCGTTGATCACGACCGAGGGGTTCCAAGACGTCCTGCGAATCGCCAAGGGTGCGGCCTGGATGGACGCCGCGGTGCTGCGGGAGATCCGCAACGTCGCTCGCATCACCAAGCCGCTGCCTTTGGTTGACCCGGAGATGGTGTTCCCGGTGCGCGAGCGAATCGACTGTTTCGCCAAGTTGGTGCGCCCGCTCGACGAGGAGCATTTCGTCGCGGGCCTGCGCTCGCTGGTCGATCGCGGCGCGCGGGGCTTCGTGGTCGCGCTGCTGTTCTCGTACGCGAATCCGATCCACGAACGGCGGATCCGCGAACTGATCGAGTCGGAGTTTCCCGAGGCCTACCTGGGAGCGATGCCGATCATGCTTTCTTCCGAGGTGGTGCCGAAGCGATGGGAGTATACCCGCACCAACACCACCATCTTGAACGCCTATCTCCATCAATCGATGTGGGAGGAGCTCTCCGGGATGGCGGACGAGCTGCGCGAAAACGGCTACGGGCGCGGCATCATGATGGTGCACAACACCGGCGGCATGGCCGAGGTGTACCGAACCTCCGCGGTGCAGACCTACAACGGCGGACCGGTGGCGGGACTGATCGGCGGCTCGGTGGCCGGCAAGCGGCTCGGTTACGACAATGTAATCGTCACCGATATGGGCGGGACCAGCTTCGACATCGGCCTGGTGGTGAAGGGCTCGACGCGCTTTTACCAGTTCCGCCCGATTATCGATCGTTACTGGGTTGACATGAGCATCCTCGAGACGCGCTCGATCGGCGCCGGCGGCGGCTCGATCGCCAGGCTCAACGAAGCCGTGGGCAACCGGCTCGAGGTTGGTCCGCGTGGCGCCGGATCGATGCCCGGCCCGGCGTGCTACGGACTCGGCGGTACCGAGCCGGCCGTCACCGACGCCGACGTCGTGCTCGGTTACATCAACCCCGACCGATACTTCGGCGGGAAGATGCGGCTGCGCCGCGAGCTCGCGGTGAAGGCGATTCGCGCCAGGATTGCCGATCCGCTCGGCATCCCGGTCGAAGAAGCGGCGATGCGGATCAAACGAACGGTGGACGCCAACATGGCCGACGTCATTGCCCGCGAGACCTTCCTGCGCGGCTTCGATCCGGCGGAGTTCATTCTGTTCGCTTTCGGCGGCGCGGGCCCCACGCACTGCATCGGCTACGCCAGCAAGCTCGGAGTGAAGAAGATCGTGATTTTTCCGTTCTCGGCGGTCTTCTGCGCCTGGGGCGCGTCGACGATGCCGGTGGTCCACATTTACGAGGCGTCGCGCCGGGTCGAGCTGCTGATGCCACTTACCAAACAGCCGACGGCTTCGTTCGCCGAGTTCAATGAGGTGGTCGAGGCGCTGGAAGCGAAGGCGCGCAAGGACCTAACCGGCGAAGGTTACGACGCGACACAGGCGCGGTTCAGTTTGGAGCTGGATATGAAATACGGCGGCCAGATCCATATCCACCGCGCCTCGTCGCCGCGTTTCAGACTGCAATCGACTGACGACGTGCTCGCCGTTTACGCGACCTTCGAGCGCGAGTACGCGGAAGCCTTCAGCCCGGTGAACGTTTACCCGGAGGGCGGCGTCGAGATTCACAACTTCGTGCTGCGCGCCGAACTTGGCGCACCCGCGTGGGACCTGCCGATTCAACCGATCGCGGGAGTGGACCCGTCGTCGGCCCGCACCGGGACGAGGGACGTCCTGTGGGACGATCCGCACAAGCCCATCGCGACTCCGATCTACGATCAGTCGAAGCTGCGCGCCGGGAACCATCTCGACGGCCCGGCGGTGGTCGAGGCCGCGTACACCACGGTCGTGCTCGAGCCGGGCTACCAGCTCGACGTCGACGCCACGGCGAATCTGGTGATCTCGAAGCGCTGAGAAAACGAGGAGCTATGAACCTCTCCACCGCCAATCGACCGGACATCCCCGAGCATCTGCGGGTCAGGCCGCTCGCGGTCAGCCCGTCCAACGTCTTCCAATGGATCAAGCCCGAGCCCGTCAGCGAGCTCGAGCGCGCGTGCATGGAGAAGCTCGAGCCCGGCGATTACGAGATCTACGACGAGAAGATCGCCAACTACCTCGACGAGGCGCGCGAGATCTTCATCCGCAGCGGAGTAACCAGCATGCTGCGCTCCGGCGATCTGATCGTCGCGGTCTATACCGCCAACGGCGACCTCGCCAACGCCTCCGCGGGGACCTACCTCCACTGCGTGACCGCCACGCTGCCGGTCAAGTTCGTGATGCAAGAGTTCTTGGCGGATCCGACCGTCGGAGTGCGCGAAGGCGACATCTTTTACGCCAACGAGGCCCGCTACGGCGGTATCCACAATTGCGATCAGATGGCGTTCATACCGGTCTTCAATCAGGGAGAGCTGATCGCCTGGACCGCGGCGCTGGCCCATCAGCCCGAGACCGGAGCGATCGAGCCGGGGGGGATGCCGCTCAGCGCGCGCAGCCGCAACGACGAAGGGATGAAGCTCACGCCGATAAAAATCGGCGAGAACTTCCGGATTCGTGGCGACATGCTGCGGATGATGGAGAACTTCATCGGCCGCGCGCCGCGGATGCAGGCGGTGGACACGCGCGCACGGGTCACCGGCGCGGACCGGCTGCGGATTCGGATCCAGGAGCTTGCCGCCGTTAAGGGAAGCGATTTCGTGCGCGGGCTGCTGCGCAAGTTCGTGGTCGAGGCGGAGCACGCCGCGCGCCGGCGCATCGCGCGCTGGAACGACGGCATCTACCGCTCGACCGTGTTCATCGACACCATCGGCCGTGAGCCGGCGCTGATCCGCGGCGTGCTGACGGCGATCAAGCGCGGCGACACGATCACGATGGACTTCAGCGGCAGCTCGCCCGAAAACGATTCGCCGTACAACTCCTATACACATATCACTGCGGCTCACGCGGCGATCTACATCTATGCCTACCCGTTCCACGACCTGCCGGTGTCAAACGGAACGCTCGCTCCGTTCGAATGGGTGGTGCCGCCGGGGAGTGTGCTCAACGCCGGAGACGACGCGGCGATCAGTAACAGTCCTGTGGTGAACAGCCTGGTGATGACCCTCACGCCCTCGGTCATGGGCCGGATGATGTTCGACAGCGCCGATCGCATCCAGGTCGGTGCGCCGAACTCGAACAACGGCAGCGCGATCATCTTTGCCGGCGTGAATCAGTACGGCGTGCCGGTCGCGGACCTCGAGGCAACGACACTCAATACGGAAGGACAGGGAGCCCGCACTGACATGGACGGTGTCCACGCCTACGGGTTCCCATGGGCCCACGCGGGACGCTCGCCGGACGCGGAGGATAGCGAGACCGAGTACCAGTTCCTGCGTCTTTTTCTGAACCTCCGCTGCGACAGCGGCGGCCTGGGAAAGTTTCAGGGAGGCGCGGGAACCGAAACCGCGCTGGTTCCGTATCACGTTCCCTGGTTTTTCTGGCAAAGTCTCGGCAAGAGCTCGAACATTTCCTGCTCGATCGGCTTGTTCGGCGGTTATCCCTCGAGCGCGTGTCCGGGACTCTGGGTGAGCGGCACCAATCTCCTCGAGAAGATGGAACGTGGCGATACCGATATTCCCGCCAACACGGTCGAGATCGCCACCGCTCGCGCGGTAAAGGGTGAGTACCATTTCGAGCACATCAACCGGCCCACGCGCATCGGCCGCAACGGCGACATCGTCGTGCAACTGGCGGCGGGAGGCGGAGGCTACGGCGACGTGCTGCAACGCGATCCGGCGCGGGTGGTCGCCGACGTGAAGGCCGGCCTTGTCAGTAACTGGACCGCGGAGAACATTTACTGTGTGCGCTATGACCCGGCGACGTTTCTCGTCGACGCCGAAGCGACGGAGCGGGCGCGCGCCGCCGAGCGCAAGCGCCGTCTCCAGCGCGGTCAGCGGTGGAACGATTTCATCAAGGAGTGGTCGGCTCTCAAACCGTCGCCGGAGGCGCTGGCGCACTTTGGCAGTTGGCCGGACGGGGTCCGCGAGACGCCGCTGATCAGGATGTGAATCCGCCTGGGGTGCGCATGTGAGTCGAGCAAGACTACGGCGCGCATTGTCGGCGCGCGATCACGCCGAGCCCGCGATCGTGCCGCTCCTCGAGCGGCACGCCGCGCGTCTCGAGCAGGTCACGGACGAGCAGCGGCTCATCGATGCCGAGGCACAAGCGCGTCTACACCGTAACGCGCAGCGGCTTTACGACCTCGACGCCGTAGCGCTGGGCGCGGAGGGAATGCTACCCGCGATCGCCAGTTGGCTGGCCGCCTCCCCAGGGCTCGACGTTACGAACGCGCGCGACGCGGTGCTGACGAGAGCGAGGCTCGCGTCGTTGCCTCAGCCGGCATCGGTTGCGGAAGCACCCAATCTCGCGGTGGTGCGGGACGCGATGCGGCGGCTCAGACCGGTCCTCGCGGAGCGCGCGGGCATTGCCGTCGTTTTTCCCGACGCTCCAGGCTTGGCCGCACAGCTCGGCGTGCCACAGGCGACTGACTGGGCGAGTGACGTGCTGATCGAGGTCATCCGGTTTCTGGGCGCCGAAGAGCCCGACCTGCTCCTCCTGTTGGGAACGGAACCCGCCGTCGACGGGACGATCGAGAGCCTCGCTGAATTTTTCGGTATGGCGCTGGTCCCGATCGGGGCGGCAGCTCCGGCGGACGTGGTGATACTATCCGCGGCGGACTTTTGCGCGCTCGACGCGAGTTGCGCGGTCCCCACCGGATGGCTCTATACAACGGATGCGGAACTCGATCCCGCTTCCGATCCTCAGCGCGTCAAATCCGTTATCGGCCTGCTGCGCGCGCGCAGTAAGAAAGGATAACGCGGCGTCAGCGTCAGGCGATTTGCCTGCGGTCGATCACTCGGCGGGCCTTGAACTCGGTCTTGGGCAGAGTGCCTGGCGTGACCAGATCAACCTTCGGACGCAGTTCGCAGCGGCGCACCACCTCGGTGACGATTCGGGCGCGAAGCGTCTCGGCCTCGGCGTCGGCCAGAGGCGCCCTGGTCTCTGCCACGATAGTGAAGCTGTCCATCGATCCGTCGGTGTCGAGCACGACCTGGAATTCGTCGCCGAGCGCGTCAAACCCGCGTACCAGTTCTTCGATCACGCTGGGAAACAGCGTCAGGCCGCGGATGTTGAGCATGTCGTCGGCGCGGCCGTAAAAGCCGCCGCGTGCTCGCGCCAGCGTGCGTCCGCAAACGCATCGCCCGCGATCGAGAATCGTGAAATCGCCGATCAGAAAGCGCAGTTGCGGCGAGCCTTCGGAATTGAGATTGGTCACCACGGTGAGGCCTGGAGTGTCTTCGGCAACCGGCTCGAGGGTCTTGGGATCGACCGTCTCCCAGATTTGCAAGTCTTCCTGGACGTGAGTCGAAACCGGGTCGCTCTTTAATCCTTCTTCGCAGGTGAAGGCCCATCCGCCCGGCACCGCCTCGGTGCATCCGTAGACGTCGTGCAACCGCGCTCCCCAGGTTTGTTCGAGACGGCGCCTGGTGGATGGGATGCCCGAGGCGGGCTCGCCGCCGCAGATCAATTTCTTGATCGAGCTGACGGCCGGATCGAGTTCGAGCCTGCGCATCGTGTCCGCAAGATGCAGCGCGTATGACGGCGTCGCCGCGAGCAGGCTGGGCCGATAAATCTCAATCATCTGCACCCTGCGTTCGCTGGCGACCCCGCCCGGCACCACCGCCACCCTCATCAGATTGAAGGCGTAATGAATCGACCAGAAGAAAACGTGCGGATTGTAGTTAGTGCAGGTTAGCGCCGTGTCGCCGGCCCGCACGCCCATCGCATAGAGCGCGCGGGCGCTGGTCATCGCCCACAACTCGCGGTCGAGCGCGGTGTAACGGAAAGAGCGGGGCGTGGCCGTAGTTCCGGAGGACGAGAACACCATCCAACCCCGTTCGCGCCAGATACGATCGTCGATCGGCGTGTAGGTACCCCAAGGCGGATAAGCCATCACGTTATCGGCCATCTCGCTCTTGGTGGTTACCGGGAATTTCACCAGGTCGTCGAGCGACTTGAAATCGGCCGGCCTGAGTTTGGCGGCACGGAATTTGGCGCGATAAAACGGGCTGTGGTCATAGAGATAAGGAACCAGCGTGCTCAGCTTTTCGCTTTGGATATCCCGCAGCCGCGCGCGTGAAGCGGTCTCGAATTCCGGCGCCCAATAGCGCTTGCCGCCGGGTTGCTCCATTCCGCGGGTGAACTTTCGCAGCATCGCGGTCCATCGCTCGCGCGAGTCCATCCGACGCACTGTGACGTGCTTTTTCGCCATGCGCGCGAGCGTAATGCGGCCCGGTCCAGCCCGCAAGCACTGGAGCGAGCCGCCAGTCCGTCTGGGACTAACCTCTCCCCTAGCCCCTCTCCTACACGGAGAGGGGAACAGAAATTTTCTTCATGATCTTCTCCCCTTCCCCGCTGGGGAAGGGGCCGGGGGTTAGGTATCTTGATCGTTCTCCCTCGCGAGTCTTGCCACCAACCCGAACGAAGTGAGCAGGTCAACCGCCGGCAGGGAATGCCGCGCGGGCAGGGAATGCCGCCGCCCTGCGGAGCTGGGCACGCTCGACTAGGGCGCGCCACACGTGCTTGGGATCGGCGCTGAAGACGAAGGCAGGATCAGCCGGTACGACGTACCACGAGCCCCGGAGCATCTCGCCGTGGAGTTGCTCGCGGCTCCACTGGGCGCGTCCGAAGTAGAGGCGCAGATCCTTTACCAGCGCCCGATCCTTCAGCAGACCGGCGACGAGCCCAGGGCCCACGCTTACGTAGACGCCGTCGAACAACTGCATCGCGTGCTCCGGCGCGCCGGCGGTGCGGAACACCAGCGCCGGCTCGTCGACGTCGACAGGGCCGCCGAAGTATGCGGCGTCGGTGCGGTTCTTGAGTACCGGGCTATCGGGCAACAGTTCGCTCAACCGCTTATTGGTCGGTTTGTTGACGATGAGCCCGACCACGAGCGGAGCGGGAGTATGCGGCAGCATCAGGATAACCGACTCCTGGAACAAGGGATCAGGCAGATCCGGGGTGGCCACGAGAAAGAACGTTTCGCTGGCGCTCGAGGTCCCGCGCGTCGGCGTTCCAACCAGCACCACTGCCATTGCCAGAATGACGGCGGTTGCCAGCCTCTTGATGCGGATTGTGCGCGCCATGGATTGTTCTCGGCAGCGGTCCTTCGCTCGGAAGTGACCGCGAACGCTCAACCTCTCGGAAACTTCTCTGTCGCGGCCACCCGCCTCAATATACTCACTCGGCTACCGCGCTGGAAACCCAAACGGATCCACGATTCGACCGTTTTACCGCCGTTGCGCCAGTTGAGATACATTCGCCAGGTTGCACCTGCCTGTGCGTACCGAGAACCTGATCTCGCGTGACGAACTGGGCCGGATGAGGTACCGCATCGGCCGATGGTTCTGTAAGCCGGAGCACCACCAGGTCAAAATTTGAATTATTGGAAGCGCCGCTACCACTCCCGAGCGTTGAGCCAAGTGACGGCGGGCGCAATGTCCACGCTGCTCGCGGCAAGAAGAAGATCCCCCACCGCCGAAGCGTCGTCCATCCCAACAGGCTTTGGAAGTTGAGGCTCCAAACGAAAGTACCGGTCACCCAGCAAGCGAGCGCATTGGTACTCGGCAACACCCATGACACCATCGATCATCAGGTTAACTAGGGGCTTGGCCCATTGTGCGACGCCCCAATCGAGGTCATGCCCGGCAATATAAGTTGGATTGGAGCCAGTGCCGATCGATAGAATCTGAACGTCGGCCAAAGCCTGTCCACCCGTTTGGCCGTCGAGCGCTTGGGCTAACGCCGCCATGCTAGGATCATTGGCCACGACACCTCCGTCGACATAAACCTGATACGATGGAAAATAGACCGGCGCGGCGCTCGTGCGCAGGGCTACATCAACGACCAGCTCCTCCCCGTCGGAGTCAGGGCCGGGAAAATTGTGGAAGAACTTCGGCTTCCAATGGCGCTGTCCCGCCTGCGGAGCCTGGTTATCGAGTTGAAAGCTCGGAATCAGAACCTTCTTGCTCAAGTCCTTTAGTTTCGCGGTCCGAAAAATGCCCATCAAAATATTTTGCAGATTGGAGTTGTCGTATTCCGCGCCTGATATCCCGTGCAGGTCCGCTAGCTCACGGGTCCACGAAGCGTCGAAGATTTTTGCGGCATTGTCTTGATAAAGGGCGACCAACGCGGCTGGCGAGAGATTCATTGCCAAACCCAACGCGATTATTCCGCCCGTTGAAGTTCCCGCGAGCAGATCGCTGTGAGAGACAAGGTTCGGCACTGCCGCCGACAGACGTTCAAGCAGCCGCGCGCTGTAGACGCCTCGAACTCCTCCCCCATCAAAGCTAAGAATCTTATAGGGCACGATTATATCTTCCCCCTTTCGACGCTCAGTCCCTCGTAACCCGGATTTCCATTTTGGCCCGATTCAAACTGATGTGTATTACAAGACCGGCTGGCTTTTCAACGTTTACAGCCGGCCTTCAGTTGAGGCTATAATCGAGGCGGGATTCGACATAAATGTAAAGGCGAAAGCTTTCAGGAGAACGCATTGGCACGTGCCTCCCATAGCTCCGCGGATAGGCTGCCTGCACGGCGCCCGCGATATCACACGATGATGAGAAAACCGGTTTACTGCCTGGCAACGGGACTTCTGCTTTGGCTGAGCGCTGGCATCGCGATAGCGCAGACGGCAGGCAAAATCGCCTATGAAAAAGATTGTGTGGTTTGCCATGGACCCAAAGGCAAAGGCAACGGAGAGGCGGTGCGAGTGCTGGTAGGCCTCGAGCCGACCGACCTGACGCAACTGAGCAAGAAGAACGGCGGCAAGTTTCCGGCCGACGCCGTCTACCGTGCAATCGATGGCCGTGATGAGATCAGCGCCCATCACCTCGGCACGCGCAGGATGCCGCTATGGGGACTCGACTTTCAGCTCGGCAGCCCGTGCACTGCCGAAACCGAGGCGCAGGCGTGTCAGCGTATCAACGAGCTGGTCCGCTATATCGAGGCGCTCCAGCAGCGCTGAGTTTCGATCCGCACCCGTTCAGCGGCGTCGATGCCGCGGTCCAGCTTGCGCGAGAGCATTTGCGCAAACCGCACCAGCTTCGTATCGTGCCGGCGCTCCTCGCGCGGCGGTTTCCGCGGATGCAGCTCGCGCGGCGCGATGAGGTTGCCTTTTGAACTCGATCGCGTGACGGCGCGGGGATCCATCTAGACGATTAATCAAACTTTTAGTAGATCTTGAATTTACGGCGCGTAAACAGCGCTCGCGCAACACAGCCGCGAGCGATTATAGTGCCGCTGTGGTTACACAAGCGCCGCCGAGTCCGTCCTCGGTGTGGGGTTGGCTGCCCTGGGTGCTGTTCTTCGTTCTGTCCAGGGTGGGGCTACCGGCAGCCGGAGTGATCGCTGGATTGCTGGTCGCCCTGTATCCAACCGTGGCACGAGCGGTCCGCGGCTTGAGCGTCAAGTTGCCGGATTGGACGACGCTGGCGTTTTTCGCAATCGCCACGCTGTCGGTACTCGTCGACGGTTCAGCGCTTCTCCTCTTCGCGAAGTACTGTCTGGTCGTAATGTGGATACTGTTTGCCGGGATGGCGTGGGCGTCGATCCTGTTCGGCGCTCCGTTCACGCTTCAATATGCGCGCGAGACTACTCCGCCGGAGTTCTGGCAACACCCGGTTTTCGTGCGCACCGGCCTGATACTCACGCTGGTCTGGGCGGGCGTATTCACCCTGAACCTGGCGATTACCGGCGCAGCTGTGGGTCCGACAAGTCCGCCATGGTTCGCCATTCTTTT
>Ga0209415_10013760_pt1 | contig 13300 bp, 10 predicted proteins | sample PeaSoiSIISIP2007_FD_187696 | JGI IMG/M metagenome (GOLD analysis project Ga0209415, IMG submission 187696) | Peat soil microbial communities from Weissenstadt, Germany - SII-SIP-2007 (SPAdes) (version 2) | ecosystem: Environmental > Terrestrial > Soil > Wetlands > Peat | place: Germany... | reverse complement strand
CCTGTGGGAACCCCCGTTAACACTAAGGAACCCACCCAATTAGAAGCGATGACTCCTCACCTCGCAGTGCTAGACTGGGCCCAATCGCAGTGATGAAAGAAAGCGAATGGGACCCGGTTTCGTTTCTCGCTTGAAAAGCGAGAATAGAACGGAGAACCTGACCGGACTTCCCAGTCGCCCAGTTTTTTCTTTGGAGCATGATGGATTCAGGACCACCAATGCCGGTGAACGGTCAGATCGTTCGCGAATTCCAGCCCCGTCTTCCGATTGAGTTCAACCGCAATGTCGCGCCAGGAGCTTATCCCGGCGCTCCTGCGCAGGATTCAATGTTGCGGGAGTACGTGCGGGTTCTCATCAAGAGCAAGTGGGTCGTAGTTGGAAGTTTGCTGCTGGTCGTGGGGGTGGTTGCGATTTCTACCCTGCGCAGCACCCCCATCTACGAAGCGGTTGGCAGCATCGCCATCAACAAGATGGACCCCGTTACTTTCAACTTGAAGGATTCATCCAGCGGCTTCGATTACTACGACCCGGCCGACTTGGATACCGAAGTGCGGATTCTCAAGAGCGATCTGCTGGCTCTTCAGGTTATTCGGCAGTTAAACCTGGACCGGCAGGCCGACGCCGGAACCAAGAGTAAATCTCCGTCTTCGTCGCTGGAGTTGACGACGGACGCGATGCAACCGGATTCCGCAAGAACATCGGCTGCGCTCTCCGACTTCAAAGGTAACCTGCAAGTCTCGCTCGTTCCCAATACCAGGATCATTGAAATCCGTTACCGCAGCCCAGACCGGAATATCGCAGCCCGCGTAGTGAACACTCTGGCCAGTACCTACGTGGAGCAGAACTTCAAAACGCGATTCGAATCGACCATGCAGGCTTCGGACTGGCTCTCCAAACAGCTGGTCGATCTTCAGATAAAGGTGGAGACTTCGCAGGAGAAACTGGTCAAGTACCAGAAGGAACACGAAATTCTCGGGATCGACGAGAAGCAGAACATCACCACCGCCAAGCTGGATGAGTTGAATAGGGAATTGACCTCGGCGGAATCCGCCCGGATGGAGAAAGAGTCGATCTACCATCTCGTGCAGTCCGGGGATTCTGACTCGATTGCCGCAGCCGCGTCGGCTAATGCCGACGGCGCCGCAAAGGGTTCCAGCGCCAACTCGGCTTTGCTGGAAAAGCTGCGCGAGCAGCAAGCCGATCTGAAAATTCAGGTGGCGCAACTGAACACTCAGTTTGGGACTTCGTATCCGAGATTGGCGCAGCTCAACAGTCAACTCAAAGAAGTCGACGAACAAATTCAGACTGAAATGCGCAAGGTGGCCGCTCGTTTGCGCGGCGATTATCTTGCTGCCGTGCAGCGCGAAAGCATGCTGCGCAGCGCTCTGGAGCAGCAAAAGCAAGAGGCGAACAAGCTGAACGAGAGCGCCATCGAATACAGCCTGCTCAAGCGCGATGTCGACGCGAACCGGACGCTCTCGGAAGGATTGCTGGAAAAATTAAAAGAAGCCGGCGTTACCGCAGGCTTGAGATCGAACAATTTTCGCATTGTAGATGCCGCCCGCGTTCCCACTTCACCCTCGGGGCCAAACCTTCCGCGCAATCTTGGTTTTGCATTGGCCCTGGGACTTTCCACCGGCATCGGGCTCGCTTTCCTGCTAGAAAGCATGGACAACACTGTGCGGACTCCGGAGCAAGCACAAATTATTTCGGCTCTTCCTTCCTTGGGCATGATTCCTCTAGGGTCGAGAAGCACCAGGGAATTAGGCAGTCGCGAGAAGTTGGCGCTGGCGTCCTCCAAGGAGGCCGTTGAACTGGTGACCAAATCGCGACCCCGCTCGCAGATGGCGGAGTCTTATCGCGCGCTGCGCACTTCGTTGCTCCTCACATTTGCGGGAGGACCTCCGAAAGTCATTTTGATTACCAGCGCTCTACCTGAGGAGGGAAAGACTACGACCAGCGTGAACTCCGCGATTGTGCTGGCCCAGAAAGGCACCCGAGTCTTGCTGATCGATGCGGACCTTCGCCGACCCAGCATTCACAAAACCCTCGGCATGGGTCCAAAACTCGGACTCAGCAACGTACTGACTGGCACTGCTACACTTCAAGAGGCGATCACTCCCTCGACAATTCTGCCTGAGCTTTTCATCCTTCCGGCCGGCACGCCTCCTCCAAATCCGGCCGAGTTGCTAGCCTCTGCGAAGATGAAAACTGTTCTCGATGAGCTGCGGAAACACTATGACCACATTGTCATAGATTCGCCGCCGACCTTGTCAGTCACGGACGCCGTCGTGATGTCGACGGGCGCTGACGCGGTCGTTCTCGTCATTCGGTCCGGACACACTACAAAACCGGCTTTGCGTCGTGCGCGCGACATCCTTCTGCAAGTGAACGCCCGGGTGTGCGGCGTGCTGGTGAACGCCGTCGATCTCAACTCGCCAGACTATTATTATCACTACGAATATCAGGGAAAATACGGGCGCGGATACTATCAAGAGGACGCGTTAAGCAATGCGGAGGATGTCGTTTCTGAAGCCGCCTCCAACGGTGCATAGCGTGGGGCAGCACGTCGGCAGAGCGCGTTCGCACGAAGCACCCGGTATACAGATTCCCCTTCAAAGCCGAACGCGGAAGATCATCTTCTTCGGGGCATGCCTTGCGCTCACGATGGTTTACGTTGGGTTCGTAGCACGAGAATTTCTTGCCAACTACTTTTCCGGGAAGCTCGATCTTGCAAGCTTGCAAATGGCCGCCAGACTGGAGCCTGGAAATGCTGACTATCAATACCGGCTTGGGCACTATTCCCTGCTGACCCAGCACGAGCCACGGACCGCTCTGCCATTCTTCCAATCCGCGGCCGCGCTAAACCCGCACAACGCCAGCTACTGGCTTGAACTTTCCAGAACCTACCGTCGGCTTGCAAACAGTGCTGAGCAGAAGGATGCTTTGCAACATGCCATCGCTGACGATCCATTGACTCCAGACGTTGCATGGGAGGCGGCCAATTTCTACTGGGCTCTAGGTGAGAGCGATCACGCATTGCAAGAATTCCGTGTGGTTCTGCAGAACGACCCTTATTTGGCGGCTGCGGCTTTGGACCGCTGCTGGCAGATCAAGCCGGATGTCGAGGCTCTTCTGCAGGACGTAGTGCCACGCAATGCCGATGCTTACTCGTTGTTCTTGGATTTCTTGATTTCCAGGAATCAGCCGGCTGCCGCAGCGAGAGTTTGGACTGAAATCGTGCATCTCCAACGCCCCGTGGAGACGCGCCATGTTTTCGATTACGTTCGATACCTGATCGACCGGCACGATGTCGCACGTGCTCAGCAAACCTGGCATCAAGCGGCAAGTCTGAGCGATCTTTCTGAGTATCAGCCCTCGCCGGAGAATCTCGTCGTTAACGGTGACTTCAGTCTGCCGGTGCTGAACGGAGGCTTCGATTGGCTATATGAGAAATCATCCGATGTTTCACTGGCGCTCGACCCGACCGAATCGCACTCCGGCCACCGATCTCTTTCCGTCGTTTTTGACAGTCGCGGAATCGAAGACGCAGGTATCCGCCAACTGATTCCGGTCCAGCCAGATACGGAGTACGAGTTTTCTGCGTATTTCAAGTCAGAAGGCTTGGAGGGGGCGGGTGGGCCGCGCTTTTTGCTGGAGGACCGGTTTGACGGGACCAACTATTTTGCCAGCGAGGAGCTTAAAGACGCGGATTTCTGGAAACAGGTAGAGGGAACATTTAGTACTGGCCCGAATACGCGCCTGCTGGTCCTGCGGATACAGCGCGTTCCGCCGGGGAATGCGATTCGTGGCAAGCTGTGGGTTGGCGACGTCCGCGTGACCCAGCGAAATGTAGCCCCGGAACAAGCCGCGGCGGGTGGCCAATGACTTCGCCGCTGGTGCTCGGGCAAATTGAAGAGACGAGCCCGCCGCCTTGGCGAAAGTTCAGTTCACCGCTGGATTCCATAACGTTCTACGGCGTGTTCGGCCTGCTGCTGTTCGGCCCGCTTGCATTTGGTGCGGTGGAGTCATGGTCGATTTCGATCATGCAGGCTGGTACTGGTTTACTCTTCGCAGTCTGGGCTGCCCGGCAAGTCGCAGCTCGTGAACTGGAGGTACGGGGCAACCCGTTGTTCCTACCCATGTCGCTGTTCGCTGGCCTCATCCTATGGCAGCTTGCGACCGGGCGAACCGCCTATCACGCCGCGACCTTCTCCACTGCGTTGCAGTATTGCAGCTATGGCCTGTTATGTTTTCTGATGGTTCAATGCCTGCGCAGAGCTTCGCAGGTTAAGGCCCTCGCCTGGGTGTTCTCCGGATACGGTTTCGCGGTTGCGATGTTTGCGTTCCTCCAAGGTATCGCGCCTAACGGCAAACTGTATTGGCTACGGTCTCTGTCATCTGACGGCTGGATCTATGGCCCGTATGTAAACCACAATCACTATGCCGGCCTGATGGAGATGTTGACGCCGATTCCTCTCGTCATTTCCTTCTCCGAAGGCATTCGGAGCTCACGGAAAGCGCTGGCGGTGCTGACGGCGGCAGTTATGGCGAGCACGATTTTTCTCTCCGGATCGCGTGGTGGCATGATTGCCTTCGCTACGCAGATGGCTCTGCTCGTGATCCTCCTTATCAAGCGAAAGAATAACTGGACGGCAACCCTTGCTTTAGGCGCCTTCTTGGTCGTCGCGTTGGGATTGCTTGCCTGGCTTGGCGGCGGCGATTTAGTGGAGCGGGTGGCGAGCATTCACAACGGGGCCAGAGCGGAACTATCCGGAGGCACGCGACTGACCATCGATCGCGACGCACTGAAGATGTTCGCGCAAAAACCAGTTTTGGGATGGGGGCTTGGCGTATTTCCTGACATCTATCCGCAGTTCAGCAGTCTTGCGACCAATCTTCAAGTGGGGATGGCTCACAACGATTACTTGCAATCGCTGGTTGAAACGGGAGCACTAGGGTTTGCGATCGTCCTATGGTTTCTGCTGACGCTATTTCGCTCTGCACTAAAGAAATTGAAGCAGTCGCCACCTGACACCAACACCGCCGCGACCTTAGCTGCAATGCTGGGGGTGACTGGAATCCTGGTTCACAGCGTCGTAGATTTCAACTTGCAGATTCCGGCCAACGCAGCGCTGTTTTACGTGTTATGCGTGGTAGGTGCGATGGAGCCGCGTTTTGCCCGGCATCGCCGCGGGGGTCGCAAACGGTCTCAATGGCTCGAAGAACGATCGAAGGAGCCGCTCGCGTCGACTACGGTTTCCATTGGCTGAGAAAGGGTTTCGCCGCGGTGCAAAGCAACAGGCAAATTATCACTCCTCCTCCCACCAGTGCTCCGCCCAGCACATAAGGATCCGTCAGTAGCCCGCCGCCTTGAGCCACAGGCGGTCCGGCCAGCCCCTTCCGCTTCTTTTTCTTGTTGCAGTTCCCGGAGTCGTCGCGGGTGGCTTGTTCTCCCTCGGACAAGTTGGCGGTACTGGTTCCGCAATTCACGTTAACATTGCCCTTGCCAGCAACGATCTCTACCGTTCCGTCCGCATCCACTACTTCAAATTCTGTCCACGAGTTCGATGCGGGAGTCACTGTGACTTCCCGGGCCAGCGCGACCATGCCTTTAGACGTAGCCACGCTAACACCTCCATGCTCGACCGAGACGGCATTGCCCTCAAACTTGACCAGGGAGTCCTGCAGGACGATGACACCGGAGCCGGAAGCATCAAGGGTAGCGAGGGACTCTGTTTGAGTCTGGATTAAGTCGCCCGGGAAAACGGCGGAGGAACGAGGCAAGGCTTTACCATTGAGCCACACCGTGCCCTTGCCGCTGCCATAGAGCATGGCTGCGCCGGAATCAACGTCAGCCGCGACCAGCGATGCGGGCGTGATGGCGATCAACATCCAGCAAATAACGTTTCGGAGTATGGACACACTCATACACAAGTTCTTCGCCGTGATGCTAGCCTGCCGCCCATTGATCGTCAATTGCCTTGTCTGGTCACCACCCCTTAGGTCGGAGGGATTGAATCGCTAGCGCCAACGATCGATGAGTTCCCACCACATCAGTTTCAGCCATTCTTCAAAGTTCACCTTGGCCCACTCGCGATTTCGCCACCATTGGACGCCGAACTCTTGTTCGTCCGAGACTGCCGCGACACTGTACTCCGCGGGCGAAACCCGATTAAAGGTACTAAGAGCCCGCCGCGTGTGGTAATCGGACGTGACCAGCAGAATGCGTCGAACGCCAGCGCCCGCGAGGCAGCGGGAAACGTCATGCGCCTCATCCCTGGTGGAGTGTCCGTGGATCGCGCAAATCGTGATCGAGGCAGGCTGCGGCAACCCTTCGACGTACTTGCGGGCTATCTCCATCTCGTTCCACTGGTAAATCCTGGCCTCGGCTGGAACGTCGAGAATCAATCGCGGTGCGTAACCCTGATCCAGCAATTCCAGACCCCGCGCCGGTCGCCGGTCGGTTTCTCCAGCAAGAACCACCATCACGTCTGACTTACGAGGTTGATTCACCACCAGGAATCGACCCGAAGTCGAACCTAGAATGACGATGAACAATGCTGCAACGATTAAGACGAGTCGCAACTTTCTCATAGATTCGTTTCTTGTTTGACCTCAACGGGCTGAACACGGTGGTTCGTCAGCTTCTCTCAGCATTCCAGACTACGCGAAATGTCGAATCGGGTGACCTTCAACCCAGCAAGTTACTTCGGTGAGCACCTGTTCGCCAGTGACCCGAGTGCGTGGGGGCAACATGCTAAAATCCAGCTTTACCCAGACTTTCAACTATGACTATCGAATCCATGCCCGCCGCTTTGTTTTCCGAACTGAAGAACAAGATTGAGCAGAAACAGGCACGTGTCGCCGTTATCGGGCTTGGCTACGTCGGTCTGCCATTGGCTCTGCTTTACACGGAGCAGAAATTCTCAGTCACCGGGTTTGATATCGATGCCCGCAAGATTTCTACGCTGGATAAGGGTGGCTCCTACATTTTCCGCATTCCAGCGACTGAGATTCAGGAGGCAAAGAAACGCGGATTCAGCGCCACCGCCGAATATTCACGTCTGACCGAGATGGACGCGATTATCATTTGTGTCCCCACGCCACTCAACGAATATCACGAGCCCGACCTCAGTTACATCACGGATACGGCCAAGTCCATCGCTCCCCATTTGCGCGCGGGGCATCTGGTGATCCTGGAGAGCACGACGTATCCGGGCACCACGGAAGAAGTGTTAATCCCAATCTTGGAAAAGGGCAACCCGCGCGGGCTGAAGGCTTCGCATGGCGAAGCTTCCAACGGGGAGGAGTTTTATGTCGCGTTTTCTCCTGAACGCGAAGATCCAGGGAATCAGACGGTGGCGCGGCGTGATATTCCGAAAGTAGTCGGCGGACTCGATGTGAAAGCGTCCGACCTGGCGGCCGCTTTGTATGGCGCGATCTTTAACCGCGTCGTGCGTGTCTCTTCGCCGGCGGCCGCAGAGATGACCAAGTTGCTGGAAAATATCTATCGTTGTGTGAATATTGCTCTCGTCAATGAGCTGAAGCTGCTGTCGCTGCGGATGGGAATCAATATTTGGGAAGTGATCGAGGCGGCCGCGACCAAGCCTTTCGGATTTCAACCTTTCTATCCGGGGCCGGGTTTGGGTGGCCATTGCATTCCGGTGGATCCTTTTTATCTTTCCTGGAAAGCCAAGGAATGGGATTTCCGCACACGATTCATTGAACTGGCGGGCGAGATCAACACCAACATGCCGTATCACGTGCTGGAATCGGTCGGCAAAGCCCTAAACCAGCAGAAGAAAGCGTTAAACGGCTCCAGGATCCTCGTGCTCGGACTCGCTTACAAGAAAGATATCGACGATTTGCGCGAGTCTCCTTCCCTGACCATCATCGAACTGCTGCAAAAGGACGGGGTTCAGGTCAGCTACAACGACCCTTACTTCCCGACTGTCGGCAAGGGGCGCAAATATGATCTGCAAATGAAGTGCGCGCCGTTGGAGAATCTCGGGCAGTACGACTGCGTGCTGATCATCACCGATCACTCCGATTACGACTACGCGGCCATCGTGCGCGAGTCACAGCTCGTGGTGGATACACGCAACGCCACGCGTAATATCAAGAGTCCCAAGATCGTCCACTGCTGACGACAGCCTGAAATTCCAGAGTGCGCTTTCATCGCGCGGAATCATTGCAGAGTAGAAGTGCCTACAACCTGCCCGTGATCGTTAATCGCTTGCGCCGAGGAAACGCTGCCGCCCAGCGTACCCAGGTCTTGAATCTTGTTGGGCGCCGTCCAAAGCACCGCGTGCGTGACTCCAGTCTGGCTCAGATCGGAAAAGCCCACGATCTGGCTTTTGCTATTTATGGCCAACGCGGTGCTGTTTTGGCCGCCCAGTGTTCCCAGGTCTTGCATGCGGGCGCTTTGCGTCCACAGAAAAGCGTGGGTGGGGGAAATATCGGCGATCGAAGCCCATCCCACAACCTGTTCGGATCGACTGATTCCGAACGCAGCGCTGTTATCGCCCCCGAGAGTGCCAAGGTCGACCAGATGCGAGCCTTCGCGGCGAATAAACGCATGGTTCGGCGTGAGAGTTTTGTTTAGCGGCGAAGCTCCGACAACAGTCCCTGCGGCGTTGATGGCGTATCCATAACTGTAATCGGATCCCAGCGTTCCCAACCCCGTCATGTGCCCGCCTGCAGTTCGAACATACGCTACATAACGGACGTCTCCAGTTCGCGACGAAGTGCCAGCAATATCGCCTCGGTCATTGATCGCAGCCCCGTCACTGTAAGTACCGCCCAAGGTGCCCAATTCCTTCATGCCCGTTGCTGCTGTCCACAGGAACGCACGGACATCGCCGGACGCAGTGCTCGCAGCGCCTACGACGTGCCCAGCTGAATTGATTCCCTCAGCTTCCGCGAAATCTCCTCCAAGCGTGCCCAGGTCCTGCATGCCTCCGCTCTTGGTCCAGAGGAATGCACGAGTCGTCCCCTCGGTGGTTTCATAGTAGCCGACGACCTGTCCAGCGTTGTTGATCCCGTTGGCATAGCTGCTGCCGCCTAGGCTGCCGAGATCCTGCATCCCGGCCGTCGCCGACCACAGGAAAGCGTGGGTTGTGCTTTGAGCGTTCGCATGAACCGCTAGGGTGGCAGCCAAGATGGACAGCCATAGCCAGGTGCGCGTTAGTTTCAGCATTGTGTGATCTCCAAACTCAAAGGATCAACCAAGGGGAAGTGACAACCTGGTCGTGATACCAGGAGCGAACGAATCTTACTATCAATTGCGTCGAATCAGAACTGAATCTCGAGTCTGTTTGCGGAAATCGCTGGCACGGGCTTGTCGGGACCAGAATACCGAGTGGTATTGAAGGATCGACTGCTGGGCGGATCTTGTCTCGAACTTACTGTCCGACGGAGCTGGCAACCGATGAAAACACGTTGTTGGCGTTCGCACCGATCAAACGAATCGTGCCCACCACGATCACCAATACAACGGCCAACATGACCGCGTATTCCGCGACGTCCTGTCCTCGCTCATCGGACCACAGTTGATGCAAAAACCTTGCCACGGGCTCCTCCTTGCTCCCCAGTCAAAACTCCTCGCGCGGGCGAGAGGAAATTGCTCACCAGGTTGACAAGCGGCGGAAATATCCCCCTGATATCCCCTGTCTTGATAAATGCTAATGATGTGGCGAGAGCAGAACAATAGCCCTTCGGTGTCAGGGTATGGCACAAGAGTGCCATACGCTTAGGCGATCGGTTTCAAAGGCAGAGACTGATTGACCGCGAACAGCGCCAGTTCCAGACGAGTGGAAACCCCAAGCTTATCGAAGATATTGCTGAGATGGTGCTTCACCGTGTCTTCACTGATCTTGAAGTATTCCGCAGTTTCCTTATTGGAGTAGCCCGCAACCACCGCCGAAACAATCTCTAGCTCGCGGGGGGTCAGGCCGAATTTCTTCTGCCGGGCCTCTTCCCCGGACGACTGCACCAGGGTTCTGAGGTACTGCACCAGGTTCGAGACGCTCTCGCGTCCAACCCAGTACTCTCCCGCCATCACGGTATGAATTGCTTTTAGAAGAAGCTGGGTGGCGGAATCCTTTAGTACCACGCCGCGAGCTCCGAGTTGCAAAGCCTCGACAATCTGGGCTTTCTCGGCGGCAGCGGTGAGCAGAATTACTCGAACCGCATTCTGGTTGGATGCGGAACTCATTTCGCGCAGCGCCTCCAGACCGGGATGGCGAGGCATGGCCAGGTCAAGGAGCAGGATATCGGGCTTGAGCTGCCTTGCGAGTTTGACTGCCTCGGCGCCGTCACAGGCTTCGCCGATCACTTTGAGGTCAGGCTCGGTCTCCAAAAGGCGCCGCAAGCCATCCCTGAAAATAGGATGGTCATCGGCAATCAGGATGCGAGTCGGCTGCATTCGTCGGTTATCCATAAGTTGCCTGCCGGCGCTGTGGAACGGTGATCTCTAAACGCGTACCGAGGCCGGGGTTTGATTCTATCGTGAGTTCGCCTTCAATCAAACGGACTCGCTCTTTAATGACTACAGGTCCCTTGCCCATGGTGTCGAGTTCGGCTTGTGAAAGGCGGCCGGTGAACGGGAAGCCACGGCCGTCGTCTTCGACCAGCACGTGCCACGCGCCATTGCGCGAACCCAGCCGGACCAGCACCTGCCGGGCTTTGCTGTGCTTGCGGACATTGACCAGCGCCTCTTGCACAATGCGAGCCAATTCTCTGCACACCGGCTGCGGCATATTCAGTTCATCGAGATCGGAAAGAAACCGCGCGGAAATTCCAGTCTCGCGCTGGAACCTTTCCACCGTGTCAGATAGTAACCCCAAAAGCTTCTTGGAATCTACGTCCAGGGTTTTCATTTGTTGCATCAGTTCCCGTAGTTTGAGAACTTCTTCGCGCAGCAGCCCCTGGATGCGGCCTAGTTCTTCCGTCACCAAACCAGGTTTACCCGGCGACTGACGCCGCAACACATCCACCTGCATCTCGACGGCGATTAGCGACTGGACAGCGCCGTCGTGCAACTCACGGGCGAAACGCGCGCGCTCCAGCGCTCCTGCCCGCAGCCGCAGCCGCCGCAATAGAAGCACGTTGTAAACCGCCGGTCCCACCTGGCGCACCAATTCTTCCAGGAAGCGCAGTTCCTCCTCGGTATCCCCGGTTAAAGAAGGATCCAGCAGAAAGATTCGTCCTGACCATTCTCGTCCGAACATGAACGACACGGTCATCAGACTTCGGAAATCGTACTTCTTCGCGAGGGGCGCCAAGAACTCAGGAGTAAGATCCCGAAGTCTGCCGCCATCCCGATCCAATCCCAGAAGGGAGTAATCGCCAGCGTCCCGTTTGCCGGTATGCTTTGCATAACACGTTGCAGCTTGCGACTCATACAGATATGTCTCGCGGTCGTTCGCAGACGGTTCGAGCCAGCGAAAAGACGTATCACTCTCGAGACGGCGTAGTTCTCCAACAAACACCCGGTAGTTGCTGGTTTCGTGCGAGGCGATGACCAACTGTTTTGCCCCGTACATCGCGAGTAGTTCGCCCGCAATATCGCCGATGGTTCCGGTCAGGCCGGCCTCTACTCTTGCCTTCCCGATGGTCCGGGCAATCACGGCTTTTTCCGCGCGGAGTTGCTTCTGCTGCTCAGCCAGATAGCCGAGTAGAATGCCCAATACCAGAAGATAGACGGAGCGCATGAAAAGGTGCTTGGGCTCGAAGTCGTTGGTGTTCACTTGCAGGAGAGGAAGGTGCAGCTTCAAGCCATTCACCCAGTCAACGAAATGCAGGTGAATCAAACAAAAGCTTTCGATCCAAAGCAACAACACCGCTGCCACGGCAGTTCCCATCGTCTCCCACAAACCCCAGCGATACGCGGCCGCTGCCAGAACGAAAACGAAGAACAACGAAAAGGGATCGCCTTGCCCTGTGGCAAAAGCTGAAATGAGAGCCGGCCAAATCACGTCTGCGCTGTGCACCAGCAATCGGAAAGACGGCGTCGATTCCTGCCGCCAGCGCAAGAAGACAATGACAAAAAAACCTTGGAGTATATAAAAAGCCAGTATTCCGTAGGCCCAAACGGAATAGCGGATCGCCGCGGGATCCATCCAGATAGCGACTAGTGAAGCCAGTGCGAGGGACACTCGAGCCGTGGCCAGCCACCGTTCAGTCCGGCGTACTTCTCCGGGCCCCATGGGAGCCCGGAGTCGCCACAGGAATCGATCTCGTAACGCTTGGAATGGCAATCGGGTACGACCGCGCACAAAAAATGATGTCACGCGGATATTATTTGTAATACCGCTGGAGAGCAAGAGAAACTTCCCACAATCGCCTCTAACGTCAACATTCTAAATTAGCTAGACTTAGTGAAGATGTAGCTGGAGTGTTGCACGACTTCGCCTTGGTTACTTGAGTAACTTTCCCTCTGGCCCAATGTGACGAAGAATCAGGAGCGGATGATCATGTCCGGACGCTCGAAGCTTTGGATGTCGGCTGCCATTGGCTTGTTATGTGTACAGGCGCTGGCATCGCTATTCTTGCGTCAGGGCTTTGCGCTGACCGCGCTCAGCGACATCCTCCAATTCGTTCTGCTTCTCGCCGGTACGGTTGCACTCTTACTCAATACTCTTGCCACTCGCGGTCGTATCCGCTTGTTCTGGGCCCTGATGACACTTGGGACCGCGCTCTGGATGTCGTACCAGGGCTTGTGGACATACTTCGAAGTCTTGATGCGGAAGGATGTTCCCAATCCTTTCGCGGGAGACGTCGTTCTGTTCCTTCATATCGTTCCTATGACGGCTGCGCTGGCGCTGCAGCCGCACGTCCAACCCGATGATCGCACCACGCGCTTGGGAACGCTTGATTTTGCTCTCCTGTTCATCTGGTGGCTATATCTTTATTTGTTCGAGGTAATTCCCTGGCAGTACGTGCAAGCCTACGAGCACAGCTACGATCACAATCTCAACATCCTGTACCTTACCGAGAAAATAGTTTTCCTGGCTGGCGTCGGCATGCTTTGGGTCCGCAGCCAAGGCTCATGGAGAATCATTTACGCCAACTGGTTTGGCGCGGGCTTAACTTACTCGCTGAGTTCCTTCATTGCGAACTGGGCGCTCGAAAACAAGAAATATCACACGGGCAGCTTCTATGACGTGCCCCTGGCCATCTCCATGGCTTGGATTACCGTAATTGCAGTTCTGGCGTTCCATTCTTCCAGCAAACAGCAGCCTGCTCGTCCTTCCGGCAGCTACGGAGTGTGGGTGGCGAGGCTGGGCATGTCCGC
>Ga0209415_10013759_pt1 | contig 13301 bp, 11 predicted proteins | sample PeaSoiSIISIP2007_FD_187696 | JGI IMG/M metagenome (GOLD analysis project Ga0209415, IMG submission 187696) | Peat soil microbial communities from Weissenstadt, Germany - SII-SIP-2007 (SPAdes) (version 2) | ecosystem: Environmental > Terrestrial > Soil > Wetlands > Peat | place: Germany... | reverse complement strand
AGCCGAGACGGCAGGTCGCCGAACCCGCCGTCGCGATGTTCGCGCAGCCGGCCGCGAAGCCGGTGCAGCCGCACCGTCCGGAACAGCGGGAGCCTCGGGTTGTCGGCTTTGGCGACGATCTGCCGGCGTTTCTCGCGCGCGCCCCCCGGGTCGCCGCCGGCGCCTGATCCGGCGCTCGTCCGCACCCCGGCGTCATTGCGAGGAGCGCCGCGACGACGCAATCTCCCGCCGACAGTGAGAAACCGGCACGAGATTGATTCGCTTCGCTCGCAATGACAGCATGTGGCGCGGGGAACGCTGCTTGGGTTCGGAGGACGCATGAGTGACGCCGGCTGGGTCAAGGCCGCCAACCGAAAGGATCTCACGGAGGGAGAGGTGCTGGGCGTCCTCGTCGCCGGCAAGGAAATCGCGCTTTACGATCTCGACGGCACGCTCCATGCCACCGACGACATCTGCACCCATGCCTACGCCAAATTGTCCGACGGCTGGCTCGACAAGGGCGAGATCGAATGCCCGCTGCATGCCGGCCGCTTCGACATCCAAACCGGCAAGGCGCTGTGCCCACCAGTCACCGACGACCTCAAGACCTACCCTGTCCGCCTCGTCGGCGACGAGATCCAGGTCAAGTTGGATTAAATAGGGAGCCGCATCCCCGGCAAAAGCCGGGATCCACTTTTCGGCGCCTGAGATGCTCGAGAGTGGATCCCGGCCTTCGCCGGGAACGCGGTCCTTCTTATGAGTACACCCGATGGTAAAGCTCGATGATTTCCTCGCTCGTCGGCACCCGCGGGTTGTTGGCGGGGGAGCCCGAAGCCAGCGCCTGGCTCGCCATCACCGGCAAGAGTTCGTCGTAGCGGGCGCGCGCGATGCCGTAGGCTTGCGGGCTCGGCACGCGAAGATCGGCATTGAGCCGGCGCAACTCGTCCAGGAGGCGCGCCACCGCGCTCTGGCTGCCTTCGCCCGCGTCGGCCACCCCCATCGCTCGGGCGCAATCGGCGTAGCGCTCGAGCGCCGAGGGGGCCGAGAAGGCGGTGATCTCGGGCAGCAGCATCGCGTTCGAGAGGCCGTGCGGGACATGGAAAAACGCGCCGATCGGCCGGCTCATGCCGTGCACCAAGGCGACGCTCGCGTTCGAAAACGCCATCCCCGCCTTCATCGCGCCAAGCATCATGGCTTCCCGCGCCGCACGGTTTTGCGGCTCGGCGCAGGCGGTGCGGATGTTCCGGGCGATGAGGCCCATCGCGGTTGTCGCCAGGCCATCGGTGAAGGGGCTGGCGCGGCGGCTGACATAAGCCTCGATCGCATGGGTCAGGCTGTCGATCCCGGTGTCGGCGGTGAGGCGCAGCGGCATCGTCATGGTCAGCTCAAAGTCGACGATCGCCGCCGTGGGACAGCAGGCGAGCCCGGCAATAAGCATCTTCTCGTCGGTCTCAGTGTCGGTGACGACGGTGAAGCGGGTGACCTCCGATCCGGTGCCCGCGGTCGTCGGAATGGCGACAATCGGAGCGCCGGCAACGGGGATGTCGTTGGGCACCTTGTAGTCGCGCAGGTGCCCGCCGTTGGCGGCGAGCACCGACATCCCCTTGGCGGTGTCGATCGAGCTGCCGCCACCGATCGCCACCAGACTGTCATAGTCACCGGCCTGGAGGCGCTCGGTCCCGGTCTCGATGACTGCGGTCGTCGGGTCGGGGACGGTGTCGGAAAAGACCGACCAGGGGATCCGCGCGCCATCGAGAAGCGCGGTCGCGCGATCGAGGATGCCGCTTCGGGCGATATAGGGGTCGGTGACGATCAGCGGCCGCGCGAGGCCCAGCCGCGCCAGCAAACCGGGCAATTCCGCGAGCGCCCCTCCGCCGATCGCCATCAGCCGCGGTGCCGTGATCAACGCCGCCATCGCGCTCCCCCTTCAGCCGGGTTTCTGCAATCGAAACCGCAGGATGCCGCCCGGCTGTTCGCTCGCCTCGATCAGCGCGCAGCCGGTGGTGCTGCAGAAATGCTCGAAATCCTTGGTCGCGCCGGGATCGGTCGCCAGGACTTCGAGGATGCCGCCGGGCGGCACCGCCTTCAGCGCACGGCGCGCCTTCAGCACCGGCAGCGGGCACAAGAGCCCCGTCGCATCGAGCGTGCTGTCGGGACGCATCGTCGCTCTAATTTCTTCATCTGCCATCGTGCATCTCAAGGATCGCGGCGATCGTGCTCGCACCAGGGACCCTGCTTTCTAGCGGTGAGCGCGGCGCTCGGCAACAGGCAGTGGCAGCCGGGACAGGATTCGCGGGCCGCTGGGGGATGCTAGACTGGCGCGCCGGCGAGATCACAAATCACCAACGAACCGGAGAAGGAGATCCATAGGTGCCCGGTCCCATCGTCCACGCTGACGGCGCGGCCCCGCTCGATCCGGTCGGCGCCGGCGATGTGCAACCCGCTCTCACGACGGTCGAGCCGATTATCCTGGGTGTCTCACGCGCAGATGCCGGCACCGGATTCCCGCTCGCGGATCACGGTCTCGCCGCGAGCGCGGACAACGATGGTTCGACCAAGATCGCCGCCGCTCGAGCGACCATGCACGCGCTGCCCGCATCGAGCGGCGCCGGCGATGCGGCTGGTTCGGTGGTGCAGTTCGGCGGGTCCGTCGTGGCGAATGCGGTGGCACTCGGCGGTGCGGACAGCGTCGCGCCGGGCGCCGATGATACCGCGAGCGTCGATACCGGCTGGATCATTCCGGCCGGCGCCGATGCGCCGTCCGGCGATATGGTCACCGCCGCCGGGCTGGCGGGCGGTGCGGTCGAGAGCATCGTATCGGGCGGGGGCGCGACCAGCGCGGCGCCATCGGGAGCGCGGTCGGAAGCCCGATCCGCAAAAGGGGACGCGACCGGCGGGCCGAACGATCCGGTCGCCGGATTTGCCTCGACCGCCCCCATCGTGGTTAGCGGGAGCAAGCCCGGAGGCTTGACCTTCCATATCAGCTTTGATTCCTCGGTGGGCAGCGCGCCGGTCAGCTTCGACACCGAGGTCCGCGCCGCGTTCCAGTTTTACGCCAATACCTTCGACAACCCGGGGGTGACGCTCTACTACAATGTCGGCTACGGCGAAGTGCAAACCGGTGGCGGCGCGAACACTCCTGTCACTGGTCTGGGCGAGAGCGAAACGTTTACCGGCCCAAGCGAATCCTATTCCAAGCTTCGCTCGACGATGAGCGCCCGCGCCGCGACCGGCGACGCCGCCGACAAGACCGCGCTGGCCAACGACCTGCCGGCAACCAATCCGACCGGTGGAATGGTCTTGAATATATCGATGGCGCAAGAGAAGGCGCTGGGGCTAGCCAGCGGATCGTCGGGATCGTTCACCAATCCCGACGGCAATATCGGCTTTGGCACGTCCCTGATCAGCGGTGGCGTGCCGCAACCGGGTTTCCTCGGCGTTGTCGAACATGAAATCTCGGAGGTAATGGGCCGCAGCTCGTGGCTGGACGGCTCGGGCGATTACTCGCTGATCGACCTGTACCGCTATGCCGCGCCGGGTGTCCGCCAGCTCTCCGACACCGGCAATCCGTCCTATTTCTCGCTCGACGGCGGGAAAACCGATATCTTCAATTGGAACAACCCCTCGAACGCGTTTGGCGATCCCGGCGATCTCGGCGACTGGCTCTCCACCAATATCTATACGCCCGATGCCTTTAACGACGACAGCGAAACCTCCGTCAGCAACCCCGTCACCTCCCGGGACATCACGCTGATGGATGTGCTCGGCTGGGACCGGGCATCATCGACGACCTACACTGTCGGCGCCGGTCACTCTAGCACCGGCATCGTCATCTATTCCGGCGACAACGAGTATGTGAAGTCCGGCGGCACGGCAGTGGCCACCTTTGCGATGAGCGGCGGCGTCGAAACCGTCTCAGCCGGTGGCAAGGACCGCACTGCCAAGCTGCTCAGCGGCGCCGAGCAGGATGTCTTTGGTGTGGCCCGGTTTGTCGTCGTCAACGGGGGTACGCAGGTCGTCGGAGCGGGCGGGGTGGCGAGTGGTGGCACGCTCAGCAACGGTGGTGGGCAGTTCGTCGATTCCGGTGGCGTGGCGAGCGGCGCGACCATCAGAGGCGGCGGGAGCGGCAGCTTCCAGGCGGTCTACGGCGGCACCGCAACCGGCACCGTGGTCAGCAACGGCGGCGCCCAGTTTGTTGCCCATGGCGGCACGGCGATCGGCGCCACAGTGCGCAGCGGCGGCATTCTTGAAGTTTTTTCGGCCGGCACGGCGAGCCGCACGACGATCGAGCGAGCCGGCTCTGGAGTCGTCTCTTCCGGCAGCGTCGCCAATCTAACCACGATCAATGGCGGCCTCTTCGAGGTGGCGAGCGGCGGCGTGGCCAGAGGCACGGTCACTTTCGTCAGCGGCGGCACGTTGCAGCTTGATGCCGGGGCCAACTTTGCCGGCGTCATCGCGGGTTTTGCTGGCGCTGACCGGATCGATCTGCGGAGGATCTCCTTTGCGGCGGGGCCAACGGAAAGTTTCAGCGAGGCGCCGAGCAACACCAGCGGCACGCTCACCCTGACTGACGGAACGCACACCGTCCAGCTCATCCTGCTCGGGTTTTATGCGACGAACGATTTCGCTCTTTTGAACGATTTCCACGGCGGAACGCGGGTTACCGATTCGCCGGCAGCGGGCGGCGCGGCGCGAGTGACCTTCGCCGAGATCGCCCCGGCCCGGCTGCACTCCGGCGCACCGGACGCAGGGAGCGGCCGCCTCTATCTGCCGAGCGCGATTGCCGCCAGCGACCGAGCCTATGCCGGCGCGACGCTTCTCGCGACCGGTCCGCCCGGTGGGCCGGGTTTGGGCTCCCACCATCCCCCGCTGCCAGCGCTGCGCTGACGGTGAGATTGGAGGCTGCCGGACCAAGCACATTCCGCCCAACGATTTGCCGCGCCGTCGCGATTTGACCGCGGCTGGTACGCGGCTACAATGGGCGGAAAAGAGGAAACGAGTAGGAAGGGAAACCGGAGGCTGTGGAGTCCGCCACCAAGCTCGATCGGACCGAGAGTATCGATGTGCCGGCCGCCGGCACGTCGGTTGAGGCCATTGCCAGCGGGGTGGGCAATTTTCCCGATCGCGCGAGCAGCTTGCCATGACCACCGTCACCAGCGGTCAAACGCTCAACATTTCCGCCGGCCAGACCAGCAGCGGGATTGTCGTCCAGAGCTTCGGTTTCCTCGATGTCCTCTCCGGCGGCGTTGCCGACGGCACAGTGGTGGAGCTCGCCGGCACCCTCGGTGTCGTTTCCGGCGGCGTCGCCGACGGTACGGTGGTCGGCGGCATTGGCACCCTCAATATCTCTTCCGGCGGTGTCGTCAGCGGTACGGAGGTCAGCGGCGGTTTCCTCAATGTTTCCTCCGGCGGCGTTGCCAGCAGTACGGTGGTGGTCGACGGCGGCATCCTCGATGTCCTTGCCGGCGTCGCCACGGGCACAGTGCTGAGCGGCCACGGCGACCTCTCTGTCGATTCGGGCGGCATCGCCGGCGGTACGGTGGTCGGGGAGGATGGCGAACTCGATGTCTGGTCCGGCGTCGCCAGCGGTACGGTGGTCGGCGGCGGCGGTCAGCTGACGGTCTACGGCGGCGCTGCCAGCGGCACCGTGGTCAGCAGCGGCGGTCGTCTGTATATTTTTGACCGCGCCGGCGTGGTCAGTGGCAGCGTGGTCAGCAGCGGCGGTCGGGTCGACGGGATCACGCTAACCAGTGCGTACGGCCAATGGTCCTCCAACGGCGTGAATGTCATCGATGGTGTGACCATTGAAAGTGGTGGAGCAATCGGCTCGATTGAGATCGATCAGGGCGGATCGATCTCCGGCTTGATCGTCGCTTTCAACGCACTAGCCTACGTTAATAACAGCGGCGTTGCCGATGGATCGGTGGTCACCGACGGTGGGATCCTCTATGTCTTTTCCGGCGGCGTTGCCAGCGGCACGGTGGTCAGCAGCGGTGGCACCATCAACGGGGTTCAGCTCACAAGCGCGTACGGCCAATGGTCCGCCGATGGTGTGAATGTCATCGATGGGGTCACCATTCAAAGCGGTGGAACCGCCTCGATTGAGATTGATAACGGCGGGTCAATCTCCGGCTTAGGCGTCTCCGCAGGGGCATTCTCCAAGGTTAGTTCTGGCGGCGTCGCTTACGGCACGGTGGTTGGCAGCGACGGCCGGTTCCAGGTGATCGGGGGCGGCGTTGCCGTTGGCGCAGTGGTCAACAGCGGCGGCTCTGCGGAGTTTAGCGGCGGCGCTGTCAGCGGCAGCGAGATCGTCCGGTCGGGCGGCACCGCGAATGGGGGCGCGCTCGCCAGCGGCGGCGTCGAACGCGTCTACGGGCGGGCGAATTGGGGCTCGGTCGCCAGCGGCGGACGGCAGATCGTCGAGCGGGGTGGGGTGGCGCACAGCGCCGCGATTAAGCACGGCGGTGATCAGATCGTCTATTCGGGCGGGGTGACGCAGGGGACCACCCTCAAAGGCGGGACCGAAATCGTCTACGGAACGGCGAGCGGCGGTCGGGTCAACCTCCGTGGGCTCGAGACCGTCCACGGGATGGCGAGCGGCGGCACGATCGACCGCGGCGTCATCGAGGTGGCGAGCCGCGGCATCGCCGGCGGCACGGTCAGCTTTATCAACGGCGGCACCTTGCAACTCGATGCCGGGGCCAGCTTCACTGGCGTCATCTCGGGTTTTGCCGTCCCTGACCGGATCGATCTAAGAGGGATCGCCTACGGCGCGGGAACGATGAGCTTCACCGAGGCGGCTGGTAACACCAGCGGCACGCTTAGCGTCAGCGATGGAACGAATACGGTCAACCTCGCGCTGCTCGGGTTCTACACGACAGCCGACTTCACGCTCTCTACCGACAATCACGGCGGGACCCGGGTCACCGACCCGCCGGTCGCGGGTGGCGCGGCGCGAGTGACCTTCGCCGATATCGCCCCGGCCCGGCTGCACGCCGGCGCTCCAGACCCAGGGAGTAGCCGCAGCGATCTGCCGGGCGCTATCGCCGCCGCCAACGACCCAGCCTATGCCGGCTCGACGCTGCTCGCGACCGGTCCTCCCGGCGGGCCGGGTGAGGGCGATCACCATCTCCTTTCGCCGGGGCCGCGCTAGGCGGCTGGCCCATCACCGTCGGTCACGCCGCAGTGTCGCCGTCGGCGCCGGCTCCAGCCGGTTTCGGGGTCCCCTTGGCGACCCCGACCATGGCCGGGCGTAAGAGGCGATCGTGCAGCACATAGCCGGGCTGCAGCACCTCGATCACCGTCCCGGCCGGTGTGCCGGGTCGCTCCGCTTCGAAGATCGCCTGGTGGAAATTGTGGTCGAAACGCTGGCCCGCGGGGTCGATCCGTGTCAGGCCATTGCGCTCGAAAGCGGCCAAGAGTTCGCGCTCGGTCGCCGCGACCCCGTCGAGCAGGCTTTGCGTGCGCGGGTCGGTGACGTCCGCATCGGGCATGGCGTCGAGCGCGCGGCGCAGATTGTCGACCGCCGAGAGCAAATCCTTGGCAAAGCCCGATATCGCATATTTCTGAGCGTCCTCGCGCTCGCGCTGAAAGCGGCGCCGCACATTCTCGGTCTCGGCGAGGGTGCGCAACAGGCGGTCCCTGGTGTCGGCAAGTTCGGCCTCGACCGCGGCGAGACGCTCTTCGGTCGATGCCGGCGCGCCGTCGTCGCCGTATTCGCCGGCGCCGTCCCGGGGATCCTCGCCGGGATCGTTGGCGGCTGGCTCTTCCTTGTCCTCGGTCATGCCCGATTATCCTATGATCCGCCCGATCATCTTGGCGGTGTAGTCCACCATCGGGATGATCCGGGCATAGTTGATCCGAGTGGGGCCGATGACCCCGATGGCGCCGATGACCCGCTCGCGGCTGTTCTGATAGGGCGCGATGATCAATGAACAGCCGGCGACGCCGAACAGATGGCTTTCGGCGCCGATAAAGATCTGTACCCCTTCGGCCTTCTTGCTGGCATCAAGCAGGCGCAGCACGGTCTCCTTGGTCTCCAGCATCTCGAATAGCGAGCGCAGCCGCTCGAGGTCGGCAAGCGCGGTCACGTCTTCGAGGAGATTGGCCTGGCCGCGCACAATGAGCGCGCTGGTTCCTTCGCCCCCGGCCCAGCACGCCAGGCCGCTCGATACCACCCGCGAGGTCAATTCGTCGAGTTGCGCCCGGTGCGATCCGATCTCCCCATCGATCTCGCCGCGCGCCTCCTCGATGGTGCGGCCGATGAGGCGCGAATTGAGGAAATTGGCGGCCGAGACGAGGGTCGAGGGCGGCAGCCCGAGCGGCACCTCGATCACCCGGTTCTCGACGAGGCCATCCTCGGTGACGAGCACGACAAGGGCGCGCCCGGGCCCCAGATGCACAAACTCGATGTGCTTCAGCGGCCGCTCCTGCTTCGGCACGACGACGACCCCGGCGCAATGCGACAGGCCCGAGAGCGCCGTTGTCGCCTCTTCCAGCGCCTGGGGCAGGCTTTTGCCTCTGGCCGCGCAGAGGCTCTCGATATTGACGCGCTCATGTTCGGCAAGGTTGCCGATTTCAAGCAGGCCATGCACGAAGAGGCGAAGCCCCGCCTCGGTCGGCAGCCTTCCGGCCGAGGTATGCGGTGCGTAGAGGAGCCCCGCCTCTTCGAGATCGGCCATCACGTTGCGGATCGTCGCCGGCGACAGGTTCTGTCCCAACAGCCGCGACAAGGTGCGTGAACCGATCGGTTCGCCGGTCTGCACATAACCATCGACGATCAGCCGAAAGATCTCGCGGCTGCGCTCGTTCAACTCGCTGATCGGCGAGGGTGCCGGCATCGTCAACGTTCGCTCGTCGCGTGTCATATTCTCGTCACCATTAAGACGGCACCAGTAGAAGCGATCGGATGCTCGCTCATTCTCGTGTGTCGTCCAACTTCCGAATCCCAAGATCTAGGAAGGCTGCAGCGCAGCGTCAACTCGCGCAAGACCCGCGGGGCGCGGTTAAGGCGTCTTCTTGAAGACGGCCTGGAAGGTCTGGTTGGTTGGCGCGGTGAGATGGCCGTCGAGATCGGCGTAGAGCGGCCGGAAGGCGAACTGGCTGCCGTCCGAATTCTGGAACCGGAGTTCGCCGTCGCGGATGATCCCGGTGCCCTGCAAGACGCCGCCGGGCTCGTGCGCATTCGATCCCATCGGCCCGAAGACATAGACGATCGTCGCCGTCCCGTCCGGCGCGACGGTTTCGACGATCAGTGCGGCGCATAGCGCCGGTGTCCAGGACGCATCGCTCCAGATCCCGAGGAAAGGACGATAGCGGCTCGCAACCGTGTCCGGGTCGGCGAGATGGAGGGTGACCGGCTGCTCGCAGAATATCCGCTCCATCGGAGCCGATGGCTCTGGCGCGCCGGAGGATGCTGTGCCTGCAGGCGGCAAGGGGCTGGCCGAGGGCGCTTGGCCCGGCGGGGGCGCGACGTCCACGGCCGGCGCGAGCGGCGGCAGCGCTTGCGTCTCAAGGGAGCGCGGCGCGGCGCCCGGATCGAGCGGAACCGGTGCGGATTGCTGTTGCGCCAGTGCGAGGGTGGCGCCCAGCACCGGTGCGAGCACAGCGGCGGCAAAGCGAGCGAGCATCAGGACAGCTCCGGACCGGTTCCGCGCAGGCGCCTTCTACCGTCGCAAAATGGCGTTTGGAAGACGCCGGTTGAAAGCCCTTGTCCCGGCTTGCGCAAGCCGGATGTCAGAGGTCGGTCTTGGCGCTCTGACCCGGGGACAGCGTCGCCTTCGTCCATCCCGACCAGGCGCCGGGGACCGGTTTGTCGGGATTGCGGTCGTGACGCCAGCACACGGTGGCGTCGTCGGGAACCTCGATCGTCTCGGTCTTGTCCTTGCGCATGTCGAGTTCCTTGGTCGCGATGTAGCCCTCCGCACGGCTGTCGCAATCGGCGCGCTTGGTGATCACGACCTCGACATTGACGCGGTCCCAATAGGGATCGTTGAGGGTCAGGTTCGTCGTGCCGCCGGGCCCCGAAGAACATGCCGCCAGCGCCAGGACCAACAGCCACACGCGACCCCGCATCATCTCACCCCACCGCTCAATACGGCCGGTCCGCCATGCTGTACATCCGTCGCCGAGCCGAGCGGTCGCAACATTGCCCGGTTGCGCGCCAGGACGCAAACACAGCGAAGCCATTGCTTGCGTTCCGCAGCGCCGCTACGGTGCCGCACCCCGCGCTTCGCCTGCACAGGAGACCCGGCCATGCCCGATGATGCTCGCCGTCCGCTCGTCGACAAATCGCATATGCCGAGCCGGCACGTCACGATCGGGCCGGAACGCGCGCCGCACCGCGCCTTTCTCTATTCGATGGGGCTTTCCGAAGAGCAGATCAACCAGCCGCTGGTCGGCGTGGCGACGACGTGGAACGAGGCGGCGCCCTGCAACATCGCCTTGTCGCGCCAAGCCCAGGCCGCGAAAAAGGGGGTTGCGGCGGCATCGGGCACACCGCGCGAATTCACCACGATCACCGTTACCGACGGGATCGCGATGGGCCACGAGGGCATGAAATCCTCGCTGGTCAGCCGCGAGATCATCGCCGACTCGGTCGAATTGACGATGCGCGGCCATTGCTATGACGCGCTCGTCGGCCTCGCCGGCTGCGACAAATCGCTGCCCGGCCTGATGATGGCGATGGTGCGGCTCAACGTGCCGTCGGTCTTCATGTATGGCGGCTCGATCCTGCCCGGCCGCTTCAAGGGCCGGGACGTGACGATCGGCGATGTGTTCGAGGCCGTCGGCTCGCACAATGTCGGCAACATGTCGGACGAAGATCTGCACGAACTGGAATGCGCCGCCTGCCCCTCGGCGGGATCGTGCGGCGGCCTCTTCACCGCCAATACGATGGCCTGCGTTTCGGAAGCGATCGGTCTCGCGCTGCCCGGCTCGGCCGGAGCGCCGGCCCCCTACGATTCGCGCGATGCGTATGCTGAAGCCTCTGGTCAGGCCGTGATGGAGCTGTTGCGGCGCAACATCCGGCCGCGCGACATCGTGACGAGGAGGGCGCTCGAAAACGCCGCGACCGTGATTGCCGCGGCCGGCGGCTCGACCAATGGCGGGCTGCACCTGCCGGCGATCGCCAACGAGGCCGGCATCGATTTCGACCTCCACGCGTTTGGCGAAATCTGCAAGAAGACCCCGTACATCGCCGATCTGAAGCCCGGCGGCCGCTATGTCATGAAGGATCTGCACGATGTCGGCGGCGTCGCCGTATTGATGAAGGCACTGCTCGATGGCGGCTATCTGCACGGCGACTGCCTGACGGTCACCGGCAAGACCGTCGCGGAAAACCTGAGGGACATCGTCTTCCCGACCCGACAGGACGTGGTCCGCCCGACTTCGGCGCCGCTGGCGCCGACCGGCGGCCTCGTTGTCCTCAAGGGCAACCTCGCGCCGCAGGGGGCAATCGTCAAAGTCGCCGGCATGAAGACGCTGCGCTTCGCCGGCACCGCGCTCTGCTTCGATTGCGAGGAGGATGCTTTCGCGGCGGTCGAACAGCGCCGCTATAAGGACGGCGACATCATCGTCATCCGCTATGAGGGGCCGCGCGGCGGGCCCGGCATGCGCGAGATGCTGTCGACGACGGCGGCGCTCTATGGGCAAGGCGTCGGCGAGCGGGTGGCGCTCCTGACCGATGGCCGGTTCTCGGGTGCGACGCACGGCTTCTGCATCGGCCATGTCGGGCCGGAGGCGGCGGTCGGCGGCCCGATCGCGCTCTTGCGCGACGGCGACCGGATCACGATCGATGCCACTACCGGCGCGATCGATGTGGCGCTGAGCGATGCGGAACTCGCCGAACGCCGCCGCGCCTGGACCCCGCGCAAGAACGACTATCAGTCGGGCACGCTGTGGAAATACGCGCAAACCGTCGGCGATACCGAGAAAGGGGCCATCACCCATCCCGGCGCCCGCGCGGAGACGCATATCTACGCCGACCTCTGAGTACCCGATCGCCACCGCGCTGCAGCAGCAGCTGACCGTCGGCGATGTTGTCGACCTATCTATGGGTCGCGCTCGGCGGTGCCCTCGGCAGCGTCGCGCGATATTGGATGACGAACGCCGTGGCGGCCCTCACCGGGCCTCGCTTCCCATGGGGAACGATCATCATCAATGTGGTCGGGTCGTTCGTGATCGGGCTCATCGCCTACCTGACGACGCCGGTTGGCCGGGTGCCGATCTCGTTCGACATCCGCGCCTTCATCCTGGTGGGGATCTGCGGCGGCTACACCACGTTCTCGTCGTTCAGCCTGCAGACGCTCGAACTTGCGCGCAGCGGGCATTGGCTCGATGCCGGCGGAAACATCGTCCTGTCGGTCGTGCTGTGCCTCGCCGCGGTGTGGGCTGGATACGCGCTTGGCGCCGCTGCCGGCACGAACCCGCCAGGGAGCTAGCCGGATGCATTCTGCGGGTCTGGCATCTCCTGGTGATCGGGTATGCCGACCGGCAGAGACTTCAATAAGACCCTTTCAGTCGGCAAATGCCGGCATGACCTCGCGCGCGAAGATGCGCAGGTGCTCGACGGATCCGGCGAAGTCCATCACCATGACGTATTGGAGGCCGCCCTCCTCCAGGCGCTTGAGGCGGCGGATGATCTCGTCCGGGCGGCCGATCAACGCGTCGCGCTCGGTTAGCTCATTCATCTCCGCGCGCGACAGCATCTTGCGCGGGCGTCCGAGCGCCGGCGATTCCCCGGTCGGCGACAGCGACAGTTGCTGCACGTTGGCCATGAACTTGGCGCGCAGTTCGCGAGCCTTTTCGCGCTCGTCCTCGGTCATCGTAATGTGCAGCGCACGGGTGCACCCCACCGCCCTGGGGTCGAACACCCGGCCTTGCGCCTCGATCGCCCGCCGGTAGACCCCGATCCCCTCGGCGACGGTTTCCGGCCCATCCCCTTGCCCAAGCAGGAGGTTGAACCCGTTCTCGGCGGCAAAGCGGATCGAATTGGGGCTCTGCGCGCCGACCCACAGCGGAGGGTGCGGCTTTTGCACCGGCGCCGGCTCAATGACGACGTCGTCGTAATGCCAATACTTGCCGTGATGGGAAAAGCGCCCCTCGCTGGTCCACGCCTTCTTCAGAAAGGCGACGGTTTCCTGATAGCGCTCCTCGGCCTCGTCCATCCTCATGCAAAACCCGTGGAACTCGCCCCAGCGATAGCCCTTGCCGATGCCGAAATCGAAGCGCCCGTTCGAAAGGAGATCGAGCGTCGCGGCCTGCTCTGCGAGGAGCGCGGGATTGTGCCACGGCAATACCAGAACCGCGGTGCCGAGCCGCAT
>Ga0209415_10013758_pt1 | contig 13301 bp, 12 predicted proteins | sample PeaSoiSIISIP2007_FD_187696 | JGI IMG/M metagenome (GOLD analysis project Ga0209415, IMG submission 187696) | Peat soil microbial communities from Weissenstadt, Germany - SII-SIP-2007 (SPAdes) (version 2) | ecosystem: Environmental > Terrestrial > Soil > Wetlands > Peat | place: Germany... | reverse complement strand
AATCTGCGGCGGGAGGAACTGCCGCTGAAGATCCATTTTGTCCATCACATCGCCGACAACGCAGGTGAAGAGCTCGCGCTGGATGATGGTGAAAAGTTCGTCGTCGGATGCCCAGGACTTTGTTGTGCTCATTGGCCCCGCGCCTGTCTGATTGTTTCCACAAACTGCCGGGCAAGCTGCGTAATGGATGAGAAATCGCCGGTCTTAGCGCGCGCTGTGAGATTGCCCGCTACTCCCACGGCAACCGCCCCGGCATTGATCCAGGCGGCGACATTCTCCAGGCTAACGCCGCCGGCTGGCATCAGTTGTGCTTGAGGAAGCGGTCCTTTCGCGGCTTTGACGAATGCCGGCCCAAAAACCTCTCCAGGAAAAACCTTTATGATGTCAGCGCCGCACTCCATGGCCTCAACCACTTCGCGGATGGTTCCGGCGCCTGGCATGTAGGGCACCTGATAACGGTTGCAGAGACGCGCGGTGCCGGGGTTCAGCGCGGGACCGACCACGAATTGCGCCCCCGCGAGAATGGCGATGCGCGCGGTCTCAGGATCGAGAACCGTGCCTGCCCCCAGCAGAATCTTGCCGGAGAATTGTTTCGCGAGATGTTCGATCACTCCGCTTGCCCCCGGGACGGTGAAAGTGATTTCCAGGGCAGCCGCGCCTCCGAGAGAGCAGGCTTCGGCGATGCGCGCGGCCTGGTCAGGGTTTTCCGCCCGGATCACGGCAACCAGGCCGGAGGCAATAATTTTCCGCACAACTTCGCTTTTCGCGATAGACATAAGCTTCAGTTGGCCGTCCCGCAGCACTCCTGCTTCCGGCTCGGGCTGCGGGCGACTGAATTCATCCTTTACTCAAAAAATGGCTCCCCTTGGCGCGCGTAACGGCGCGCCACTTCTTCGTTCAACGTAACTCCGAGTCCCGGATTGTCGGGAACCTTAATAAAACCGCCTTGAATGAGCGGCTTGGGCAAACCTTCGACCAAGTCATTCCAGCAAGGGACTTCGGACGCATGAAACTCCAGAGCAAGAAAGTTGGGAATCGAGGCGCAGAAATGCGCTGCGGCTAAAGTGCCGACTGGACTGCTGATGTTGTGCGGAGCAACCGGCATGCTATGCACGTCGGCGAACTGCGCAATGTTTTGAGCGACGGACAATCCTCCGACTTTCTGAAGATCAGGAGTCACAACGCTGAGCGCATGTTGCGCGATGATTTCTTGAAAGCCTTCGAACAGGAACAGATTCTCTCCGGTGGCAATCGGGATGAGCACTTTCGAACTGATCTCTTTCAGCGCGGCGGTGTTGTTGGGCGGCACTGGATCTTCAAGCCACAACAGCCGGAATGGTTCGAGTTCGCGGGCCACCTTCACGACATCGCTGGCGTTGTAGCGCCAATGGCAATCTACCGCGATGTCGGTGTCGCTGCCCACCGCGTCGTGAACCGCTCCGATCAAGCTCACCATGTGATCGATCGCGCGGTTGCTGAGCACACGATTGTGGGGATCGCGACCTTCGGTGCCGGGCACGTCGAGATCAAACTTCAGGGCGGTGAATGCTTCCGCTCTTTTTGCCAAAGCCTGACGTCGATAGGCATCCGGCGAGGCCGGGGGATCTCCACCCGCCTCGCCGAAGTAATCCTTGGCGCTGTGTTTGGCATCTTTCGATTCCCACGGCGCAGGGCGGGAGCGCAACACTTCGTCAAGGCTTTCGAGAGCTTCGCTTCCGTGGCAATCGGCATAGATGCGGACCTTGTCGCGGAACTTTCCTCCCAGCAGACGATAAATGGGTACGTCAAGCCATTGACCAAGTAAATCCCAGAGCGCGGTTTCGATGCCGCTGATCGCGTTGTAGACGATGCCGGCGACCGAACCGGCGCCGGAAGTGGCAAGCTGCAGTTTGCGGAACAGGCGATGAATGTCGCGCGGGTCCTCCCCCAGCAGCAGCGGCTCGAGCGAGCGCAGAATCGAGGTGAGGCCGGGAGCGAAAAAGCATTCACCTAGCCCTCGCAGTCCTTCATCCGTTTCGATGCGGACGAATGTCCAATCGAAATTGCCCTCGACTACTGCGGTCTTCAGCCTGAGGATTTTCACGTTGTGCTCAATTTTCGTCCGGGCGATTATACGCTGTGACGGTTCCACCACGCTCGTCGGCTGAGCTATGAATCGCCCGTCCCGTGCGGCGGAAATTGAACGACGGCATTCGTGCCAGCTAGAATGCTGGAATGAACTCGATCGTCCTGAAGGCTACCGAAAGCTGCCGGTGGGACTGCGTCAGTCTCGGCGAAGTCATGCTGCGGCTCGATCCCGGCGAGGAACGCATCCACACGGCTCGGACATTGGGGATCCTGGATCCGGGGCGGCGGCGATTCATTTGCCTCGGCCTCATCTATGGTTTTCTCGCGGGCAAAGACGCCCAATGGGCCGTGTGGCTCATGGCGCACTCGCCATCACAAGGCCGGGAGACACGAGCATGGCGACGCCCTCCGAAGTCGAGGCTGTGATGCGTGGAGGCTCAGCGCGCATTGCACGTTGAGACGGAGCCGATTCCCAGGTGTGGACATCAGTGTCGGCAGAACTCAAGAAGCTCGGGTGGAAACGGCTGCTCTCGTAGTATGTTTGTTACTAAGACGGCGACGTACGGAATCGCTCTCACGGCTCTCAGGGAAAAGAAATAGCAAAATGGCGAAGCGGCCAATCTCACGGCGCAAGTTCCTATTGCATTCATCGGGCGCGGCGGGCCTGATGCTGGCGGGGGGCCCTCTCGCGGCCATGCCCACCCCGGTTGTGGCTGAAACGCAGACTAAGTCAGGGGAGCGATCGCAAACACCAACTGTGCGGCCTCAGGCTATTCCGTCCTGCGCCTGGAAGCGAACCCTCGGTGATTTGCCCAAGATCGCGCTGATGCCGGAAGACGGCGTGCCGCCGCAGGATCGGGCCGGACTGAATACGTTGACGCGGGTCAAGAAGGGAATTCCGCTGGGGGGAATTGGCGCGGGAAATTTCATGTACAACATCTGCGGCACATTCGGGCCATGGCAGATGAAAGTGGGAAGGTATGAGGAACGGTTTCTCCCTCAAGGCGCGTTTCATATCCGAGAACAGGTAAAGGGAAAACGCGCAACGGCGCGGACTCTTGCAACCGATGACGTACTGCCTGCCTGGGCACGACTCCAGCCGGGTGAAGGCGAATACTACGCTCTGTTCCCGCGCGGCTGGTGCACTTACAGCCCCTTCGAGACCAAGATCACCTTGGAGTTTTTCACCCCGGTCATCAAAGACAACTACCGGGAAACGTCTTTCCCCGCCTCGCTATTTCAGTTCAGGATTCATAACCCGTTGTCATCGCCGGTCGAAGTCTCAGTCATGTTCACTTTTCCGAATGCGCCCTACACTGGACCTCAGAACACTCCGCTCGGGAAGACAAAGGGGCCCGACGTTGCCGAAACGGCGAGGGAGCGCAGGGGACTGACCAACGAATTGACCCGCGATGCTCATCTCGGGATCACTGCGATCCTGATGAAGGCCCACCATCCAACGAATTCGCCGGAAACGGAAAACTCCGAGTGGTGCATCGCCACGAAAGCCGCGGCATCGCATACGAGGAGTTGGGATGGCGAAGGCGACGGAGCCGAGATTTGGCAAGATTTCTCTGCTGACGGGGAACTGGGTGATAAGCCCCTGGGCTTGGAAAGCAAACTCCCCTCGGGAGCGCTGTGCGTAAAGGTTCAGGTTGCCCCATGGTCGGAAGTGACTGTTCCCTTTACACTCACCTGGTTTTTCCCGCAGATTGCATTTGGACAAGGCACGCGTTGGTGGCGCCGCTACACGGAGTACTATCCGGCCAAATCCGGGCAAGCATATGAAATCGCCAAGGAAGCCTTGCTCAAATCGGGGGAGTGGCTGAAGGCCGTCGAGACGTGGCAAACCGCTATCATCCAGAATCCAGCTTACCCGGAGTGGCTCAAGCAGAGTGTTCTAAATGAGCTGTACTACGCTACGTTCGGTGGCTCCTTTTGGGAAAATGGCTGCATCACCAAACCCAAGAAATTCGGCAAGCGTCCCGGTCAGCACCTCGCGTCGGTGATGGAGTGCCAGGAGTACGCCTTGGCGGAAAGCTTCGACGTTCGCCATCACCCTTCCCGCAGCAACCGGGATCTCTGGCCACAAATCGAGCGCGACATCCTGCTGGTTTTCTCCGATTTTATCAGGGATTCCCCAGACGGGAGTTGTCCACACGACGCAGGCTCCATCGCGGGGGACCCCTTTTTTGAGTACGATGGCTACGGCCGCTGGTACAACACTTCTCCCATGGGAATTAAGGGCCGGATTACCACCCCCTGGTCCGAATTCTCGCCCAAGTTCATCCAGCAGTGCCATGCCTACTGGCACAAGACCAAGGACGGCAAGTTCCTGGACGATGTCTGGCCAGCGCTCGTGCGAACGTACCGCTACCAAAAGACGACAGACACCGACGGCGACGGCTTGAGCGAAATGAAAAGTTCCGAATATAAGGAGAACAAGCTGTTCAACGCCATTCTCTGGCTCGGCGCTTTGGAAGCGCTCGAAGCGATGGCCGAACACAGGGTGGATAAAGCCTTGCTCGAGGAATTCACTGCAGAACGGAAGAAGGCTCAAGCCAGCACAGAAGAGCAGTTCTGGAGCCAGGAGCTGGGCTACTATCGGTACAACGCCCATAACTCCGACATTATGGCCGATGCCACAGTGGGCGAGCGTTACGTTGATGTAACCGGTCTCCCGCCGGTGCTTAACCCTGGCCGCCTCACGTCGCATTACCGGCAACTGTTCAAGCGCGCTGTGTTGCCGCTCAAGGATTTCAACGGCGATGGGGTCGGCGACATGGGCGCGGCGAATGCGCTTCACCCCGACTCAACCCCCGGGGTCGGCGACAGTGAGTATGCGCATCAATTTGAAGTGTGGACAGGAGTCAGTTATTGCGCAGCCGCAAACTTCTACCACTGGGGGAAGCGCATTCAGGACGGCTCCCTGCAAGCCGACGCCTTGCTGCTGGGATGGGGCTTGTATTACCAGACTTGGGTAAACGAAGAGACGGCCTATTGGTTCAGTACACCGGAGGCTTGGAGGCTTGAGGATCCAAAGAAGTTTCGAGCCTTGATGTACCAGCGGGCGCGAGGAATCTGGGAGCTGGCGATGGAACTAAGCGATCCTTACGCCGACAAGGTGATCTGTTAGGGAGAGGTCCCTCCAGCGCACCATTGCAAATGGCCAACGCTGCGAATACCGACAATCGGGCGCAGCAACCCCCGACAGAAGTGGAATGAATGAAAAGAGTGATCGATGCCGACCGAGCGAGGGTGCATTCTCCGATGCTGCTACGCTATTGTTTGGTCGCCCTGACTGTCCTGGCACCCACCGGAGTCAGGGCGGCGGATAGTTACGAAGTTACTATCGAGCGAGGCGCGCCAGTAAAGATGCGTGACGGCATCACGTTGCGCGCAGATATTTGCCGCCCCAAGGCAGACGGCAAGTTTCCGGTGCTGTTGACACGCACGCCGTATGACAAGAACGGGGCGGCTGATTTTTGCCTGAAAGCCGCAGCCCGCGGGTACGTGGTAGTCGCGCAGGACGTTCGCGGGAGATACTCCTCGGATGGCGAGTGGTATCCGTTCAAGTACGAACCTCAGGATGGCTACGACACCGTGGAGTGGGCGGCTGCGCTGCCCTATTCGAACGGGAAGGTCGGGATGTTCGGTGGCTCCTACGTGGGCGCGACGCAATATCTCGCGGCAATTGCCAAGCCGCCTCACCTGGCAGCAATTTGCCCCGACGTCACGGCATCCAACTACCACGACGGCTGGGTCTATCAGGGCGGTGCCTTCGAGCAATGGTTTGACGAGTCGTGGACGACCGGTCTCGCGTTAAACACCATAAGCCGCCACGCATACCCAGCCAGTCTGGTTAGTTGGACACAGAAGCTGCCGCTGTCGTCGTACCCCGTGCTCGAAACACCTCCGGCCGCGGAGTTGGCGCCGTATTTTACCGACTGGCTCTCACACCCGAACTATGACGACTATTGGAAGCAGTGGTCGATCGAAGACCACTACGCGCAGATTCAGGTTCCGGTATTCAGTTTGGGGGCGTGGTACGACATTTTTTTAGGTGGTACTTTAAAGAATTACGAGCGCCTTAAGAAGGAGGCGGGCACTGAGGCCGCGCGACGTGGCCAGCGCTTGATGATCTACGTTGGCGGCCATGCCGGCGGATCGAGTGACAAGAAAGTGGGCGCCGTCGACTTTGGAGACAAGCTGCCGCTCGATATAGAAGAAGTAACACTGCGCTGGTATGATGGTCTCCTGAAGGGAGTGGCGAATGGACTAAGTGCTGAGAAGCCCGTAAAAATTTTCGTCATGGGCAAGAACGACTGGCGTGAAGAAGATAACTGGCCGCTGGAACGCGCAAAGGCGACGCGGTATTACCTGCACTCGACCAAGCCCTCGAACGGTCTTGATGGAGGCGGCACGCTGGGCACCGCCCCGCCTGATGACGAGAAACCCGACCAATATGTTTACGATCCGAACGACTCGGTCCCCACGATTGGAGGGCCTCTTTGTTGCCAACCGCTGCCGACAGGTATTGGTCCACAAGACCAGCGGCCTGCGGAAGGGCGAGGCGACGTGCTCGTGTTCTCTTCGCCAGCATTTACACGAAACACCGAAGTTACGGGTCCGATTTCGCTTGATCTGTATGTCAGCGGTTCTGCGGTCGACACAGATTTTACGGGGAAACTGGTGGACGTCTGGCCGAACGGATTTGCCCAGAATTTGACGGAAGGCATCCAGCGCTTGCGCTACCGCAATTCGCAGGAGAAGCCGGAACTGGGAAATCCGGGGGAGATCTATCACATCAGCGTGGATCTTTGGGCGACGAGCAATGTTTTCCTGCCAGGACACAAACTGCGGATCGAGGTTTCCAGCAGCAACTTTCCGCGATTTGATCGAAACCTGAATACGGGCGACGATCAGGCGGGTGGAACGCACATGGTCAAAGCAACCAACGTTATCTACCACGACAAATCTCGGCCTTCGGCTCTGGTTCTCCCCATTGTGCCGTAACGGGGTCATCGAAAGGCGCGCGGACCCTCTGTGCAAGTGATGTTCTACGAAAAAGTTCCACGCGCATTACGGTCAGCAGCGTCCGCACAGGTAGAGAAGAGAATTCTTCGAGCGCTTTGGTTCGTGCTGCTGTCGGTAGGTATCGTGACGGGGCAAATCTCGAACTCCACCGGTGCCCTTCATAAGCCGCCGTCGGAAAAAGCTCTAGCCTTGTTGCTAGGCCGTATATCTGGGCTGTCGGCGGAATACAAGGCCGATCTGGCCTTTACAATTATCGATGCAGACCCCAGTTCCCTATCTCCCGCGCGAAGGCGAGTTCTGCTCGATGATGTTTTTCATACCGCCGCCAGTGCTCGTTACTCACATATGGTGGTGGAAGCCGCAGGTCACCCTCACAAAGACACTCTTTCGCATGTCACAAGAAACATGCTCGGTATGCTCAAATTGGATGCCTTGGACATCCAAACGCGCGCCGTTGAACGTGCCCTGCCATTGACACCAGAATTTGCCAAACAACTGTTTGAGGAATTGAACTTGGGCGAAGTACGCGCTTCCTGCAAGGACGCGACAGTGGAGGATGTGTCCGCGTTTTATACCACCGCTACAAAAATCATGGAAGACAAGCGCATCAAGACTCTTTTCAAGCAGGACAAAGCTTTTTACCTGCAAAGCTTGGTTTCCAACATGAGAGTTCCGACGCAGGTTGCCCCGCTCGCAACCTTGATTGCTCAAGTATCTCTTTCACCCGAGCAGCTAGGACAGGTCGAGACGGCCTTTGTGTCCTCGCTTAGCACGCTTACGGCTTCCGACCGGGAGATGACTGCCGCTGAGGAGGGGGGACACTTGACCGACGCTATCAAGTCGCTCTCCGCCAAGCTAGCTCAGTCCAGCATTTCTTCCGAACCCCTGTTAGCAGCTTATCGCGGTTTCCTCCTTCGGGGCTTTACTCCGGAGCGTTGCGCTGACCATTCTCTTGATCGCGCCGAAATGGCGCAGCGCTTTAACGCTCTTCTGCCGAGCACCACGCCAGAGTCGTCCGATATGAGTCCGCTCTCCGACACCCAACTGAATCCGAAGTCGACAGGAGACACTGCTTCCTATGAGATCGTTCCGTTCAATGACCAACTAATGCCCCAGATGCAGCGGATTTTCGCGGCACATGAGGCAAGGTTTGCCGAAGAGTCCCGCTTAGGCCAGCCCGGCACGATTCAGCCCGAGCCTTCAGATGTTGATGTTGAGGATGTTGTGAAATACGCAATCTCACTCGAACCCAGCGGCGCCGCGTGTTCCGTCTGCGATTTTGATGCGAAAGGTGGCTTATTCATGATGCTGGTGGACACTTTACCGGCGGGCCATCAATTGGAACGGGCGATCAACGCGGAGGTAGACTATCTGTCTTTTAATGCAATGCAGAAGGACGATCCTATTGCGTGGCTCGCGCTCTTCAATCACCTCATCAATGACAGCAGGAAGGCGACACACGAGGCGACTGCTGCCTTGACTGCTGAAGCAAAGAAGGGAATGACGCCTTGGGGGCTTCCGAGCCCGGAAGCAGCTGTAATTCGCAAGAGCTTGTATAAATCACCCGATCCCATAATAGCCGCCTACATGTCCGCTGACGACCTACTGCATCTGCCCTATGTGCCCCTGATTCCGAAAACCAGATAGCCGAGGCAGTTGTTGCAAAATCGCCATAGCACTCACAATGCCAGAACCGGCTCGTCAATGGGGCGACCGTAGGCAGCGGGAACAAGGTTCGGGGGTTAGGCAAAATGGGGGCGCATCTTAAATGCGCCCCGGCAGCCTCGGCTCATAGCGACTTCAAGAAAGCAAGCAAAGTATCGTTCGCTTGGAAGCGCCGGAATGGCGTGCCCACCGGCAAGACCTTTGCCAACGCCCTTTCTTTCATGGCGAGATTCGCGTGCAAATACGCGTTCGCGGTCTCTATGCTCTCGTGTCCCAGCCATAACGCGATGACGGCGATGTCCACTTGCCACGACTCACCATGAATTGCCGCTAGTTGCGGCTGTAGCAAGAGATGGAGGACTTTGCATCGCAAACTGTCGCAACTCCTCGGGGTTGCGGGTATGCGGAGGCGCTCGGCAAGGAGATCGGGTTTTTCCAGGATCCGGCTTTAGATTATGGAAGGCTCAATTTGGAGTTGATGCGTGCCGTCCGCCTGGTTGTCGGCACGGGCATTCACTCCGAAGGCTGGACCCGCGAGCATGCCGTGGCTACTTCCGCGAAAGTGGATCTCTTCCCAAAACCGATAGCTCCCATATCGGTTAAGGAGGTTAGCCGAAAACTCCGGACATCGGGCTAGCTGTGCCACTGTTCGCCGCAGCGTAGCACTTTGAATGGCTGTCCTAACTTCCGGCATTGGTGGATGAATTGGTCCGGCGAGGCGGTATTGAATTCAAACATGGCGAAATGGCACGGGATGACCAGTTTTGCCTCAATGTCCTTTGCCAACTGGGCTGCTTCGCGCCCGAATAGGTTGCCTGGTACGCGACGTTCCGGCGCCCGTCCATTGATGGGAAGCAGCGCGACATCGATTCTGAAAGGCAACAGTTTCTCTGACATCCCTTGGTACCGGACTGTATCGCCGCTGTGGTAAATCGTCCAACCGCCGAATTGGAGAAGATATCCCAAGTATTTCGCACGACCGCGCTCGTCGCGCTCCAACGCTTCGTGCGCTGATGCGATGCCGGAAAATCTGATCCCCGAGATTTCGACAGAGGTTCCGTCGTCAAGACCAATCGCGACACCGGCATCAATCTTCAGACGATCCGCCACAAAGGCTCGATTGGCTTCCGGGATCAAGAGCTTCACGCGTGGTTTTGCGGCAAGAATCGGACAAAGCGTTTCGGCGTCGAGATGATCGGTGTGGTTATGGGTGGAGGCGACGATATCGGCAATTGAAAGCCTCGTAGGATCGATAACCAACTCTGTCATGCGCACGTGCGGCGTCTCGGTTTGGCTGTACTTTTTGGTCAGTGAGTCTGATAGATAAGGGTCGAGTAATACGTGGATGCCCTGCCATTGCAGCAGAAACCCGCTTTGTCCCAGCCACCACAATCGAAAGCCTCCTTCGCGCCGGTCGGAAGCGTGAATGTCCGCCAGCAGTGCGTCATGGGATTGCAACGGCCGGATCACGCGAGTCCAAGTTCTTTCCGCACAATGGCGACACCGCTCACCAGGTTGGCCAATTTCTGTCTTGCCGCCCAACGAGCGGTCTGACTGAGTCCGCAGTCGGGAGCAAAGGAGAGTCTTTCCGCCGGAGCGTATTTCAGGCATAGGCGCACGCGCTCGGCGACGTCGCTGGGGGACTCGATGTAATAGCTCTTCACGTCGATGACCCCGACAGCCACGTCAATTCGGCGCTCTGCGATCTCGCGAATCTCTTCGATTTCCGAGAACTCGCGGCTGGCCATCTCCAGGTGCATTTCATCTACCGGCAGATCCAGGAATGCGGGAAACAGCGGACCATAGCGCCGCGGACCAACGGCGTGGCCTTTGTAATTGCCAAAACAAAGATGAGTGGAAAGGCGGCAGCGTCCGAGGATTGGTTTTACCGTTTCGGCGAAAATCCTGACGAAGCGGTGAGGATCTTCGCGATGAGCGTAGCAGCTCATCGAGGGCTCATCCAGAGTGATCTCGGGGCACCCGCATTCCACCAACTGCATGAGTTCCTCTCGCACAATCGGAATCAAGGCCTCGGCTACATCCCAGCGGTTTTTGTAAGTACCGCCCGGACTAATTCGACCGCTTAATGTATACGGACCCGGCACACTGGCCTTCAGGACCGGACCCGGGGGCGCGATCTTTTGCAGTAGCTTGTACTCCGCTACTGCTCCGAGTCCGTATTGGGAGCGCAGTTGGCCGGTGACTTCATATTTTCCGCGTTGATCGTGGGCGGGGGGGCCGAACAGGCGAGTTGACGCGGGCTTTGGATCAAGGCCCTCCAGCCGGCCATAGAAAGAGAGATTGAAGTCATAGCGAGTCTGCTCGCCATCCGTAATGACGTCTAATCCTGCGGCGAGCTGATCGTGAACCGGAGCGATCACCGCGTCGGTGCGAAGTTCCTCGATGTCGGCCTCGCCGAATTGTTCAAGGTGGGCCGATGCGAACTCGAGCCATCCCGGAAAGGGATAGCTTCCAACGACGGTGGTTTGCAAAGGACGGCGCTGCCGCTTTTCATGCTCCGAACTGGAACCTGACTTCTTTGCAGTGGTCGCGGCCTTTTTCATTCGCTCACCGTCCAGCCGCCGTCCACGGTGACGACCTGGCCCGTCATCGGGCTTGAATCTCTGCTTAAGAGAAAGCACGCTGTCTTGGCCACGTCCTCCGCGCTCAGCAAACCTTTGGTCAGCGGCTGCTTGTGGGTCAAGTATTCAATGATGCGAGGATCCGCTTGAGCCCGGGTGCTCATTGGAGTGCGCACCAAGCCCGGAGCAATCACATTAATGCGAATGCCCGCGGGAGCGTAGTAGGCTGCTGCCGACCTGCTCATCGCTTCGATCGCTCCTTTACTGGCTGCATAGCCCACCGTTGCGAAGTGGTCGTGTTGCGGACGTCGCGCCAGCACGCTCCCACAGTTGAGAATAACGCCCGCTTGCGCATTCCCTGTCCACGAACTAAGGACCTCACGGCACATCAGAAATGTCCCTTTCGCATTCACGTCCATGACAAGGTCCCAGGCTGCAGATTTACATCCGTGAAGCGGGCCGTCACCGGCAGAGCGCGCGCTGATGCCGGCAACATTGAAAACCGCGTCAATTCTCCCGAATCGATCCAGGCACGCAACAACGGCATTCTGCACGGCAATCTCGTCACGGACATCCGCGGTAGCGAAACTTGCCTCAGCGAGAGTTGCCGCTACAGTTTTGCATTCCTCTGTATTGATGCCGACAAGAAACACTGGATTTTCGGCCGCCCACAAGCGCGCCGTAGCGGCCGCGATTCCCGATGAGCCGGTGACTAGGAGGACTTCCTTCACTGGGCCCTATTCAAACAAGTGTTTCAGACTCTGCCGGTATGCCTCGTAAAAAGCATCCAGTTGCTCGGCGGCACTTACGTTGTCAAGGAATTGATGGCTGGGCAAAATGACCGGTTTCACTCCCCTTGCTAGCAGAGCCTCGGCAGCCCCGCAGCGGATCATGTTGATGATCATCGCCCCCGTGATTGTCGAGACGGGCCCGGTATTCCACTCCAAACCATCCAGCTTGAGGACGCAATCCCCCGGCGGACAAAGATTATCGATCACCAGGTCGGCGCAGTCCACCAGCTTCTTTCCGGTCGAGTGCACCGCCTTTGCTTCTTCCGAATGCGCCTTGGAAACTATCGCGATTACCGGTAGTCCCCGTGCCCGAGCTCCCATCGCCATTTCGACCACAACCGGCCGAATCCCGCTTGTCGAAATGATGATAAAGGCGTCATGCAGACCAAAACGGAAGCTGCTCAGAATGTGCCCGGCGTAGCCCTCATAATTTTCGAGATAGAGCGAGGAGCGCAGGCCATTCGCTCCGATAATTGCCGCATGGTTTGAAAGTGCCGTCTCCACCAACGCTACAAAGCCGGGGAAGCCGCCCTGGCGAGGTGTCATTTCCTCGCACATCATGCGTGAGTGACCGTTGCCGAAAAGAAAAACGAGCCCTCCGCTCGCGATGCGTTCCGCGCAAAGCTCGGCCGCTTTCTGAATTACTTCTGATTGTGTGTTTTGCAACTTTCGCAGCAAGTTCATGGCATGGTCGTAGAAGGCCAGGCCCGCTTGCTTGCTGACGGTTTGGTTAAGGGCAGGATCACTCACGGATAATTTCTTGCTCCTTCGCCGCGAGAAGCAGAAGCGTCAAAACGCCGGCTTACCGTCGCGGCTGGTTTTCGGCTATGCTCCTGTTGCTCAGTAGAATTGCACAAACTCGGTATAATGCACAAACCATTGTGAGCAAAAATCCTACCAGCTCCGACACGGTTGAGCCGCTGGCCATTGGCGTTGACATCGGCGGAACTGGAATCAAGGCCGCCATTGTAAACCTAAGCGGAGAACTGCTCGAGAGCCTTCATGGGCCCTCGCCGCGCACGATCTTGGGATTGCGTGATTTTGTTCATTCGATTGCAAAACGCGCCAAGGCTCCGGTAAGAGGAATTGGCATAGGCTGCAAAGGGATCATCGACGCCAATTCAACTCGCGTTAAGAGCTTGCCGGGCGACTTGCACTT
>Ga0209415_10013757_pt1 | contig 13304 bp, 18 predicted proteins | sample PeaSoiSIISIP2007_FD_187696 | JGI IMG/M metagenome (GOLD analysis project Ga0209415, IMG submission 187696) | Peat soil microbial communities from Weissenstadt, Germany - SII-SIP-2007 (SPAdes) (version 2) | ecosystem: Environmental > Terrestrial > Soil > Wetlands > Peat | place: Germany... | reverse complement strand
CCAGCACGCACTTCTCGACGGCGGACAAGATGTCGTCCTCGACTGCGACGATGACCCCGTCCTTGCGGTGGAACAGTTGCCACTCTTGCAGGAGGTCCGACAGGTGCCGCGCGATCTTGAACTTGCCCAGCCGGCAGAGCTGCGTGATTTCCGCGACGATCGCCTCGCGGTTGTATCCGCCCGTCTCGAACTGCGCATGCGTCGGCAGCATCTTCAGGGCCGCCTTGCGGTACAGGTTCGCAAGGGGCTCCCCTGAGCCGCGCTCGCGAGCGTTGGCGTCATGCGGCCAGGCAACGGGCGCACCTGCGCAGATTTCTTTCATGCGGGCCGCGTGCACTACGGGGATTTCGTCTTTCAACCGGAATGCGTGCGTGATGTGGATGCACGAGTCATCGTCGATCAGCGCCAGGGCGAACCCGGCAGGGTGCCCGATTCCTGGATCGATCCCCCAAATTCGCCGCCACTGCGTCGGCACGTCGCGCGGCGCATCCTCGAGAATCACCGCGAGGTCGAACGGGTAGACCGCGCCGGAGCCCTGCAGTGGCACTCCGCTTTCCCGGGCGGCCCGCTCGTGCGCCGCGTAGCCGGCTACCCGCTTTTGCTTCTCCTCGTCGGTGAAGTGCTCGGCCTCGGATAGCGCCATGGATACGTAGGCGCGATCGGGCGAGCCTTCCTCCAGGAACATGAGCACGACCCTTGAGCGGCCCTTGAGCGGGGTAAACGTGGTGATGCCGCAGGCGCCCTGGTTCAGACGCGCGACCACTTCGCCGTAGACGTCGGCCGGCGGCTCCTCGTCGTTCACAAAGAAGTCGAGGGCCTCGCCCTGGAAAGCCTCGCGGCCGGCGGCGTATGCCTTGAACCGCAGAATTGAAACCCCGCCGGAAGCGTGCTTTACCTGCAGGCTGTCGTATGCGTCCGGGATGCCGCGCGCGAGGGACACGTCTAGCAGGCAGTCGCGCGGGATAAGGCCCGTCCCCTTGGCGGCCTCGACGCCAGGCTCGCCGCAGAGTTTGGCCTGCAAAATGTCCCGCACCAAGAAAGAAGTCTCGCCGCTCGCCCATGCCTTGACCGGATGCGCAAAGCGCCGGCCGCGCCACCAGGACGGATATTGCCCGGTGAGGTGACAGACGAGCTCGAAACAGGCCGATTCGCTCTTGCCACAGCGATTTCCCGCGAGGAATAGCCGCTCGCGTTTCGTGGCGCCGAGCTCGAAAAATCGGTCCTGCGTCGGGTAAGGCTTGAAAAACGCGAGGCGTCTTTCAGAGCGGAACTTCGCGGCCTTCGCAGCAGCGGCGGCAACGTCGGCGGCCAGGCGCCGCTTGTCCGGGTTCGCCCCCTGGGGACGTTCTGTGTTCATGGCGCTACCTCCATGCCCGAAATCGAGCAGCCGGTTTTTGAAAGCGTCTAATCTCCGCTTCCCGCGCTAGCTCCCGGTCCGCGTCGGTTTGCTGCTCTTTGCGCAGCGCCTGCGCGACCTCTTGATCGGCAAACTCGCGCATCGCCTTCCAAGCGAGCCGACGGCTGCGCTCACGCTGTCGGAGATTTGTTGCGGTCATCGTGGCGTCGGCGTTCGTCTTTAATTTTCTGCAAGACTCTCGTTCGCGCGGCCTTTCGCGCCAGGTCGACGGCCGCGCTCATTGCTGCGACCATCGCAGGCCAAACAGGTGCGGAATCCGAGCCTTCGCGGTCTTTGCTCACTGCTGCCTCCCGTGATTGCACGCTGGTAGGAATGGACGCTTATCGCGCGCTCTGACGTGACGGTCAGGCCGTGGCGCGTTCGCTTGAGCCGGCCGATGAGCGCGAGCGTGTCGCCGGTTTTCAACTTCATGATCGTCCGGCAGCAGCTGCGGCGGAAAGCAACTACGCCGACCACGGCCAAGTTGTCCTTGCTCTGGACCCGCAGCAGCGCCGTCGCTACCGCTTTGCCATCCCAGCCGATTCGCTGTATCGGATCAGCCGCCAGGGCACCGGAGCAGTGAACATGGACTCCGCGTGCGAAATCACCACTGGAAAGTACGCTGAGCACGGCTATGCCAGATCCAGGTCAGCGCTGCCCAGGGGTCGGGATCGGCGCGATGGTCGCCTGCACGACGCACCCATTTGCAGCGAAAATCCGGATTCGGCCGCAAGGCAGATCCACGAGGGCAAAGCCTGGGGCCAGCAACTGCGCCAGCCCGGCGCCGGAGGCATTGGGCACGACGGCCCATCGCTTGCTGCCGGGCAATTCAGCTTGGAGGCAACACACGGATCCGCGGGGGAATTCGCCTTCAGCCGCGAACATGTATCTTCCGGCCGCGAGCTGCACCGGCTCTAGATCCGTCAGCGTCATGGTTTCGGCGCCGGTCGGAGCGGAGGAAATCTTGTCTCGCCTTCGTGAGAGCCAGTCGGAGATCGGCCGCGGCGCCTCGCGTGGTGCGCGTTTTCGTCGCGGTGCACGCTCAGCATGGCGTTCGGTCATTTCTCCCGGGGCCACGATTGCGCCGGCAGTGGTCACCGGGGCCGGAGCATCGGAAGCGGCATACTCGGCGGCATTGCGCTCGCCTTTCCACTTTCGGGCGAACCAGTCGGCAAGTGCGTTCATCGCGCTCATTGCAAGCGGTCCGGCATCTCGCCGGCCTGTTCGTTTGCCGCGTTGAGTATTTCGCTAGCCTGGGTCCTGGTAAAGCCGTTTTGCTGCAGCAAGTCGTACATTGGCTCCCGTCTTTCGTCGAGCTCATCAGCAGGAGGCAAAGAATGTTTGCCCGTGAGCTCTTTCTGCCATTGCACGTAGAAGTCGATCAGCTGGCGGGCAATGTCATTCGGTACGGCATGTCCGCCAAGCGAGAAAGTTTCTTCCGTCATGGTGCGCGTCGCAGCGTCAGCCGACCGTTTGCGTCCTTCACTACGCTGCCAGCGATGGCGGCCTTCGGTTCCGGCAGTAGGGGCGTCAGAATCGGAATTGCGCGCTCGTGCGGGTCCAAACCCCGCGGTCGCCGCGGCGGATCGACATGGTAGGGGCGATGGTAATGCGCCACTGGCCGGCTAGCCGGGCTCGGACGTGTACCTTGCCCGAAACTCGGCCTCGTCCCTGCAGACGATGAGGCAGCCGTCCTTGACCGCCACGAACGCCTCGGGCTTCAATTCATGGAACCGGCCGCGATCGAGCAGGGTCATGCTGCCGCGCTCGAATCGCGGGCCAAATTGGCGCAACCCCTCGGGGATCGCCATCGCCTCTAAAAGCTTTGCGACGCTCCAACTCGCAATGTCGAGGCGCGGCCGCTCGCGAACCAAAACCGCTTGCACTCCATCCATGTTCTTCCTTTTCGCCGAACCGCGGGCCGTGGGTCTCAGCCTGACATCTGCGCGAGCGTGACGCTTGCGTTGGTCAACGGGGGCACGTAAATGCGATATTGGCCTGGCGGGACGCGGATCTGCTGCGCGCCTGGGCTAGCTGCCAGCGGGATTGAATTCGCGACGCCAGCGTTGTTTACGGGCGCGCACCAGTTCAAGCCGTCTGCGGAGAGCTGTTGGAGCACGACGGGACCCTGAGAGGTGAGGACCGCGTTTAGCTGATACGTTCCCCCGAGCAGTGCAAACGGCGCCGTCGGCGCGCTGATACCGGGAAAGGAAAAAGACTGGGCCATGTTGATCGATCCTTAGATGCGTCGTCGCAAAGCTAGAGCACCGGCAAGTCGGTTCCCCTGGCGCTGTAGCCTGCGGGGAGTCCGCCCGCCAACAGGTACCGCTCTACCGTTCGCATCAGCAAAATAATATCTTCCCGCGTGGGCGAATGAGTTGTGGTCCAAGAGACGAAAAAATCGGTGGTCGGTGTGTTCGTTGTCGCGGTGCTCGTTGATGCCACGACATCGCCCTCTTTCAGGTCTCCGCGGTTCAGTGCCAAAAAATTCCACGTTGTCATCTGGTTTGCTCCCTGTTTAGGTTGGTGGGTTGCTCAGTTCGAGGTAGCGCCGCCGATGCCCTCATAGCTTTGCAGTGTGGCCCCAGCGGCGCCCATTTTTCCTACAAACGCGCTGATCTTGCTTAGGGCGGCCTGAATTTGGCTGACCGTCGCGCCCTTGTTCGAGACGACGACGTAGACGTCGACCAGGGCGGGCGCGCTCAAGGTGCAGTGGGTTGCGCCGAGGTCCGTACCGATTACGAGATTCATCCTTTGCTCCTAGCTCGTGGCATTCGCGCTCATTGCGCCGACGCGCGGGCCTGCAGCCTCTGCGCCTGCCGGTAAAGTCCGACGAGCACGGCCGGACTCGTCAACATGCCGCGCTCGATCAACTGCCACGAGGCGGCGGTCTTAGGGACGCTATCGAGTAGCTCGGCGACGCGATCCAGCACGTCCGCGAACGGGACCCGGGCCAAGCGGGCCACGTCGTCACGCATGTTCTGCAACTGCACCTTGCGCGCGAGCTCGTTCTTGTCCGTTGCTTCCCACTGCTGGCCGGCGTCGAGCATTCGCTCAGCGAGGTCGCGGGAGAGAATTTGCGGCATGCTTAGCGCATCGAACGCTTGCCGGATGCCGCTGTCAATTTGCTGCACGTCTTCAAGGCCGAGCTCGCGCCCGACAAAAATTCCACTCAGGTCATGCCGTTCGCCCGGCGCAGGGACATCGAATGCCCTGGCCTCACCGCTGCGCCCATCCTGCCCGTCGTCGGTCCACTCGAGCCCCTGCTGCCTCAACATGGCCGCCAGTTGCTCTTTATCGCCTGACCAAAATTTCCAGATTTGATTCGCAGCCGCGATTTTTTCCGCAAGGCTGATAGGTTCCTCCCCAAGACGCGCGTCGTATGTCCGCCCGGTCGCAGGCGCTGGATTGGCCGCAGCCGCGATAGCCGCATCGACTTCGCCCTCAGCGTGCCCAGCCTTCACCATTGCATTGCGGAATTGCGCCTGCTGCTCGGGCGGCGTCGCTGCCCATTGATCGCGATTAATTGGGCCGATCGTGAAAGGCTTGGGCGCAGGACGCGGTGGGGATGCCCCGGCGTCGACCGGGACCAGGCGTATCGCAGTGGTGTCATCCATGGCGCTGGGCCTTTATCAGGCCGCCTGCAACCGTTCGGCGGGCGCTGCCGCGGCTGGACCATCCGCCTGGAGCACGCTGGCCATGTGCGCGCGAACATGCGAATCGGCCTGCGCAAAGATGGCAGCGAGCTCGGGGACGAGCGCAGGATCCGCATTGCCCAAGTGGCGAAGATCATGGGCGCGGGCGCCGGGCAGATTCTGGCCCAGGCCGGCCAACAGAGAGGCGCGGAGCAGTTCGGTCTCGACTGCCGTGCGCAGCGCTCCCGCGCTATCGATCGCTGCATGCGAAGGCCACATGCCAAACCCCGCAACGCGAGCAGCCGCGCGCAGTTCGGATGTCTTCGCGTAGGCTCGTGCAAAGTCCTCAATCGCAACAGCCATCGCGCGCTGTGATTCGCCCGCCTGCGCCAGCAAACCCTCGGCCGCATCCCGCGCGGCCCGGCGCGCAGCCTCGGCGGCCTGCTTTGCGGATTCTGCCTCGCGCTTGACTGCACGCTCGTGCGCTAAGACAAAGGCTTCCAGCTCGGCGCGCGCTTCCGCCGTTCGCAAGCAACTGGCGGAAAGGCGCTGCTGTGCCCCATCGATTCCGTCTGCGCGCTCCAGGCTGGCCTGGCTTTGCTCCTCCAGCAGTTCGGCCAATCTGGCCCGGGCAGCCGGGATCGCCACAAAAATCTCTTGAGCCGTCGCGGGACCGGACTGCCGGCGAGCGAAGAGTTGACTGAAAAGCGATTGAAACATGGCCATGTGGCTCCCCTTCTACAAATCAATCCGTGCGTCCATTCGGACAAGCGCGCTCATGCCGGCGCCCCCTGGACGATCTGCGCATCGGAAACGTCGGAGGGTCCGCCGAGGCGGTAATGCTCCGGCTCGGGCTCGCGCTCGACGAGCTGGCCGTCGAGCACCCGGTACTTGGCTTCCACCGCGTGCACGTCATCGCCCAGCCACTTTGCCGGAGCCACGCCCAATTCAAGGGCCTGGCGATAGAGCTCGACGGCCGCATCAAAGGCCGTGCGGTGCGTGACGGTCATGCCGATGTCGATTTGCGACTGCACCACGGCCGGAATCCCGCCGCGATCGAGCAGCGCCGTCGCGCACAGCCGGCGCTCCTTGGGGTCCATCTTCGGATCCTGCAGCGCCTGTACCAGGTACGCGCTAGCCATCACAGAGGCGGTCTGCACACGCTGGCGGACGAGCTCTGAAATCGCCGCAATCACTTCCGGGTCATGCTTCAGGATGTGCCCTTGCACCCGCGAAGCTGGACCATCGGCATACCCGGCAAGGCGCACCGCCCTCGTGAAATTGGCATTCACCCCCTGGTCAACCACCAGGATCGCAACGAGCCGGCGCCGGGGATTGAGCTTTCGCATCGCCGGCCCCAGATTCGCCTCGTCCGGAACGCGCGCAGCCAAGTGCGCCTCCTGCGGCAACCGAAAATTGGGCGGCGTCACCCGCGGCGGTCGCTTCTTTTTCTCCATCAGATCGCGTCCAAATCGCTCCGGTCGGTCGCAACACTTAATTGCGTTATGCCGCTCAGTGTTGCTGAGTCGCTACGGCAGAGTCAAAGACTCCATGCTCCGGCATCCCACTTGCATCTATGTGCAGAAGATGTTTCGGACGGGCGACGCGGGAGGGATGGGGCAGGAACGCGCGCGCGCGAGAATCGCGTTCGCCCCCCACCCCCACCTGGCGCCCGGTCCGTTTGGCAAAGGCCCCATTGCCGCAGGAATCTCAAATCGTATCGATTGCGCCCGGGCACCGCGGTCGAGCGCTTGGCGGCCTTTACTCGTGTTCATGTTTGATCGAGTAAACGTGAACACGGCCGCCAAGCGGCGATCGCAGGGACGCATGGGCGTCCATAGCGGCCCGCTGGCGATCGTGCAGCCTGGCGCGATCCGGCATGCCTGGCGGTGCCGATTCGACCGGCGGGCGCGTGCGTGGTCGCGAGCGCGAGCTGGGCGGATAGTCAGCGGCACGGCAGCGCGTGCGCGATCGCCAAGGAGGCAGAGGGTCCGTCTATCAACTGCCAGCAACCATGCGGGTTTCCGCACATATACCTGCATCTATCCGCCAATATTCCCCCGCGGAGGGGTCGAGGGCCAGCGATCAAAACGGCAGATCGTCGACCATGTCGGCCACAGCCCCGCCGTCCTGCGCGGCGCTGGCCGCGGCGCTGGCCCTCCGTGCGGGCGCGGGCGATGGTGCGCACGCAGTCGCGAGCCCTTCGCCCTGCTCGGCCTTCCCACGAGTCGAGGCGCTGCGGCGCTTTTCCACCTGATACGCGGTAAGCACCTGCTCGGCGACCACGCTCAGACCATGCCGCTCCTCGCCGTTCTTGCGCCAGGCCGTCAGCTTCGCCCGGCCAGTGACCGCAACCGCATCGCCCTGGGCCAGCGCGAGCAGCGCATCACGCGCCGAATCCCGGAAAGCGATGATTGAGAGCAGCAGCGAATCTTCGCCGTCGCACGGGACGCGCGCCTGCGCAGTCACGTAGGGTTTGCCGGTCGCGCCGGTCCGCTGCTTTGGGTCGCCGACCAGCGTTCCGGTCGCTAGGACGTTCAGCACGGCGTCCTCCTCCCGGGGTTATGCGTTGATGCAGAGAATTGAGCTGCCTGCCCATGTTTCACTCGCGACGTGCAAGGGATCGTGTGTCCTTCCGCCCCTTGCTTCGTTTGCTCTCGTTTGCCTTCTGCGCGGGGAGGGTTTATAGGAAAGAGAGAGAAAACGCCTCTACCCCCCGGGGGCGCAAGGCTAACGAGTACAAACGAGCGCGTCATGGCTCGGCCCTCGATTCCTTGATGGCGCGGCGCACGGCCTCTCTGCGCTGGCGGTGTGCTTCGCCCTTTTTGCCGAACCGCTTGTAGATCGCGGGGTTTGGGAGGAACCTCGACGGGGCGCCGTTGAACAGGCGGGAAGTCTCGTCCGGGATGAGCCATCCGGCGTCGACCAGGAACGTGATTGCCTGAGATCGGGACCATTCGGGGGCATTGCGAAACGCCTTGCACTCGTTCGTGAAGTATGTGCGGCTGACGTGGGCGGGGCGATCGGCCAGCATTGACAGTCCCATGGCGCGCACGACTGGCATGCCGCCGGCCGACTCCCCGGCCAGGCACGTATAGATGGCGGTCGCGTGCGCTGCCAGGCGGCGCAGCAGTCCAACGGCGCGGCGGGCGGTCGCGTCGCTTACCGGCGCATCGGCCGGATGGCCGTCGACGTCAAGCGCGTGGAATACGAGCATGAGGCGCCCGAGCAGTCCCGCGTGCTTGGCGATGTGCGCGCCTAGGGAATCGTTCAGGGAGCAAAACGCCTCGGCCTCGACGCGCAGCTCGTCGCGCCGGGCCAGGAACACGGTTGCCGCCTCCGGCGACAGGCGCACGATGCGCTGAGGGACGGCCTCGAACAGCCGGCCCAGCTTGACGCTGTAGAGGCGTTGGGCTCTGCGCACCTCGAAGGCGAATACCGATTCGTCGGTCGGCCGCATCGGCGGCACGCTCACGACGAGGAATCGCTGCAGCAGTCCGTCGACCGGCAACGCCTTGGCGCTGCGGCGCAGGGCGGCGAAGGTGGTAGCCGAAACGATCGAGGCGCCCCAGTTCGGAATGAAATTCGCGCCGCGCTTGATCCGGTCGACTTGATGCGGGCCGCCCTCGAACAAGCGCAGCCATTCGCCACGATCGCGCGAGCCGGCGCCCCCGCTGTACAAGTCGTGCGAGCCGAGCCAGGAGTCGAGCTCGTCCGTGGTGAACAAGACCCCGCGCGGATTGGCGCGCAGCGTGTCCGCGATTGCCTCGATGGTCGCGTCGCTCGTGAAGGTCGCGGGCCGCTCGGGGATGGGATCATCGTTGCCCAGCGCTTTGCACTGTGCTGCCCACTGCGCATATAGGGCCTTGTGCCGGTCGACGATCGGCCGATTTGCCGCTCGCAGTGCCGGAGTCTTGGCCGATGCTGGCGAGCCGATCAGCAGCACCCAAAGGCGAGCCGATTCGTACCAGTTCGTTGTCTCGACCAGGCAAATGCGGATGTCATCGTCGATCGCCGCGGCGGCGGCTCCGGTCATCGCCATGGCGTAGGCGCCGAAGTCGTGCCCGGCGGCGCGCGAGAGCAGGTCCGCGTAACGCGCGATGATCTGCGGGAAGTCGTCCGGCCGCAGTGCCGGCGCAGCGAAGTCGCTCACGATGTCGGCCGGCTCGAGCGTCGCGCATGTGGCCACGTCGGCGTCGGCGTGGTTGAACGACGCGCGGATGTGCTCTGGCTCCTCGGTGCTCGGCGGGTTGCTGCCGATGATGGCACCAACGTCTAGATCCTCGTCGGCGAGCGCGTGGCCGTTCGCCTGCTCGGCGGCGATTGCCTCGTCGATGCGAGCGAGCGCCGCGGCGGTTTGCCGCTCATCGCGTCCGGCGAGCTCCGGCGGCCTAGCCACGGCACAGGCCGACGGCGGCGTTGATGCGCCCGGCCGCCACGAGTAGACGCTGGCGCGTCGGATCGTCCAATGTCTTGCCCTGCGCCAGATCGCCGGCGCAGACGGCTAGCAGCGTGCCTTCCATGGACAGACAAGCAAGGGCGTCGCTCGCGGAAAACGGGCGCTGCTCGCGCGGCCGGCGGTTGCGCTCATCGAATCCGGCATCGCGCGGCGGGAAGAGCTCGGCCGCATCCACGCCGAGGGCCTCGCACACTTGAGGCCCGCTGGCGTCGCAGCCGAAGCAGTGCACGAGCACAGTGCCGCCGTCACGCTCCCGCAGCGCCAGCTTCGAACTGTTGGCGCCGCCGCATACGGGGCACTTGGCGCGCCAGCGGTCCCGGCCTAGGGATCGGACCCCGTCCAGGCGTGACAGCAGCGTGTCGGCGCTCATTGGACACCCCGGGCGGCTTGCCGCGGTTGGGCAGCAGGTTGCGGGAGGTTCGGGGCGGGGGTAGGATCGCTGCGCCTTGCCGGGCTTGCTTTGCTCAGTCCCCCCGACGCCGCCCCTCGACACAGGGCGGCGTTTTTCATGCCGTGGCGCTCTCCTCGGTTGCGACCGAGCCGGCGGGCGGCCACGGAGCTGCAGGGGCCGGGGCGCGCAGCGCCTTAGCGGTCTTGCCTCGGGTGAGCTGTTCCGGCTTGGGCAGGGACGAGCTCCCCGGGAGGTCGCGAATGTGCCGCTCGATTACCGCCAGGCGGTACTTCACCGCTCGCTTACCCAAGATGACGCGCGCGGCCTCGGCGAGTTCGGGGTGCGCCTGCAGGTAGTCATACGTGCCGCGCACGCCAAGGTCGAACAGCGCGGCGACATCCCGGATGCTGCCTAGCACCTTCGGCCGTTGCGCCGCCTCCGTGGATGGCGACTGAGTAGCGTCTTTCCGTGCTCTTTGCATCGTGCGCTCCGCAAGACAATGTTTGGCGGAGCAGAGCGTGAGCCTTAGTTGCGAGTGCGGGAAGTGGTGCGGCGGGCTGCGGCGGGCTGCGGCGGCTCGCGGCGGGCTGCGGCGCCTTCTTTTGTGGCAAGGCGCTTGAGCCGCTGGCCGAGTTGCTCGCGTGTCAGGATTGCAGCCTCTCCGTTTGCCTTCTCGAACTTCACCCCCTCGCCGTCTACGAATTCCAGTAGCGGCGGGCGCACCGGCTTCTGTTTCGCCATGCGCATGAGCTCCTGCCATATCGGGTTCCGGTGCTGCGCGCCTCCACAGCGTGCCGCGGTCTCCTCGATGACCGCGGAGAGTGGATCGCCGCCGCCGCGGAAGGCGTCTGCAGGCTCCGTTGCCGGGCCTCGGGAAACTGGCGCACGCCATGCCCTTGTCGGAACCTTCGTCGGCAGCTCGCCGTCGAGGAAGGATGGCCGCAGGCCGATGCAGGCGAATAGATCCAACCATGCGGCCGGCGCGTGCGCCTTGCCCCGATATGTCTCTTCGTACGCGGTCCGGCCGATCTTGGCGAGCAGGCGCAAAAGGTACGGGTCGACGGTCTCCTGGCAGAGTCGCCGCTCGTGCTTCACGGCCTTGTCGACGTCGAAGCCTGGCACCTCCTTGAACCACTCGGCCCGGCATAGAGGGTCGTCCCGCTCGAACTGCATCAGCTTCAGCCGGTTGAACCCGGCGAGCAGCGCCAGCGCCTCCTCTTCGGTCCATGCATCCCTGCGCGTCCAGAAGCCTTCTGCGGCGGCATGTAGATCCTGCGCTCTCAGCGCGAGCCATTCGTGCTCGGCCAAGCCCGCGAGGAAGGCGTGCTCCTGCAGCCTGCCCCATGCCGCCTCTAACGAATACAGGTCTTGCACGTGCGAGTCGTGCGGTTCCGCAGGTTCTTTCCGTGCGCCCATCGTTGCACCTCCTCGGTGCTCCTCGTTCGTGGAACCGCGCCAGGCCGGAGAGGAGGTCCGGCTTTTCGCCTGCGGGGATCAGCCGCAAGCTAGGCGCAGCGAAAACAGTCTAGCGCCAGAGCAGGTTCGTGAAAAAACCGAGCAACCAACCGGCGCTGAGGAGTCCGAGGGCCTCGGCGAGGTGTTGCAGGCTGCTTTTCGTCAGATCAGCGATGATGTCGTCGATCGTCTGTACCGAAAATTCGAGGATCTCTTGCTCGCCGGGATCTGGCGCGATGCGCGCTTGAAGCCTAAGAATGTCTGCGGTGCTTCGCAGGGCGTGGATTTTTGGTGCTAGATTAAAAATAGCCATGATTGCGGTTCCTTGTGCGAACTGCGGTTGTGGTTAGGGCCTCTCGCGGTGTTGACGCACCACGTTTGGCCCGCTTGCCGGCTACCGGCCGGCGCGGCATTGAATCTATGCGGCTACCGGCTCCTCCACTGGTGCGCGCTGCGCCCGAAAGTCTCCTTCGACCACGTTCGCAGGCAGCGCCTTGCCGGCAAGGAAGTCGGCCCAAGTCTGCAGCAGCCGGCGGCGCGCAGCGTGGTGCTCGGAGCGGTCGTATGCGGCCTTGACGCGGTCCGCCTCGCGATGCGCGAGGCAAGCCTCGACCACTTCTGAGCGCGCGCCTGCGGCCTCGTGCGCCCAGGTGGAAAAGCTCGCACGGCAAAGACCGTGCGCCGTCGTGATGTCGCCGAACGTCTTTTCGCCCTTGTCGTCAACCTTCATCCGCCGCAGCGTCAGCAGCATTGCCATGTTCGAGATTGGGCGCCCGCCGTCTCGCGGGCTCGCGAAAACGAACGTGGCGCTCGCGCCCTTCTGCTCCTCGAGAATGTCGATCGCGCGGTCGGACAAGTGCACCAGGTGCAGCTCGCCGCCCTTCATCCGCTCCTTGGGCACCGTCCAGGTTTTCGCCTCGAAGTCGATCTCGTCCCACTTGGCCCCGATGATCTCGCCCGTCCGCGCCGCGGTCAGCATTCCGAATTCGAGCGCCCTGGCGCTCGTTCCCTCGACCGCGCGCAAGCGCTGCATGAATGCCGGAACCTCCTTGTATCCGAGGAAACGATAGGACTCGGTCTTGCGCCCGCCGCACTGCTCGGCGATCTTGTCGCGGATCGCTCGGCCGGCGTTGCCGCTGCATTGACCGTGGAATTCCGCATCCGCGAATATCTTTCCGAGGCGCTGCAGTACGCGCCGGCCCGTCTCCGGCACCTTGTCGATTACATCCTTCACCGCCGGCAGAAGCTCCTGCGGCGTGATCGCGTCGATAGGCTTGTTCCAGATCGCAGCCGGCACGTGGCGTTCGAGCGAAGAGAGCCATTCCCGCGCGTGTATCGCAGTGCGCTTTGGCTCGATGACGCGCTCGTGGTAAGCGCGGGCCACGCGGGCCAGCGTCGTGCGCTCGCGCTTTGCCTCGGCCTTTTTCTGCCCCTCTGCCTTGCGCGCTTCGGCCTTGCGCTTCCTCTTCTCGTCGATCGGGTCCAGATCGTTGCGCAGCAGCCTGCGCGCTTTGTCCGCATCCTCGCGCGCATCGGTGAGCGACTTGCCCGCAGCTGCGATGCTGCTGCGGTCAGCAGCGCCCAGGCCGAGCTCGCGGCGCCGGCCACTCGGCGCGGTGTACCGAAAGACCCAGCTCGCGCTCTTGGAGCCAACGCGCAGGATGAGGCCGCCGCCGTCGATCAGATCGCCCTCGCCTGCAGCATGAACTTGCCGCGCGAGCAGAAGGTGCATCGCCATGTGGTTCTCCCGTTTCCGCCAGCCTTCCCCCGAAAATCGCCTTCATCGGGGTTCATTGCTGGACATTGAGTTGCACAGGGCGGACGCTAGGGCTATCCGGTTTCCCTTGCAACTTCATGCAGTTAGCGCATTAGTTCGCGTCTAAGTGCATCTACGGGATTGATGGTAGTGGTGGAGACGAGGAGGATCGAACTCCCGACCTTCGCATTGCGAACGCGACGCTCTCCCAG
>Ga0209415_10013755_pt1 | contig 13305 bp, 12 predicted proteins | sample PeaSoiSIISIP2007_FD_187696 | JGI IMG/M metagenome (GOLD analysis project Ga0209415, IMG submission 187696) | Peat soil microbial communities from Weissenstadt, Germany - SII-SIP-2007 (SPAdes) (version 2) | ecosystem: Environmental > Terrestrial > Soil > Wetlands > Peat | place: Germany... | reverse complement strand
CAGCGCGAGATCATCTACGGCGAGCGGCGCAAGATCCTGGAGGGCGTCGACACCCGGGCCAACTTCCTCAACATGCTCGAGCACGTGATTGCCGAGGAGACGCCCACCTTCTGCGAGGGCCGCCACCGCGAGACCTGGGACTTGGAGGGGCTCTGGGCCCGGATGCGCCAGTTCGCGGGACCGCTGCTCCCTTCGCTGGGCGAGGTCGATCTGAACTCCCTGGGGGAGAGCGTGCCGGAGGTGATCGAGACCCTGGTCGGTGAGCTCACCTCCCTCTACGAGGAGCTGGAGGCCAAGCACGGCACCGAGCTGATGCGGCGCGCCGAGCAGTTGGTGATGCTGAGCGTCATCGACGAGAAGTGGCGCGCCTACCTTACCCAGATGGAGCACATGCGCGAGCAGATCGGCTTCCACGGGTATGGCCAGATGGACCCGCTCGTCGAGTACAAGCAGGAGGCGTACCACTCCTTCCAGGACCTGATGGCGGAGATCCAGCGGGACATCGTTCGCTTCCTCTACACCATCAAGTTCGAGGCCCTGCAGCCGCCCCAGGAGCCGGCGCCCTCCGAGGCGGCGGCGGAGGAGACCGCCCCTCCCTCACCGCGCGCCGACCAGCCCGGCTCGGGTCGCCAGGGCGAGGCGCCTCCCACCCCGGATTCAAACGGGCCCGGTCCGGCACCGTCCGGAGGAGGCGGGCCGGCCGCGCCACCCGCCCGCCCGGCCGCGGCCGCGGCCAGCGGCTCCCTCGCACGCGCCACCGTCAAGGGTGGTGGGCCGCCGCCGGCGCGGGCTGCCGTTCCCCCACTCGCTCCCTCTCCCGCTCCTGCTCCCGCGCCGGCTGCTCCCGCTCCCGTGCCGGTGACATCGGGCAGCCTCTCGGCCCGAGCTGGCGCCGCGGCGCGCGGGGTGGCCATCCCGGGTGGTGCCGGCATGCTGCCCCAGACCCGGGTGCGCAACGTGGTCGAGAGCTCCTCCGCGGGGACCCGCCGCACCGACGGCGCGGGGCTGCCGGGATCCAACGGCAGGGGAGCGCCACGCAAGATGGGCCGCAACGAGCGCTGCTGGTGCGGCAGCGGCAAGAAGTACAAGTTCTGCCACGGGCGCTAGCTGAGATCGGGAAACCCCTTCAGTAGCAGGCAGATTGGGTCAGGCTGTGCCTGTGCGTGCCACCGATAGGCTCAGTAATAGGCTCAGTTCTGGTAGGCTCGCGAGTCGTGGCGACCACCGACCGACGCCGGCGCAAGGGGGACGCGTCTCCCATGGCGTTGACGCTTAACCGCTAGCGTGTCGTGGGAGCTCTCCCGATGTGCTGGAGGCCCCCCTGCGCGAGCGGGCGGGGACTGGTCTCGCTTGGCTACGCGGCCGGCCGGCCTCGGCCGTGGCCCCCCGAAGTGGTGGCACTTCTGAGCGCAAGTGGTGGCATGTTCGTGAGCGAGATACTCCCGCTGACAAAGGTGCCCCAATTCCCGTACCATCCGGGCCGTGGCTCGAACAGCCGTTCCCGAGGACACCGACGGGCGGACGACCCTGACCGCCGCAGATAGCCAACAGCTACCTGAGTCCGTCGACGAAGCACAGATCGGCTGACGGTGATCTACGCTGACGCCACCGCCACGGTTGGTCGGACTCCGATGGTGGAACTCAGCCGCCTTTCGTCGGCAATGCCGGGACGGGTGGTGGCGAAGCTCGAGATGCGCAACCCCGCAGGAAGCGTCAAGGACCGGCTGGCCGTTGGGCTGATTGACGATGCTGAGCGTCGCGGCGTGCTCCGCCCGGGGCGACTCTCGTCGAACCCACTGGCGGCAATACCGGGATAGGACTGGCGTTCGCGGCGGCGATCCGGGGCTACCGCCTCGTGCTGACCATGCCCGAAGCGATGTCGGCCGAGCGAGTCGCATTGCTGCGAGACCTTGGCGCGGTCGTGGAGGTCACACCCGGAATCCTCATGACCGATGCGGTGGCGCGGGCGCGCCAACTCCTCGATGAGATACCCGGCGCGATCATGCTCGATCAGTTCAACAACCCGGCCAATCCCGACATCCACCGTCGCACCACGGCTCTCGAGATTTGGGAGGACACAGCCGGGCGCGTTGACGTGTTCGTCGCGGGGGTCGGTACCGGCGGCACAATCACCGGTGTCGGCGAGACCCTCAAGCTGTGCAAGCCGTCAGTGCGGGTCGTCGCCGTCGAACCCGCAGGCGCCGCGGTACTCTCTGGTGGGGTGGCAGGCAGCCATCAGATGCCGGGGATCGGAGTCGGGTTCATTCCCCAGGTCTTGAATCGGGCGGTCATCGACGAGGTCGCCGTGGTCACAGATGAAGAAGCGTTCCTGGCCGCGCGCCGACTGGCGCACGAAGAAGGCATCCTGGCCGGGGTATCTTCAGGAGCGGCGCTGCATGCAGCGCTTGAGTTCGCGCAGCGGACAGCCGCAGCCGGCGCGACGATCGTGGTCCTCCTCGCCGACGGTGCCGATCGCTACATCAGCAGCAAGCTCTTTGCCTGAACTCGTCGACCGAGGCTTCGCGGGTCGCGATCTGCAGTTGGTCCCCTCCAGGTCCTCGATGTCTGGGACGCCGACCAGCAAGGTACCCGCACCGGGGTGGTCCGCGTGCCGTAGGGCAGTGCTAGGACGACGAGCACCATCACATCACCCCAGTGATGCTCCCGTTGTTCCACGAACGAGATCAAGAGACCACTCGAACGGCACCGCTACCACCACAACGATCGCTGCGGACAAGATGGCGCCCCTCCCAGCCGGTGCGTGCCATCTTGGAGTCTGCGGCCTTGGCCAGAGCATTTGCCAGTGCCGGATCATATGCGGCGGCGATAGCGCCGGCATGGGCTTCGTATTCCTGGCTACGCTCCGGAGCGACCATAAGTGGTTCGACCACGAAGTTCAACAATGTGACCGTCAACGTGATCGCCGGCCAGACGAGTACCCGGCAAACAGTGCGATCGCGTCACACATGTGTAGCTCGCATGTCCGATTCGCGAGGGGAGCGAGTGCAGGAGTTCTGGTCGCTAGAGGGCAGACAAAAGCTATTATATTACCTATTATGCTGTAAATGAGAATCAGTATGCTGATTCACGCCTATTGACATGATGACCGTTGATAAGCTATATTCATAGATCTTAGAGTGACATTGCTGAGTTAAGGTCAAAGTGATGGCTGTTGAGATTGGCAGGCGTACCACCGGCGAATGGGAGGCCGTCATCGGAGCTGAGGTCCGTGCAGCGCGGATCGCTGCGAACCTCGACCAGGCGGAGCTCGCCAAGCGTGCCGACGTCAGCCTCGGAGCGCTGAAGAACCTCGAGGCCGGGAGAGGATCCACCCTCAGAACCCTGATTCGTGTCGTGCGGGCGCTGGGACGCGCCGAGTGGCTGGTGACGCTCGCCCCTCCCATCACCGTCAGCCCGCTCGCGATGCTCTCTTCGAGACGCTCGGCAACGCATCCTCGCCAGCGCGTCTCCCGACCGAGAGCAGTGCGCACCTCCACCCCCTGATGGCGTACCTGCCGGTCGAGGTGGTCGAGGTGCGCGCCTGGGGTGACCGCGTGGGGGCCGTCGCCCTCGACCCGGCGAGCGGCTACTACGTCTTTGAGTATGCGCCCGCCTGGCAGGCGCGCGGCGTGGAGCTGGCGCCGACGACGATGCCGCTCAGCCAGCCACGGCACGTGTTCCCGACGCTGCCGGTTGACACCTTCCACCGGCTACCGGCAATGCTCGCGGACGCGCTCCCCGACGCCTTCGGCAACGCGCTCACCACCGCCTACCTGGCGGCCGAGGGCGTGCCGGCGACCGCGATCACCCCGCTCGACCGTCTTGCCTACCTCGCGTCGCGTGGTGTGGGCGCGCTCGAGTTCCGGCCTCCCCGGGGACCGCAGCCTCGCAAGGCCACCGCGATCGACCTGGCCGAGCTGGTGCTCGCGGCGCGCGCGGCGGTCTCCGGGACGTTCTCCTCCGGCCATGGCATCACCGAGTCCGTCCGCCATCTCATCGCGGTGGGCACCTCCGCTGGCGGCGCACGCGCCAAGGCCGTGGTCGCCTGGAATCCGGAGACCGGCGAGGTGCGCTCCGGTCAGGTACCCGCGGATCCCGGTTTCGAGCAGTGGCTGTTGAAGCTCGACGGCGTCGGGTCCGACCTCGACCTCGGTGAGTCGGCGGACTACGGCCGCGTCGAGTACGCCTATGCACTGATGGCCAGGGCGGCCGGGATCGAGATGACGGCATGCCGGCTGCTCCAGGAGGGCGGCCGAGCGCACTTCATGACGCGGCGTTTCGACCGCCTCGACGACGGCACCAAGGTCCACATCCAGAGCCTGTGCGCGCTCGCCCACCTCGACTTCCGACGGGTCGGAGCTCACGACTACGCTCAGCTCTTTGACATCGCGGAACGTCTCGGGCTCGGGCCGGAGGCGCACGCTCAGGTGTTCCGCCGGATGGTCTTCAACGTGGCCGCCGCGAACTGCGATGACCACACCCGGAACTTCTCCTTCGTCCTGCCCCCGGGGGGCGCCTGGCGCCTCGCTCCCGCCTACGACGTCACGCATGCGCACAATTCGCAGAGCCGGTGGACCGCCCAGCACCTGATGGCCGTCGATGGCCGGACGCGTGCGATTGCGAGGTCCGACCTGGCGACGGTCGGCGACCGGTTCCAAGTCCCGGACGCGACCCGGATCATCGGCGCCGTTCTCGACGCCGTCGACTCCTGGTCGGAGTTCGCTGGTGAGGCCTCGGTCGGTCCCGGGGCCAGGGAGGAGGTCGGCCGCGACATCCGGGAGATGAGCGTGCCGCTGCGCTGAACGGAGCGGCTGCCGCCGACGCGGCTCAATCCGCCTGGGTGAGCCCGCGCAGGTGCTTCCACAACAGCTCCACCGCGGGCGTGTGCACCCCCTCGCGGCGGGCGGCGGTGAAGGACTGCAGAACCCGGGGCCCGGGGCAGGGGAGCACGGTGAGCCGCCCGGCCGCGAGGTCGTTCTCGATCAGGACCTGGGGCATCACCGCGAAGCCGAGGCCCGCGATCAGGGCCGGGACCAGCACGCCCTCCTCGAGCTCGACCGCCTCGGCGTCGCGGCCGTGCTCGCCCAGCAGCTGGGCGGCGAGCTGGTGGGTGGCGGTGCCCCGCTCGTGCTGCAGGTGCCGGTAGGCGTTCAGGCCTGCGGCGGGCTCGCGGCTCCTCGCGAGCGGGTGGCTCGGGGCGGCGACCAGCACCATCGGGGTGCGCTCCATGGTCATCGACTCCAGGCCGGGCGCGTAGACCCGTGAACCGGTGAAGATGATGTCGACCTCGCCCCCCTGGAGCATCACGATCATGTCCCGGAAGCGCGCCAGGCGGAGGTGCAGGCCCAGCTGGGCGTGCGCCGCGATGAAGGGGGCCAGCCAGCCGGGAACGCGGTGGGCTCCGACCACGTGCCCGGCGGCGACCGTGATCTCGCCGCGCTCGTCGCTGAGGAAGCTGATCCGCAGCTCGTCCACCAGCGCGACGTCGTCGAAGATGCGGGTGGCGATGGGGCGGAGCGCCCGGCCGACATCGGTGAGCTTCACGTTCCGGCCCGCCCGCTGGAAGAGAGGCAGTCCCAGCCTCCTCTCGAGCCGGTGGACGACGGTGCTCACCGACCCCTGAGAGATGCCGAGAGCGTCCGCCGCCGCGCTCACGTGCTGGCGCTCGGCGACCGCCAGGAAGGTGTGGAGCTGGTCCAGGGTGATCTCCGGCCTGGGTCGGGCCGGCGAGTGCACGCGCGGTGCGGGACGGCGCGGCGCGCTGTCGGAGTCGGCGAGCGGAGGGAGCGTATCCATAATTCTCCTGAGAAGAATGAAATCATATGACCATACGGCTTGATCATGGGGATATGCGGGTGCCACAGTCGATGGCTGCAGCAGAGCCCCGAGAGGAGAGACTGTGCCGACGTCCGCCCGGGACGCGCTGTGCCCGCCCGCCGCGAGTCAGGACCTCGCGTCCGCCGCCCGGGCGCTCGAGGGTGCCGATGCCGAGGGGATCCTCCGCTGGGCCTTCGACCGATTCGACCGGGTGGCGCTCGTCGCCAGCTTCCAGATCGAGTCGATCGTTCTCATCGACATCGCCAGCCGGCTGCGTCCCGGCGTCGAGGTGGTCACCCTCGACACCGGCCGGCTGCCCGAGGAGACCCACGCGCTCATCGACACCGTGAGGCGGCGCTTCTCGATCCAGCTCCGGGTGATCGCACCCGAGGGGGGCGACGTCGAGGCGATGGCCGCCGCCCATGGCGTCAACCTGTTTCGCCGCTCGACCGAGCTGCGCCATCTCTGCTGCGAGCTGCGCAAGGTGCGCCCGCTCAGCCGTGCCCTGCGCGGCTACGACGCTTGGGTGACCGGACTCCGGCGTGAGCAGTCGGCGACCCGCCAGAACACTCCGGTGGTGGCGCGCGACGACGTCCACGGTGGGATCGCCAAGCTGGCCCCGCTGGCGGCGTGGAGCCGCGATGACGTGTGGGCCCAGGTGCGCTCCCGCGACCTCCCCGTCCACGCCCTCTACGCCCGCGGCTACACCTCGATCGGCTGCGCCCCCTGCACGCGGGCCACCCGCCCGGGCGAGGGCGAGCGCGCCGGTCGCTGGTGGTGGGAGGATGGCGCGATCAAGGAGTGCGGTGTGCACGTGGCCGGTTCGGGAGCACCCCTCCCCGGGGGGGCCGGCTGACCTCGCGGCCGCTGGGAGGCGACTCCGTGCCTGATCCCTCGCCGGCCCTCACCGCGTCCGCGATCGTGACCAGGCTCCGGGCGGCCGGCTGCGTCTTCGCCGAGGATGAGGCCCACCTGCTCATCTCCGCGGCGGCGGCACCGTCCGACCTTGCCGCCATGGTGGAGCGGCGCGCCGCCGGGCTTCCCCTCGAGTACGTCATCGGGTGGGCGGAGTTCTGCGGCCTGCGCATCGCCGTGGAGCCCGGCGTCTTCGTCCCCCGGCATCGCACCGAGCTCCTCGTCCGCCAGGCCGCCGCCCGTGCCCGGCCGGGAGCCGTGGTGGTCGATCTCTGCTGCGGCGCGGGCGCGCTGGGGGCGGCGCTGGCCGGGTCCCTGGGACGGATCGAGCTGCACGCCACCGACATCGACCCCGCCGCGGTGCGGTGCGCCCGGCTCAACCTGGGCGCGGCAGGTGGTCACGTCTATGAAGGAGACCTCTACCAGCCCCTGCCCGCCGACCTGCGGGGCCGGGTCGATCTCCTGGTCGCCAACGTCCCCTACGTGCCCACCGGGGAGATCGCGCTGCTGCCCCGGGAGGCCCGGCTGTACGAGGCGCGGCGGGCGCTCGACGGGGGCGGGGACGGGCTGGACGTCGTGCGGCGGGTGGCGGCGGAAGCGGCCGGGTGGCTGGCGCCGGGCGGGCACCTGCTGGTCGAGACCAGCGCGGCGCAGGCGCCCCGGGCCGTCGAGATACTCGCCCGCGGCGGGCTGGTCCCGGAGGTGGCCAGCCTCGACGAGCTGGAGGCCACCGTGGTCATCGGCACCCTGGACGCGGCCGGGAGAGGATCCCGGGGCTGACCAGGCGCCGGACGCACGGTTCAGCCAGGTCGCGGTTGCGAAACTGACCGAAGATCCTGCCCTCAGACGGCGTTCACCGGAGCGCGGCCGAGATCACCCCGGCGGCCCCGGCGCAGAAGGCGTCGTTGTCCCAGTAGTTGTGGGCGCGCAGCCCGCCCCCCCGCCATCGCTACGGACCGGGCGTGATCGGGCTGGGATGGGTGGGCTGGTACACGAGGACCTGGACGCCGCCCGGCAGGATCGCGGTCACGGCGCGGCCGAAGGCCCGATCCTCGGGATCGCCGCGCAGGGTCACCCCCTTGGCGCGCAGCTCGGCAACGGTCGCGTCCAGGTCGTCGCAGGTCAGCGAGATCTCGTGCCCCGGCTTCTCGGCGGGATGGACGCCGATCTCCGCCGGCGGGGCGGCAAAGATCAGCCAGCCACCGCCTGCGTCCACGTGGCTCCAGCCGAAGGCGTCGCTGAGCGTCCGACGGAGAGCATCCGCCTCCGGGGAGAAGAACAGCAGGTGCACGCCGGTGACGGCCATGGGGTCTCTCTCAGCTCTTCCAGGTGAAGGCGTCGGCGTTGCCGTCGACGGCGACGCAGAAGGAGCTGGAGGGGCACGAGACCGCCGCCAGCCCGTACCCGGAGGTGAGCAAGGTGGGCGCCGACCACGAGCTTCCGTTGAAGGCGATCGACCGGTTGCTGTCCTCGTCGACGGCCATGCAGAAGGAGGCCGAGGCGCAGGACACGGCGGCGAGCCCGCCTGACACTCCTCCGACCTCATCGACGTCGGCCTTGGTCGACCACGAGCTCCCGGTGTAGGTGAAGACACCGCCCTCGCTGCCGACCGCGACGCAGAAGGAGGAGGAGGTACAGGAGACCCCGTCGGGAGGGCCGGTCCCGGTGTTCTCTCCGGCCCCGAGCGCCTCCGGGGGCGACCAGGTGGTGCCGTTGAAGGTGAAGGCCCCGGTCCCGCCCACGCCCGCGCAGAAGCTGGTCGTCGGGCAGGAGACCGCGGTCAGGATCCCCTGGGTGGAGTCGACCTGCACGGGGCTGGACCAGGCCGTGCCGTTGAAGGTGTAGGCGTCGCCCGAGTTGTCGACGGCGACGCAGAAGGACGAGGAGACGCAGGACACCGCCTCGAACTGGCCGACGCTGTCGACCCCGGTGAAGGGCGTCCATGAGCTGCCGTTGTACGTGAGGGCATCGCCGGAGCTGTCCACCGCCGCGCAGAAGCTGGTGGTCGGGCAGGAGACCCCGACGATGGTGTTGGGCGCATCGATCGCCTGGGGCGCCGACCACGAGGTGCCGTTGTAGGTGAGGGCGTTACCGGACGGGGTGCTCGTCCCCGAGGTGCCGTCGACGGCCACGCAATCGGTGGTCGAGGGGCAGGACACGGCGAGGAGGTCGAGGCCGGGGTCGATGCTGTCGGCGCTGGACCACGTTCCGGCCGCGGGCGCCGGGGTCGAGGTCGTCGAGCTCGCGGTCGGAGCCGTCGACGGCGCCGTCGAGCTCGCGCTGGGGGTCGCGGAGACGATCGGGGCCGAGGACGTCGGCGCCGCGGTCGTCGTCCCGCCGCAGGCGCTGACGGTGGCGCCGGCCAGGGCGCAGGCGGCGAGCGCGACGGCGAGCCGCGCGCTGACCACGATGCGAATCGGACCGGTTGCGCGGGTGGTCATGCTCGGCACCTCTCCCTGTCTGTCACGGCGCTCAGGTCGGTCGCCGCGTGCCCCCGGCGAGCGACCCCCAGCCTCCGGGCTCCTCGCTCGGATGCTAGCACGGACCCCGAAGACGCTCAGTCGGGGATGTCGCCGAGGGGGGACGCGGTTGCGCCCGCTGCCAGGGCCTCGGGTGTGGTTCGTGGGCCGAGGGCCGACGCCCCCAGCAGCACGAGGCCGCCAAGGGCCAGCACCACAACCAGCACCTGCCAGGTAACGGTGAGGGCGAGCAGGAGAGCTAGGGTGGCTCCTCCGGCCATCCCCAGGAAGCGGCTGGTAGAGACCGCTCCTTGTATCCGGCCCACCGTGTCGGGTGCCTGGCTCTGGATGACCACGCCGCCCTCGATCTGGGCGAGACTGGCCGATCCCGTGCTCACCGCCAGGAGGAGGAGGTCAACCGCGGGCCCTCCCGCCACCGCGACCGCTCCGATGCAGGCGATCTCACCGGCCAGTGCCGGCAGGATGACCGCCGGTTTCTGGATCGGCCGCCAGAAGGCGAGGAGAGAGCCCAGGATGCCTCCGAGGCCCACGGCCGCCCAGCAGAAGCCGGCATCGGCTGACGTCCCGAACCGCTGCGACGCCAGGGCCGGGAGGGCGGCCTGCAGCGCGGTGATCACCACGGTCGCCGAGAACGCGCCGACCGCCACGATGCGCAGCACCGGGCGGTGGAATGCTGCCGAGAAGCCGCCGATGGCTGCCGCTCGTACGGTGAGTGCTCGCGCCGGACCTCCGCCAGTGATGGGCAGAGACAGGAAGAGCCCGGCGCCAATCGCGAAGGTGGCAGCGTCGCTCAGAACCAGTGGCACCGGTCCCAGTAGCGGGAGCAGCAGGGCCCCGATGGCCGGGGAGGCCAACATCATCCCGCTCCCCAGCAGGTTGTAGGCGAGATTGATGTCATGGCGGGCACGGCCCGTGGCGAGCCTGGCCATCAGCGCCCCGGTCAGCGGCTGCCAGGCGCCGCCGACCAACTGGGAGAGGCCGGCCAGCACGTAGACCGACCAAAGACCGCGGCCGAGGGCAAGAGGGACCGCCAGCACAGCGGTAAGCGCGCCCTGGGTGAGAGCGGCCCCGACGATGCCGACTCTGGGACTGGCGAGGTCCCCGAGGGGCCCACCCAACCAGGCGCCGACGGGACGCGGGCCAACACGGACCAACATGTAGCCGGCGGTGGCCGCGACACTCCGAGTCGCATTGAAGATGACCACGGCGAGGGCAAACGTGGTCAGCCAGTCACCAAAGGTGGAGACGGCCACTCCAGCCAAGAACCGCGCCACCGGGGGAAAACGCACCGCCGTAGTTTCCGCCGTTCACCGGCCTTAGAGCCAGGGTGCCGGCAGGCGACCTGTGCCGGCACGCATCGTGCCTTACTCTACGGCGTCCTCGGGCAGGTGACGAAACCTACCAGTCCAGCCAGTCGAAGTCCACGTGGGACATCAGGTGCCCTCCATTCCCCCACGTTCGAGCCCGGTGGAGCCCTCCACCGGTTGAGCCCGGCGGCTCACGGGCGGCATTATGCGTGAGGCATGGTAGCGATGTAAAGCGCCGGTTGCGATCGCGTCACAACTCCGCAGCGGTGCATCCGACGACCCGCGGGCGTCGTTCCCTGGAGGGTTGAGTGGACCGTCTGGCCGACTCAGGGTCGTGGCGGCAGGCGACGGTGCCACGACGTTGTGATGTCACCCTGGGCACGATCACACCGCCGGGCCTAAGGTTGCGAGGATGGAAGCGCCAGTGACTCCGCCGCACGAACCGGTGCCGCGGACCGCGCCCCGATCCTCGTTCCGGCGCTGGTTCACCAGCATCGCGCCGGCTCCTGAACCCGACCGGCAGCCTCAAGTCACCCTGACTCCGCGATTGGCGATCGTTCTCGTCGTCCTCTGGGCTGCCGCGGTTGGGGCCTTGATCCCCGCGCTGGCCCACCCGCCGGACTGGCCCGGAGCCCTGCTCGCGGGAGCGCTTGTCACCGCCCTCTCCGTGTGGTCCGTCCCGGCTGCCGCGCGAGGTCAGGGGCGGTGGTCGGCGGGGGTTTTCTTCGAGCTGGCCTTCAGCTTCACGGTGGGGCCGCTAGCGATCGTCGTCATGACGGTCGGACACGCGGCCGGCGACCACCTGCGCCGACGGCCGGGGGCAGTTCGGACTGCGTTCAACTCCGCGAACCATGCGCTTTTCAACCTCGCGGCTTGGGCGACCTTCCTGGTGGTGGGTGGCCACCATCCGCCCATGGCGCGCGCGCTGGGCGCCGGTGTTGCCGGAGGCCTCGTCGCCCTGTGCGTCGGCACCGGGCTCCTCGGCATGGTGCTGGGCATTGCCACCAACGACTTCCGCCTTCGTGCCCTGCTCCGTGCGATGCGCCAGCTCTTGCCGTGGAACATTGCCTTTGGGTTTGCCGCCGGAGGGGTCTCAAGCCTTTACGAAGTCGGCGGCCTCCTCGGCCTCCTGGTCCTCCTGGTCCCGGTTGGCATGGTCCAGATGTCCCTGGTCGCCACCGCGCGCCGGATGCACGCCGAGGCGGAGAAGGACGCCGCTCACGCTCGCGAGCGGGAGCGGCTGCTCCGCCGCGAGGCCCAGGCCCTGCGGCGGGCCGGCGAGGCATCGGAGGTCGAGCGCAAGAGGATCGCTGCCGACCTCCACGACAGCGTCATCCAGGACGTGTCCGGTCTGCTCTTCCGCTCCAGCGCCATGCTGGGGCGTCTCTCCGACGGTGACGCATCCGTCTGGTCGCGGGAGGGAGTGGAAGGCTACCTCACCTACACGCACGACCTGGCCGCGGAGGCGGTACGTGAGCTGAGGACACTCATGGTCGAGCTGGCGCCGCCGCTGCTCGACCAGGAGGGCCTCGCCTCGGCCCTTCGCCAGTTGCTCACTCGGCTCGATCGCGAGCACATCTCATGGTCGCTCGAGTGCTCCGAGGAGCACCTCGACCAGCGGCACCAGCGCCTCGTGTACCGGGTGGTCCAGGAGGCCCTTCGCAATGTCATCCAGCACGCCCAGTGCCACACCGTCTGGGTCACCGTGCGGGTCGACAGGGACCGCCTGCTCGCATCGATCCGCGACGACGGGCGTGGGTTCTCCGCGGCTGAGCGCGCCGAACGACGCAAGAAGGGGCATGCCGGCCTCGGTCTTCTGGTGCAGACGGCCCGCGACGGAGGTGGGGAGGTTTCCATCACATCCCACACCGGAAGGGGTACCCGGGTCGAGTTGTCGGTCCCCATGCTGCCCGCGCCCCTCATGGATGAGGCGGCACCCGATAAGCAGACCGGCATACCGGCGAACGGCGCCATCGTGGTCGACGATGAGCTTGCCGGAGACCTCGGTGCTGACGGGCAGAAGGCGGAACGTCCAGCTCCGCGTACGGCAATCCGGCGCGGAGCCCGTGGCAGGAAGCCCCCCGAGCAGGCGCCGGCGGCCTCCTCGCCGGCGCGGTGATCCCCTTGAGAGCGTGAACGGCGGAGCACGGTCCGGTCGCTCCCGCGTGACGCCCGGGCGCTAGGCCGGGCCCGGCCCCTACAATGCGGCTGCCGGCGTAGGGGACGGCAGCTCTCACGAGAGGTCTTCAGGCCATGGGCAGCAGCGGCAAGATCCGCCTCCTCATCGTCGACGACCATCCCGTGGTCCGGCAGGGTCTGGCCGACATCTTCGAGCGCACCGAGGACATCCAGGTGGTCGGACTCGCCTCGGATGGCGTCGAGGCGGTCACCATGAGCCTCAAGCACGAGCCCGACATCGTCCTCATGGACCTCTCCATGCCGAACATGGACGGCATGGACGCGACCCGATTCCTGCTCAAGTCGTGCCCCGACACGCGGGTGCTGATGCTGACCTCCTTCTCCGGCAAGGAGCGGGTCAAGGAGGCGCTCCGTTCCGGAGCGGTCGGCTATCTGCTCAAGGACACGCCGACCGAGGAGCTGATCGCCGGGGTGCGCAACGCCGTCAAGCACGGCCGCCGCTTCCGCGACATCGACTGACCGGACCCGCGCTCAACCACCCCCTGGCGTCTGCCCCTGCAACCCAGCGGGTACACTCACGACGCCATGAGCGAGCTGTCGGTACGAGCCAGGGAGGTCGCAGCCCGTGTAGCCGAGCTACAGGGCCA
>Ga0209415_10013754_pt1 | contig 13305 bp, 8 predicted proteins | sample PeaSoiSIISIP2007_FD_187696 | JGI IMG/M metagenome (GOLD analysis project Ga0209415, IMG submission 187696) | Peat soil microbial communities from Weissenstadt, Germany - SII-SIP-2007 (SPAdes) (version 2) | ecosystem: Environmental > Terrestrial > Soil > Wetlands > Peat | place: Germany... | reverse complement strand
ATCGTTGCCCTATCGGATCGACGTGGAGTTATTCCTGTGCAAACACTGCTTGAGCTCAAGCTGAAGGGAGTTAAGGTTCAGGACGCCACCGAGGTTATTGAAAAAGTCTCTGGGAAAATTGGTGTTGATGGCCTTTACCCTAGTTGGCTGATTTTTTCTGACGGTTTCCATGCACGGCAGTACCTGCACCGCGCCGTGTCGGCGCTGGCTTCGGTTGTTTTGTTGACGCTGTCATTGCCATTGCTCCCTTTCGTCGTACTATCGATTAAGGCTTTCTCTCCGGGGCCAGTGCTCTATCGACAAAAGCGGGTCGGAAGAAACGGAGCGATCTTTACGTGTTTCAAGTTCCGCACCATGCATAAGGATGCGGAAGCTGATACTGGACCGACGTGGGCTCGCGATGATGACCCTCGAATCACGCGCATAGGCCGTATCCTACGTATGACTCGGATTGACGAACTCCCGCAACTGTGGAACGTGCTGCGCGGCGACATGGCGTTCGTCGGCCCCCGCCCCGAGCGGCCCGAGTTCGTAGAAATGCTCAATCGGGAGATTCCTTATTACCATCTGCGACACACGGTCCCGCCGGGAATAACTGGCTGGGCCCAGATCCGCTATCAGTACGGCAACTCGGTCGAGGATGCCAAGGAAAAATTGCAATATGACTTGTATTACGTCAAGCACAGGTCGCTGGCACTGGACCTATTAATCATGTTTGAAACCATAAAGACGATCTTGCTCGCCAGAGGAAGTCGCCCGCGGCGGGAGGCGAAAGATCAAATTGTGGCAGCACCGACAGCATCCAGGTGGCAGTAGATTTGCACCCTCAGCCGACCAGGAGTTCCTATGAAATGGGTCCGGAAGGTTTGTCGGACGCACTGATTGCAGCAATGGGCTACGGGCTGCCCTGCGTGATGATCGGCGTGAGCGGAAACACGGAAGCTTTGGCCGAGGGGCCAACGGGTATCTGGTCGCCAGCAAAGATGTCCAAGAGCTGGCCGACCGGATGCTGTGCTTGCTGCGAAATCCCGAGTGCCGCAGGCAGATGGGCCGCACCGCCCGCAACACCGTAGAGGAATGCTTCAACATGCGGCCGATGATGAATCGGTTGACGGATGCCAACGACGAACCTTTGACGGCGAAGCATGTTTAGCTCCTGGAATGCGGCGACCATTGTATTTTGGGGCAGCCTGGCGCTGCTGTTCTACGTCTATGCCGGATATCCGCTGTTGCTGGTCCTGGTTGGGCTGGTTCGCCGGCAACCCCGAGCGGCACTGGGCTATCAGCCGACGATCTCCATCTTGATCGCAGCCTACAACGAAGAAGCCAGCATCCAGAAAAAGCTGGAGCAGACGCTGACGCTGGACTATCCCGCCGACAAACTGGAAATCATCGTTCTTTCCGATGGTTCGACCGATCGAACCGACGAGATTGTGCGCGGGTTCTCGGACCCGCGCGTCCGGCTGTTGCGCGCACCCGAAAGAAAAGGCAAGACGAACGCGCAGAACCTTGGAGTGGAGGTTGCCCGGGGACAGGTGCTGATCTTCTCCGATGCCACGACTATCTATCACCCCCTAGCTCTGCAATATCTGGCTTGCAACTTCGCCGACCCGCACGTGGGAGCGGTCAGTGGGCGTTGCCAATACTTCGACCAGGCCGTGAAGTCCCCCACTGGCGTGGGAACGATCGCATTCTGGAGTTACGAGACGTTCATCAAGATGATGGAATCGCGGATCAGCACCATCGCCGGTTGCAGCGGGTGCATTTACGCGGTTCGCCGCAGCGCCTACACGCCGTTGCGGCCAGAGGTGATCAGCGATCTCGTGCAAGCATTGTGGGCGATTCAGAAAGGTCATCGCGTGGTGTTCGAGGACCGCGCACTGGCGCATGAAGAGACGACCCGCTCATCGGGAGAAGAATTCTCAATGCGCGTGCGGGTGGTCACGCGCGGGATGCGCGGCATCCTGAGTGTGGCCAGCTTGCTGAACCCACTGAAGCACGGCTGGGTCAGTTTCCAGTTGCTTTCGCATAAGGTGCTACGGTGGCTGGTGCCCTTGTTTCTGATGATGTTGCTGATCGGGAGCGTCGCCTTGCGGAGTCAGCCTTTCTACCGCGCTTCGTTCGTGTTGCAGTGTGCGTTTTACGCGTTTATGCTGCTGACTCTGATCGTGCCGCTGCATCGTGTCTGGAAGCCGCTGGGGATACCTTTGTATTTCTGCACAGTGAACGCGGCAGCGTTGTGCAGCGTGCTGGAAGTGGCGCGGGGCCGGAAATACGTGGTTTGGGAGACCGTACGGAGCTAGGTAGGGATTGACCTCAGATTTGTGAATTGGCTTAAGAACTGGACCAGGCCTGCCTAGCCAAGATGCGTTATACGCAATGACAACTGAAATGCAAGCGCCGGGCAAGCGCGAATGCGATGAAGTCAACGCTGCAATGGAGGTCATTGTCAAACATGGGACTAACTGTCGTCAGCCCATACGGGTCCTGCTGGTTGCACCGACGTCGAGGTACGTGGGCGGGCAAGCCGTCCAGGCCAAGACACTGTGTCGCTGCTGGGAGGGCAGCAAAGACATCGCGATGTTGTTCTTGCCAATAGACCCGCAAGCTCCGCGCTTGATGCGATGGACTTTGAAAGTCCGATACCTTCGGACTCTCGTGCGTACCCCGGTTTACCTGTTCAGCCTTCTGAGAGAAGTGCCTCAGGCCGATATTGTGCATATCTTCTCGGCTTCCTATTGGTCTTTTCTTCTGGCGTCGGCGCCAGCCGTCCTGGTGGCACACCTGTCTCGGAAGAAGGTCTTGCTCAATTACCGCAGTGGCGAAGCGGACGATCACTTCCGACGGTGGAGAAGGTTCGTGAGCTGGGTGTTTCGTTACACCGACCGCATTGTGGTGGGCTCCCGCTATCTCTGCCAAAGCTTTGCCGAATTCGACAAGCAGGCAGAAGTGGTTCCAAACGTGGTGGACACCGACCAGTTTCGTTTCCGGCCGCGCGCGCCTCTCGCTCCGCGTTTGCTGTGCACGCGGGGCTTTGAGCCTCATTACAGAATCCAGGACGTCCTGAAGGCATTTGTATATCTGAAAGCGAAGTACCCGGCCGCCATTCTCAGTTTGGTGGGCACAGGCCCGCAGGAAGCAGAGCTCCGCGCGCTGACGCTACGACTGAGATTGCGAGATGTCACATTCGTTGGCGCAGTGTCGCACGATCAGATTCCTGCCTGGTACGACCGCCACGATATCTTTGTCAATGCTTCGTCGATCGACAACATGCCGGTATCCATCTTGGAGGCATTCGCAGCCGGGCTTCCCGTGGTGAGCACGAACGCCGGCGGCATTCCCTTCATCGTGGAGGATGAGAAGACCGGTTTGTTGTCGTCCGTAGGGCACGCGACCCAATTGTCCGCGAACATAATCCGTTTGCTGGATGATCCTAACCTGGCTAGCAGCCTGGCTTCTCGGGCTCGCCTAGAGTGTGCAAAGTACTCATGGAGCGCGGTGGAACAGCAGTGGCTCCGGTTATATCGAGAATTGCTGACAGCACACCTGGGAGGCCCTATGCCGGCTACGACGCTCGTACGGCAATCTACAGAAAACGATCGCGTGACCGTGTGAGCAATCTCCATCAATTTGGCCGCTTGTTGCACATGCCTCCAAGGGAACTGCGCGAGCGGGGCGCACAACAGCTGGCCACATGGGGTGAGCGGTGGCAGCGCCCTATGTCCGACGAGACGTTTGCTGCCTATATGTCAGGGTCGCGGCCGGAGTGGCGGCGGAAGGATATCGACTCACTCGCTTCTGAGCTGTTGGCGTGGCGCCGCCGGCGCATCGCATGTTTCTTCTTTTCCCGGGATGAGTTGCTGAGAGTTGCTGAATCCGTTCGGCAGCTATTTCCCGAATCAGTGAAACAAAGCTGCCAGCGGGCAGACCGGACCGACCATGGAAGGCTCGACCTGCTCGGGCTTGCGGACATAGATGTGGGGAGTCCTCCCCGCTGGCATCGCGATCCCATCAGTGGGCACGAATGGCCGAGGACATTCTGGTCGGCAGTCGATCTACTTTCCAGTGATGCCCCCGGCGACTCCAAAATCATTTGGGAGCTGAACCGGCATCTCCACTTTCCAGTGCTGGGAAAGGCATACGCGCTCACCGGCGACGAAAAATTTGCCAAGGTATTCGCCGTGCAGTTGCTGGATTGGATCCACAACAACCCGCCGCACCTAGGTATCAATTGGACGAGCTCTCTTGAACTCGCGTTGCGCTGTATCTCCTGGACGTGGGCGGTGCATCTCTTGTGCGATGCGTCTGCTTACTCAGCCACGGTGAATTTCGCACTCCTGAAATCTGTTTTCCAGCAGATGCGGCACGTCGCCACGCATCTTTCTTATCATTTCAGTCCCAATACGCACCTTACAGGAGAGGCGCTTGGCCTTTTCTACGTCGGCACCTTGTTTTCGGAGCTACCTGCGTCTGAGGAGTGGCGAACCCTGGGCTGGCGTATTCTGGTGGAAGAATCCCGCCGCCAGGTGATGGCGGATTTCATGCATTTTGAGCGATCAGCTTGTTATCTCAAATATACCGCCTGTTTCTATTTGCATGCATATCTTCTGGCTCGGCGAAACGGTGTCTCCATTTCGGCGGACTTCCTTCAACGTCTGCGTGGCCTGATGCAGGCAGCAACCTGTTTCGTCTTTCCGAATGGCGAAACTGTGAAGTGTGGCGACAATGATGGCGGACTGCTCCTGAATCTGGATGGTCAGAAACCCGACGACCTGCGTCCGCTGCTTTCCACCGGAGCTGCATTGTTCGCGGACGCCCTTTTGTATTCACGGGCGGAAGAACTGCGCGAAGAAACCCTGTGGCTGCTCGGTGCGGAAGCCGCCCCAGCGTTCTGGCGGGCGGGCGAAAGCACAACATCCATTCGCTCCCAGGGTCTGTCGCAAAGTGGCTTTTATGCTTTCCGCGACAGTAATCGGGAAGACGCAAACTTCCTGCTGTTCAACGTGGGTACGCGGCTGCCGCACCTGGTTGGCCATGCTCATGCAGATGAGCTCAGCATCGCTGTCGCAGCTGATGGAATCCCGGTCTTAGTCGATCCGGGCACGTGCAGCTACGCGGTTTCAGGCGACTGGCGCAACCGTTTTCGGGGAGCCCGAAGCCACAGTGTCGTCCTAGTGGACGACTCCGGTTCTTCCGAGCCTGCGAGCCAGCCATTTCGCTGGAAGACGAGAGCCGAGCCGCACACGGAGAAAATCCATCTTGGTCCGGAGCTGGACTACGCTCAGGCGAGTGTGGTCGCGAGATTCAAGAGCTTTTCCTTCTTGCACCGCCGGAGGGTGGTTTTTCTCAAGGGCGGTTTTTGGTTTGTGCATGACTGGATCGAGGGACCGAGCGAGCGCTCGCTGGAATGGCTCTTTCATTGCGCACCCGGCCGCACGCGGGTACTGCCCGGCTCAAGCGCCACTGAGATCCACACGCTTGAAGGCGGACGTTTGACCGTAATCCCTGTGTGCGCAGGTGGATGGGAACTCGCCTGCGCAAACGGAAACAACAAGACCGGAGAAGGTTGGTGTTCTGCGGAATACGGGCTACGAGAAGCAGCCCCGGTCCTCAGTTACAAGAGGCGAACACGCCTGCCGGCGCACATGGGGTTTGTGTTACTGCCGGCCACGGGAGTTGTGGATACGGCAGCTTGGCGCCAGGCGTGGAGCAGCTGCACCCTAACTTGCAGTCAAGGCGCGAGCTTTGTCTATCACGAAACAACTTATGTGCTTTTATCGAATTTCGATACCAAACCGCTCACCTGGAAAGGCTGGTCGCTGCAAGGAGATTTTGCGCTGGTAGCAGAGCAGGCAGATGGGACGAGGCGTGCGTACGGCATCGGTCTTTCCTCCCTGCAAAAAGACAGATGGAAGTGGGTTGCGCCGCACGGGCAGCACGATGGCGCGATGCAGATGGATCCACTCACGTATGTCAATCCATTAGCCGGCTGTGTGAGGTCGCAATAGCTATGTGCGGCATTGCCGGAATCATTCGTGGAGATGGTGCACCGGTGGAGCCGGGAATCCTCCGGCGCATGGCGGACATACTCCAGCACCGCGGCCCAGATGACGCCGGAATCTTCCTGAACCGTGGAGCTGGATTGGCTCATCGCCGGCTGAGCATCATCGACCTCGTCACCGGCAAACAGCCGCTCAGCAATGAAGATGAAACCCTATGGATCACCTTCAACGGAGAGATCTATAACCATCTGGAACTTCGGGCAGACCTGATCCGGCAAGGCCATCGGTACCGCACACAGAGTGACACAGAAACCATCGTCCATGCGTACGAAGAACATGGCGCCAATTGCCTGTCGCTCTTCCGCGGGATGTTCGCGTTTGCGCTCTGGGACACGCGTTCGGCGACGCTCTTTTTGGCGCGGGACCGATTCGGCATCAAGCCCTTGTACTACACCATCGTAGGCTCGCAGTTCCTCTTCGCATCAGAGATCAAAGCCCTGCTGGCGGTTCCGGGCGTTCCCAAAAAGCTGAACGAGCGACGGATCCCTGAATTCCTGGCGCAGAAGTTCATTGCCAGTGATGAAACCCTGTTCGCGGGCATCCACAAATTAATGCCGGGTCACTACCTCAAGCTAAGCGCACAAAACGTTTATCGCGGAGCAGAGGAACTCGAGGGTGCCGTCCAAATACGGCGTTACTGGGACCTGCGGCAAGAATCCCGCAATGATTGGATTCCTGCGCAAGATCCAGAAGAAGAGCTGCGCTCTCAATTGCAAACAGCTGTCCGCTATCGCTTGGTCAGCGACGTGCCCGTCGGGCTATTTCTGAGTGGAGGGATCGATTCCACGATCCTCCTGAGCGTGATGAGCGGGCTCATGAAAGAGCCGGTTCGGACTTTTGCAGTGGGGTTCGAAGAAGCCGAATCCAGCGAATTGCCTTACGCCCGGATCGCCGCGCGTGCTTTTCGATCGGTTCACAGCGAACGGGTAGTCACGGCACAGGATTTCTTCCGCGCTCTGCCTCGCCTGCTATGGCACGAGGACGAACCGATTGCTTATCCGTCCAGTGTCCCGCTGTATTTTGTCAGCCAGTTGGCACAGCGCTCGGTGAAGGTCGTGCTGGGCGGCGAAGGGTGTGACGAGCTCTTCGCAGGATACAATCGCTATCGCGTAACCCTTTGGAACAGGCGGCTTGGAAGCGTTTACAACGCAATCTTGCCAAAGATAGCCACAAGCTTTATCCGAGAACGGATGGCCCACCGAACTACCGGCCCTGGTCGGTTTCTGTCACGTACATTTCTTGCACGAGACCTGCACCTCGATAGTTTGTATTTCGATAATTTCGCTACCTTTTCACGGGCGGAGCAGAAGAGACTCCTGTCGCCGCGCGGTCGCGAACTGCTCGACAGCTATCCACCTTACAGGGACGATTGGCAGTTCTTGAGGGACTGCGGTGAACACGAGTCGTTGCTCAATCAATTGCTCTACCTGGACTTGAAGACATACCTGGTGGAATTGCTCATGAAGCAAGACCAGATGAGCATGGCAGCTTCGGTGGAGTCTCGCGTACCTTTCCTGGATCACGTCTTGGCGGACTTTGTGTGGCGCTTGCCTGCCCGCATGAAACTCCGCGGAACCACGACTAAATACCTACTGCGATCTGCCTTCCAATCAACCATTCCCCCGCAGATCCGCAAACGCAGCAAACGCGGGTTTCCCGTTCCGCTGGGGAACTGGCTGCGCCGTCAAATGTACGAACCGCTCGAGCACCTTTTGTTGAGAGATACCTTTCTAAGCCGGCACTACTTCAACGTGGACTACGTGCGTACCCTTCTTTCACAGCACCGGGACGGCGTACGCGACAATACGGACCGGCTGTGGACGCTGATGAATTTTGAGCTCTGGTGCCGGATTTTGTTGGACGGCGACTCGGAGCTCATCCACGATTCGTGGCAGAGGCATCTACAACCCGTGTCCGCGGCATGAAATCTTAGGGAAGACAAATAAGTCCCTGGGGAAAATTAGGAACTATGAAACTTCTCTGGCTAAAGGCCGGCGGCTTGCACCCACACAATTCCGGGGGCAAGATCCGTACCTACAACCTGCTGAGGCATCTGGCCCAGTACCATGAGGTCACATTTGTCAGCTACTACCGGTTCGGTGAAGGCGAGGCCGCTTGTGATGCCTCACTGGAAAAGCTGCTGAGCCGCGTGATCGCAATACCTTCCAGTGAGCCAGCTCATTCCACTGCCGCTCTCTACATTAGTTATGCGAAAAGCTTGTGGTCCCGCACTCCCTTTCAGTTACGCCGATTTCGAAATGTCGGAGTTACGCGGCAAATAGCGGAGTTGCTGAACGAGGAACAATTCGATCTGGCCGTTTGTGATTTTCTTTCCCCAGTTCTCAACGTGCCGACCCGGAAATCATGCCCTTGGGTGTTATTTGCTCACAACGTGGAGGCACAAATCTGGGAGCGCCGGAGACAGGCGGGAAATTGGATGGAGCGGGCTGTCGCCCAAGTCGAATTCTGGAAGATGCGTGGCTGCGAACAGCGGCAGGTGCATCGCTTCGAATACCTGTGGACGGTATCGGAAGAGGACAAGCAGTACTTTGCCGGATGCATGCCGGAGAACCGGATTCAGGTGATACGAACGGGTGTAGACGCTTCGTTCTTCCGGCCTCCTCCCGGAGTGTTCCGCAGCTCCAACACGCTTTTGTTTTTGGGGTCCCTTGATTGGTGGCCCAATGAAGATGCCATCGTGAACTTTTACCGGCACATCTTGCCGCACATCCGGGCAGCTGTTCCGGAAAGTGAATTCCTGATCGTGGGGCGCAATGCTGGAGGTCAACTGCGAGCTCTGGCCCGCAGCGGTGCAGGGGTCAAGCTGATAAGTTCAGTGGAAGATGTGCGTCCGTTTCTTCATAGGGCAACCGTGTTCGTAGTTCCACTTCGTGTTGGTGGGGGCACCCGGTTGAAGATTTATGAAGCAATGGCTAGTTGCGTGCCGGTGGTGTCCACCACAATCGGCGCTGAAGGCCTCAACGTTAAGTCCGGTGAAAACATCATCTTGGCCGACGATCCGATGGATTTTGCTGAGGCATGCATAACTCTGCTGCAGAATCCGGGCCTGCGGCAACACCTCGCAGATAATGCCTTGCAGGAAATTCGAAGTCACCACACATGGGACATAGTGGGCGCCGAGCTGTCGACGGCTGTGGAGGCTGCTCTAAACCGTCCGAGCGACAAGGAAGAGGGTGTGAACCGATGAAAATAGCGGTTTTCGGCTTGGGGTATGTTGGTGCGGTATTGGCAGGCGGCCTTGCCGCGCGTGGCCACTCTGTATATGGAGTGGATGTCGACCCCTACAAGGTCGACGCCATCAACGCCGGCAGGAGTCCGTTTCACGAACCGGGTTTGGCCGAACAGCTTCGAATCGGTTGCGAACATCGGCTAATCAGTTGTAGTTTCGACGCAGAAGCAGCCGTAAGAAATGCCGAAGTTATTTTCATCTGTGTGGGCACGTACACACGCTGGAACGGCCGTCCGGATTTTCACGGTCTGCTGGAGACGACCAGGGAGGTGGCTCGGCATCTCAAGGATCTCGACGGCTACCGCGTGGTTGCTGTCCGCAGCACTGCGTTGCCGGAGACGGTGGAGAAAGAGCTGTTGCCGGAGTTGGAGCGGACCTCCGGGAAGCGGGTTCCTGAAGATGTAGGCTTTGTCTTTAACCCGGAATTCCTGCGGGAAGGCAGCGCCGTCCATGATTTCGCTTCACCCGCGCTGATCGTAGTAGGAGGTGAGGACTCGCGTAGTCGCAGGCTCGTCAGGCAAGTCTATGCAGGCATTGCAGCGCCGATCATCGAGACCAATTTGCGGGCCGCGGCACTTATAAAGTACGTGTGCAACAGCTTCCATGCGCTGAAGATTGCTTTTGCCAATGAGATCGGCAACGTGTGTCGCTTGCAAGGAATCGATCCTTTCGCTCTCATGGAGGCAGTCTGTAAAGACCATCACCTAAATATTTCCCCTGCTTATCTCAGACCAGGCTTCGCCTTCGGAGGCTCATGCCTGTGCAAGGACCTGCAGGCACTCATCTATGAGGGGAAACAGGACGACCTGCGACTGCCGTTACTGGAAGCCATCCTGCCCAGCAATGACAACCATTTCAAGATTTGGCTGAATGCCATCTTGGAAAGTGGGAAGAAGCGCGTCGGCCTAATTGGCCTCACCTTCAAGCCGGGCACGGACGACTTGCGACAGAGTCCTCTCGTGGAGTTGGCGGAGACACTTTACGGAAAGGGATTGCACCTGGCCATCTATGACAGACACTTCTCCCTCTCATCGATTTACGGTAGCAATCTGCAGTATCTTAAGCGACATCTCCCTCACGTTTCTCAGCTCCTTGTGCCGTCGTTCGGACAACTTCTAGAGCACTCAGATCTGATTGTCATAGGTCACAATCTGCTGCAGGAGGAACAGACACTGCTTCAGAAATATGAGGGCAAGAGAGTAGTCATTGATCTGAACGGTTCACTGAATGTGGAAAGCACGACTGATTCGCTAGATCTGCGCCGAGAGGCAACAACGTCAACTCTCGTCGGTTGAGACACAAAACATAGTCACGGGCACCCAACCCGGTGTTCTTGCGAGTCACCATCACGAGAGCCTCGATGACTCACGCAAGTTGACCGTGGGCGAAACAACGGTATGCAGCCGGTAACGAGAACAGCAGATCTGGCACGGTCTCTTGACCCGACGGCTGCGTATCCGCCCAAGACGGCGGGTGTTACGTCCCGAAGGCACCGTACTAGATTGCGGCTTAGGGTGCGGACCAGTCGGCTGACGTCACTCGCTTATGCAGGGCTACTCTTATTTGTGGCGATCTACTTTGGACGTCCGGAGGACTGGATTCCGGGTCTGTCCTCTGTCCCATTAGCTAAGATCGCGGGCGGGATCGCGATTGTCAGTTTCATCCTCGCAGCTCCTGGCCGGTTGAGGGCGTCCAAACTACCCAAAGAGGTCTTCTTGATGCTGGCTCTTTTTGGGCAATTATGCTTGGCTGTACCGTTCGCATACTATCGCACCGGCAGTTTCGAAGTTGTAATGACGGTATTCTTAAAAGTTCTATTGATCAGTCTGGTTGTCATGCTTGCGGTCAACTCGGAATCACGATTGCGGAAACTCTTGTTTGTCCAAACAGTTGCTATGGTACTGATGGCAGTATTCTCAGGCTGGAAATATGGTGGTGGCCGCGCCAGCGGTGTGCTTTATGGGGACTTTTCTAATCCTAATGATTTTGCTTTGTGCCTAACACTTGCCATTCCATTTGCTATCATGTTCATTCTGACTGCGCGCGGACTCCTCGATCGGGCGCTCTGGGCAGCAGCCTCTGTCGCCCTTGTCTATGCGGCGATGATTACTTATTCGCGCGGCGGCTTTCTCGCACTACTGGCTGCTGCGGCGGCCAGCCTATATCACTATCGGTCGACACTGATAAGACGGCCTATTTTGATGATTTTATGCGCTACGCTCGGCCTTATTGCGTTTGTTGCTTCGCCCAAGGGTTATGGCCAACGCCTTGCGACGATTTTTCATGCTGATCAAGACGACACGGGTTCAGCGCAACAACGACGTTTTCTGTTGGACAGGAGTATTGAGTTGACCTTGGAACATCCGCTTCTGGGTGTTGGCCCAGGCATGTTCGAATCGCGTTCTGGCATTTGGCATGTGGCCCACAACACGTATACAGAATTGAGTTCCGAGGGTGGGATCCCGGCCATGCTACTGTTTTTGTGGCTATTGACACGAGCTTTCAAGAATTGCCGGGAAATTCAACGGAACTACTCAGGAAAGGACAACCTCCACCTTATCGCAGCTGCAAATAAGGCCAGTCTCTGTGCACTTGCTGTGGGAGCATTATTTTCTAGCCTGGCCTATCACTTTTTCCCATATCTTCTGATCGCGTATTCCGTTGCTCTGGGGCAAATCGCCAATCGCAAGTTCCGCCACCGCACACCCATCGTAATTGCGTTAGGCCGCCGCTGTCTCCGGAGACTTCCATGAGCGGTGGGTGCTGGATACCTTTGATTGGCATTCGCCGAAATACCAGCCAAAGCATACCTACGAGAAGGGTTTTTCCTAGTTTGAAGCTGCGGCCTAAAGGATTTAGGATGCTGCAGGGACCAGTATCAGTGCAAGGACGAGGACCACTCAACTGAGCAGGGCGAAGACACCGTGTGCGGAATAGCCGGAATCGTCAATGCTGAACCGGATTGCGCAGTAAGCCCGCGGACCATCCGCAGGATGTGTGACACGATCATTCACCGTGGCCCGGACGATGAGGGTATCTACGCCTTCGGCCCGGTTGGCCTCGGGATCCGACGGTTGAGCATCATTGATCTGGTAAGTGGCCAACAACCGATTCACAACGAGGACTGCACGGTCTGGGTAGTTTTAAACGGGGAAATTTACAACTTCCCTGACCTGCGGCGGGAGCTGGAAACGACCGGCCACCGCTTTTACACGCAGACTGATACCGAGGTCATCGTGCACCTCTATGAAGACCTGGGCTCCGACTGCGTCAAGAAGTTGCGGGGCATGTTTGCGCTCGCGCTGTATGACCGCCGCTGTCGCAAACTGTTGATGGCACGAGATCGTCTTGGAAAGAAACCGCTCTACTACGCCGTGTCGAATGGACGCCTAATATTCGGCTCGGAAATAAAAGCCATTTTCGCAGCAGCGCCCGAGCTGCAGGAACCTAACCCGGAATCACTTTTCCGGTATTTTTGCTTCGGTTACATTCCTGACCCCTACTCAGCGTACAAGCAGATAAAGAAGCTGCCTCCCGGGCATTTGCTGGAATTCGTGGGAGGGGAGATCAAAACCGAACAATACTGGGAACTGCCGAGCTACGGAACTTACGAGCCCAAATCGGAAGAAGAATGTCTAGAGGAGCTGGAGCCGCTGCTCGCCGAGGCCGTTCGCATGCGGTTGATCAGCGACGTGCCACTTGGAGTTCTCTTGAGTGGAGGAGTAGACTCCTCCATTGTTACAGCTCTAATGGCGCGCGCCAGCTCCAGGGTACGCACCTTCTCCATCGGCTTCGATAATCGGGATTTCAATGAGGCTAAGTATGCACGTATAGTAGCGCAGCGTTTCGGTACTGAGCACAGTGAGCTGATTCTTAATCCGAATATCGGGGAAACGCTCGAAACACTCACCTGCATGCTGGAGGAACCGTTTGCAGATTCCTCCATGCTTCCGACTTACTATGTCTGCTGCCTGGCGCGGCGAGACGTCACGG
>Ga0209415_10013753_pt1 | contig 13305 bp, 11 predicted proteins | sample PeaSoiSIISIP2007_FD_187696 | JGI IMG/M metagenome (GOLD analysis project Ga0209415, IMG submission 187696) | Peat soil microbial communities from Weissenstadt, Germany - SII-SIP-2007 (SPAdes) (version 2) | ecosystem: Environmental > Terrestrial > Soil > Wetlands > Peat | place: Germany... | reverse complement strand
GAACAGCCCGGACATCACCAACTCGCAGATGTACGCGTGGGCCTGCGTGAAGGAGGGCGTCCCGTTCGCGAACGGCTCGCCGAACTTCGCCGTCGACTTCCCGGCCGTCTGGGCGCTCTCGAAGGAGCGCCAGGTCGCGATCGCGGGGAAGGACTTCAAGACCGGTCAGACGTTCATGAAGACCGTCATCGCGCCGGCCCTGAAGGCCCGCATGCTTGGCCTCCGCGGGTGGTACTCCACCAACATCCTCGGCAACCGCGACGGCGAGATCCTCGACGATCCCGAGTCGTTCCGCACGAAGGAGGCGACGAAGCTCGGCGTCCTCGACACCATCCTCCAGGCCGACCAGTACAAGGAGCTCTACGGCGACGTCTGCCACAAGGTGCGGATCGACTACTACCCGCCCCGCGGCGACCAGAAGGAAGGCTGGGACAACATCGATATCTTCGGGTGGCTCGGTTACCCGATGCAGATGAAGATCAACTTCCTCTGCCGCGATTCGATCCTGGCAGCGCCCGTCGTCCTCGACCTCGCGCTTTTCCTCGATCTCGCGCAGCGCGCCGGGATGTCCAACACCCAGGAGTGGCTGAGCTTCTACTTCAAGAGCCCGATGACGGCCCCGGGCCTCTACCCGGAGCACGACCTCTTCATCCAGCAGACGAAGCTGAAGAACACGCTGCGCTGGATGATGGGCCAGGAGGTCATCACCCACCTCGGTCGCGAGTACTACGAGTCGGAAGGAGCGGAGTGAATGAGCAACGCGCACTGGTTGTCCGACACTCCGCTGCGACCGCACTCGAATAGACCGCCTCCCCCGCCGAACGGCGGCGCGCGGCTCCGTGGCGCCCTCTTCGGTTGCGGCTTCATCGCCGAGAACGGCCACCTCCCCGCGTACCGCGCGCAGGCCGCGTCCGAGCTCCCGCTCGAGATCGTCGCCATCGCGGAACCCAACGCCGCGCGCCGCGCGAAGGCCGGCCAGCTCGTCCCGGGCGCCGTCCTCTACGAGGACGCCGACCAGCTCCTCGCGAACGAAGCCCATCGGCTCGACTACGTCGACATCGCGACGCCGCCGTACGACCACGCGCGCCTCACGCACATGGCCCTCGACAAGGGGCTGCACGTCCTCTGCGAGAAGCCGATGGCGACGTCGGCGGCCGACGCGCGGTCGATGCTCGAGCACGCGATCAAGGCCAAGCGCGTCTTCTTCCCCTGCCACAACTACAAGCACGCCCCGGTCGTGAAGGCCGTCAAGCAGGTGCTCGAGTCGGGGCTCATCGGGAAGGTGAACCTCGTCACGCTGCACACCTTCCGCAACACGCACGCGAAGGGCGTCCATGAGTGGCGCCCCGACTGGCGGCGAGAGAAGAAGTACTCGGGCGGCGGGATCGCGATGGATCACGGCGCGCACACCTTCTACCTGGCGTTCGACTGGCTCGGCGGCTACCCGACGGCGATCACCGCGAAGATGACGACGCCGGCGACGTACGACACGGAGGACAACTTCAGCTGCACGATGACGTTCCCCGAGGGGATCGCCAGCGCGCACCTCACGTGGACCGCGGGCGTGCGGAAGGTCATCTACACGATCCAGGGATCGCACGGCGCGATCCGCGTCGAGGACGACGACGTCGAGGTCGCCGTCATGGCGTCTCGCGCCGCCAGCACGCGAGACGTCGCCGCCGCCGCCGCCGCGAAGAAGGTCACCTGGGAGCTGAAGAAGGAGCAGATCGCGTCCGAGTGGATGGACGCGGGGCACTCCGTCTGGTTCCGCTCCTTGTTCGACCAGTTCAAGGCGGCGATCGAAGCAAAGGAGTACGTCGGCCGCGAGGCGAGGGACGGCCTCCGGTGCATCGAGCTCATCGGCCGCGCATACGCGTCCGCGGCGGACGGCTGCCGCGAGCTGCCCCTCGTCCACGAGCCCGCCTCGTTCGACTGAATCTTCGCCCATGCCCAACGTGGACCTCGTCTGCTCGATCGGCGGCTTCTCGCTTCTGGGGGTCGTCGCGGCGCTCTACGGGATCCGCGTGCTCCGGCGAGGCGCGGCGAGGTTCGCGCGCGTGGAGCGCGACAAGGGGAGCGCGCTCTTCGGAGCGTCCCTCATGCAGATGGGCTACTGGGCGCTCGACTTCGTCGGCCGCGGGCTCTCCGCGATGGGCGCCACGGCGAACGGCATCAGCGTCGCCTCGCTCGTCCTCGGCGCGGGCGCCGGCGTGGCGCTGGCGTTCGGGCACTTCGGCGTCGGCGCGCTCCTCGCGGTGATGTCGGCGCTGGGCGACACGCTCGACGGGATCGTCGCGCGCCTGCAAGGCACGGCCTCGGACGCCGGAGAGGTCCTCGACGCGGCAGTCGATCGCTACGAGGAGTTCTTCTTCCTCGGCGGCATCGTCGTCCACGTTCGGCAGAGCGTCGTCGGCGTGAGCCTGGTGCTGTCCGCGCTGCTCGGTTCGTTCATGGTGTCCTACGCGACGGCCAAGGCGGAGGCGCTCCGCGCGGAGGTCCCTCGCGGGGCGATGCGACGGCCCGAGCGGGCGGCCTACCTCATCCTGGGAGCCGCCCTCACCCCGCTCGCGGCGGCGGCGATCGCGGCTCGTTTCCCGGCAGAGGCGGCGGCGAGCCCTTGGCTGCTCGAGATCCCGGTGCTCGGAACGGTCGGACTCGTCGCGATCGTCGCGAACGTGTCCGCGGTTCGGCGGCTCGGCAAGCTCTTTGCCGCGGTCGGCGGACCTCGGTCCATCGAGGGCTCCGACCTCTCGGTCGTCGGTCGAAAGGCGGAGCCCGTGGCGCCGACGCTCGCGGGCCCCGTCGAAGCGACCGCGCCGAGGGCGGCCGCGCGTGAAGCAGAGGCGCTCGTCCACATCGACGCGGCGCGATGAGCACGCCGCGCGCGGTCACCGCGCCGCCCGCGCTGGCCCTCCTCGACGCCCGCCTCCGGACCTTCGCTCGCCACCAGGCCGGCGCGCTGTTCGTGACCGCGCTGGACTTCGCCGTCATGAGCGCGCTCGTTCGCTGGGCGGGGCTCTCGGCAGTCCTCGGCACGGTCTTCGGCGCCGCGACCGGCGGCGTCACCAACTTCGTCCTCGGTCGGAGGTGGATCTTCGCGACGACGGAGGCGAACGCACACGGGCAGGCGGTTCGGTACGCGGCCGTCTCGCTCACGAGCCTCCTCCTCAACGCCGCAGGGGAGTGGATCTTCCACGACGGCCTGGGGCTCCAGTTCCAGGTCGCGCGCATCCTCGTCGCGACCATCGTCAGCGTCGCGTGGAACTTCCCGATGCACCGCACGTTCGTCTTCCGCGCTTCCGCTCCGCCCGTCTGAACCGACGCGCGCTCCCTCCCCCTCTCCCGATCCTTCCTCCACGCCATGACCGCGCTCCGTCCTCCGTCGCACCCGCCGGACCAGAAGATCCACCTGCGAACCGCCGTCCCGGGGCCGAAGAGCCGTGAGCTGCGCGCCAGGGAGGACGCCCACATCGCGCCGGGCCTGCAAGGGTACGCCGTGCAAGCCGGCATCGCGGTCGAGTCCGCGGTCGGAAGCACCGTCACGGACGTCGACGGCAACACGTTCATCGACATCATCGGCGGCATCGGCGTGAACGCCCTGGGCCACTCGCACCCCAAGATGGTCCGCGCCATCGGCGACCAGATGGTCGCCGCTTCCGTCGGGTCGTTCACGAGCGGCGCGCGCGTCGAGCTCGTCGAGCGGCTGGCGTCGCACGCGCCCGGGCCCGGCCTTCACCGCGTGCAGCTCTACTCGAGCGGTGCCGAAGCGGTCGAGAGCGCGCTCAGGCTCGCGAAGTCGTACACCGGGAAGTACGAGCTCGTCAGCTTCTGGGGCGGCTTCCACGGCAAGACGATGGGCGCCCTCTCGCTCATGGGGTCGACGTTCAAGCACGCGCTCGGACCGATGGTCCCCGGCTCCCACATCGTGCCCTACGCGGACTGCTACCGATGCCCGGTCGGGCAGAGCTACCCTTCGTGCGGCATCGCGTGCGCCGAGGTCGCGAGGAAGCAGGTGAAGGCCGCGTGCGCCGGCGAGGTCGCGGCCGTCATCGTCGAGCCGATGCAGGGGACGGCGGGCAACATCGTGCCCCCGGACGAGTTTCTCCCCATCGTCCGCGACCTCGCGCACGAGCTGGGCGCGCTCTTCATCGCGGACGAGATGATCACGGGCTTCGGGCGCACGGGGCGCTACTGGGCGACGGAGCACTCGGGCGCGACGCCCGACATCGTCACGATCGGCAAGGCGTTCGGCGGCGGGTTCCCCTTGAGCGGCGTGCTCACGACCGACGCCATCGCGAACAGCAAGCCCTGGGCGGTCCCGTCCGGGTCGTCCTCGAGCTACGGCGGGAACCCGCTCGGCGCTGCGGCGGGCGCGGCGGCGCTGCGCGTCATCGACGAGGAAGGGCTGGCCGAGAACGCGCGCGTCGTCGGCGCGGCGCTCCTCGAGATGCTCCGTCCGTTCGAGGGGGACTACCCGTTCGTCGGTGACGTCCGCGGCCGCGGCCTCTTCCTCGGGATGGAGCTCGTGAAGGACAAGAAGACGAAGGAGCCTCTCTCGCGCGCCGTCACGGCGAGGCTGTTCGACGAGTGCGTCCGGCGGGGCCTCCTGTCGATGGTGTACGCGCCGAGCTTCCGCCTGCAACCCTCGCTCACGATCGATCGCGCGACCGCGGCGAACGCCGTGGCGGTGCTCAGGGAGGTCTTCGACCTGTGCAAGCGCGAAGGGTTCTGGAAGGTCGCATGACCGCTCTCCGCGCTCACCTCCGCACGCTCGGGCCGGCCTGGACGCACTGGACGGCGCTGCCGCTCATCCTGTGGCCGCTCTACGTCCTCATCGGGCGCGGGGAGATCCGCTGGGAGTTCATCGCGCTCATCATCGTGGTGATCGGGCTCGCCTTCACGGGCCCGCGCACGCGCCAGCTCTACGTCGGGCTCTACCCGCTCGCGGTCGTGTCGATCGTCTACGACGCGATGCGCTTCGTGAAGAACGTCGGCATCACCGCGGAGCGCATTCACGTGTGCGACCTCCGTGGTTACGAGCTCGCCCTCTTCGGCGTCGGCAGCGGAGCCCATCGCGTCACGCTCCAGGACTACTTCCTCGAACACCACGCCGACTGGGCCGACGTCTATTTTTCGATCCCGTACGGCACGTTCATCTTCGTCTCGATGGTCTTCGCGGTGTTTCTCTACTTCCGGAGCTTCGTTGCGCTCCAGCGCTACGGCTGGACCTTCCTCGTGATGAACATCGCGGCCTTCGTCACCTACCACCTCTACCCGGCCGCGCCGCCTTGGTACTATCACCTGACGCACAGCTGCGCCGCCGACCTCTCGGCCCACGCGAGCGAGGCGAGCCACCTGGCGAACGTCGATCGGCTGCTCGGAGTGGCGTACTTCAAGAGCTTCTACGGGCGGTCCGCGGACGTGTACGGCGCCGTGCCGTCGCTCCACGTCGCGTATCCTCTGCTCATCCTCATCGAGGGGTGGGTGCTGTTCGGCCCGATCCGCCGCGGCCTCGCGATCCTCTTCACGATCTCCATGTGCGTCGCGGCCGTCTACCTCGACCACCACTACCTCATCGACGTCCTGCTCGGCGTGACGTACGCCATCGTGATCCGCTTCGGGTTCAGGGCGCTCTTCGCGCGGACAGGGCAAAGGAGCGGCGCGAGCGCCAGCGAGCCCGCGCGCACCGACCTCGTCCCGGCGACCGTGGCAGGAGAGCAGGCCGGGTGAGCGTCGACGGGGACGAGCCCGGACCACCGCGCGGCGCACGAGCTCCGCGGTCGGCGCGCACGCGCATCGCGTACGTCCTCGGGACGTGGTTCGGGTGCGGCTACGTCCCGTACGCGCCGGGCACGGCCGGGACGCTGGGCGCGGTCCCTCTTTATCTCGTGCTTCGCCCGCACGGAGGCGTCGTCGTGCTCGCCGCCGCCGTCGTGCTCACGATCGTCGGCATCTGGGCCGCGGACATCGTCGCGATCGACTCGGGGTTGAAGGACCCGCAGCTCGTCGTCATCGACGAGGTCGCCGGGGTGCTGTGCACGCTCGCGGTCGCGCCGCCGACGTGGACCGCTCTCATCGTGGGAGTCGTCCTGTTCCGGATCTTCGACCAGTGGAAGCCGTGGCCCGCGCGCGCCGCCGAGAGACGGCTACCCGGGGGCTACGGCATCGTGCTCGACGACATCGCGGCGGGAGCGTGGGGCGCCGCCGTGCTCGCCGGATTGCACGCCGCGCGCTGGGTCTGACGGAGCGCGATGTCCACGCCGCCCCCCTCTCGTGCCACGGAGCGAGCGGGGCCGCCCGCGTTCTCCGAGCGCACGGGCATCCTCCGCCATCCGAACGCGCTCAGCGTCGCGCTGGAGGGGGCCCGGAGAGACGGCCGGCGAGTTCTGGACCTGACGGTCTCGAACCCCACGTCCGCGGGCATCCCCTACGCGGAGGACCGCATCCTCGCGGCGCTCGCCGACCGCCGGTCGCTGGCCTACGCGCCGAGCCCTTTCGGTCTCGACGACGCGCGCGCGGCGGTCGCGGAGACGTACGCGGAGATCGGAGCGACGATCGATCCGTCGTGCATCGTGCTCACCGCGAGCACGAGCGAGGCCTACGCGTTCCTCTTCAAGCTCCTCTGCGACGACGGCGACGAAGTGCTCGTCCCGCAGCCGAGCTACCCGCTGTTCGACGTCCTCGCGCGCTTCGAGGGGGTGAGGCTTGCCCCCTACCGGCTCGGGTACGACGGCGCGTGGCACGTCGACGGAGACGCCGTACGCGGCGCCCTCCGCCGGCGGTCCCGCGCCATCCTCGTGGTGAGCCCGAACAACCCGACCGGCTCGTACCTGAAGCACGACGAGGCCCTCGCGCTCGCGCGGACGGGCCTGCCCATCGTGAGCGACGAAGTGTTCGCGCCGTTCTCCCTCACGCCCGAGCCCCACGCGGGGAGCGTGCTCGCGATGCGCGCGGGCGAGCTGGTCTTCGCGCTCGGCGGCCTCTCCAAGATGGCGGCCCTCCCGCAGATGAAGCTCGCCTGGATCGCGGTCGGCGGAGAGTCCGAGGCGAAGGTGAGCGAGGCGCTGGGGCGGCTCGAGCTGATCGCCGACGCCTTCCTCTCCGTCGGCACGCCGGTGCAGCTCGCGGCGCGAGAGCTCCTCGCCGTCCGGCACGAGCCCATCCGCGCGATCCGGGAGCGCCTCGCCAAGAACCTCGCCTTCGCGCGCGACGCCGTCGCGGGCACGGCTGTCACGCTGCTCGACGTCGAGGGCGGGTGGTACGCGACGCTCCGGCTCCCGCGCACGGAGGCCGAGGAAGCCTGGGCGCTCCGCTTCCTCGCGGAGGAGGGGGTCTACGTCCACCCCGGCCATTTCTTCGACTTCGCCGACGAGGCGTACGTCGTCGTGAGCCTCCTCTCGCCCGAGGCCCTCTTCGCGGAAGGCCTCACGCGCATCCTCTCGTGCGTGGAGCAGAGGCTCCAATCGTCAGGCACCTCGCGCTGACGGATCGGGGTATCATCGCGGCGGGATGTCACTCCGGCTGGCTCGTCGATGACACGCCTCCGCGCGCAGAAGGGGGGGGGAGACGCGCGACGCGCGTCCGTCGTGGCCTGCCTTGCTGCGCTCGCGTCCGCGGGCGCGCTCGCGTGCAAGAAGCCACCCCCTCCCCCTTCGCCGACTCCGCATGCGTCTCTCTCCGACGCGGGGACGACAGCGCTCCGAGCGTCGCCGACACCGGCCGCTTCGGCCTCGCACGCGCCTCCGTCGGAGCCGAAACCGCCGGTCCGCGAAGCGCCCGCCCTCACGGCCGAGGCGATCCTCGAGCTCGCACGCAAGCACGTGACCGAAGCCGTGGAACGCGCCGGCTCGAAGGAGTCGTGCGCGGAGATCCTTCCGCTCCTCGACGGCTCGTACGCGCTCGTGCGGCGGGACGTTCCGATCGAGGAGCGCACGCTCGCGACCCTCGCGCGGTGCGCCGAGCACGGGCAGCGCTGGCGCCTCCTCCGCGACCTCGCCGAGGAGATCGCCGCGGGCGAGCGCAAGCTCGAGACGACCTACTTTCTCCCCCGCGCGCTCGTGGGGCAGGGCGAGTACGACCAGGCGCACGCGCTCTCGAAGGCGACGCTCCGCGCGTGGCCCACGGAAGGCGAAGCATACGACACGGCGGCGCTCGCGGCGCTTCGCGTGAAGGACTGGGACGGAGCGATGAAGGCGGCCGATCAGGCGATCCTCCTGCAGCGAAAGCACGGCCGGAACGACGAGGTCACGGCGCTCGCCCACGGCCTGCGCGGCGCGGCGATCCTCCACATGGGAAAGATCGAAGAGGGGCTCCGCGAGCTCGAAGCCGCGAAGGGGCACGAGGAGGACCTGCGCGTCACGGGGGTGACGCTCGAGGCCGCTCGCGCCGCGAAGCAGAGCGGGCTGCTCGTGATGGCGGACGTGCCGCGCCGCGCGTACCCGGGGCTGTTGCCGCTCTACGTGAAGAAGGTCGCGCCGCTTTCGGGGCTCGTCTCCGTCGTCCTCCAGAACCTCGGCGACCACCCGATCCAGGCCACCGTCGAGGTCGCGCTCGCGGGCGCGGAGACCGCGTCGGAAAGCGTCTCGGTGGTGAAGGGGCGGCCCGTGACCGTCGTGATGACGCCGGCGTGGAAGCCCGGAACCCCGCTCGCGGCTCCGAAGTCCGCCGAGGAGCACGAGGTCACGGTGACGGTGAACGGCGCGGACCACGCGACGATTCTGCACGAGACGGCGAAGGTCACGTTCGAGCCCGAGGACGCGATGCCGAAGGTCGTCCGGGTGCACGCCGAGGATCTCCGGTCGGCGTTCGCGCTGGAGGCGGCGTGGGTCACGCCGACGGCGCCTGCGATCGCGGCGGTCGTCGACGCTGCCAAGGGGCGCCTCCACGCGCCGGCCAAGGCCTTCGAGGGCGCGGCGGGCAAGAGCCTGCCGCAGGTCCAGGCCATCTGGGACGAGCTGCGCAGCCGCGGGCTCTCCTTCCGCCGCGAACCCGCGCTCGACAGCGAGGCGACCGAGAGCGAGCGATGCCGGCTCCCGTCCGAGATTCTGGCGGCGGGCCACGGCAACGCGCTCGAATCGAGCGTGCTCTTCGCGTCGCTGCTGGAGGCCATCGGGCTCGACGTCATGCTCGTGCGAGCCCCCGGTCATCGCATGGTCGCCTGGTTGGCCACCCGCGCAGATGCGGGAGGGGGCGAAGGGGCACCGTCGACGGTGAAGAGCCCGCGGGGACCTGCCTTCTTCCTCGAGACGACCACCATCGGCGACGGTCCGGTCGACGCCGCGGTGCTGCGTGGGAACGCCGAGTGGCTCGCGCGGACGAACGACGGCTCGTCCGGGAGCGGACGCGCGCAAGTGGAGAACGTCGCGGAGCTGCGACACAAGGGGATCGCCGCGCGAACCGAGTGAAGTCCAGCCGCTCGATGACGCCGACGTCTTGCCGGCCGCGTCAGCGTTTGCGTCAGCGCCCACGACCGACGCCCGCGCCCACGACGATGCCTTTGGACACAGCCCTCCAGCGCGGACGGAGCGTAGGGCGCGCCCACGCGCACCGAAGCGCGGTACGCTGGGCTCATGACACGGAGGCCTGGTCTCGTCGCGCTCCTCGCCTTGCTCGGATGCGCCTCCAGCAGCGGGACCTCGGCGTCCCCCGTCCACAAGGACGCCGGCAGCGACGCGGGCAAGATCATCCTGCCGCCGCGCGACGCGTCGGGCTCGCACCTCGTCGACGCGTCGGGCTCGCACCTCGTCGACGCACGGAGCGACGGGGCGACCACCGCGCGTGCGAACGGCACGGTCTCGCCTTGGCAGACCGTGAACGCGATGCCTCGCCCGCGCGCGAACCACTGCAGCGTCGTCATCGGCGAGTGGCTCGTGGCGATCGGCGGGAACGCCGCCGTCGACGGTGGCTTCGCGTCGACCGACGCGGTCGACGTCGCCCCCATCCAGGCCGACGGGACGCTCGGGCAGTGGGCCCTCGCCGGTTCCACGCCGAGCCCGGTCTACGAGTGCACCGCGACGACGCACGGGACGAGTCTCCTGCTCGTGGACGGGATCTTCGACGACATGTCGAAGGGCGGGCAGGTCTGGTCGGCAACGCTGTCGGCGACCGGGACGCTCGGCAGCTGGACGTCGCTCGGCGCGCTCCCGGCGGGGGTGGACTTCTTCTACTCGGACGCGTGGGTCGTCGGCGACACGCTGTACGCGACGACGTCGGGCGTTGGCGCGAGCGGCGCCGCGACCGGCACGCTGACCGCGAGCCTCGCGAGCGGTCTCGGACCGTGGACCGAGAACGACTGGTTCGCAGCGTTCCGCGGGCACCCGGAGTACGCCCACACCCCCGCCTTCGTGTTCGTCCTCGGAGGGTACGCAAGTGACCCGGACAGCGGCGCGAATCCCGTCGTCACCGACGTCCACGGCGCGCCGATCGAAGCGAACGGAACCATCGGACAGGGCTACTCGACCACGCCTCTCCCCGCCCCCACGGCGTTCGGGACCGTCGTCGCCGTCGACGACTACGTCTTCCTCGCGGGCGGCAAGCCGGACATCTTCGCTGCGTCCGGCCAGTCGGCCGTCGCGTCGGCCGAGGTGCTGCCGAGCGGCCCGCTGGGGACATGGGCCAACCAGCCGGCGCTACCGGAAGGGAGGACCGATCACGCGATGGTTCTGGGAGGCGACTATCTCTTCCTGACCGGAGGCGGGTTCGCGGGCCCCGGCCTCGACACCGTCTTCTCCGCGAAGGTCCGGTTCTGAAGGTTCAACCGCCCGCGCTCGTGTAGTGCCCGATCGATCGCATCCACACCCGTCGCGCGAGCCACGCAAACGCCGCGGCGCCGAGGAGGGCCCCGGCGGCGCGTCCGCTCGAGAGGCGCCCGAGCAGCGCCAGCGCCGGGTACGTCGTCATCACCGCCAGAGGGACGACGAAGGTGAACAGGAACGCGAGCACCCCCCTGAAGATCGACGCGGGCCAGCGGGCCGCGTCGTACACCGAGACGAACAGGTAGATGAGGTTGTCGACCTTCACGACGAAGAAGGCGAGGCTGATGACGAGGATGGATATCGAGTAGAGGATCGCCACGGCCGCGGCGAGCAGCGCGGTCGCGCACGCCACACCGCCCCACGAGGGCCCACGGCCGAGCGCGTGAAACGCCCAGCCGAAGAGCAAGAGACCCAGCCACGCGTCGCTCCCGCGCCAGGGCTCGAAGCGCGCCGTGGACACCATGAACTGCGCGTCGACCGGCTTCAGGAGGATGAAGTCGAGCGTCCCCTTGCGCACGTGCTCGACGACGCTGCCGAGCGACGGCTGAATCGCCCCGTCCAGCACCCCCTTCAGCGTCGTGAACGCGGCCACCACGAGCAGCGCCTCGGGCCACGTCCAGCCCGCGACCGACGTGCGCGAGCCGAAGAGGACGAGGAGCGGGACGAGCGCCGACGCGGTCCAGAACACGGACATGAACCCATCGAGAAAGAACTCGAACCGGTACTGCATCGCGAGCAGGAGCGACGTGCGGAGCTGGACGCGGAGGAGGCGGAGGTAGCGCGTCATCCTTCAGCCTCCGTACGCCGCGTAGCGCACGAGCCCTCGACGCCAGAGCCACAGCGCGAGCGCGAGGAACCCGAGCGCGTACGCCCATTGCGCGCCGAGCCCGGAGAGCAGGGCGTCCCGCGGCACGCGCCCGAGCGTCGCCTCCACCGGGAACGAGAGGGTGTACGGGAACGGCGACAACGCCACCCACCGCCCGAGCCACGACGGAAAGAACGCGAGCGGGAAGAGGTAGCCCGAGAAGACGAAGTAGAAAGAAAACCAGAGATCCCAGAGCGCAATCGAGCTCTCCCAGAAGAGCCCCAGCGCGCCGATCGCGAGCATCACCGCGAACGAGACGAGCCACGCGCCGAGCACGGCGAACGGTACGGCGAGCCAGACGACAGGGTCCCGCGTGAGCTCGCTCCGCGCGACGGTGGCGACGACGACCAGCGCGACGGGGAGCGAGACGAGCGCGCGGAGGGGGACGGCCGCGAGGTTGTCGACAGCGTAGGCGAGGAACGGATGCACCGGCCGGAGGAGGCGCTGGGAGAGGGTCCCATCCTTGATCTCGGCGTTCATTTCCCAGACGACCCACGTCCCCGTCAGGAGCCGCACGACGAGCGTCACGAGGAAGTAGGCGACGAACGCGCGCTGCCCGAACTGTCCGAAGGGGGCCTCGCGCGACACGCTCGACCAGAGCGCGAGCATGACGAGCGGGGTGTTGGTCGCGAGGATCCAGACGATGAACTGGCTCCGGTAGGCGACGGCCGCCGCGAACGCGACGCGCGTGAGCGCAAACACGACGCCGCCCGCGCGTGCGAGCGGGCTCCCGCGAGGCGGCGCAAGCGCCAAGCTCTCGGGCCTCAAAGGCCCCGCCCGTCCTTCGCGAAGAAGTCGGCGAGCACCTCCTCGAGGGGAGCGTCCTCGACCTTGAGGTCGAGCACCGGGAGCTCCGCGAGTGCGCGAGCCACGACCTCCCTCATCGCCGCGGCGTCCCTCTCCATGACGGCGTGGAGCGAGGAGCTCTCCATCGTCGGACCGACGACCGCGAGGAGGCGCGCGGGATCGACGGGCTCCGAGAAGCTCAAGGTGACGAGCTTGTCGGGGCGGGTCTCGCGGACGAGGTCGCCGAGGCCGCCGTCGAACGTGATCTTGCCGTGGTCGATCACGAGCACGCGAGGGGTCAACGCGGCGACGTCCTCCATGTAGTGGCTCGTGAGGAGGACGGTCGCCCGGTGCCGGTCGCTGTACGACTTGATGAACGCCCGCACGACGCTCTGCATGCTGACGTCCAGACCGATCGTCGGCTCGTCCAGGAAGAGGATCTTCGGCGCGTGGACGAGCGCCGCTGCGAGCTCGCACTTCATCCGTTCGCCGAGCGAGAGCTGGCGCGTGGGCTTCTGGATCAGGTCCTCGAGGCGGAGCAGCGTCACGAGCTCGTCCATCGTGCGGGCGTACTCGACCCGCGGGACGTCGTAGATGGCGCGGTTCAGCTCGAACGTCTCGACGGGGGGGAGGTCCCAGAGCAGCTGCTGCTTCTGCCCCGTCACGAGCATGATCGAGCGCAGGAGCGCGGCCGGGCGCGCGCGCGGGTCGACGCCGAGCACGCGGACGTCGCCGCTCGTCGGGTGGAGGAGCCCCGCGAGCACTTTGAGCGTCGTCGTCTTGCCGGCGCCGTTCGGTCCGAGGAAGCCGACGCGCTCCCCCGGCTCGATCGTGAACGACACGTCGTCGACGGCGCGGATCGTCTGCAGAGGGCGCCGGAAGGTCGAGCGCAGCGCGGCG
>Ga0209415_10013752_pt1 | contig 13306 bp, 10 predicted proteins | sample PeaSoiSIISIP2007_FD_187696 | JGI IMG/M metagenome (GOLD analysis project Ga0209415, IMG submission 187696) | Peat soil microbial communities from Weissenstadt, Germany - SII-SIP-2007 (SPAdes) (version 2) | ecosystem: Environmental > Terrestrial > Soil > Wetlands > Peat | place: Germany... | reverse complement strand
CGTGGTCTCGGTCACCTGGTTCGCCCAGTTCGTGCTGGCGGGCCTGCCGCTCATCTGGGTCGGCGCCTTCCTGATGGCGGGTGCCGGCGGCCTCGCCGGCGCCTACTACCTCTTTCCCCACGTGGCGACGCGGGTCAACGGCTTCCTCGATCCGGCCACCGGCGACAGCTACCAGGTGGACCGCGCACTCGAGGCCTTCGTCAACGGCGGGCTCTACGGCCGCGGCCCCGGCGAAGGGACCATCAAGGAGGTCCTGCCCGACGCCCATTCCGACTTCGTCTTCGCCGTCGCCGGGGAGGAATTCGGGCTCATCGCCTGCCTCATCATTGTCGCGCTCTTCGCCTTCATCGTGCTGCGCGGCTATGGCCGGCTCTATCGCGAGAACAATCTGTTCGTGCTGCTGGCCGCAGCCGGCCTGATCACCGATTTCGGTCTCCAGGCCGTGATCAACATGGCCTCCAGCCTCCATCTCATGCCGACCAAGGGGATGACCCTGCCCTTCATCAGCTACGGCGGCTCCTCGCTCCTGGCGCTGGCGCTCTCCATGGGCATGTTCCTGGCGCTCACCCGCCGGCGCTATGGCCCCGGAGACATCCTGTGAGCGGGCTCGTGCTTCTGGCCGCCGGCGGCACCGGGGGACATATGTTCCCGGCCGAGGCGCTCGCCGGCCAGCTCCTCTCCCGCGGCTATCGCGTCGGCCTCGTCACCGACCGGCGGGGAGCGGGCTTCGGCGAACGCCTTCCGGCGGTGGAGGTCCACCGCATCAGCGCCGGCGGCCTCGCCGGCCGGAGCCTCGCGAGCCGGCTCGTCGCCCTGCTCCACCTGGTCAAGGGATTCTTCGAGGCACGCCGGCTCGTTGCCCGGCTTCGTCCGCTCATCGCCGTCGGCTTCGGGGGCTATGCCTCGGTGCCGACCATGCTCGCCGCCGCGCGCGCCGGCCTGCCCACTTTGCTCCATGAGCAGAACGCAGTGCTGGGGCGGGCGAACCGCCTGCTGGCCTCGCGTGCGCGTGCCATCGCCACCTCCTTCCCCGATACCAGGGCGCTCGGCGCGACGAAGACTCGCTTCACCGGCAATCCCGTACGCCCGGCCATCGCCGCCCTTGCCGCCAAGGCCTACGCCGCGCCGGGCGAGCGCCTCGGACTCCTGGTGCTGGGCGGCAGCCAGGGTGCGCGCGTCTTCTCTGCCCTCGTTCCGGCGGCCATCGGCCTGTTGCCGACGGAGCTGCGCCGGCGGCTCGCCATCTCCCAGCAATGCCGGGCCGAGGATCTGGAAACGGCCCGCAAGGCCTATGGCGAGCTCGGCCTGCCCGTCGAGCTTTCGACCTTCTTCGACGACGTGCCAGAGCGCCTCGCCCGCGCCCATCTCGTCATCTGCCGGAGCGGCGCCTCGACCGTGGCCGAGCTCGCGGCGGCCGGGCGCCCTGCGATCCTGCTGCCCTTTCCGCACGCCACCGACGACCACCAGACGGCCAATGCGCAAAGCTTCGCCGCCGCGGGCGGCGGCTGGCTGATGCCCGAAGCCGAGGCCACGCCGGCCAAACTGGCCGACACGCTGAAAGCCCTGATCGAGGACCCGGCGACGCTCGTGCTGGCGGCCCATCGCGCCTGGAAGGTCGGGCAGCCGAAGGCAGCCGAGCGCCTGGCCGATCTGGTGAGCGAGCTCGCCGTCGGGAAGGAGGCCGCATGAAGGCCCTCCCGCTGGAAATCGGCCTGATGCATTTCGTCGGCATCGGCGGCATCGGCATGAGCGGCATCGCCGAGATCCTGCACAACCTCGGCTACCAGGTGCAGGGCAGCGACCTCGCCGACAGCTACACCGTCAAGCACCTGCGCGAGCTCGGCATCAGGGTCGCCATCGGGCATGGGACCGAGAACCTCGGCGAGGCCTCGGTCGTCGTCGTCTCCTCGGCCATCAAGCCCGACAATCCCGAGCTCGTCGCCGCGCGGGCGCGCCAGCTTCCCATCGTGCGCCGGGCCGAGATGCTGGGCGAGCTGATGCGCCTCAAATGGTCGGTCGCGGTCGGCGGCACCCACGGCAAGACGACCACCACCTCCCTGGTTGCCGCACTGCTGGATGCCGCCGGCTTCGATCCCACGGTCATCAACGGCGGCATCATCAACAACTACGGCACCAATGCCAGGCTCGGTACGGGCGACTGGATGGTGGTGGAGGCCGACGAGTCCGACGGCAGCTTCGTCAAGCTGCCCGCCACCATCGCCGTCGTCACCAACATGGATGCGGAGCATCTCGACTTCTACGGCACGGTGGAGGCGATGAACCGCGCCTACGAGCAGTTCGTCGAGAACATCCCCTTCTACGGCTTCGCCGTGCTCTGCATCGACCATCCGGTCGTCCAGGCGATGATCGGCCGGATCAACGACCGGCGCATCGTCACCTACGGCCTCAGCCCGCAGGCCGAAGTGCGGGCCAACAGCATCGTCATCGACCCGGCCGGCGCCAGCTACGAGGCGATCATCGCGCCCCGCGCCAGCGCGCCCGAGCGGGTGATCCGGGGCCTCAGGCTTCCCATGATGGGCCGGCACAACGTCCAGAATTCGCTGGCCGCCATCGCAGTCGCCCACGAAATGGGCGCGGACGACGAGACCATCCGCAAGGCGCTCGCCGGCTTCGGGGGCGTGAAGCGCCGGTTCACGCGCACCGGCGAGGCGGGTGGCGTCGTGGTCATCGACGACTACGGCCACCACCCCGTGGAGATCGCCGCGGTGTTGAGCGCAGCGCGCGCGGCGACGCGCGGCCGGGTCATCGCCGTGGTCCAGCCCCATCGCTACACGCGCCTGGCCAACCTGTTCGAGGAATTCTGCACCTGCTTCAACGACGCCGACCAGGTGATCGTGGCCGAGGTCTATTCCGCAGGCGAGGCCCCCATCGAAGGGATCAACCGAGACGCTCTCGTCGAGGGCCTGCGCTCCCACGGCCATCGCAACGTCGAGGCGCTGGCAGGCGCGGCGGAGCTCGCGCCCATGATCGCGGCAAGCGCCAAGGCGGGCGACCTCGTGGTGTGCCTCGGCGCCGGCAGCATCACGCAATGGGCAAACGCCCTGCCGGGCGAGCTGCGCGCCCTGCAACGGCCGGCGGGGGCGGCATGAGCGAGAAGATGAAGCTTCGCAATCGCCCGCTCATCGACCGGCTGCCGTCGGTGAGAGGGCGCTTGACCCCTGATGCGCCGCTCGCCGGCATCACCTGGTTCCGGGTCGGCGGGACGGCGGAGGTCATGTTCCGTCCGGCCGATGTCGACGATCTGGCGAAGTTCCTGGCCGAGAAGCCGGGCGATGTGCCGGTCACGGTCATGGGCGTGGGCTCCAACCTTCTCGTGCGCGACCGCGGCGTGCCGGGGGTGGTGCTGCGCCTCGGCCGCGGCTTCGCCGAGATCACGGCCGAAGACAGGCGCGTGCGCGCAGGTGCCGCGGCGCTCGACCTCAACGTCGCCCGGGTCGCCGCCGAAGCCGGGCTCGCCGGCCTCGAGTTCCTCTCCGGCATCCCAGGGACCATCGGGGGCGCGTTGCGCATGAATGCCGGGGCCTATGGCCGGGAGATGTCCGACGTGATCCTCGAGGCCGAGGCGCTGGACGGGTCCGGCGGCCGGCATCGGCTCAGCCACAAGGCGCTTGGCCTCAGCTATCGCCACTCGGCGGTGCCGGAGGACTGGATCTTCCTGGAAGCGCTCCTCAAGGGCGAGACGGGAAACCCCACGGCGATCGGCGCCAGGCTGAAGGAGATTCAGGACGCGCGCGAGGCGAGCCAGCCGATCCGCAGCCGGACCGGCGGCAGCACCTTCGCCAATCCGCCCGGGTTCAAGGCCTGGGAGCTGATCGAGCAGGCCGGCTGCCGGGGCCTGACCCTGGGTGGCGCGCAGGTCTCGGAAAAGCACTGCAACTTCCTCATCAACACTGGCGATGCCACGGCGGCCGAGATCGAGGCGCTGGGCGAGCTCGTGCGCGAGCGGGTGCTGGAGAAGACCGGCGTCACCCTGGAATGGGAAATCAGGCGCATCGGCGTCATGGGCCCGCCGAGCGAAGCCAAACCCCATGGCGGCCAGCCGCAAAACGCCAAACCGCAAAACGCGAAACCCCGGAAGTCCAAGCCCCGGAGGTCCCAACCATGAGCAAACGGGTCGCCGTCCTCATGGGCGGGCGTTCGGCCGAGCGCGAGGTCTCGCTGGTGAGCGGCGCTGCCTGCGCCGAGGGGCTGCGCCAGAAAGGCTATCGGGTTTCCTGCATCGACGTGGGCGAGAGCCTCGGCGCGCTCGTCGCCGCCCTCGAGCCGCGGCCCGACGTCGTCTTCAACGCGCTTCACGGGCGCTACGGCGAGGATGGCCGCATCCAGGGCCTGCTCGATCTCCTCGGCCTGCCCTACACCCATTCGGGCCTGCTCGCCTCGGCGCTCGCCATGGACAAGCCCATAGCCAAGCGCCTGTTTGCGGCCGCGGGCCTGCGCTGCCCCGAGGGCATCATCGTCAAGCGCGACGATCTCGCCAAGGGCGATCCCATGGCGCGGCCTTTCGTGGTCAAGCCGCCAGCCGAGGGTTCCAGCGTCGGCGTGCGCATCATGCGCCAGGGCGACAATCTCGGGCCCGAAGAAGGCTGGCATTTCGGCGAGGAAGTGCTGGTCGAGCGCTACGTGCCGGGGCGCGAGCTGACCGTCGCCATCATGGGCGGCGAGGCGCTGGCGGTCACCGAGCTGCGGCCCCATCACGGGTTCTACGACTACGAGCACAAATACACCGCCGGCCGCACCGAGCATCTGGTGCCCGCACCCGTGCCGGCCGACATCGCCAAGGAAGCCGAGCGCATGTCGGTCGCGGCCCATGAAGCCTTGGGCTGCCGCAGCGTCACCCGGGCCGACTTCCGCTACGACGATTCCAAGCCCGGCACGGCCGGTCTCTACCTGCTGGAGATCAATACCCAGCCTGGCATGACGCCGCTCTCCCTGGTGCCGGAACAGGCCGCCTACCGCGGCATTTCCTTCCCCGACCTCGTCGCCTGGATGGTGGAGCACGCACGATGCGACGCATGAGCCCGACTGCGCGCAATCCCGAAGCCCAGCCGCGCCACGGCCGCAGGGCCGTGGCCCGCCGGCGGCCAGCCCCGCCGCGCTGGCGCCGCGCCGCCCGGCGCTTCGGCCTCGCCGGCATGCTGCTGCTGGCGATTTCGGCCGGGGCCTATTGGTTCCGGCATTCGGCCATTCCCCTGGAGGCCGGGCAGCGGTTCGCCAAGGCCGTCGCCGATCTCGGCACGGCGGCCGGGTTCCGCCTGCAGCGGATCACCGTCGACGGGCGGGTATTCACGCCGCGCGAGGATCTTCTGGCGGCCCTCGACCTCCGCCTGGGCGAACCCATGCTGGCGATCGATCCCGCGCTCCTGAAGCAGCAGATCGAAAAACTGGGGTGGGTGCGCAGCGCCGCGGTCGACCGGCGCCTGCCAGGCGAGATTCACATCCAGCTGACCGAGGCGGTGCCGGCCGCGCTCTGGCAGAACGGCGGGCGGTTCCAAGTCATCGACCGGGCCGGGCATCTGATCGGCGAGGCCGCGCCGAAGAATTTCATCCAGCTTCCGGTGCTCGCGGGCGATCGCGCGCCCGAGCATGCCGATGCCCTTTTCACGATGCTGGCCGGCGAGCCCGATCTGGCGCCGCGCGTGCGCGCCGCGGTCTGGGTCGGCGACCGGCGCTGGAACCTGCGTTTCGACAACGGCGTCGACGTGAAGCTGCCGGCGGATTCGCCTCAGGCGGCCTGGTCGCTGCTGGCCAAGCTCGAGCGCGAGCAGCGCCTGCTGGCCCGCGACATCACGGTCATCGATATGCGCCTGCCGGACCGCCTCGTGGTCCGGATGGGTCCGGCGGCTGAGCTGCGACAGCCGGGCAACGAGACTTGAGGCGGCTGAATCAAGGGGGAGCGCAGGAACGAGCATGCGCAAGGCAAGAATGAGCAACGGGGGCGAAGCGATCGCGGTACTCGACGTCGGCACCACCAAGGTGTGCTGCTTCATTGCCCGCCAGGGCGAGGACGCCAAGCCGCGGGTGGTCGGCATCGGCCATCAGCTGTCGCGTGGCCTGAGAGCCGGCGCCATCGTCGACATGGAGCAGGCCGAGGCCTCGATCCTGGCCGCGGTCCATGCCGCCGAGCAGATGGCCGGGGAGACCCTCCGAGACGTCACCGTCAACGTCGCGGGCGGGCATCCCGCCTCTCAGACCATCGGCGTCGAGGTGGCGATCGCCGGCCATGAAGTCGGCGACGGCGACCTGCGCAAGGTCATCGATCAGGGCCGGCTCTACGACGCCGCGGCCGACCGGCGCCTCATCCATTCCATCCCCGTCGGCTACACCATCGACGGGAGCCGAGGTATCCGCGATCCGCGCGGCATGTATGGCGAGCGCCTGGGCGTGGACATGCATGTGGTGACCGCGGCCTCCGGCCCGGTCAGGAACCTCACCACCTGCATCGCGCGCTGCCATCTCGACATCCGGGCCCTCGTCGTCTCGCCCTACGCGGCGGGACTGGCGTCCCTGGTGGACGACGAGATGGATCTCGGCGTCTGCGTCGTCGACATGGGCGGGGGGACGACGACGCTCGCCGTCTTCTTCGACGGGAACGTGGTCTATACCGACAGCATCCCGGCCGGCGGCCAGCACGTCACCAGCGACATCGCGCGCGGGCTCTCGACCCCGCTCGCCCATGCCGAACGGATGAAGACGCTCTACGGCAACTGCGTGCCCTCGCCCGCCGACGAGCGGGAGATGATCACCGTGCCCCAGGTCGGCGAGGAGGATCGGGCCCAGGCCAACACCATCCCCAAGACGATCCTGGTCGGCATCATCCAGCCGCGACTCGAGGAGACCTTCGAGCTGGTCCGCTCGCGCCTGGAATTGAGCGGCTTCGACAAGATCGCCGGGCGCCGGATCGTGTTGACCGGCGGGGCAAGCCAGCTCGCCGGCGTGCGCGAGCTGGCTCAGCTCGTGCTCGACAAGCAAGTGCGCATGGGCCGGCCAATCCGACTAGCCGGCCTCGCCGAGGCGACCGGCGGACCGGCCTTCGCGGTCGGCGCCGGCCTCATCGCCTATGCCCGCAGAACCTCGGCCGACGAGGCGAGACCCGCAAGAAGCCATGCCGACTCGGGCAACGGCCTCTTCGGGCGACTCGGAAGCTGGTTCAAGGAGAACTTCTGATGACGAGAGGAGCAGGCCCGGAAAGCCAGGAAAACCGGGCAGAAACGCGGCCGGCATTGACCGGCGGGAATGTGACAGTACGCTGACAACGGAGGATTATCATGACTTTGAATCTCTCGATGCCGATCGCCGCCTTTGAGCTGAAGCCCAAGATCACCGTCGTCGGCGTGGGCGGCGCGGGCGGCAATGCCGTCAACAACATGATCAAGCAGAACCTGGAGGGCGTGGAGTTCATCGTCTCCAACACCGATGCCCAGGCGCTCTCCCAATCGCTCTGCCAGCGGCGAATCCAGCTGGGCCAGAACCTGACCGCCGGATTGGGCGCCGGCTCCAGGCCCGATGTCGGCCGGGCCGCCGCCGAGGAGGCGCTGGACGAGATCATCCGCCAGCTCCAAGGCTCGAACATGGTGTTCATCACCGCCGGGATGGGCGGGGGCACCGGCACGGGTGCGGCCCCGGTCATCGCCGCGGCGACCCGCGAGCAGGGCATCCTGACCGTGGGCGTGGTGACCAAGCCCTTCCACTTCGAGGGCATGCACCGGATGCGCATCGCCGACGCGGGCATCCAGGAGCTGCAGCAGTTCGTCGATACGCTGATCATCATCCCGAACCAGAACCTGTTCCGGGTGGCGAACGAAAAGACCACCTTCGCCGACGCCTTCAACATGGCGGACCAGGTGCTGGACTGCGGCGTGCGCGGCGTCACCGACCTGATGGTGAAGCCGGGCCTGATCAATCTCGATTTCGCCGACATCCGCACGGTGATGACCGAGATGGGCAAGGCGATGATGGGCACCGGCGAGGCCGAAGGCTCGAATCGCGCCATCGGCGCCGCCGAAGCGGCGATCTCCAACCCGCTGCTCGACGATGTCTCCATGAAGGGCGCGCGCGGCGTGCTGATCAACATCACCGGCGGCCTCGACATGACGCTGTTCGAGGTCGACGAAGCGGCAAACCGGATCCGCAGCGAGGTCGATCCCGAAGCCAACATCATCTTCGGCTCGACCTTCGACCAAAGCCTCGAGGGCAAGATCCGCATCTCGGTCGTTGCCACGGGCATCGAGTCCGTTGCCCAGCAGCAGCCGCGTCCGGTCTCCTTGAGCCTGGTGGCGGGCGCGGGCCGGCCGGCGTCCTCCGCTGCGGCACCGGCTCTCGGCGCCGAACGGGTCGAGGCCGTGGCTCAGTCGGCGCCGGCCATGGAAATGCGGCGCGAGACGGCCGGCGCCACGGCGCTGGCACAAGCCCCCATGCAGGCGTCCCAGCCGAGCCCGGTCATGCAGGCCCAGGCTGCGGTCGCCGAAGCGCCGCGCTTCCACAGGGCGGAGCCCGTGCTTCCGCCCATGCGCGAGACCATGGCCCGCCCGGTGGCGCAGCCGCGCGAGGACAAGCATTTCATCGCTCCTCCGCCGGTCGAGACGCCGGCTGCGCAGCCGGCACCGGCCATGGCGGCGCCGACCCTCTCGGCACCGACCTTGTCGGCGCAGGCGCCTGCAGCACCTCAACCCCAGCGCCGGATGCCCAACCTGTTCAGCCGGGTGACCGGCGGAACGGCCTGGGCCAAGCCGGCGGCGCTGGACGCCCGGGAAAGCCAGGTCACGCCCCAGATGCGGGCCAGTTCGGCGCCCCGCCCCACGGCCCCTGTCCCTGCGGCAGCCGCTCCGATGCCGCCGGTCCCAGCTCCTGTCGCTTCGGCCCCTGTGACGCCAGCGCCGGCGGCCCAGCCCCAGGTTCAACCGAGCCTGAGCCAGCCCGTGCAAGCTGCTGCCCAGCCACGACTTTCCGGCCTTGACCCCAAGGACCGGATTGCCGCCAGCCGGCTCGAGGAAGATCTGCTGGATATCCCGGCATTCCTCCGGCGTCAGGCCAACTAGACGCGGGCGCGAAAGGGCAATACCCTGTCCGCCTGATCGCCGGGCACCCGGATCCCGAGGTATTCGAACCCTCTGGATCCGGGCCGGTGATGGGAAACGCGGGCGGGGTTTCACGAAGGCGGGAGTGATGGTGACAACCAAATCCGAGGGCTGCGGCGCGCGTCCGCCTGGGCGCCAGACGACCCTCAAGAACGCCATCCATTGCTCGGGGACGGCGCTGCATCATGGTGGCCATGTTGCCATGGCCATGCGGCCAGCACCGGCGGGATCGGGCATCGTCTTCCGCCGGACCGACATCGCCGGCCATGGCATCGCAATCCCTGCCGATTGGCGCCATGTGGCCGAGATGCCCATGTGCACGGCAATCGAGCTCGACGGCGTCAAGATCGCCACCGTCGAACATCTGATGGCGGCACTGGCCGGCTGCGGCATCGACAACATCGTGGTCGAAGTCAACGGGCCGGAGTTGCCGATCATGGACGGCAGCGCCTGGCCCTTCGTCTTCCTGATCGAATGCGCCGGGACCGTGGAATTCGACGAACCGCGGCGCTACCTGCGCATCCTGAAGGCGGTCTCCCTGACTCAGGCCGGGCGCAGCGTGTCCCTGGCCCCGGCCGAGGGGTTCTCCATGGGCTTTGAAATCGACTACGAGAACGGCGCCATCGCGCGCCAGGCCTGCGACATCGAGTTCGCCGATGGCGCCTTCAAGAACGAGCTGAGCCGGGCGCGAACCTACGGCTTCCTTCATGAGGTGGATGCTCTGCGCGCCGCCGGTCTCGCCCGCGGCGCTTCGCTTGAGAATGCCGTCGTCGTCAGCGGCGACGGGATTCTGAACGAAGGGGGGCTGCGCTTCCCCGACGAGTTCGTGCGCCACAAGATGCTGGATGCGCTGGGCGACCTCTATCTCGCCGGCGGTCCCATCCGCGGCCGGTTCGAAGGCCGTCGTTCGGGCCACAAGCTCAATCACCGGCTCCTCCGAGCGCTGTTCCAGCGTGCCGACACCTGGGAATGGAGCGACGAAGCGGCCGCGCCGGCACAGCCGGAAGCCCAGCGAAAGGCCCGGGCCGGGGCCTGAAGACCAGGTCCCGAGACTTGAGGCACCCCCCGCCTGCCTCCTATAGTGGGCGGCCTCCAAGCGAGAAGAGATCTTACCGGATGCTGGATTGCTTGCGTCTGCTGCGGCCTTTGGCCCTGATCGCCCTGGTCGCCGGCCTCGGCGCTTGCGCCGACAATCCGGACACCAAGGAGATCGCCGACAAGCCAGCCGAGGCCCTTTATAATCAAGGCTTCAACGCCCTCCAGGCCGGCGCGATTTCCGATGCCGCCAAATTCTTCGAGGAGGTCGAACGCCAGCATCCTTATTCGGCGCTGGCGCCCCAGGCGGAAATCATGGACGCCTATGCCTATTACCGCGGCAACCTCTACGACGACGCGATCAACGCCCTGGATCACTTCATCGACCTGCACCCGGGCAACAAGAACACGCCCTATGCCTATTACCTGAAAGCCCTCTGCTACTACGAGCAGATCCAGGACGTGCGCCGCGACCAGAAGATCACCGAACAGGCACTGGATGCGCTGACCGAGGTGGTGAACCGGTTCCCCGGCACGGCCTATGCCAAGGACGCCTCCTTGAAGCTCGACCTCACCCGCGATCACCTCGCCGGGAAAGAGATGGACATCGGGCGCTACTACGAGGACCAGCAGCAATACCTGGCGGCCATCAACCGGTTCCGGCGCGTGGTCGAGAACTATCAGACCACGAGCCATATTCCGGAAGCCCTCGAGCGCCTGACCGAATGTTATCTGGCGCTCGGCGTCACCGACGAGGCCCAGACGGCCGCTGCCGTGCTCGGCTACAACTACCCGGGAAGCTCCTGGTACGAGGCGAGCTACGATTTGCTGAAAGGCAAGAATCTCGAGCCGAAGAAGAGCTCCGGCTCCTGGCTGAGCAACATCTTCTAGCGCGCGGCGGCCGATGCTGCTGGGCCTTGCCATACGCGACATCGTCCTGATCGACCGGCTGGAGCTTGCCTTCGCCCCCGGCCTCACGGTCCTGACCGGCGAAACCGGCGCCGGGAAATCGATCCTCCTTGATGCCCTGGGCCTGGCGCTTGGCGCCCGCGCCGAAGCGGGGTTGCTGCGCCGCGGCGCGGACCAGGCGAGCGTGGCGGCGGAGTTCGATCTGCCGCCCCGCCATCCGCTCCGCGCGCTTCTCGACGAGCAAGGCATCGCGGCAGAGGATTCGCTCCTGCTGCGCCGGCAGATCGGCGCCGACGGGCGCAGCCGGGCCTTCGTCAACGACGAGCCGGTGGGCGTGGCGTTGCTGCGCCGCATCGGCGACGGCCTGGTAGAAATCGTCGGCCAGTTCGAGCAGCACGGGCTTCTCGACCCCGCGACCCACGGTCCGATGCTGGATGCTCTCGGCGGGCATGACGTCGCCGTGGTCGCCGGGGCCTGGCGCGACTGGCAGACGGCCCGCGAGGCCCGCGCGGCGGCCGAAGCCGAGATCGCCGCCGCCAGGCGGGACGAGGAGTTCCTGCGCCATGCGGCCGGCGAGCTTGCGGCCCTTGCGCCCATGCCGGGCGAAGAAGCGGAACTGGCGGCGAAGCGCGCCTTGATGATGGCCAGCGGCAAGCTCGCCGAGGCGATCGATCAGGCGCTCGGCGAGCTTTCCGGCGACCGGGGCGGCGAAAGCCTGCTGAACCAGGCTCGCCGGCGGCTCGATCGCATTGCCGACAAGGCTCAGGGCCGGTTCGATGCCGCTGTCGCCGCCCTCGACCGGGCTCAGGCGGAGCTGGCCGAGGCCGTGGATCAGCTCAATCGCTTTGCCGCCGAGCTCGATGCCGATCCGCGCGCCCTGGAGAAGCTGGAAGATCGCCTGTTCGCGTTGCGCGACCTCGCCCGCAAGCACAACACCCAGGTGGATGCCCTTGCCGCTCTCGCCGAACGGATCGAGAGCCAGCTCGCCCGCCTCGACGACCGGAGCGGCGACCTTGCGAGGCTGACCCAGGCCGAGTCTGTGGCACGTCGAACCTACGTGGCGGCTGCCGAAGCGCTCTCGGCGTCGCGCCAGCGCACCGCCGCCAGGCTCGACAAGGCGGTCAAGGCGGAGCTGGCGCCCCTGAAGCTGGACAAGGCCCGCTTCGCTACCCGGGTCGAGCGCCTGGCCGAAGGCCAATGGGGCCCATCGGGCATGGACCGGATAGCCTTCGAGGTCGCGACCAATCCGGGCAGCGCGCCCGGCCCCATCGGGCGCATCGCTTCGGGCGGCGAGCTCGCGCGGTTTCTCCTCGCCCTCAAGGTCGTGCTGGCCGAGGCGGGCGGGGCCGCGACCCTCGTCTTCGACGAGGTGGACAGCGGCATCGGCGGCGCGACGGCGGCGGCGGTGGGCGAGCGTCTCGCCAGGCTCGCGGCCGGCCGCCAATTGCTCGTCGTCACCCACTCGCCCCAGGTCGCGGCCCAGGCGCAGCACCACTGGCGGGTGGAGAAGACCCTCGCCAAGGGCCAGAGCCTGACCCGCGCCGGCAAGCTCGATGCCGCCGCCCGGCGCGAGGAGATCGCCCGAATGCTCTCCGGCGCCACGGTCAGCGACGAGGCGCGCGCAGCGGCCGAAAAGCTCATGACCGCGAAGGCCATGCCATGACCCGACGGCCCATGAAGGCAGCCCTGCCGAAGCCCGCCGAGAATCTCACCGAAGCCGAGGCGAAGAGCGAGCTCGCCCGGCTCGCGTCCGAAATCGCCCACCACAATCAGCTCTACTACCAGCAGGACGCGCCGGAGATTTCCGACGCCGACTTCGATGCCCTGGTCAAGCGCAACCAGGCGATCGAGGCTCGCTTCCCGAGCTTGCGCCGCGCCGACAGCCCGAGCGCCAAGGTCGGCGCGGCGGTGGCCTCGGGCTTTGCCAAGGTCCGCCACGCGCTGCCCATGCTGTCCCTGGACAACGCCTTCGAGGAGGCCGACGTGCGCGACTTCTTCGCCCGCGTCCGGCGGTTCCTCGGCCTGAAGGAGGACGAAGCGATCGAGGTCGCGGCCGAACCCAAGATCGACGGGCTCTCGGCCAGCCTGCGCTACGAGGACGGCCGCTTCGTCCAGGGCGCCACCCGCGGCGATGGCGCGGAGGGCGAGGACATCACCGCCAACCTGATGACGCTGACCGACGTTCCCCAACTGCTCAAGGGCCACCGCGGCGGAGGCGTATTCGAAGTGCGCGGCGAGGTCTACATGCGGCGCGACGAATTCGCCAA
>Ga0209415_10013751_pt1 | contig 13307 bp, 10 predicted proteins | sample PeaSoiSIISIP2007_FD_187696 | JGI IMG/M metagenome (GOLD analysis project Ga0209415, IMG submission 187696) | Peat soil microbial communities from Weissenstadt, Germany - SII-SIP-2007 (SPAdes) (version 2) | ecosystem: Environmental > Terrestrial > Soil > Wetlands > Peat | place: Germany... | reverse complement strand
GTGAGGCCGCGGTCGATATCAACATCCGGCGAGTCCTCTCGCGCGCGGTGCTTGGCGTCGATCGCGCTCCTGAGAGCGAGGTGTGGCGCACCGCGTACGATATGCTCCCAAGAGATGCGGCGTCGTGGAATCATGCACTGATGGACGTCGGTGCGCTGTTCTGCCGCGCGACGCCGGCGTGTGAGGCGTGTCCGGCGCGAAAGGCCTGTGCGTACCGCTTGCACGGTCGAGTAAACTCGACCGCTCCAAATACCGCTAACGGTCGAATGAATTCGACCGCTCCATCTGCGACGAAGGCGGTCGGCGCGTTTGAGGGTTCGAGGCGGCAGCAGCGCGGCCGCGTCATCCGCGCGCTCGTCGATTCACCCAGCCTGAGCCTGCTGCGCCTCGGGCCGCAGGTAAAAGAAGGCTTTGGCAAAACCGACCTGCCGTGGCTGCACGACCTGCTCCGCGATCTCGAAACCGACGGCCTCGTCGCGCTCAACCGGGCACGAACGCGCGTCGCCCTCCCCTGACGAAAGCGCAGCGCGACGCCGCTATTCTCGAGCGCCTGCGGCGCGAATACGCGCGCGCTGAGATCGCGCTCGACTTCGGCGACACGTTCCAGCTGCTCGTCGCGGTCATACTGTCCGCCCAATGCACCGACGCGCGCGTCAACATGGTGACGCCGGCGCTCTTCGCTCGCTATCCGACGGCCGAAGCGATGGCCGCCGCCGAGCCGCATGACATCGAACCGATTATCAAGACCTGCGGGCTGTTCACCACCAAGGCCAAGAATATCGTCGCCGCGAGCCGCATGATCGTCGAACATCATGGCGGCACGGTGCCGCACACGATGGACGAGCTGCTCGAGCTCCCCGGCGTAGGTCGCAAGACCGCCAACGTCGTGTTGGCAGTCGGCTTCGCGCAAGATGCCATTGCGGTAGACACGCATGTTTTCCGCGTCGCCAACCGCACCGGCCTCACGCGGGCGCGCACGCCGGCGCAGTCAGAGCGCCAGCTCAATAAGGTCGTTCCAAAGGCGTGGTGGTCGCGCGCCCACCAGTGGCTGATCCACCATGGCCGGCAAGTGTGCCACGCGCGAAATCCGGAGTGCGCGCGCTGCGTGCTCGTCGACTTGTGTCCGAGCGCGAAGCGCTTCCTAAAGTCGGAAGCCGCGCGCGCTCAGGTCAAGAAGCGGATCGAGAAGGGATAACGGTACAGCTGCCCATGGCTCGCCTCGATCGAGGCGATGATCGAGAGCACGAGATCGACGAAGACCAGCAGCACGAGCAGCGGGATGCCGATGAGCACGAAGCACAAGAACACCGCGACGATCCCGTAGATGGTCATCGAGATCTGGAAGTTCAGTGATTCCTTGCCCTGGTCGTCGACCAGCGGGAATTGATCTTTCTTCACCAGCCACACGATCAACGGTCCGACGAGATGCCCGAACGGCACGCCGATGAACCCGCTGATGGATGAGAGATGGCACAGCATGGCCCACGTGCGCGCTTCGGCTTGGAGGCGGTCCGGCAGCGGGCGTTCGACGGGCATCGAGGCCGCGAGCTGCGGCTGAGGAGGTTCGTTCATCATATCGCTCTACCTTAACGCTACCTTCGACGAAAAGTTTCAACCGCCCGCAGCAAACCCCGCCTCGTCCCGGCCGCGCTCCGAGAAAAACGACGGCTGGAACAGCGCCTTCAAGACGATAGAGCGCAGTGCACGGCGTCGATCGAGCGTCCCGAGACCGTACCCGATGGCGCGGCTCGCATAGTACTCGCTGCACGCGGCGCGGCCCACGATGAGGTTGAGCAGCCAAGAGCTCTTGGCGAGATTCTTGAGCAGCCTGCCGGATGAGAGGTATCCGCCTGCCTCTGCCCGCCACTCTCGCTCGTGCGAGCGTAAGGCCGAGCGCGAGTAGTCGCCGGCGGCGAGCGCTCGTTGCGCCGCACGCGCCGCGCTGCGGCCTGAGACGAGAGCGGTGTAGATGCCTTCGCCGGTCAGCGGATCCACCAGCGATGCGGCATCGCCGACCAGCATGGCGTTGGGGAAGACGGTCGGGCGATGCGCGCTCGAGACGGGCAACGGCCAGCCCATCGCGCGACCAGCCGGACGCGCTGCGCGGCAGCGCTCGGCGACGCGCGGCGTGTGCGCGAGAAACTCGTCCAGCAGATCGCGCATCTTCTTCTTAGAGCGGCGCAGCTCGCCGAGAAAAAGACCTACGCCGATATTGGCAAGCCCCTCGCCTGCGGGGAAGATCCATCCGTAGCCGGGCAACGTGCGCCGGTCGTAATAGTAGATCTCGAGCTTGTCGCTCAGACCTTGGACACCTTCGTAGTAGCCACGCAGCGCGTAACTCAAGTGCTCGGGCCGATTTTCTTGCAGGCCCAGCGCTTTGGCGACTGCGGAGTGCGCGCCGTCCGCGCCGATCACAATCTTACAATCGATCGCGCCCGCGCCCGAACGATCTGCATACTCGACGCGCAGCCCGCCGTCGCGGCGCGACACGCCCGTGAACGCGCATTCCTCGCGCAGCTCGGCGCCGGCGCCGGCCGCGGCGCGCGCAAGACGCTCGTCGAGCAGCACTCGCGGCACCACCCAGCATTCGAACTTGGAGCCGTCGTCGTGCGGCGGCGGAGCGGCGCAAAACGTGGCGCCGTCAGGTGCGCCGATCAGGCCTCCGTACGTCCGCGCGCATTTGCCGCCGAAATCGTCGAGCCGCACGCCCATGTCGGCCAAAATGTCGACCGCGTGCGCCGTGACGCCGTCGCCGCAGCTCTTGTCGCGCGGAAAGCGCGCGCGTTCGAGCATGACGACGTTCGCGCCGGCGCGCGCAAGCCAGTGCGCCGCGGCCGAACCGCCCGGACCTGCGCCGACGACGACGACGTCAGCGGCCATCGCGAATGGCTGCCAGCTCGCGCACGACCGCCTCGACCTCGTCGCGCGTGTTGTAGAAATGCGGCGCGATGCGGATGCCGGCGTTCGGGCGGAAATCGACCATGAAACCGCGCCGGATCAGTTCGTCGCATGCGCGCCGCGCGTCGGGCACATCGAGCGTCACGTGGCCGCCGCGCGCCGCCGCATCCAGCGGCGACCGGACCGTCAATCTATGCTCCAGCGCCCGATCGATGAGCAGTGAGCTCAGCTCGACGCTGCGCGCTCTGATCGCATCGACGCCGGCGTCGGCGATGATCTCTAAGCCGCTGATCGCCGCATACAGCGCCGGCACGTTGGACGTGCCGCCCGCATAACGCCAGACGTCGTCGGCGCCTGCGAAGGCGCCCATGTCGAAATCGAACGGCCGCTTGTGCCCGAACCAACCGACCATCGACGGTTCCAGGCGATCGTACAGATCGGGCCGCACCCACAAGAACGCCGCACCGGGACCGCCGCACAGCCATTTCAGACACCCGCCCACCACCGCGTCGACGCCCAACGCTTTGACGTTGATCGGCAGCGTGCCGATCGACTGGAACACGTCCAAGAACACAAACGCGCCGACGCGATGCGCTTTCTCGACGATCGACGCCACATCGCAGATCGCGCTCGAGCGGAAGAGCACGTGCGAGATCGGTACCGCGATCGTCGTCTCGTCGATGGCATCGCACAGCGCCTCGACGTCGGCGCGGATCCCATCCTGGCTTTTGACGACCTGCAGCCGCGCACCGCGGCGCGCCTGCGCCTGCCAGACGTAATGCACGGTGGGGAACTCGAGATCCGAATAGACGACCTTGTTGCGTGGACCGGAGAAATCAAGGCACGAGATGAGCACCGACTCGCAGATCGAGACGTTTTGAAAGATGGTCACTTCGTCGCGGCCGGCGCCGATGAGACCCGAGATCAAGTCGGCGGTCGTCCGCGCGGTCTCGAGCCACTCATCCCACGCCAGCACGCCCTGCGTCGCCCAGCTGCGGGCGTAGTCGGCGAGACGCTGCCCGGTTCGCGCCGGCATCGCGCCAAGGGAGTTGCTGATGAGGTACGTGCAGGTCGAAAGAATGGGGAACTCCGCTCGCCGCGCGAGCAGAGCATCGGCGTCGACGCGCATGTGACGCGATTTCTGGTTCTCCATCACGCCTCCCCGCTAGGGGGGGTCGCGCGCCGCCGAGAAGGGAGCGCTCCCTGATGAGACCGCCGTTGCCTGGTCAACGCTTTGCCAACCTCGTCGCACGCTGCGACGAGGAGAGCGTCGATCTGCCGCTCGACACGGCGTGTCTGCTCGCGTCTGCGGTCTTCGACCATGGCGTCGAGCCCGACCGCTACGCGCGCAAGTTCGACGCGCTGGCGGCGCGTGCCGCGAAAGCGGCCGGCAACTCGAGCGATCCTTACGCGCGCATGGCGGGCGTGCTCAAGACGCTGTTCGGCGAAGGCGGCTTCCGCGGAAATCACAGCGCGTATTACGAGCCGGGCAATAGCTTGCTGTCCAGCGTGCTCGATCGCCGTGTCGGCATCCCCATCACGCTCTCGATCGTGCTCATGGAGACGGCGCGCAGAGTGGGTCTGACGCTCGCGGGCATCGGCTTGCCGGGGCACTTCGTCGTGCGCTTCCCCGATGTCACGAGCCGGCTGTTCATCGATCCGTTCCAGGGCGGAACGTTGCTCGACGTGCCCGAGTGCGTCGCGCTGGTGGACAAGCTGTACCGCGGGAGCATCACCTGGCGCGATTCGTTCCTCGAGCCCGTATCGCATCGCACCATCGTCAAGCGCGTGCTGCTCAACCTCAAGAACAGCTTGAGCCAGGCAAAGAACTACGTGGCGGCGCTCGCCGCGATCGAGCTGCAGCTCGCGCTCGACCCGGATGATCCCACCGAGTTGCGCGACCGCGGCATCTTATTCGCGCGGCTGCACCGCTACGATCAAGCGATCGAGGACCTCGAGACATATCTGCGGCGCTCACCGGGCGCCGGCGACGGCGACACGATCCGCCACACCGTCGAATATCTGCGCCAAGCGCGAGGACTATAGAACGTGACCGAATTCCAACGGCGGCGCGCCGCCTTCGTCAAGAGCATCGGCGACGCGGTCGCCGTCTTCCCGAGCGCACCCCAAGCGATCCGCTCGAACGACGGCCATTATCCGTACCGTCAAGATTCCGACTTCTACTATCTGACCGGCTTCGCCGAACCCGGCAGCGTGCTCGTGCTCGCGCCGGGGCATGCGCAGACCAAGTCGGTCATCTTCGTGCGCCCGCGCGATCGCGATCGCGAGATCTGGGAAGGCAAGCGCTTGGGCGTGGAGAGCGCCGCCGCGGCGCTCGGCGTCGATGCCGCGTACCCGCTCGCCGAGCTTGAGGAGCGCCTCCCCGCGCTGCTCGACACCTCGGACAATCTCTACTACGGTTTCGGCGGCGGTCCGGACTTCCAACGGCGCATCAGCGAACACGTGCAGCGCGCGCGCGCGGCGCGCCGGCGCAGCGATCGCGCGGCGGTCAACCTGCTCGATCCAAGCCTCATCCTGCACGAGATGCGCGTCATCAAGACTCCCGCGGACGCCGCCGGCATGCGCCGCGCGGTCGAGATCTCCGCAGCGGGCCACCTCGCAGCGATGCGCCATGCGCGCCCGGGCATGTACGAGTACCAAGTGCAGGCGATCGTCGACTACGTCTTCGCCAGCCGCGGCGCGCAGTCCAATGCGTATCCGAGCATCGTCGCCGGCGGCAACAACACCACCTACTTGCATTATACCGCCAATCGCGAGCGCATCCCGGACAACGCGCTGGTGCTCGTCGACGCGGGCGCCGAGGTCGACTTCTACTGCGGCGACATCACGCGCACGTGGCCGATATCGGGCACCTTCACGCCCGAGCAACGGGCCATCTACGACATCGTGCTCGCCGCGAACCTCGCGGCCATCGCGGCGTGCAAGCCGGGCGCGGTCTACAATACGACCGTCAACGACGCGGCGCAGCGCATCATGGTCGACGGCCTGCGCGAACTCAAGCTCGTCGCGGGTTCGACCGACGGCGTGATCGAGAGCGGCGCGCATAAGCCGTTCTTGCCGCATCGCGTCGGTCATTTCTTAGGCTACGACACGCACGACGTCGGCGTCTACCGCAAAGACGGCGACTGGCGTCCGCTGGAGGCCGGCATGGCGCTCACCATCGAGCCGGGGCTCTACATCGGTGACGACCTCGACGTCGATCCGCGCTTCAAAGGCATCGGCGTCCGCATCGAAGACGATGTGTTGATCACGGACAAAGGGCACGAGTTACTCGCCGACGGCCCGCCGAAAGACGCGGCCGAGATCGAGCGCACGATCGCGCAAGCCCGCCAATCCAAAGAGCCGCTGTTCGTATGACCGAAGCCGCGCTCGCGCGCGTCTTCGATGATGTCGTCGGCTGGCGGCGCCGCATCCACGAACATCCCGAGCTGGGCTTCGAGGAGCAGCGCACCAGCGCGCTCGTCGAAGAGACGCTGCGCGCCGCGGGCATCGCGACGACGCGCGTCGCCAAGACCGGGATCGTGGGCGTGTTGACCGGCGCCAAGCCCGGCAAGACGGTCGCGTTCCGCGCCGACATGGACGCGCTGCCGCTCGACGAGCGCAGTGGCGAGCCGTTCTCGTCCAAAGTGCCCGGCGTGATGCACGCCTGCGGCCACGACGCGCACACGGCGATGCTGTTGGGCGCCGCCGTCTCGCTGGCCGCCGAACGCGATGAGCTCGCCGGCACGATAAAATTTTTCTTCCAGCCGGCCGAAGAGGGCCCCGGCGGCGCGCTGCCGATGATCGAAGCGGGCGCGATGCGCGATCCGATCGTCGACGCCGTGCTGATGCTGCACGTCTCGCCATTGCTGCCGTCCGGCACGTTCGGCACCAGGCACGGCGCGATGTCTGCTTCGTGCGATGATTTCGCGATCACGGTCCGCGGCCGCGGCGGCCACGGCGCATACCCGCACGGTTCAGTCGACACGATCCCCATCGCCGCCGAGATCGTCACCTCGCTGCAGCGCATCGCGAGCCGGGAGATCGACCCGCTCCAGCCGATCGTCATCTCGATCGGCGTGATCCGCGGCGGTTACCGGCGCAACATCATCGCCGACAGGACGGTGCTCGAGGGCACGATCCGCTGCCTCGACGAGGCGGTGCGCAAGGGCATTCCTGGCCGGCTCGAGCGCATCGTCAAAGGCATCTGCGATGCGCATCGCGCGTCGCACGACATCGAGTTCGAGTTCGGCTATCCAAGCGTGTTCAACGCGCCGGAGCTGGTCGACCGCGCAGTCTCCATTCTGCGAGAGGCCGGCGCCACGGTCGTCATGATCCCCGAACCCTCGATGGGCGCGGAAGACTTCGCATATTTCGCGCAGCAGGCACCGGGTTGTTATCTGCGCTTGGGCGTCGGCTTTCCGGGCGACGACGATCCGGCCATGACCCATTCACCGGAATTCCGGCTGGACGAGCGGGCGCTAGCCACGGGGGTGCGCGCGTTTCGAGCGCTGGCACGCACGCTGCCGACGCGCGTGTAACGTTGCGTGTCCCACACTGGTCATAAACTCAGAGCCCATCCGTGACGATAACCCTTATAATGTAGCGGTCGAGTTAACTCGACCGTCCAAGGCGCCAGAACGCGCCCACCGGAGGCACCCTAGTGAGCTTCACCCCGGGTGCGCCCCTTCGCCGCAGCTTCAAGGAAGACCGCGAAGAGCGCAAGCGCAAGAAAGAGTCCCGGCAGCGCATCCGCATTATCGCGGGGATCGCCGTCCTCGTGATCGTCGGTGCCGGAGCCTACGTGGCATACGCGCGGCCGGACTTCAACGCACTCCTAGGCAGCTTCACCCATCAAGCAGCGCCGAAGCCGACGCCCAAGGCGACGCTCGCAAGCCATCTGCTCGTCTACCATCCGCCGAAATCGCTGAGTCTGCTCAACGCGTCGCCGACGCCGCTGCCGACCACGACTCCAGTGCCGACCCCGACACCCCAGCCGACGCCGACGCCGACACCCGGCCCGAAAAAGACGCCCGCGCCCAAACCCAAGCCAAGCGCGGCGGCGCTGCGCACGTTGCGGACGGCCAACCTCGCGGCCCTCAACAACACATTCGCACAGCCGCCGACGCCCGCGCCGCTGGGTACGAATCCGCCGACGTCGCCGCCCGCAACGCCGATCCCGGCGACGCCGACACCCGCGGCTGAGGTCTACGCGCCGCAGATCGTGGTGGACGCGCGCTTCGCCAATCGCATTTTGCCGGACTATCCCGAGATCGCCAAAGAGCAGAACGCCTCGGGCACCGCAACGGTGCTCGTCACGGTCGGACCGAAGGGAAACGTGATCTCGCAGCGTTTAGAGAAATCGGCCGGTCACCCGGCGCTGGATCAAGCGGCGCTCGCGGCAGCCGCACGAAGCTCGTTCCTGCCGCCGAAGATCGACGGCAAGCCGGCGACCGAGACGTACCGCATCGTCTACACCTTCGCCCCTTAGACGCGTTCGACTTGGCGGATGCTCGAGAGCAGTTGCGAGCGTCGCAGGATCAGCGCAGGGTCGGGCACTTCCTTGATGAGGTCGGTCAGCGCATCCAACGCCTTGGTTGGATCTTGCGCCGCTTGCGCGTCGGCAAAGCGCAGACACGCGCCTACCGCTTCGCTCTTGCGATCCATCTTCATATAGGAATGCGCGAGCAGGACGAGCACTTCGGGGATGTCGCCGCGCTTGAGGATGCGGTCGCAAGCCTGCGCGGCCTCTTCGTAGCTGCCCGCATCGTATTGCTCTTGTGCTTTGCGCAGCGCGAACGCGTAGATGGCACGTGATGGCGTGCTCGCCGGCGCTTTTGCGGGCTCGGCGGCCGGTTGCTGGGCTGCCGGCTGTTCTGCTACCGGTTGTTCGGCTGCCGGCTGCGACGGGCTCGCAGGTGCCGGGGCCGCTGAGGCGACCGCCTCCACCGTCTCCTCGACGAGTTCGCCGGGTGATTTTTCGACGAGCTCCGGCGCGCTTGACTCGTCGGTTTCGACGTGCGTCTGCGGCGTTGGTGCTGCGGGCTGGGCCGAAGGCTGTGTCGGCGGCGGCGGCGCGGCCGGCGCGGCGACAGGAGTCGCCGGGCGGGGCGGGGCTGCGCGCAGCTTCGCTTCGACGTCGGCGAGATAGTTGGGACCGAGCACGTTGATGCCGCGCCGCGCTGCGCCGTTGCGGTTATCCGCCTCGAGGACGCGCGCGTATAGGTCGACGAGCCGGTGCTCCATGCTGGTGCGCCAGCCGGCATCGCGTGCGGGATCGCGCCGCACGAGCACGCCCAGGTGGTCGAGCGAGGGAACGTGCCTCTTGAGCACCTCGCCCGGCAGCATTTCCATCGAGTTGAAGACGTCGTCCAACTCGTCCGGATTGAGGTCGATGAAGCGCATGGCCCGGTCGGCGACCTGCTCGAACTGGCCGGCGGCGGCGTGGGCAGCGATACCTCTGCGCAGATGCTCGGTCGCTTCGTCGCTGCGTCCGAGCGCGGCGTACAGCTCGCTTAAGCGGACGGGGATGTCGCCGTCGTCCGGTTCCAGCTTCCAGCTGTAGCGGTATTCGTCGATCGCGTCGGCTGCGTAGCCGGCGTTGCGCAAGCCGTCGGCATTGGCGCGCCGGATCACGGCGACGTCGGCGAACTCGTTCGCGAGATCGGCGAGCATCTCCAGCGAATCTTCAGTGGGCGATGTCGAGTGGGCGAGCTCGGCGTACTTGGTGGCGACGCGGACCCGTTCCGGCCCGAGCGGATTCTTCTCTACCCGGCCGAGCAGGCCGCGCCGTTTTTCTTTCGCGCGCAGCAGCTCGCCGAGCAGCTCGAGGCCCTGCGCCGGCCGATCCTCTTGGGCGAATGCTTCGGCTGCCGCGATGTAGAGCGGCACGGACGCACGCAGGCCTTCCTTGGCCGCGGTCTCAACCGCGAGTTGGCGCTTGCGGTTGGCGTTCGTCACGCGCTATGCCGCGCCGCCGGCCGCGGCTTTTGCTGCTTTCGCCTTGAGCGAGTCGAGTCTGGCGGGGACGTCGCGATACTTGGGATTGGCGGCGAAGATCTCTTCGAGCGCCCAGGTGGCCAACTCGTGCGACTCGCTGTCGTCGCGGCTCTCGTGCGCCGCGGCCATGTGGTAGAGCGCATCGTGATATTGCTCTTCCGGATGGCCGGAGACTTCAAGCGCCTTGGCGTAGCGCGAAAGCGCTTCGTCGTGATTGCCCATCTGCGCATAGCAGCGGCCGATCGCCGTCTCGACGAGCACCGCGAACTCGGAATTGGACTGGAGCTGCTCCAATGTCTTGAGCGCCTCTTGCGGCTTGCCGCTCTCAAGCTGCGCGATGCCTCGCGCGTAAATCCCGCCAGGCGAATTGTCGTCGGCCTTGGGCGCGGCCGGTTTCTCGGCGGCCTTAGCGGCTTCTGCTTTGGCAGCTTCCGCTTTGGCGGCTTCGGCCTTGGCGGCATCCGCTTTGACCGCGTCGGCTTTCGCGCTCGCGGCTTTCGCCGCGTCGGCCTTGGCAGCGTCCGCTTTGACGGCCTCAGCCTTGGCGTGATCCGCCTTCTGCGCCTGGACCTTCGCAGCCTCGACTTTCGCGGTCTCGGCCTTTTGCGCTTCGGCTTTCTCGGCGTCGACCTTGGCCTGCTTGGCGGCGACATCGGGTGCGGGTGCCGAACCGTTGGGCTTCACCGCAGCCGCAGGCGCGGCCGGTTGTGCCGGCGCGGCAGGTGGAGCCGATGCTCGTTCGATAGCTGCGGCAAGACCGGCCTCGAGCTTGGCGATGTCCGCATCGCTCAGGCCGCCCGCTTGCGACTCGCCGAGTCCTTGGATCTGCGCCAGCGTCGCCTCGGTCTGCTTGCGCCGCTCGGTCAAAGCGACCGCGAGCGCGCGCAACTGACCGACTGCGTCCTGGATGCCCTTCTGCGCGGCCATCGTCGTGGTGATCGTCGCCTCGACGTCAGCGATGCCCGCCAGCGCCGTCGTGGCGTCGCCCGCCACCGCATGCGCGTGCGCAGCGGCTTCGATGATACGCCGCTCTGCGCTTTCGACTTGCGTCTTGGCCTGCTCGAACGTCTCGCGCGATTTCGCGACCGTGGCTTCGGCGGCGATGGCGTCCGCTTTCGCGCGCTCGGCGCGCGTCTTCGCCTCGTCCAGCAGCGTCTTGGCGGCTTCGGCTTCCTTCTTCAACGCGCCGAAGCTCGCGGCGACCTCGAGCAGCGCCTTTTCGACCGCGGTCGCATCCGTCTTCGCCTTGTCGGCGCGCGTGCGCACGCCGCCGGCATCCGTCTGCAGCTGCTCCATCGACTTGACGATGCCCGTGCGCTGTTCGTCCGCCTGCTTTACGTTCTCGTGCAACGCCTCGATCGAGACCAGTCCCGTCCTGGCTTGTTCGAGCTTCGTGGACAGGGCTGCCAGCGTCGCTTCTTCAGCTGCGCGTGCCCTGGCGACGTTATCGAGCTGTGCTTTGATCGCGGTCAGCTCTTGATCGGCACCCGCCTTCAGGGCGGCAACTGATTCGAGCGTCGTCTGCGCGGCCTTGATCTGCTCTTCGATCGCGAGGCGCTGCTTGTACGACTCGGCGATCGCGGCCGTCACCTGCGCGAGTTCGAGAGTGGCTTTGGACTGCTGCTCGATCAGCTTGTAATCGGGGGGCATGACCGCTGCCGCGACCTGCTCGACCGGTGGCGGCGGCGGCGGCGCGGGCTTGGGCTCTGCCTTGGGCGCGGGCTTCGGCCGCTCGCGCGGCTCGGGCGCTATGCGCTCCATCTCCGATTCGAGTCCGCGCGCGCGGGCGTTGCCTGGATCGAACTCGAGGATATCGCGCGCGCACTGCAGCGCGAGCGCGTAATCCATGACCTTGCGCGCCGCCTCCGCCGACTGCAGCAGATACGCGGTGGCTTCGGGGGCCATCTGTTTGATGCGATAGAGCCGGCCCAGGTGGGCGAGCGCTTCCGCGTGGTTCTTGTCGCGTTCGACGATGCGTTTGAACGTCAGGATGGCTTGGTCGATCTGGTCGTCAGCTTCGTAGACGCAGCCGGCTTCGAACAGCGCGGGCACAAACGTGTACGCCGATTTGCGCAGCACTTCGGCGAAGCGGCCAAGACCTGCCGCCTTGTTGCCGGCAGCGATCTCCACGCGGCCAAGCTCGAAGATCGGCTCGTAGTTCTTCTCGTCGATGGCCTTGGCGGCTTCGAACGCTTTGCGCGCTTGGTCCGTGTCGCCGCTGTCCAGTAGCAGCCGGCCGGCGCGCATGTACCAGCCGAACGCCTCTTCCATGCCGAGGTCTGCGGCGATGCGCGCGGCTTGCGCCAGCTGTGCGGGCGAGGTGTCTGCCCGGCCAACCGCTTGGCGCACGAGAGAGCCGGCCGCGGCGGTATTGCCGTTGGCGACTTCGGCCTGGGCTTGCGCCAAGCTCTGCGCGGACGCCGGGCCGGGCTGCTGCTCACTCATACGTTCGATGCCTGCTCCGTGTTTAAGGAAAAAACGAACAATCCCACTGTGCGGACGCTTACATTAATTATCGGCTGTACCGCCCTCTGGGCTTAAGGCGCCCTTAGCGTGCGGCGGCAGAGGCCTGGTGGGCCTGGCTCTCTAGGGATTCGATATATTTCTCCGCTTCCATCGCGGCGCGGCAGCCAAGCCCCGCCGCGGTGATCGCCTGCCTATAACGCGTGTCTTGGACGTCGCCGGCGACGAACACGCCCGGGACTTTCGTGCGTACGCCGTCCGGCGAGATGATGTACCCTCGGTGGTCGAGCTCCAGTTGTCCCGCGAAGATCTGCGTATTGGGCACGTGCCCAATCGCCACGAACACCGCGTCGCACGGCCGCTCCGTGACGGCGCCCGTAACAAGATCGTGCAGCACCACACCGGTCACGCCGCGATCCCCGCGGATGTCCTCCACCACCGTGTTCCACATGAACGACATCTTCGGATGCGCGAACGCGCGCGCTTGCATGATCTTCGACGCGCGCAGCGCGTCGCGCCGATGTACGACCGTCACCGCGCGACCGAAGCGCGTGAGGAACAAGCCGTCCTCGAGCGCCGTGTCGCCGCCGCCGACCACGATGATGTCCTTGTCGCGGAAGAACGCGCCGTCGCACGTCGCGCAGCTCGACACGCCGCGGCCGCGCAATCGTGTTTCATTGTCGAGTCCCAACCATTGCGCCGATGCACCGGTCGCCGCGATCACGACGTTGGCACGATGTTCTTCGTCGTCGACCCACACGCGCAGCGGCTGCGAGCTGAAATCCACGCGCGTCACATCTTCATTGTGGATGACCGCGCCGAAACGCTCGGCCTGCGCGCGGAACTTTTCCATCAGCTCCGGCCCCAAGATACCCTCGGGGAAACCGGGATAGTTCTCGACGTCGCTGGTGAGCATGAGCTGGCCGAGGGGGACGCTCCCCGTGTAC